>MTKZ01010931.1_pt1 | contig 12183 bp, 9 predicted proteins | sample 1042781 | NCBI WGS metagenome assembly MTKZ01 (sample SAMN06212207, study PRJNA360539) | anaerobic digester metagenome | biome: Wastewater treatment plant; material: sludge; isolation source: anaerobic digester fed with sludge from wastewater treatment plant | place: Denmark: WWTP Viborg ...
ACCAACCGACCTGGTATTTGTGATCTGTTTTTTTGATCAGAACCCGTCTTTACGGTTGTTACTAGAATATAGTCGCCAGGTCGGCAGCACCATAATCATGCTGACCGACACGCTTGAAACCATCCTGGGAGATAAGGCTGATGTGATCCTCAGCGCCAGGCGTGGGCCAGTGGGTGAATTCCATTCCCTGGTGGTACCCATGACGGTGATCAATGCATTGTTGTTGTCAGTAGCCAGTAAGGAGCAGGAGAATATCATGTTATTGCTTGACCGTTTGGATTCTTTGCGAGACCAGCTGCGGGAATACAACCGGGACAATGATCTATTGTGAAGTTTGCAGTTTGCAGTGAAATACACCATCAGATTTTTTACAACGTCGAAGCCCGGAAAGATACGAGAGGTGTAATCTAATGACTGTAACAACAATTGCTCCAAAAGACAACAAGGAAAAGTGGCTTGCGCGTTTGAGACGCGTCGTCCGCTGGTTGACCACTCCGCATATCATTCTGTCCATCATCATGATTGCGGTCATGTTCTACCTGGTCATTATCCCGCTTTACCGCATGGTCGTAACCACGATCACCGTTTCTGATATGGACCTCAGGGCTATTAAAGATGCTGAATCGGGTGACCTTACCTGGTATCACTGGGTGCGGATGCTCACCGGTAAGATCGGTAAGTTGATGACCTATCAACCACTGGTGCACAGCGTTACGGTTGCCCTTGGCGCAACTTTCCTTGCGCTGGCCATCGGCGGGCTGATGGCCTGGCTGGTGTGCCGTACTGACATTCCCGGACGCGAAACCATCCACATGCTGGCGCAGGTACCTTACATCATGCCCTCCTGGACGATCGCCATGGCCTGGCTGGTGTTGTTCAAGAACCAGAAGTCAGGTGGCACAATGGGGCTGCTGGAATTTATTACGGGAGCGCCCACGCCGGACTGGCTGGCGTACGGGCCGATCCCCATCATTGTGAGCAGCGGGCTGCATTATTACACCTTTTTCTTCCTGTTTATTTCTGCGGCATTGCTCTCAATTGACTCTTCGCTTGAGGAAGCGGGTGAATTGGCCGGCGCCGGGCGCTGGCGCATCATGCGCAAGATCACCTTCCCGCTGGTCATCCCTGCCATTGCTTCCGGTTTCATCATGACCTTTTCCAAAGCCCTGGGGACCTTCGGTGGTCCAAACGTACTGGGTGTTCCGATCCGCTACTATACCCTTTCAACCATGTTGAAATCGAATTCGAGCATCGGTAACTATGGTGATGCTTTTGTTACTGCCATCGTTTTGATCGTTTTTGCCATGGTCACCGTGATGTTGAACCAGAAGATCGTAGGTACGCGTAAAAGTTTTGAGACGATCGGCGGACGCGGGTTCATGTCCAAGAAGGTCAAACTGCGTAATTTCAAACCGATCATCGTGGCCGGAGTCGTTGTCTTTCAATTCATCATCGCGGTGCTGCCGCTCGTGTTGTTGATCTTTAGCAGCTTTATGTTACGGGATGGGCAATGGACCTTCGATAATTTCACACTCGCGCACTGGGCAGGAAAGGGTGACCTTTCAATCAACAGCGGCGAACCCGGAATTCTTCGTAATCCAAAGGTATGGCTTGGCGCGTGGAATTCCATCCGCCTGGCAATTCTGACTGCGCTGTTCACGGCTTTATCCGGAATCATCCTGGGTTACGCCATCGTTAAAGGGCGCGGCACAAAGATCTCAAAATTGGTCGAGCAGATGTCTTTCATCCCGTACGTTATCCCCGGCATTGCTTTCGGTGCGGTTTACATCGCCATGTTCACCAAACCGGTGGGACCGATCCCGCCGCTCTATGGCACTTTCGCCCTGCTGGTACTGGTGTCGGTGGCCAAACACCTGCCCTTTTCGGCGCGCAGTGGTGTTTCTGCCATGCTGCAGGTGGGCAAAGAACTGGAGGAGGCGGCTTCACTGGCCGGCGCGTCCCCATGGAAGCGCTTCACGCGCATCATTTTCCCGCTCACGAGCACAGGTTTTGTGTCCGGATTCCTGTTGACTTTCATCAGCACCATGCGCGAACTATCCTTGATCATTCTGCTGGTAACGCCAACAACTGCAGTGCTGGCAAGTATGACCATGCGTTACATTGAAAATGGAAATGATCAGCAGGCGAATGCGGTCATCATCCTGTTGATCGTTCTGGTATTGATCGGCAACTTCATCATCAGCCGCTTCCGCGGTGGCAGCCTGAAAAAAGGGCTGGGAATGTAAAGAGGAGAAGACATGGATACCCCAATTATTATCAATAACCTGACCAAGAAGTTTGGTGATGTCATCGCTGTGAATGATGTCTCCATAACGATCGACCCCCACACGTTCCTGACCCTGCTCGGACCTTCCGGCTGCGGCAAGACCACCCTGTTACGTTGTATCTCAGGTCTTGAAGATCCTGATGAGGGTGAGATCTACATCGGTGATAAGTTGATCTACTCTCACGTCAAGGGAATTTCGGTGCCGCCCGGTCAGCGTGAACTGGGCATGGTGTTCCAGAATTACGCGCTTTGGCCGCACATGACGGTTTATAAGAACATGACTTTTGCGCTTGAGATGCAAAAAATGTCAAAGGACGAGATGGACAAGCGGGTAACCCAGTCATTGGCTGAAGTTAAGATGAGCGGTTACGAAAAGCGTTATCCGCGCGAAATGAGCGGTGGACAGCAGCAGCGTATTGCACTGGCACGTATGCTGGCTTACCGCCCCAAGGTCTTCCTGATGGATGAGCCGCTTTCCAACCTGGATGCACGCCTTCGAATGGACATGCGCACTGAATTAAAGCGACTGCATCACATCTCTGATGCAACCACGGTGTACGTGACGCATGATCAACTGGAAGCCATGACGATGTCCTCCAAGATCGCGGTGATGAAAGAAGGCGTCATCCAACAAATGGATACGCCGGATAGGGTCTATCATTTCCCGGCTAACCTTTTCGTAGCGGATTTTATCGGCAGCCCCAAGATCAACCTGCTGGAAGGATGGGTTGCTTCGCAGGATCTGGTTGATCTCGGAAAATTCAATGTTAACGTACACACCTATCGTAAATCCGGTGATGTGGTATTGGCATTCCATCCCGAGGATATCTGTGTTCATCCTGAACCTGTGGAAGGCGGGGTCGAATTTATTGCTTATTCCGTGCAGCCTGCTGGAGCCGATTCCACCATCATCGCCCACAAAGGTGATACAGAATTGATCATCAAAGAAATGGGTGTCAGCAAGATCGCGATGGACCAGAAGATATGGCTGACCTTCAAAAAGGATGCCATCAATCTATACGACAAGGCTAACGGCAAACTCGTTACTGGATAAAATTTAATGGTATCTCAAGGTTGAATAGAATCCTCAAAAGAGAAGGAGGTGATTTACAGAATATTTCTTATCGTGATCGATTGATTGGATCGTCCATATATTCAAGGAGGAAGGTAGATGAAAGCAGTATTACGAATCGTAACACTTGTACTTCTTGTCAGCTTCATTGCCGGCTGCGCGCAGCCCACTGAAGCACCTGTTGTTGAACCGCCTGCGGCTGAAGCACCCGTTGTGACAGAAGCCCCGGCAGCCACCGAAGCACCGGTTGTCGAAGAAGTACTCGACCCGAAGGATGAATGGCTGAAGACCAACCAGCTCGGACCGTACTACACGGATGAGCAGGATTGGGCAGCGATCGAAGCAGCAGCGATCGCAGAGGGTGAACTACTTGTTTACGCAAACTCCTCAAAGATCGAAAAGTCAGCAGAAGGCTTCATGGAGAAATATCCAGGTATCACAGTGCAGGCGTTCGACCTGGGCGGCGATGATGTGCTGCTGAAGACGCTTGAAGAGCAGAAAGCCGGCGCTTTCACCGGTGATGTATGGTCAAGCAGCGGTGGTGCAGACCTGGTAGGGAACGTGATCCCCAACGGTTATGTTTACCGCTTCATGCCATCCCCTGTAGCAGACAGGATCCCTGAGCAATACAGCCAACCGCTGTTGATGGCCCGCCTGGGCACCAGTGTGTTTGCCTACAACTCAGAATTGAACGACAGCTGCCCGATCACCAACGTTTGGGAGCTCACTCAGCCGGAATGGACGGGCAAATTCTTCATTGAAGATCCGTTGAATGACGCGTCAACACTCAGTAAACTGCTCACCTTTGTGGGGCACCCTGATGAGATGAAAGCGGCTTATGTTGAGCTGTACGGTGAAGAACCTGTTCTCGAAGAAGATACCCCCGACGCTGGATGGTTGTGGCTGAAGAAATTCGCTCAGAATGGTCCCATCCCGCAACCCGGTGGTGACGAGGTCGATGAAGCCTTTGCCACCCCCGGCATGACCGATAGCTACATGGCGCTGACCTCGTACTCCAACATGGCAGATGTTGTGGAAGGCAATCTTGCATTCGAACCTTGCTGGGGTCTCAAACCCATGCTGGGTGTGCAGAGCCAGAGCTACGTTGCCATCATTAACCAGGCTCCCCACCCCAATGCCGCCAAGCTGTGGGTCTTGTGGCAGGTGAGCGAAGAAGGCCGCGATCCGTGGGCGAAATTCGGTACCTATTTCACGGATTCAACCTACGAGGTTCCTGAAGGCCAGAAACCATTGGAAGAAATGATGTCAATGACCTGGTTCATTGATGAACAGTTCGCTTTTGACCACATGATCGAGGCACGCGACTTCTACCTGATCAACCTGAGCGAGTAATCTATCTGCAATCCGTGTTTTATGGCACGGGTCTTTCGGGACCCGTGCCTGAAACCAGGCAGTCTTATCCATTGAAACAGATACTCTTCTTCGTAACCCGGAAGGGTGGATCTATAAGTTGCCGAGGAGTCAGTTTATGAAATTACAGACCATGTTCTTTGATGTCGGCGGCACGCTTGAAACGTACAGCTGTACACGTGATTTCCGCATCGCGAATACCAGCGCACTCGGAAATACGCTGGCAGAACATGGTATTGAGCTGCAATTATCGGATGAGGAGCTTTACGAGACGATCGCGAGCGGGATCAGTGCTTACCGCAAGTGGAGCATTGGGTCCATGATCGAACTGAGCACCGCCGAGATCTGGTCCAAGTATGTTTTCAAGGACTTTCAGATCGACCATAAGATTCTTTCAGAAATTTCTGAGCAATTATCCTTTTTATATGAAACAAAGTATTACATTCGTGAGATGCGCACGGAGGTTCCCGCAGTGCTGGCGGAGATCAGAAAGATGGGGTTGCGACTCGGCTGCATCAGCAATACCCAGAGTACCACCCAGGTGCCGCTAACGCTGCAAAAGTACGGCATCAGCGACTTTTTTAACCCTGTTGTCCTTTCGTCCGTTTACGGCCGTCGTAAACCGGACCCCTCCATTTTTTACCAGGCAGCCCGCCTGGCTAATTCGCCGACCGGAGCTTGTGCCTACATTGGAGACAAGATAAACAGGGATGTTCTGGGGGCGAAAAAGGCAGGTTTCCAACTAGCTGTGCAGGTGCGGCATGATTTTGATGATGGGGAATTGGATGGCGGCGCGGTCCCGGACGCTGTCATCAGCGACCTGAACGAATTGATCCCATTGCTTGAGGCCGCGTTGAAGGATGACGAAAATGTCCGCCCGAACCACACAAAAGGGAACATCAAAGCCATCTTTTTTGACGCCGGTGATATCCTTTATTACCGCCCTGAACGAGACAAGCATTTGAAGGAGTTCCTGTCCAACCGAAAAGTCAACCCTGCGCCAGATTTTGAGTCTGAGCGGAAACGGATCAAGGATCTGGCGTTTTCGGGTCAAATGCGGCGTCACGATTACTACAGGGAATTGATCCAGTTATATGGCCTCACTGATCCGCAGGATATTGACGATGGTATGCGCGCCATCAGCCGGGACGATGCCACAGTTGCGATCTTCGAGGGAGTTCCGGATACCATCAATGCCCTCAAGGCAAAGGGTTTTCTCCTGGGAATCATCACTGATACCGCAATGCCCTTCACACGTAAACTGGACTGGTTCGAAGAGCATGGTTTTGGGCGTGTTTGGGATGTTGTGATCAGTTCCAAGGAGATGGGGGTACGCAAACCAGCCCCATCCATGTACGAAGAGGCTCTCAATCAAACCGGTCTGAAACCCGGGGAAGCAGTTTTCGTCGGGCATAAGACACATGAACTGGACGGTGCGCGGGCGGTGGGTATGAAAACGATAGCCTTCAATTACGACGCGGACGCGCAGGCTGATGTGTTTATTGAAGACTTCCAGGATCTATTAACCGTATCCTTATTGGAGCATTAATCAATTTCTGAATGATCAAGAGACAATATGACATTATCAATTAAAGCCATTCTTTTTGACATTGGCGGTACGTTGCGTGTAACAAAACCAGGAGAGGGTAGAGATTTCTCGAAGGTGGAGGAGATCATCCACAGCCTGGGCGAGCAAACACCGGTCGAGGATTTCATCGCCCGAATTCGCAAGGGAGAAAAAACATACCGGCGCTGGTGTAAACCTGGTTACATAGAGCTCAACGAGGAAGAGCTTTGGACGAGGTTTCTGCTGCCGGAATACCCGCAAAAGTTCATCCGTGAAAATGCCATCCTTTTCAACCAGTTGTGGCGGGCTTCCCGGCGTAAGTACGTACTGCCAGACATGGCGGACACCATGCGAACACTTGCAGGACGCGGTTACCGGTTGGGTTTGATCAGTAATACCACCTCAACGGTGGAAGGATACCAGCTGCTTGAAGAGACCGGTCTAAAAGACCTCTTTAGCTGTGTTGTTCTTTCGGCTGAGTTCGGCAGGCGCAAACCGCACCCCTCATTATTTATCGAGGCTGCCAGGCGTGTGGGGGTAGATCCGCGCGTGTGTGCTTACGTGGGAGACCGTCCTTCACGGGATATGGTTGGCGCGCGACAGTCGAATTATGGACTGTCAGTGATCATCAACACCGATGGATATATCCTGGACGATTATGATCCTGACGATTACGACCCTGAGAAAGATACTCACCTCGTCATCAAAGCGGACCATTTTATCCGGCGATTGAGCGAACTGATTGAAATATTCCCTCCGCTTACAGAAGCGTATGAGCTCGAACCCTCAACTCAGGTCACACCGTTTTTTGATGTAGCCCTTTCAACCATGTGGCATGTTGACCAGCCAGGTTCATTCAATGAGGCATTCGAGAATGCGAAAAGCATTGGTATTGCCCGTTTTGAGCTCAATCACCAGATAACCGCGCATCATCTGGCAGGTTATGACCGTGACAGAAATTACATCAGCACTGTCCATGACCCTTGCCCGGCGCTGATCAGCCTGGATGAGCTCAAGAAAAATGACCTGCTGGTCTCGAGCCTGGATGACAACAAACGCCAGCAGGGAGTTGATATTGTAAAACGCACAATTGACCTCGCAGTGAGCCTCGGTTCAAGGTCGGTTGTGCTGCACGTGGGATCTATCCAGTGCGATCGCTCCCGTGACCGTGAACTGCGTTTGCTTTACAACAAAGGTCTACACGGTACTTCCGCATACGATAGCGTAAAGGAAGAGATGGTCAAACACCGCGCCGATCATGCGCCGGCACACGTGGATGCTGTGCGAAAAAGCCTGGAGGAGATTATCACCTTTAACTGGGGCTGTGGCATCGTCATTGGTATTGAAAACCGTTATCGCTACTATGACATACCGCTGCCTGAAGAGATGGAAAGCCTGCTGGCGATCAGTGATGAAAGTTGGTTTGGTTTTCAACTTGATGCCGGACACGCAGCAGCCCTTGAACGGCTGGGGCTGTGTGAGAAAGACATCTGGTTAAAAAAGTTCGCCAACCGGATCGTTGGAGTACATTTGCACGACGTGGCGGGTATTATTGATCACCAGGTTCCAGGAAAGGGCAGTGTTGATTTCGCAGCCCTGGCGGCTTACCTGCCTGAGAATTGCCAGAAAACTATGGAGATCAACCCGCACGCTACACCGGCAGACCTTCTGGCGGGAATGCACCTGCTTGCTGAAACAGGGTGTATCAGCCAACTTTATTGATCTGCATGGGAAAGGGATCGTTTTGACAGGAGAAATAAGAGCCATCTTTTTTGACATCGGCGGAACCCTGGTGGAAAAGACCCGGTACGCTGAGCGGGACCCGAAGGCTGTCAACGAGATGGTCGTGTTGCTGCATCTGGATTGTGCTCCATACGAACTGGTGACCAGGATCAACCGTGGTCAGCAGGTTTATAAGGCGTGGAGCGAGCAGACGCTCAATGAGCTATCCGTGAAAGAAAAATGGGTACAGTTCCTGCTTCCAGACCTGGATCATGCATTGGTCGAAAAGCATGCACAACAACTACAGCATTTGTGGCGGGTTTCAAGGGGAAAGGCCTATCTAAAAGACAATGTGCTGCCTGTTTTATCCGAAATTGATCAGCGCGGTTACTTGCTGGGTACCATCAGCCACTCCACACCTGTTTACATGGATGAACCTGGCGTTGCTGACCTGCTCAGAGTGCGCATCCATACTGCTGAATTTGGCAAGCGCAAGCCGCACCCCTCACTGTTCGTGGACGCGGCGAGGCAGTGCGGGCTTGACCCGGCGGACTGCGCCTATGTGGGGGATAACCCCTGGCGTGATGTGGTCGGACCGCGCGAAGCGGGATATGGGCAGGTCATTCTAATGAAAAACAGCACAGCGGAAGTGCAGCATAAAGATCGGGAGATGCAACCGGATGTGGTGATCAGTGATCTGGAGGACCTGCTTGAGGTTTTTCCGCGACGCATCACACCGAGCGTGAAAGTAGTCACTGCTTCGGTTACACCGCTGCTGTATGATGCTGCGCTTTCGACGATGTGGTGGAATAAGACAAGCGTCACAGCCGATGAGTTCTTCTACACGGGCCGCGCGCTCGGTTTTGCCCGCTTTGAATTGAACCACCAGATACCGCCTGATGTAATGCAGCAGATCGACATTGACCGTTTTTCCATCGGTTCATTGCATGATCCCTGCCCGGCGTATACCCATGCCAAAGTGCTGGAACAGGCAGATATTCAGATCACGTCGTTGGATGAAGAACGCCGTAAAAAAGGTATCGACGTGGTCAAAGGCACCATCGACGAGGCGTGCAGAATGGGCTGCCGGTTGGTGGTGATCCATCCCGGACGGATCATTTGCGATCATTCAATGGATGATCAGTTGCGCGCGCTTTACCGCACAGGGTTGAAGGAAAGCCCGGATTATGAAGATTTGAGGTTTAGGCTCATCACTGACAGGGCGTCAAGATCCGCGCCGCATCTTGAAAAATGCCTTGAAAGCCTGAACGAGATTGTTGCCTTCGCCACAGATACCGGAGTAATGCTGGGGTTGGAAAATCGATTTCATTATTACGAACTGCCGGTATTTGAGGAAATGAGTTCGATTCTGGATGCATTCCAGCAGCCATGGGTAGGCTGGCAATTTGATATCGGCCACCTGCAGGTGCATGACCAGTTGGGTTTACTCTCGATGCAAAACTGGCTTGAGCGATTCGGCAGCCGGATCATTGGTGTGCATTTGCACGATGTGAGGGGTATCCAGGATCATCAGGCGCCTGGAACAGGTGATGTTGATTTTGCCACGATCGCGAAATACCTGCCACCGGACTGTTACCATACTTTGGAAGTGGACAAGGCTTTGAGCCGCGAATCAGTGGCCAGGGCGATGCGATATCTCGAAAAAACCGGCTGCGTCAAATGCATTTGAAATTATTTTGGAGGAATGTGTATGTTGAAAATCTTCAAGAAACGCCGTAATGTATTTATTCATTTGATCACGCAACAGGCAACGCTGGCACTGGAAGGGATGGATATCCTCAAAGCCTACCTGGCAAACCCGGCTAAGGACCTGGCTGATCAACTCACTGCCAAGGAAAAGGAAGCCGATGAAGCCCGCCGCATCCTGATCGATGAACTGAACCGTACCTTTATCACTCCTTTTGACCGAGAGGATATTTTTGCCCTTTCACGCGCGATCGATGACATTTTAGACTACGCGTACAGTACAATGACAGAGATCACCATTCTAAAAGTGCAGCCGACCGAGTACATGGTGCGCATCTGCTCACTGTTACGGGATGCCACATTTGAGCTGATGAAGGCAATGGAGATCCTGCAGGATCACCCGGCCGTAGCGGCGGAACACGCGCAGCGTGCCAAAGCGCTTGAGAATCGTGTAGAGACCGTTTACCGTGAAGCCCTGGCGGATATGTTCGTGGAAACCGATGATGTGCAGACACTGGTCAACATCCTCAAATTACGCGAGGTGTACCGGCATCTCAGCAACGCCGCCGATCGTGGTGACGAGGCGGCAAATTTTCTGGCTGATATTATTGTAAAGACCACTTAAGGATATGCAATGTCTGTGACCTTAATCATACTAATCGGTCTGGCGATAATTTTTGATTTTCTCAACGGTGTGCACGACTCCAGCAATATCGTTGCCACAATGATCTCCTCGCGTGCCATTGCGCCTCGCGCTGCCCTCACCATTACAGCTATCGCGGAATTCTGCGGCCCATTCATCTTTGGCGTCGCTGTGGCGAACACGATCGGTCATGAGATCGTTGATTCGGCGCAATTGAATATGCTGGTCATCATCGCAGCCCTGGTCAGCGCAATTGTATGGAACATAATGACCTGGGTATTGGGGATCCCCAGCAGCAGCTCGCATGCCTTGATCGGGGGGATCATTGGTTCCGTGGCTGTGGGTGCCGGCTTTGGTGTGATCAAAATGGATGGCGTGATCAAGGTGCTCATCTCGCTGTTTGCCTCACCCATCATCGGTTTCGTCGCCGGTATGTTGATCGCCAATCTTGTTTTCCTGCTTTCATGGAAGAGCACACCCAGGGTCAACGGTGTATTCAAAAAACTACAGATCATTACCTCCATTGGCCTCGCCCTCAGCCATGGTACGAATGACGCGCAAAAAACCATGGGTATCATCACGCTGGGGTTGTTGATCAGCGGGACGATCTCGACCTTTCATGTACCCAACTGGGTGATGGTGTTGTGTGCAGCAGCGATCGCCCTGGGCACGTCTGTTGGTGGCTGGCAGTTGATCCGCACGTTGGGCTCAAAATTTTATAAGATCCGTCCAGTGGACGGTTTTGCCTCGCAGATCGCCTCTGCAGCGGTCATCCTCACTGCCTCACTTGTAGGCGGGCCGGTGAGCACCACGCAGGTGGTCAGCACGGCGATCATGGGGGTGGGGGCGGCTGAGCGCGTGAGCAAGGTTCGCTGGGGTGTGGGGGGTGAGATCGCTTCCGCCTGGTTGTTCACCATCCCTTCCACAGCGCTTTTGGGCGCGGGAGTCTATTTGTTACTCAATTTGATNNAAGGATACGATCATAACACCGGATGGCACCCGTTATGTGGATGGCGGCGGGATGAACTACGCCGCGCACGCGGCAGCCCGCCTGGGCAGGAAAGCGGCCATAGTCACCCGTCTGTCCCGCGAGGATGAGCATGTGGTCGAGGCGATCCGCGCTGATGGCATCGATTGTTTCCCGGTATACGCCCCGTTCTCCACCCTGATGACACTGGAGTACAAAACGCATGACGTGGACAAACGCAACCTGTACGTTAAAGCCACCGCCGGAACCATTCATCCGTCTGATCTGAATGGATTGGAAACCAAAGCGGTCGTGGTCAGCCCGAGCCTGCGCGGCGAGGTGGAACCGGCGTTTTTTACCGAGTTGCGTAAACGACCCGGTATCCTGCTTTCAGCCGATGTGCAGGGATTTGTGCGCGTGTTGCGCAATGAGACGCTTGTGTACGAGCCCTGGCCGGAGATGCCCGAGGTATTGCGCAACCTGGATATTCTCAAGACGGACGCGGTGGAAGCGGCCTATCTTACCGGCGAAGATAACATTGAAAAGGCCGCAAAGTTCTTCGCTGACTTTGGCGTGAGGGAAGTGCTGCTTTCACATAGTGAAGGCATCCTGCTTCACACCCAAGGAAAATATTATCACTACAAATTCCATGCGCAATCCATGGCTGGCCGCAGTGGTCGTGGAGACACCTGTGTGGGTTCCTATGTGGCCATGCGCCTGACCCTCCCGCCGGAAGAGGCAGGCAAGTGGTCAGCCGCGGCGACCAGCATGAAGGTGGAACGCCTGGGCGTATTCAACCGCCCGATCGAAGAGGTTAAAGCCTTTATTGCCGAGCATTATGATTGAT
>MTKZ01005835.1_pt5 | contig 12180 bp, 11 predicted proteins | sample 1042781 | NCBI WGS metagenome assembly MTKZ01 (sample SAMN06212207, study PRJNA360539) | anaerobic digester metagenome | biome: Wastewater treatment plant; material: sludge; isolation source: anaerobic digester fed with sludge from wastewater treatment plant | place: Denmark: WWTP Viborg ...
CTTTTAATGCTTTTCCTATTGCCCTCATAGGTCTCAAACTCGTGGCGGATCTTCTCAATCTTTTCATTTAACGCCCTGTGAAGTTCGTAACGGAACTTCGGTGTTGCAGCCCATCGGCCCGGATTCTTGTTGAATACCGAGTTATTAATTTTGAATTCTGAATTTTGAATGGAAGATGAGCTCTTTCCCTTGGTTTGCGCCGCAACATCAGGAGCTACCTGTACTATCACAGGAATCTCGTATTTCTCGGAAATCTCATACCCAAAACCTATTGCTTTCTTGAATTCATCCTGGCTTTCAGTAACAACAAGAGGCAGTTTTGAGAAAAGACCAAGGGGCGTAATCTCCTCCTCGGTCTCTTTCACACATACAATGACAAAGCCTCCGATAACACCTGTATAAGCAGAGCTCATCAAGGGATCCAGGGCTTCGTAAAGACCTTCTGTGGAAAAAAGGCATGCTGTTCTCTTTGAAGAATATGCTCCGGTAAGGGCAAGCTCAAAGGCAATCTTCTCGTTAAGACTTGTCTCACCACGAAGGGATGCATACTCGCTCTCAAGCATCTTCACCACACCGCCTGCTGCCCTGTTTGCCGTGTAAAGGAGGCGTGTACCGTTTTCTGCTAAAACCCTGCAAACCTGATCGTACATGGCTTACCTCGATTTCAAGTTTCGAGTTACAAGCTACAGATTCAAAGCACTTTCATTTTAAATCATATATATACAGATATTTAACATCTTTTAAGTTCACAAACAAGTTGTTCTATATCCTCATCAGGCATTATATAATCATGCAACTTTCCTGACAGATACGCATCATATGATGCGAGATCGATGACACCGTGGCCGCTCCAGTTCATAAGGATCACCTTTTCTTTCCCTTCTTCCTTGGCTTTCACTGCCTCGTCGATGACACAGGCAATTGCATGATCTGTCTCTGGTGCAGGGATAAATCCTTCGGTGCGGGCAAAGTGAATACCTGCCTGAAAAGTCTCAAGCTGAGCGTAGGCCTTCGCTTCTATAAGGCCATCCTGGAGAAGTCTGCTTACCAGGGGTGCCATGCCATGATACCGTAAGCCTCCAGCGTGAATAGGAGCCGGCACAAATTGGTGTCCGATGGAATTCATAGGCAACAGTGGTGTTGTTCGCGCNNGCCAGCAATCTTTAGCTGTTTTTCCGTTTCAAGGCCAATGATTGTCTGATGCATAAGCACGTGATTGAGCACACTGCCAAGGGAATATTTTGTGTTCTTTGAGTTTACTGCATCCTCAATAGCCTCGCTGATGGCAATTCCGAGACTCCCAGGGTGATCAAGGTTATCTTTGAGATAAACCCTCCCTGCATGCGTATCAGGGCTTGGACTGGGAACACATCTTCCACCCCATGCCTCCATCATTATCCGCCGGTATGGCTTTTGGTCATAACTAACACGAACCATGTACACCTTTACCTCTAGGCCGAATTGATTGCAGGCAAAGGAGAGAGCGCTTCCCCACTGGCCAGCGCCGGTTTCCGTAGTAAGCCTCTTAGTGCCGAAGACCTTGTTGTAGTACGCCTGGGCAATAGCTGTGTTCGGTTTGTGGCTCCCGGGAGGACTGATGCCTTCATTCTTGTAATAGATTCGTGCAGGCGTTCCAAGAAACTTTTCCAGGCCATAGGCCCGGCACAAGGGGGATGGCCTCCACAAAAGAAGCTTTTCCAAAACTTCATCCGGTATCTTTATCCATCGTTCTGTGCTCACTTCCTGCTCAATGAGGTTCATGGGGAAAATTGGCGATAGCATATCCGGAGTAATTGGTTCGTTCGTTGCTGGATTCAGCGGCGGCGGCAGAGGCTTTGGCAGATCTGCCTGAATGTTGTACCATTCTCTTGGTATCTCCTGTTCACTTAAAAAGATTTTTCTGTTCCCTTGCACCATATGTTGCCTCCTTTTTTGAAATAAAAAGGCCATGAGCTTTTACCCATGGCCTTCAAACAAAAAGGCCACGGACGGTATGAAACCGTCCGTGGCCAGTCATTTACGGTTTCATACCTACAATGTCTGCCACCACCACCAGGCGTGTTGAGATCTGATATTCATTACTTCAATCATCATGATTGTTCTTTTTTTAGCACAATTTCTTTTTTAATGTCAAGAAATTATTGCTATAGATGCAACGCTATGTGCAAAATGGCTTTAGTTGTCCCTTTTTATTCTACCTTTTTGCCTGATGTTGCAAACCATTGTTTTCTGTTGACATAAAAGGGTTTTCCTATTATAACAACAACAATGCCTGGGTGGCGGAATAGGTAGACGCAAGGGACTTAAAATCCCTCGGGGCTCTGCTCTGTACGGGTTCGATTCCCGTCCCAGGCATTAATGATTTCACTCATTTTTATCAAAGTTGTCCAACTGCATATTTCCTGTGAGTTATAATTAAATGTTATTTTGTCCCACTTTTTTATCGTTAAGCAACAAAACCCTGATTCATGAGAGGTCACGAATTGCCTCACATTAAATCTTACCCAGGAGCTTATGAAAAAGGGATCATTGACTCATAATTAGATATTACTGAACACCTGTTTTCTTATAACGAGGCTTCCTAATAAAGATGTAATGATGATGTTTGGCATTGGCAAACAGCACACTTATGGTAGAATGAAAATACGAAACCAGAAAATTTATAATGCCTATAGTAAGAGGAGGACATCAATGAAATCGTTTCTTATGCTGACAATGATTTTTTTTGGATTGTTTGTTGCGGCTCTGACGCAGGCCCAGCCAGTAATCGTTGATCACACCTGCACGGCTATTAACCAGATACCCCAGCAATGGATTGAGACGGCAAAAAGCACCCTTCGTGTCAGCTATGGTCATACATCCCACGGCAGTCAGCTGGTGACGGGAATAGACGCTATAAGCGCCTTCAAAGGTGCTCCGTTCACATTTTCTTATTCAAGCGGCTACTCTGCGGGAATCTTCTTGAACGATTATGTGCCTTCCGGAGATTTGGGAAACCCAGATCGTACATCCTGGGCTCAGAGGACAAGAAACTTTCTCAACCAGAATGGCAATGACCGGAATGTGGTCATGTGGTCATGGTGCGGCCAGGTGGACGGAACAGAGGCAGAGATCAACACGTACCTGACTCTTATGAACCAGCTGGAACAGGATTTTCCTGCTGTGAAGTTTGTATACATGACAGGGCATCTGAACGGTTCCGGCGCAACTGGTAGGGTAAATCAACGGAATGAGCAGATCCGCACGTACGCAAGAAACAACAATAAAATTCTGTTCGACTTCGCGGACATTGAAAGCTACGACCCTGACGGGTTGACGAATTACATGGCGCTTTTTGCCGATGACAACTGCGATTACCAGGGCGGTCATAACTGGGCTGCGGAATGGATCAATGCAAACCCTTCTTCGGAGTTGGCCCAGATCTCTGGCCAGTGCGGCAGCTGTGCCCACTCCCAGAAGCTAAACTGTGTTCTGAAGGGCGGGGCATTCTGGTGGCTCATGGCCAGGCTTGCCGGATGGGATGGGGGCATAGAGCCGCCGGAAGTCCTTGCTCAGGGTACCGTGGGCACCCATATCTCAATAGCCGGTAATGGCTTCGGTGGGAAGGAAGGCAGGGTATCCATAGGGAATAACCTGACAGGGAAGAAAGGAAATAAAAAGACCAAAATCATCAGCTGGAACGATTCCATGATCTCGTGTGAGGTTACCAGTGCAATGTCACCCGGGCAATACAGCATAGTGGTACAACCGAAGGAACCGAAGAAAGCTGCACCGATCGTTTTCAATGGCGCATTCATTATGATGGCGCCGCAGATTGTATCAGTTGATCCCGATTCAGGCTTGCCGGGAGAAAAGATCGAGGTCTCAGGTAATTTTTTTGGGTCAAAGAAGCCGAAAATTTACCTTGAGCACCCCGTCACCGGAAAAAAGCAGAACTGCAAAGTCACCGATGGTTTCATGAATGCAGAAACCGGCGCAAGCAATGTAGAGTTTCTTGTTCCAAGGCCCTCAAAACGTTTCCCTGCCGGTTCATATCTGCTGAAGATCAATAATCAGGTGGGAACGGTTACGGCGAGTACAGACTTCACGGTAGAACCGTTGCCGTAGCTAACAATGACAAAAATACCACTGTGTAATCAATGATTGTCAATTAATATCATTTGTTTCATCCTACTTGCCAATCAACTCGTTGTGAACCCTGTAAGAACAGGATGCGGCAATTTAAGGCATTAAGGTTGCCTGGCTTTGCCTTCAACAACAATATGTCATGCTTGATTACTGAATGCAACCTGGTGTTAACCTACCAGGTTGTGAAGATATTTAATCAGTATAGTAACCTGAGAGAGATTGTCTCAATTGTGCACGAGCCGTCACGCTCTAATTTTTTACAGAGGCGTATTGGCCTGCAGGTGTTGGTTCGGCAATGAGTCTTTCATCGTCATCATTTTCCGCCAGATCGTTCGTAATGTTTGGAATCTTTTTCATGTTCCTCCTTATCCCGGAAAACAGCGTGCCCCTTCGTTGTCTCAAAACATGTGGCATTTGATAGAGGGGCTTGCTCAAATGTTATTTTCACCTTATTGTTACGCTTGATATCGGCAATGGTCAATCGATCCAAAATTCCAATGAACCGGCTGTCCATAACAACTTTTTTGATGTTATTCCCAGGCTCAGGTGTGATCGTGAATGTAACCTGGTCACCATAATCGATGGTAGCTTCGTGTACAAATCGTTTGGCTTTTGCGGCCTTCATCGGTGTTTCACCATTAATCCCATTTGCCACCGAGAGGGATCCTTTCTGCAGACTCAGCGCCATTGCCTATTGTTACTGTCTTGAACTGCACCCCTTGTTGAGAGACAGTAAGTTAATTCCATACTATATGAAGGAGGTATGGGCATATGGTCAGAACACGGAGAAACTTTCCCCGGAATTCAAGCTCCAGATCGTGAAAGAACTGGAAGCTTCTAAAACGCTGGCACAGATAGTACGGGAACATGAGATCGATCATGGTGTGGTCACTCGGCGGTATCGTGAATATCGGAAATACGGAGACAATGCCTTTCTGGGATACGAACACATATACAAAGAGGATGCCCGTATCGCATAGTTGGAACGGAAGATCGGTCAGCTCACCATGGAGAATGATTTTTTAAAAAAAGTCATGCAGGGAAGCAACCACAAGAGAGGATCATGATGTTTCCTCAGATGACCCATGAGAGAGGATAATCTTCTGTGCCTGAGAAAGAGAGGATGGGTCAAAACAACATTCCCTAGTACCCAGGCCTATCCCAACCTCATCCCGAACATGACCATATCCTCCATCAACCAGCTCTGGGTAGCAGATATNNGGATCAGCAGGCACGAAAAGGCAACCCCTATGACAATGCCAGAGCAGAGAGCTTTATAAAAACATTGAAATACGAAGAGGTCTACCTCTGTGAGTACCAGAATATACACGAAGCACGGCAGAAAATTGACTGCTTTATCAACGAGATGTACAATGAGGATCGGCACCACTCATCCTTGGGGTATCTTCCCCCAAGTGTGTTCGAAGAGAAGTTTCTTGCAGCAGGCAGGACTTAACTAGTTGTCTCATTGTGGGGTGCATACCAGATGTTCTTCAACATTTCAATTGTCATGGGTTAATGAATAGGGTAAGACCCTATACGAAGCCATAACGGTTATGTATGAATACCACCCTTTCTCCTGCCTCTGAAGTATCTAAAAACAAACCAGCAAGCCGCTAACAGTAATAATACGAGAAAAAGGATATGATCTATTCTGGTAATGTCTTTTTTAAATAGCTGGAGAACATTACCCCCAACATATCCGAGTCCAAGCATGGCTGAGATTGTAATGATCGCAGAGAGACCGTCAGCAACCAAAAATTTTATCCACGGTATACCAACAGCCCCAGAAATAAGAAATATGGGTGCCCTGAATCCAACAAAGTGCCTCCCAAAGAAAACAACGAGAGAACCCCATCGCGTAAATTTCTCTTCAAACTTCGAGAGGGTACCAGCGGAAACGATTTTGGAAAACCTTTTGTGTTCAAAAACCGTTTTGCCGTACTTTCTGCCGAAAGAATAGAGGATGAAATCAGCGATGAGCAGGGATGGGTAGATAACGACCAGCGCAGGAATAAGTTTGATGACTCCATGGGAGATGAGTAACCCACTCATGATGAGCACCCCATCTTCAGGAAAGGGAAATCCAAGGCCGCCAAGGATTAAGAGACAGAAAATGCCAACGTACGTAAAGTGTTGGATGACTGGCAAAGGATCAATCATGGGTTACAACGCAATTGACTGTTTCGCTTTCAAAGCCTTGCCCACTTGTAGAAGATTCGTTTCGCTACCTCAGCGGAAATAACATAGAGAACAACGATCAACAGGAGTGTCAAAACGTAGGGGAGCGATATCGGTACAAACCCTAAAAGCATTCCTATTGGGGTGTAAGGAATAATAATTGTTACCAGGAATACAAGGAGAGTGGCTGCCAGTAAAGCCTTGCTCGGCCTACTCTTCAGAAAAGGCCCCCTGGTACGAATAACCAGAACAATCAAAGATGCAGAGATGACAGATTCCATAAACCAGCCAGTCCTGAATTCCGGTGCTGATGCATGGAGGATGAGAAGAAGAACACCAAAGGTCAGATAGTCAAAGACAGAGCTGAGTAAACCAAAAACAAGCATGAAATTTCGAATAAATCTGATGTTCCACCTTCTTGGTTGAGCAAGCATCTCTTTATCTACGCTATCCGTGGCAATGGTCATCTCCGGAAAATCGGTCAGCAGGTTCGTGAGAAGAATCTGCTTCGGAAGGAGAGGAAGGAAAGAGAGAAAAAGTGAAGCACCTGCCATGCTGAACATATTCCCGAAATTAGCACTCGTAGCCATAAAAACATACTTGAGCGTGTTTGCGAAGGTTTTCCTGCCCTCGATTACACCATGTGTAAGAACATTGAGATCCTTTTCAAGAAGCACGATGTCAGCCACTTCCTTGGCAACATCTACAGCGCTGTTTACGGAAATACCTACATCTGCAGCGTGCAGAGCAGACGCATCATTAATGCCATCCCCCATGTAGCCAACCACATTCCCTGATTTCCTGAGGGCAAGGATGATTCGCTCTTTCTGGTTCGGCTCGATCTCCGCAAAGATATCCACGGCACTGACCGCCTGGAGCAGTGCTTCATTGCTCATGTCCCTGATACTGGAACCGGTGAGAATACGTCGATTTGTGAAGTTCATTCGTTCAGCCACGCTATCAGCAACAAACTGGCTGTCTCCGGTAATGACTTTCAGCGTCACACCCGACTGCTTGAGCGTGTTCACTACCTGCGCTATGCCATCCTTTAGAGGGTCAAAGAAGACCAGAAGGCCAAGGAAGATCATGCCTGTCTCATCATTTTTGCTCAGGGAAGATTGGGGTCCGACCTCTTTGTATGCAAGGCCAAGAGTCCTGAAACCCCTGCTGCTCAGCTCCTTAAAGCGTTGATTAGTTTCTTCTCGGACAATCTCTATATCAACAAGCTCTCCCTCTGGCATTTCTGCTGTGGAGCAAACAGAGAGCACGTTTGAGAGGGCACCTTTTGTGATCATGAGGTTGGAATTATCCTTCTTCACGAGAATTGTGAGACGCTTACGGACAAAGTCATAGGGAACTTCATCAATCTTTTTCAGTTGGGACAGATCGAACCGCCTGTACGCACGGATTGCCTCATCAAGAGGGTTTTTGAACCCTGTCTCGTGAGTGGCATTGATATAGGCATAGAAAAGACCTTTTTCACTGTCCTTGCCGTTCATGTCCAGGACAGCATGCAGTTGCACCTGACCTTCAGTCAGGGTACCGGTCTTGTCAGAACACAAGATATTCATACTCCCGAAGTTCTCAATCGATGCCAGTCGTTTTACTATAACCTTCTGGTCTGCCATCCGTTTTGCCCCGTGGGCAAGGTTGACACTGATAATGGCAGGCAAGAGCTGCGGAGTAAGCCCAACTGCAAGGGCCAAGGAAAAGAGAAACGCTTCAAGGACAGGTCGGTGAAAGTATACATTGATAGCAAAGATGGCGATGATGAGTATGAGAGTAACCTCTAAAAGGAGGTACCCAAAACGTCTGACACCGTGCTCAAACTCGGTCTCCGGTGGTCTGAATCTGAGTTGGTCTGAAATCTTGCCGAACTCAGTTGCCTTTCCTGTATGTATGATAAGTGCCTTTCCACTTCCGCTTACAACATGGGCCCCCATGAAGAGCGTGTTTGCGCGTTTGGCCATGGGAACGGCCTTATCGATTATTCCCGCCCCTTTCTCAACAGGATAGGTTTCGCCGGTCAATGTAGCCTCATCAACAAAGAGATCTTTTGATTCCAGCACTATACAGTCGCCAGGAATGATATCTCCTGCATTGAGTATGACCACATCCCCGGGAACCGCTTCTTCTACGGGTATTTCCCTGATAGTACCATCACGGAGTATCGTCGTCCTGATCTGGACAATGGAAAGTAGTTTTTTCACTGCATCGGTAGCTCCCCGCTCTTGCCAAAAACCAAGCAATCCACTTATGAGAACAATTGCCAATATTATCAATGCATCAGTAATGTCATGGACGATCAGGGAGAGGCAGGTAGCAAAAAGTAAAATGATTACAATAGGACTTTTGAACTGCGCCCCAAAAAGGCCGAGCAAACCACCCTTTTTTCTGGTTTTAAGGGTATTATATCCAAATTGATGGAGACGCTGCTTTGCTTCAACCTCAATTAGGCCATTGTAGGAAGACTGAAGTCGGGAAAGAAGAGTATCAGGGGCAAGTGACCAGAATGCGTCTAAATTTTTAATCGGTAAATCCATCGCTGAAACATTATAATTTCACTCCGTTGTTAAGACAATAATAATATGCGAGCTCCTGGCATAACTGACAAGATATACCATTCTATTTCTATTAAAAGAGCCCTATTCCAGGTCATAATTCTTTCCATTGCAACTGGTAGTATTTGCAGTCTATCGAGCGGTATGGCCACAAATGTGTTTAACATATACAACCGTATGGCATTTCAAAAGTAACTGCTATACAAAAAAATTAAGGGCACTATATAGATTACCCAAACCCATAAGGTAAGTTTTTGGCATTCTCTCTTTATCGTTTTCTGAACTGACAAAACCCACATTTCAACTAATCGGTCTTTGGTAAGGGCGGTTCACATGTTTTCAGGCAAGGAAGAGACCACAGGACCACAAAATCTATTCTCGTTGTTGATGACAATGACGTGATTCGGGAGGCTGTGTTGGGGTTTCTTCGACAATTCCGGGCACAAGGTAGCCACAGCCGATTATGGTAGTGATACTGTAGAGAAGAACGCATCCCATACCTTCGATAAGGTATAATGGGTAGGCGCGTCTTGCTCTGGCGGTTAACATTTTCCGTTATATTCACAAAAAATTACGAAACTTAAAGAAGATAAAGTTTTTTCAAGGACAGTGAACAAAATGCTTTGGCCAGCCTGGATTCTTGTTCTCACAGATTTTTCAGAATACTCAGATCGTACATTAAGGCAGGCACTCGACATTGTATAACAATAAGGGTTAAAGGTGAATGTCCTTCATGTTGTCCGTGAGGAACCGCCCTTTATCAGCGGGTTCGGCAGCGTGCCCGGTGCTGCTGACAAAATAATAGCAATTTCATATCACTGCTATGCAAATCAATCAAAGATCAGGTTCACCCTAACACAAGTAAGCCAACGTTGGGGATGGATAAATCGTTGAACTCCAAATGAGGTTCTGCTGAATGGCATTGAAGAAGCTTTCTATTTACTTTTATGTTCTTTGACATAAATGGTGCATTTTCTTGAGGATTTATGATACATATTATCCTATCACTGCAATAAAAGGAGCTACCATGAGCCACAAAGAGCCTACGATAGATGAGTGGAAAGAACTTTTTGAGGTATCCCGAATGTTGAAGGAGCTTGCCCCCTGGAAATGGATGGAAGACTCTGAATCTTTTGGCGTGGAAAACCCTGAGACAGGCGAAGTGGGTTATGGGTGCATTATGGGTGCCATGGGCGAAGTTTTTGGCCTTATCGTTTATCTTGGAAGCGAGGGCCTTGCTGTGTTTGAAAAAATTCAATCTGGAAACATGACCATGGAAGACGAAGATATCTTTGCAAGCCAGAAATGTCTTGCTGTCACGTTTGATGATAGGGAGATGCTTGATAACAAAGACCTTGCCACTATTAAGTCGCTTGGTCTCAAGTTCAGAGGAAGGCAGGCATGGCCCTGCTTTCGTAGTCACCTACCGGGTTTTCTGCCATGGCATCTGACTGGTGAGGAGGCCCGTTTCCTGGCACTGGCAATTCGGTGGGCAATGAATGTTGCAGAAAAACTCAGGGAAAACCCCCTTGCCTTGAACCCACAGAAAAGAGGTTCTTACCTGGTAGGCTATATTGTAACCGATGATGGCAAACCAACCTGGCACGAAGAGTGGCGCAAACCTGTGCCTTTTACGGCAAAACCCGTCTCATTATCTATCGATGAACTCCGCCTGGCTAAAATAAAGAAAAACTCACAAAAATCGGAACACACCTGGGAGGTTGAATTTTTCTATGCCCCGTTTGTTATCCACGAGGGAGAACGGCCTTTCTATCCATACATTGCGCTTTATTCGGTTCATAACAACCGATACGTGGTCAATTTTTGCCTATCATCACTCACTGACTATGAAACACGTTTCTTAGAAAACTTTCTGGAGCTTCTCGAAAAAATAAAGATGTTTCCAAAGACGATGATGATTCGCAAACAGGCTGTCTACGATTTCTTTAAACCCATTGCTGATGTCCTGGGGATATCTTTAAAAAAAGTAAAACATCTTCCGGCGTTCGAAGATGCGAGAGTCTCTTTAATCAACAATATGGCACAGTAGAAGCCGGTGCAGCCATTGTGTCAGGGACTGGCCTTCTGATGGCTTAGGAGTCTTATTCTATTATTTGCCATAACACACCTGCATAATCATTTGCACATATACATAGTTAAGGGTAGCGTTCTTTCCCGTAAACAAATAATAAGATGATGCAAAATAAGGGTTAACCACAACTCACTGTTGCCCTTTGGAAACTGCCTAAAATAAGGTGTTTGCATCACCCATCCCTTCACGCATCGCAAATGGTTGATAGTTCGACTCAAAAAAATGCAGCATTAATACAGTACAAACATCGAAGAATAATCACATAAAGCTCTATCTTATTAATATAATTAAATATTTAACTTTATCATGAAATTATATAAAAGTTGAGGATAACTCAATAAAATCCACAGGCACATGCTTCACATCCGCATGTTATACACAGGTTTTCCACAGTTTTTGTTCAAAACTATAGTGGAATAATCAGACTGAAAGAGTAGTTCAACAGAGGGCGCACCAAACTGATGGGAATTATACCGCAAAATCTGATCCATATAAGATTGATAGATTTTTGGTATCAGAATGAATATGATGAACTACTCGTGAATGAGGTCGAACAACTGAATGGCTTTTTCGTAATCAAGGTTTTTTAACACATTATATTCACGTAACGCAGAACTCCTATCCTTTAATATGAGATAGGTAATCGCCAAATTATAATGGGCCTCGGCATGGTCCGGTTTTTTCAGTATGGCTTCCTTGAATGCTTTGATAGCCTCCCGGTGCTTGCCCTGCTTCCCATAGGCGATAGCGACCTCATAGTGGTCCTGGACTTTATCAGGGTGTACCTGTAAGGCTTGTTCTTGACGCATTATAGATTTCCTGTTGGAAGATTCAAATTATAATGGTCATGGCTTTCCTTGTCAACATCAATTTTAACCTGCAATGTAAATCTTTACCTGATCGAGTTATTTGTTCCGGTTGAGGTTCTTTCTCTTTTGACACAGGTCCAAATATTTCGGATAAACTGGGTTCCATTGCCATACTTGCTATACGTGCACGTCTTCCAGGTCGTTCGAAGTCCATGAAATACTGATAGGTGTGGAGTACAAAAACAGATGAGCCTACAGGTAATGCTCATGATCCAACACATGGCAGGCTGCTTTCAGGGAATAAAGTCAGCCAATTCTCCTGTCCATGAGAAGATCAATGGATTGATGTCTCTCTGGTTTGTATCCAGGATTTGGACGGAGATTGCACAGAGCAGATAGATGACAACTT
>MTKZ01126525.1_pt1 | contig 12179 bp, 12 predicted proteins | sample 1042781 | NCBI WGS metagenome assembly MTKZ01 (sample SAMN06212207, study PRJNA360539) | anaerobic digester metagenome | biome: Wastewater treatment plant; material: sludge; isolation source: anaerobic digester fed with sludge from wastewater treatment plant | place: Denmark: WWTP Viborg ...
GCGGTTGGCGCTGCATCCGTGCCAGCCCGCCTCCACCGGCCCGTCCAGAGTCACACTCTGCCCGCCGCAGGGGGCCTTCGACCCAGTTTGCAGGGCCGGGGAACGGTCTGACCGCCCACGGCAGCGCCAAACCGACAGAGAACACCGACAAGGCGGCTTTCGCTGGGGCCGCGCCGGCCGCCTCCCTGAGCCCTCACAGCCCCCCCATGCTCCGAGACCTGCCCAAACCAGGCGACAGCCGCCGTCGTATCATGTAAGATGGATTGTTCTGCCGGCCGCCGCCCCAACGGCGGAGGAGGTGGGTGATGTCAGGCCTCTGAGACCACCGGGGGCCGTTTTCGGCGGGTCAGCCACGAGCGATGGTGGACCCGTCCTCACCCAGGCCTCGCCGGGCAGGCAAGCGACCGGTGACGTCCGTCGGGTTGACGAGAGTCGCCGGCCGGCAACACCACTAGCCAGGGAGACATACCGCGGACATGGCACACGATCACCTCAAAGACTCCATCGAAGCACAAACCGGACGATCCACGATTCTGCTTATCGTGACGCTGATGGGCGGGCTGCTGGTCATTAATTCCTTCGTCGCAGAATGGATATTCCCCGACAAGCAGTACAGCGCGATTTTCGCACTGATCGGGGCGATCTGTCTTGGGGCGCCGCTTGCGTTCCTCTCGCTCAAACACCTCGGGCACGGCGACATGCCGATGGAACTGCTGGTCACCCTGGCCATCGGTGCGGCGATAAGCATTGAAAAATATCAGGAAGCCGGAGTCATTGCCTTCTTCATGGTCATCGCGACGCTCATCGAGACCCGAACCGCTCTGGGCGCCCGAGCCTCCATCGAATCGCTGATCCGGCTGACGCCGACGAAGGCTCATCGGATCCGTCCGGACGGGACCGAGGAGGAGGTCGAGGCCAGACTCCTCAGGCCCGGCGATCTGATCCGGGTGCGGCCCGGCGACAACATCGCCGCCGACGGCGTGGTGGTCGCGGGCGAATCGACGCTCAACCAGGCAACGATCACGGGCGAATCGATGCCCGTGGATAAGGCAGTCAACGACGAGGTGTTCAACGGCACCTTGAACCTCACCGGCTCGCTGGACATTCGCGTGACGCGGGCGGGCGCGGAGACCACGCTCGGCCGGGTGCAGAAGCTGATCATGAATGCCGAGCAGACACGAATCCCGCTCATGCGAATCATCGACCAGTATGCCAACTGGTACACGCCGACGATTCTCATGCTCGCCTTCCTGGTATGGTTCTTCATCCGCGGGCCGGAGGGCATGTCACGGGCCATCGCCATGCTGGTTGTGGCGTGCCCCTGTGCCCTGGTTCTGGCCACGCCCACGGCCATGGTAGCAGCCCTCTCCTGCGCCGCTCGGCTGGGGATCCTGGTCAAGAACGTCTCGACACTGGAAGGGGCCCGCAACCTGACCTCCATCATGTTCGACAAGACCGGCACGCTGACGACCGGCGAACTGACCGTCACCCAGATGAAGCCGGCGCCCGGCGTGGACGGGGCGATGCTGCTCAAGCTGGCGGCTTCGGCAGACTCGCTGTCCAGGCACCCGAACGCCAAGGCGCTGATGGCCGTCGCCCAGAAAGCCCGCTTGTCGTTGGTCCGGCCGGGGCAGTTCGAGGAGGTGACCGGCAAGGGTGTGGCTGCAAGAGTCAACGGCGACGAGATCCTCGTGGGGCGCAACACCTTCCTGGCTGACCGCGGCGTCGATCTGAGCCTGCTGAACGACCCCTCCTTCAAGGAACCGGAAGGCATCAGCGTGCTGTACGTCAGCCGCAACGGGCAACTGATCGGTTGGATCGGTCTCGAGGACCGGACCCGCGACGAAGCCAGAGAGGCCATCGCCGAGCTGCGAGACCTGGGCGTGCGAACCATCACCATGGTCACCGGCGACAAGTGGTCCGTGGCCCGACGGGTGGCCGGCGAGATGGGCTGCACCGACGTCTATGCCGAGGTGCTGCCTTCGCACAAGCTGGAGCTGGTCGACCAGATGAAGCACAAGGGACACCGCGTGGCGGTCATCGGTGACGGCGTCAACGACGCCCCGGCTCTGGCGGCCGGCGACCTGAGCGTAGCGATGGGAGCCGCCGGCAGCGACGTGGCCATCAACTCCGCCAGTATCGCCTTGATGAACAACGATCTGCGCCGGCTGCCGTTCCTTGTTCGTCTGTCACGAGCCGCCACCAGCGTCATCTGGCAGAACATGCTGCTCGGCATCACCTACATCGTGGTCCTGGAGACGCTCGGAGCCCTCGGGAAGATCTCGCCAATGCTCGCAGCTTTCCTGCACGTTGTGGCCAGCGCGATCGTCATCTTCAACTCCGCGCGTCTGGTGCGGTTCGGCGAACACCTGCAAACCGGTGAGGCTCCCTCCGCCGAGCAGTCGCAGGCAAAGACATACGGTCCGTCCTCCCTGCCCTCCGCTGCCGCGGTCCCGGCGTGATCGACGCGTTTATCGGGCTGTCGAACCCGCCGCGGTTCCGCGAGGCCCTGCCGGTCCGATATCGACCTGCGCATGGTCGTCCGGCGGGTCAGTCTTTCCCGCAACCCCATTGGTACAGAGCATCCCCCGGTAAACCGATAGCAACTCCGGAGACGGCCTCGCCGCGCGCCCGCCACCGAACCCGGAGTCGGGGCGCCAAAGCGAGCAGGATTGCAGCCGCCGGGATGGACACATGGATTTAGCCACGGTAATCGGTTTGGTGGCCGCGATCGGCATGGTGCTGGGCAGCCTGTGGGTCGGCACCAGCGGCCAGCTCGGCGTCTACTGGGACACGCCTTCGGCCATTCTGGTCCTGGGCGGCACCCTCTTTGTCGTCCTGATGACCCAGTCGATAGAGCGTTTCCTGCGGGTCCACAAGGTATACCTGCGGGGCTTCTTCGGGAAGGCCATGACCATCCCGGAGACGATCGAGAAGCTCGTTGCCCTTGGCGAGCAGGCCCGCCGCGAAGGAGTGTTGTCGCTGGAGAATACGCTGAACGACATCGACGATGAGTTTCTCAAGAACGGGATTCGACTGGTGATCGACGGCACGGCCGCCGGTGAGATTGAGCAGATTCTGACCTCCGAGCTGGAGGCCATGGATCAGCGGCACAGCCAGGGCAAGACCATCCTTGATCTGGCCGCCAAGTACGCTCCGGCATTCGGCATGATCGGCACACTCATGGGGCTCGTCGCCATGCTGCGAAACATGGACGACCCCAAGGCGATCGGTCCGGGCATGGCGGTCGCNNCCACCTTTTACGGGGCCATCATCGCCAACGTGCTGTGTCTGCCGCTCTCCGACAAGTTGTCCTACCGAAACGAGGAGGAAATGCTGTTGAGAACGGTGATGATGAAAGGCATCCTCTCGTTGCAGGCCGGTGACAACCCGCGCATTACCCAGGCCAAGCTGGCGGTCTATCTTCCCGTGGACAGGCGGTCCTCGATCAACGGCATCGAGGGTAAGAAACGCGAGTAGCTCCGTCGGCCACTCAGCGGGGAACAGCTCATGGCGCTCGCCAAGAAAGCCGCACCTTCCGGAGCACCCGAGTGGGTGCTCACCTACGGCGACATGATGTCGCTGCTGCTTTGCTTCTTCATCCTGCTGGCGGCCTTCGCCGACTACAATGCAAACGGCAGCCAGCCGACACCCGAGTTGGAGCAGGCCCTCGCATCCATCCGCGAGGCCTTCGGGGCCGGCGGTAGTGCCGCGTCAAACCACGAGATCGACTTCCAGGAGTTGATCAGGAAGCTGAAAGCCATGGCGTCCAAACCAACCTCCGGCCACCGCGGCGATACGTACGAGGAGGGCATCTACGGCAAGAATTTCCGGCTCCGCAAGATCCGCGACGGGATGGAGATTACCATGGGCGGCCCGGTGGTGTTCGAACCGTTCTCGGACAAGCTGACCCTCGAGGGCAAGCAGGCCCTCGAACAGATCGCTGAAACCGTCCGAGGCCATCGCAACAAGATGGAGATTCGAGGCCACGCGNNAGGCACGCCGCGTGGAAATCATCGTCCGCGAATCGATGATCGATGACTATGTCAAGCCGGCAAGCGAGGAAGACGCCCGCGCCCAGATGCCGTCGACAACGCCGGCCAGCATCCCTTCAACGACGCTGATCGCACCGATGGGTCGAGACCTGCCGTAGCACGAACCCCGGCAGGTCGGCCGCACTCGCGGAGCTGCAAGAAAAAAACGGGCCGCAAGGGCAGCAAGGACTACTTCTCCGCCGCAGCCCCGCCTGATTCACCCATCGGCTCCTCTCGAACTTCGTAGCCGGGCAGACTGGGAAGGTTGACTTCACTGGCGGCCATGCCTTTGTTCAGTCGAACGTTCGAGAACGAAGCGACAATCTCCTGCTTGTCCTCCTTGGCCACCGTCGCCACTCGAACCGGCACATCCAGCGTCCGGTCAATGTGAAAGTGCACTCTGCCGTAGCGGCGATCCAGTTCCGTGCCCGGCAACGGCGTGCATTCCAGGTGATCGGAGTTCGGCGGGTCCGCCGGCACCGGAGCCACAAGCTTGATGGTGAAGTGACGAACGATGTCGCCTTTCTTCTGGCCAAAAGGCATCGGGAAAGGGCCCTTGCCGATGCGGAACAGATCCTCGGCCTTCTCGTCCGGCCGCACAACCTCCCGCTTAATCACCTGTTTCGACCGCTCGCGAGCCTCGATGTACCACCGACCGTCAAAGACATGCCACTCCTTGTCCTTCTCGACTACCCCTTCGACGGAGCACTCATCGAAACGAATGAGGAATCGCGGGCTGGGCTTGTCCTCGATGAAACGAAGGATACCTTTGTACTTCTGCTCGTAATCGATCAAAGGGTCCTTCTTGATATACACGAGATCGGCCTGCACATCCCGCACATCCTTGTTCTCCAGCCGGTCGAGGATCTTCTCGACCGCCGGATCCAGCGGCGCGGGCTGGGAGGCGGGCTCCGAGGCCGGGCGGCTGGCGGACGGCCCCGCCTCGCGGCTTGTTTGCCCGCTGGCGACGGTGATGATCAGCCCGATTGCCGAGAAACATGCGATTGCTGCTGCACGCATCGTCACAACCCTTTCAGAAACAGGACCCCGTGGAGATACAGGCGCACCAGCCGTGCATCCGTTCCCCCGCAGGATTGTAAATCGGGCGATGCCTGGCAACAAGATCACAATCACCGAAACGCCCATGGACCCTACTGGCAGGCTCGGATAGTCTAATGCTCGGGTGCCACTGGTCGGCGCGCCACCTCTCGGCAGGGTGTCACCGGCGCCTCGCTCGCAAGTGCATGACTGACCTGCGAGAAGCAGTTCTGGTGTCAGCCGGAAGAAAACCAATGGGCTCGCACGAACTTCAACCTCTACATGGTCGGACAATCGCGGTCACCCGCATGCGCGGCCAGGCGGACAGTCTCAGCAGGTTCCTGCGGTCCGCCGGCGCCGAGGTCATCGAGGCCCCGACCATCGAACTCGGCCCGGTCGAAGATTACGGCAAGGTCGATGACGCCCTGCGACGTCTCGATCATTACCAGTGGCTGGTGCTCACCAGCGCCAACGGCGTCGACGCGATGTTGGACCGGATCAGGGCCATCGGGCTCGACAGCCGCTGCCTGGCTCAGGTGAAGATCGCCGCGATCGGTTCGGCCACGGCCCGGCGGCTCACCGAACACGGCGTGCGGCCGAACTTCGTGCCTCCCGAAGCGGTCGGTGAATCGATGGCCCAGACACTGATCGAGGAGGGAGTGAAGGGCTCGCACATTCTCCTGCTCGTGGCCGACATCGCCCGGACGCAACTGCCGGACGCGCTGCAAGCCGCCGGCGCTCAATGCGACAGTCTGGCCGTCTACCGGACCAGGCGGCCTGCGGCCCTGCCCGCGGTCTTCGTTGAGCGACTCGACCGCGGCCGGATCGACTGGATTACGCTGACCAGCCCGTCGTCGTTCGTGAACCTGTTGTCGTTGCTGGGGCCCCAGCGATGTGAGCGGTTGCATGCCGTGGGCCTGGCCAGCATCGGCCCGGTTACCACGCGGGCCATCCGCGAAGCCGGATACTCCGTGGCCGCTGAGGCCGACCCGCATGACGTCCCCAGCCTGGTCTCGGCGATTATCGACGCATCGACGCGAGACTGAAGGGGTATGAACGCTCGCCAGGTTGTCCGGTGGTTCTGACTTCTCTCGCCACGGCGGGTCACCTGCAGCGACCTTCGGCTTTCAGACGGCCGGGCTGGACCCGGCGGCCCGGTCCTATGGGCTCTCGTCCCTGGGCCCCGGTCCCTGTTAGAATGCCGCTGTCGCTCGTCGGCGGAACTGGCGCCTATACTTGGGGAAGTCCGATGGGTCTACAATACCGGGTAATCAGCATTGGGACGCTCAGCCGGAATCGTTTCTGGGGGGAGACCGAGCCCAGGCGTTTCCCCCATGCGACCACCACGCTGATCCGCGCCGACAATGAGACCATCCTTGTGGATCCCAGCCTTCCGGCGGAAGTGCTGGCCCAGCGGCTGGAGGAGCGGTCCGGCCTCAAGCCCAACCAGATCCACGCGGTTTTTCTGACCACTTTCCGCCCGATCCATCGCCGGTCGTTGTCGCTTTTCTCCGAATCGACGTGGCTGATGTACCGGCCGGAGATCGACGCGGTGCAAGCGCATCTGAACGAAGTGCGCGAGCGAGCCCGGGACAACGCCGGCGACCCCGAGCTCAACAAGCTGCTGGATGAAGAGGAATCTGTTCTGGCGCGCATCGAGGCGGCCCCGGAACACCTGACCATGCAGACTCATCTTTTTCCGGCGGTCGGTGCGACGCCCGGCTCAGCCGCCCTGCTGCTGGCCCTGCCGACGCAAACCACCGTCATCACCGGAGATGCGATCGTCACCCAGGAGCACTTTGCGGCCGGGCAGGTGCACGAGCAGGTCACCATGATCGAAGAAGCACGCAAGTCCTTCGAGGACATTCTTGAGGTGGCCGACGAGGTGGTCCCCGGGCACGACAATGTCTTTCGCGTGGGCGCGCTCTAGAGCCCTCAACGACATTTGTCAAGCTGACGGCTGCCATCGCCGGAAAAACGTCGAAGGGCGACGGCGCAACACCGGACGACTGTCCTTGACACCCACCGAAGGGCTGGGTAGTCTCGGTTTTGATGATCGGAGCGTGAGCGATGGAAGTCCGTATGGACCTCTCGCGTATCGTCATCAGCGATACGAGTGAGCAACAGATCATTGTCCTGCAGGAACACGAGGGCTCTCGTCAATTCCCGATCGTCATCGGGTTGGCGGAGGCCTTGGCCATCGACCGGCGGGTCAAGAGCATCAGCACACCGCGGCCGCTGACGCACGACCTGCTGGCCAACGTGATTCGCGAACTGAACGGGGAACTGGAGAAAATCGTCATCCATGACCTTCGGGACCACATTTTCTTCGCCAAGCTTGTGATCCGCAGCGACGGCAAGCTCATCGAGGTGGACTCCCGACCGTCAGACGCTATCGCTCTTGGCGTGGCGAGCGACGCGGCCATTTATGTGACAGAGAACGTCCTCCGCCAGGTGTGTGAGTCTCCCGAATCCTGAGCGGGAGAAGGCCCAGCAAGTACTGTAGAGGTAGCGGTGAGCATCACGGGAACCGAGAATGGCTTGTCGACCCGCACGGAACAGTTTCTTCAACTGTGCGAGCAGCGATGGCCGGCACATCAGCCGCGACCGACCGTGCTGACGCGTGCCCCCGGTCGGCTCGATTGCATGGGCGGCATGGCCGACTTCAGCGGCACGCTTTCCTTGCAGACCACCATCGAACAAGGCGTTTATGTCGCCGCCGGTCGCCGCGATGACCAGCGCGTCCGGGTCGAGTCGGTGGATTGGAACCACGACGGGCAGCCTTCCGTCTTCGAGTGGTCGTTGTCTTGTTTCTACCAGTCCGACGGCCAGTTCGTCACCGCGGACACGCTTTCCGCGAGGTTCGATGCCTGCCCCTGGGCCCGTCACGTCGCGGGCGTTTGCCTGGGGCTGCTGGAGTCCGGTGATCTTTCGCATCTGGCCGGCGGCGTTAATCTCGTGATCCAGTCCGACGTTCCGCCGCAAGCGGGCCTGGCCTCGTCGGCCGCTTTGCAGGTGGCTTGTGCCAAGGCGTTAGCTGCCCTCTTTGATTTCGACCTGACGGCTCAACAGTTGGCCAGGGCCTGCCGGCTGGCGAACACCGAGGTGGTCAAGAACGAGCCTGGCCTGGTCGATCACCTGACCTGCCTGCTGGGTGAAGCGGATACCCTGCTGCAGATTCGCTGCCAGCCGCAGGACGTGATCGGATCGCTGACCATGCCCAAGGGCACGGTCTTCGCGGGCGTGTATTCGGGCCTGAGGCTGCCCTTCTTTCAGGATCGCTACGCCGACAACCGCGCCGCCTCGCTGATCGCCAGGTACATCATCGAGCAGATCCTGCGAACCTCGGGCGATCCGGGCGACCTCAACAGCGCCTACCTGGCGAGCATTCCGCCCAACGATTACGTGCGCCGATTTCGCAACCAGCTGCCGCCGAAGCTTCGTGGCCGCGACTTCCTGGACCACTTCGGACAGCCCCCGGAGTTGGACGTGGCCGTTCGGCCCGGCGCGGTGTACAAGGTCCGCTCTCGAACGGAACATCACATCTACGAGAACGACCGCACGCACCGATTCATGGAGCGACTGTCGCGGGTCCGCCGCACGGGTGACCTGGACACCTTGATCGAGGCCGGCGAATTGATGTACGCCTCGCACTGGAGCTATGGCCAGCGATGCGGCATGGGAAGCATCGAGACGGACATCCTGGTCAACTGCATTCGCGAACGAGGTCCGGCTTGCGGCCTCTACGGAGCCAAGGTCACCGGCGGAGGCTGCGGCGGCACGGTGGCCGTCCTGATGGCCGACACGCCCGCCGCCCGACAGGCCGTCTCGGACGCATGTGCCGCATACGCGACAAAAACGGGCAGACAACCCCTGCTGCTGACCGGCAGTTCGCCCGGAGCGATGGCGTTCGGACACCGCAGCATCAGTTGAAAAGACCCGCGACAGCCGGCGGCGGCGCATGGTCGGGGATCAAAGGCCTGTGCCCGACCGACCGATCGGACCTCCCGGCCCGTCCACGCCTGCCCCGATGTCCCATGAGCCGCTATAATCAGGCGTTGTCAAGCGGGCCCTCACAGCCATTGGCCACCTGGAGGTTCTATGCCACATGTGATTGCCGAGCCCTGCATCGGCGTCAAAGATACAGGTTGCATCCCGGTCTGCCCTGTCGAGTGCATTCATCCCACGACGGATGAGGAGGATTTCGCTGAGGCGGACATGCTCTACATCAACCCCGACGTGTGCATCGATTGCGGCCTGTGCGTTGATGAATGCCCCGTCCGGGCCATCTTCCCTGAAGACGAACTGCCGGACGAGTGGAAGCGTTATGCCGAGATCAACGCCGCATACTTCCGCATCTGACGGCCGTGCATGAGCATCGTTTCCCGGCGAATGCCGCTGCGAGCCTGCTGCCGCGCCCTCTCATGTGGTGCGGTCAAAACCGGCCCAATCGGAATCGCGCGCAAGCTCGGCCCTCGTGCCCGGTCCTATCCCGGCGACGACGCCGTGGTCGGCTCACGGCGATCGATCTCCACCTTCAGGGCGACGAGATTGCGCTCGCCCTCTCGCTTCTCCACCCGGCCCAGGACCTTGACCCGATCGCCAATCCGCACATCATCGAGCCTGGCGGTGACGCCGTCGATGAAGATCTCCGCCTCAGGCGCAAGCCGTCCGCGGATCTCAACGTTCTTGCGGTGTTTCTCGCTGAAATAGGACATCGACACTTCGCCGCTGGCCTTATCGATGCTGGCGACCTTACCGGTGATCTGGTCGTACTCAGGCAATTCCGAATCCTGTCCACATCCGATGGCCAGGACACCACCCAGGAGCGTCCAGAGAGCAAAGTTGACGGCGGTTGAGGATCTCGTGGTCATAGAGCACCTTCTCGATATCGTCGGGCAGGCCGCAGCCGGCCATCAACGGGCCGGTTGAAACCAGCCACCACTGTCCGTATACCTCATCCGGCCTCGTCCTGGCAAGTCCCACCGCTCCGCCTCGTCATCGGCAGTGCCCGACTGTTGGCCGCCGGTCCGCTTGCCCCTTCGGCGGGCGGCTGGACGCCATCGTCGCGGAGCGGTCCTCCCGCCATGGCTGCTGATCTCAGACAGGCACCCCCCGCACCGCAAAGCAACGGCTACACGCCCGTCTGGCCGACATCAACGATCTTCTGAGACACCCCCCCTGTCCGCCTGTGGCGTCTCCGGGGCATACCCCATATAACGGTACCCGACCGTGTCGGAGCGAACGACCATGACAGACGGGCCTTCTCAGGTGGAAGAGATATTCGGAGTCTGCAAGGCTCTCGTGGGAATGGTGCACGTGGGCGCCTTACCCGGCACGCCGCTGTTCTCACGGCCGATGCGGGCCATCATCGACCAGGCCGTCGCCGAAGCGCGGTTGCTGGCCGACGCGGGCTTTGACGGCATCATGATCGAGAACATGCACGATCGGCCCTACCTGCGACAGGTCGTCGGGCCCGAGATCGTGTCCGCCATGACTGCCATCCTCGATGCAGTATGTGCGGAAGTCGACAAGCCGCTGGGCGTCCAGATTCTGGCCGGTGCCAACCGCGAGGCCCTGGCCGTGGCTCTGGCCGGCCGTGCCGCCTTCGTTCGTGTCGAGAACTTCGTATTCGCCCACGTCGCCGACGAAGGGCTCATGCCCGAGGCCGAGGCCGGCCCCTTGCTCCGCTATCGCCGCGAAATCGGGGGCGAGCATGTCCGCATCTTCGCCGACGTCAAGAAGAAGCATTCCAGCCACGCGATCACCGCGGATCTGGATATCGGCCGGACGGCACAGGCTGCGGCCTTCTTCGGCGCCGACGCGGTGGTAGTCACCGGACCGATCACCGGCGAGGCGGCGTCGACCGAGGACGTCCGCGAAGTGGCCGCCGCCGTCGAACTTCCGGTGGCCATCGGCTCGGGCATCACCCCGGACAACCTGCCGGCCTTCTGGGACCTGGCGGATGTGTTTATCGTGGGCTCATACATCAAACAGGACGGCCAGTGGCATCACCCGCCCGATCCCGACAGGGTAAATACCCTCCTGCGGGCCGCCAACCGCCTGCGATGAGCCTGAAGGTCCGAATTCCTGCGATGCCTGCTGGTCGCATGGGGAACAGATGGCTAGAATGAGCACAATAAGAATGGACGGCGTGGGCCGGCCCAACAAATGGTGAGTCTTCCGCGGAGAAACGCTTATGAAGAAGCTGTTGAGTCTGATGATGTCGGTTGGCATGGTGGTCGCCCTGGCCGGTTGTGCAACAACGGATAGCGGCAGCACACAGAGGCAGGCAAGCGAGCAACCCGGCGTGGCGAAAGTGTCGTCAGAGTCCGGCGGCGAGAAGGCCGGCTGTCAAAAGACCGGCTGTCCAAAGGCCAAATGCTGCGGTGAGAAGGCGGCCGCCGGCTGTCAGAAACCCTGCGAGAAGAAGTAGGTTCTCACAACCTACGGCACATGAGCGACGCGGATGGAAAACCATCCATCTGCGTCGCTTTATTTTGCGCGGCGGTCACAAGCCTTGTCGGAATGCACGAGAGAACCTTCTGCCCCGGCACGCCACCCGGCTCGCCTGTTTCGACGGCATGAAGCCCACGGCCAGCCGGCCATAACAAGCCGCCCCGAACAAGACAAAGGGCGGGCCCCGCTCAAGGCTGCCCACCCTTGTACGCTCGAATGCCGCCCGCTGTCAGGTCGTCAGCCGCCGTTTGAGGCTTGCCAACTCGTCCCGCAGGGCATGCGGCAGCTTCTCGTTGAATGTCTTGTAGAACTCCTCGATGTCCTGTGTTTCCTTGAGCCATGCCTCGCGATCGACGGTCAGCAGTTCCTGCAGAACTTCCTCCGTCAGGTTCAGACCGGTCAGATCCAGCGAATCGGGCGTAGGTACGTAACCGATGGGGGTGGCGTTCCCCTCCGCCTCGCCGCGACAGCGGGCCAGGATCCACTCCAGCGCACGGAGGTTCTCGCCGTAGCCGGGCCATAAGTACTGGCCGTCGACGTCCTGTCGGAACCAGTTGACGTGGAAGATCTTGGGCGGCCTGGTCATCTTCTGGCCCATCTGCAGCCAGTGCATGAAGTACTCGGCCATGTTGTAGCCGCAGAACGGCA
>MTKZ01047650.1_pt1 | contig 12178 bp, 6 predicted proteins | sample 1042781 | NCBI WGS metagenome assembly MTKZ01 (sample SAMN06212207, study PRJNA360539) | anaerobic digester metagenome | biome: Wastewater treatment plant; material: sludge; isolation source: anaerobic digester fed with sludge from wastewater treatment plant | place: Denmark: WWTP Viborg ...
TCGCGCCAGGCGGCCCTAGGGCGGCTTCCCACTGCGCCAGCAGAGCCGGCGGCACTGCGGCAGGCAGGGGCTCCGTGTAGCGTGGGCCTGGCGTGTAGGCGCCCCCGGCGTGGGCCTGTGGCGCGGCTCCGGCCCCGCTCGCGGGCGCCCGCGCGGGCACGTGCGGGGGCGGGGTAGGAAGCCGTCCGGGCGGGGCAGGAGTTCCTATCCCGGCCGGTACAGACGGACGTTCATAGCTACTGCTGTTGTACACGTCCGTCTGTACCGGTTCGGATAGAAAGCCCAGGTGCCGGCGCAGGTCCTCGGGCGCCAGGGCATGGAGGGCCTGTAGGTGCGCCAGCGCGGTTGTTGCGGAACACCCGGCCAGGTGCGCCAGGGCGGCCTTCGACGGTAGGGCTTGCCGTTTGGTGTAGTACTGGCCGGCCGCGTGTGTGATACGCTGGCGGGCTTCCTCACGGCGGCGGGCGTTCTCTTCGTCGAGCCGTTGCCGGCGGGCTTCGGAGGCCCACGGCCGTTCGCGCCCCATCATGGCCCAGGGCGTCTCGTGTAGCTCCGCCACCCGCACACCAGGCACCGGGGCGTAGCTTGTGAGCACAACGAGGGCCGGGCTATGCGCCGGGCGTCGTGAAGGGCGCAGGCGGCCTATACCTTGGCGCACGGTGCGCCCGTAGAAGTCGGCCTGATACTGCGCCACATCCGGGTCGGCTTCGTGGAGGGCCCCGGCCCGGAGCCCCTCGCGGTCGGTGCCTTCGTATGGGGTGTAACGGTCGGGCACGCCCTTGAGCGGCCAGTCATATCGGAGGGCCTCCACCAACATTCGGGCCACGTCAACGGGCAGCGAGTAGTGGCCTTCGATGACGAGGGCGGGGGCGTGTTCCCAATCGTTGTGGGCCACATCGTCGCGTCCGAACCAGCCTACCCCGTCAGCTCGCGCGAGCCCCTCGGCCTCGGCGTCGGCCTTCCGCGTCAGGCGGACCGGCTCCGCGCCCACTTGCTGGGCCACCCAAGCACGAATGGCAGGTAGGTGCCCCGGGTTCCCGTGTAGGGCGTTCGTCAGTTGCAGGAAGCGCACGGACTCGCGGACCGCGAAGGTGTGGCAGGTCACGACCCCCGGGAACAGGCGGTCCAACGCCCACCGATTCGGGGTCGCGTCCAACAACACGACGCGGCGGCCGGCGAGCAAGTCGAGGACGTTCTCCCGAGGGCGCACGGCCACAACCTTCGCGGGTAGCGGCGCACCGTCTGGCAGGTCGCCGGCGTGGGCTGGTTGCTCCGCCCTGAGCCACAAGCGCGAGTCAGCCCGGCCGCTATCGTCCAACTCACGGGCGAGCACGGACACCAGGACACCGAACGCCCGGATGGGCATCGGATCCCGCAGGGCCCGCTCGCCGCGGTTGGCCCATGGTGACTCGAAGGGCTGGCGCCCGCCCTTGGGCTTCGGCTTCCTGTCGAGGGCGGTTACCAGGTCCCGAAATCCCTGCCACGTCATCCCAAGGTGTTCGGCAACGGCTCGCAGGTGCGGGCGCAGAGGCACCGTTAGCGGGTGTAGCGCCTGCTCTGGGTTGACCGGGCGCGTGTAGCGGATCCCGCCCACGGCCAGGGACAGGGCACGCACCAGCACCCGCTCCGGGGCGTCCTTGGGGTAGCGGTCCGGGTGTTCGTCCATGCCAGCGGCCCACACGTCGAGCCGCGTGCGGTCAAGCTCGAAGGACCCCACCAGGTGGCGCACCAGGTCTTCGTCTACCACCACGAGGTCGAAGTACCGGAGGTCGTCAGCCTCGCTGAACAGGGCCTGCTTGGCGGCCACCACGACGGCGGCGGCCTCGGCGGCCTTGCGTTGGTTCAGGTACTCGCAGACGCCTAACTCCCCGGCCTCACACTTGCGGCAAAGCTCCGCGCCCGGCGAATACAGGTGCTCGCCCAGTGTGTGGGCACGGGCCAGGTCGTGGCAGTTCTCCTTGTTGCGGCCCAGGAGTAGGGCCACCCGCGCCGGGTCGCCACTCTGCTCACACAGTGTCGCGTGTAGCTCGCGGGCGCGGTCCAACGTATCCACCAGCAGGGCCACCCGCGCGGATCCCGGCCACTTACCCAAAGCCAGGTGCTGGCCCAGGAACTCGACGACGGCCCGTGTCTTCCCGACCCCGCAGGGCGCCTCGACGATGTGAACGCCCTTCTGGGCACGGCTGGCAAACAGCTCGCGCACCAGACGGCGAACGCCCCTCTCGGCGGCGGCTAGAGACACCACGTCGAGCCTGGGCAGCATGTCGGCGCCAGGGGTGGCGCGGTGGCGCACGTGCGGAACCCACACGCCGCCCTCGACGGTGGGCACGCCCCCGGCGGCCAGGAGTTCGTCAATGCCGTTCGCAACAGCCAGAGGCCAGGTCGCGACGCGGACCGTGTAGCCGGCCTCCGACAACGCGCGGCCGATGGCTTCTTGGGTCCGGCTCACGTTCCTGTTCGTCGCGCGGTCGGCGTCTAACGCGAGCACTAGCGGCCGATCGGCGGGCCACCCGACGGCCTGAAGCTCCTCCACCAGCCGCGCGGCCTGGCCTACGTGGGCGCCCGCGAAGCACAGGAACCGGTGGCCCGAGAGGTGGGCGGCCGTGTCGCCCTTCAGCGGCCCTTCGGTGACCCACAGAGCGCCCTCGCGGTCCCCGGCGAGTGTCCAGTGTAGCGGCGCTCCGGATCCGGTCCCGCCCTCGCGGTTGGCGCTCGATACCCACTGGTACTTCCCGCCGTTCTTGGGCCTGCGGTCGGGCCTAACCTGGTTGCGCCGGATTCGGCCTGTGTAGTCACGGACGGGCACCAGGATCCCCGCCGCGCCAGCCAGGGCCGGGTAGCGGCCATAGCGGTTCGCGTTGACGTAGGCGCCCGGTATCCCGCTCAGGTCCCCCACGCGCTCCGCCACGTCGCGCAGGGCCTTCGTGCGGGAGTGGTAGTCAGCGGGCATTGTGGCGTAGCCGTTCGCCGCGATCGCGGCGGCGTCGAGCCCGCGCCCGAGTAGGTTCCCCCGGTGGGCGGCGCGGAGGGCGAATGCCGGGTGGTGTAGCAGGGCAGTGTATGCGTCGTGTAGCCGGTCCGGATCCGCCAGCGGCGCGGCGGATCGGATGGGCGCAACGGGCGCGGCCTCGCGCGGGCGGGTGTCGCGGTCCTCGCGGTTGTGCCACCAACCACCACTCTTCGGGTGCGGGCGGTTGGACGGCTGTCGCATACATAGAACGCGTGTGCCGTCGGGTGACGCGAGGCACCAATCGGGTTTCCCGCACACGGGGCACGGGTGGCGCCGGGTTACGCGAGAGAGGTCGGTCGGTCTGGCAGCCATGGGCGTTCTGTCCTCGCAGCAGCGAGCCGCCGGGAGTAGCCACCCGGGCGGCCCGCATTGTTGGTGTGCGCCCGGTGGCTGAAGCCGGGCGCGGCGACGAGAGACAGAACAGAGGACCTTGGTCCTTGGGGGAATCCGGTTTCCCTGAACAGGAGGGCTCGCCGGAAAGCTATCCGAATGCTAGACTCAAACATGGACTTCGGTCCTCTACCTGTCAGCCAACAGGTTCTGCTCTGGGGCCCACCGTGCGGGAACACGGTGGGCCTGTTCTGTCTTCGCCAACGCTATACGTTCGGTACTAAGAAGGGTCCTTCCGTCCGTTCTACCTCTGCGGCGGCCACAGGAGACCCTTCGTGCTTCCTCTCCCCATCATACGTCGATCCGGCACAAGGCCTGCAAAGTAGCTCCTGTGGAGGAATCTCCCCACTAGTCAAACAACCCTCGGCGCGGCGCGTTCGTACGTTTTGGGCAGCCCAGATCCGGTAGGCACGCGGCAGGGGGGACAAGTCGGCGGTCCGCGGGATAGGCGCGGGGATCGGTCGGGTGGTACGGTCTAGGCGCGGACCGCGAAGGGCCCGGCGCTCCTCGGGGAACCACTCGCCACACACTGCCAACACCCCCAACGCCACCACGACCACCCCACCCACGCGTGTATATTCGCAAGGGCCATGTGTAGACCCTTTCTTCCCTAACAAGCCTCGAGACGACCCATGTTCTGTTGCCCTCACGGGACCCCACTTCGTCGCATGCGCGCGACCGCTTGGGCGCTCTCGCAAGGTGAACTGCGGCACGCCACAAAGGCACGAAGTGGCGCATTTTCGCGCCACTTCGGTGCCCCTAGCGCAAGGCTCGGAACCGGCAGGTTGGCGGTTCCGCTCACCACCCGGTCGGTCTCAGTGCTGCGCCTCAGTGGCGGTCATAGCGTTCCGCACCCTCGTGGCCTGGGTGGTGTGCCTCGTCATGGAGCCCTCAGAGGCGTGAACCAGAGAACGCGTGCGGACGCTTACGCCACGGCAAGCGGTTGACACATCGTGCACGATGTGGGATAAAGAAGACGTGACACGCAAACCCGCCCGAGACATAGGTGCTCGGGCTGCGGGGCCGCCCTCTGGGCGGCCTCAGCCGTTGTTAGGGCAACCATGGCGCCGACCGTGTGGGCCTACATAGACGGCTTCAACCTCTACAACGCTCAGATCAAGGGCACCCCCTACAAGTGGCTTGATCTCGCCAAGATGTGCGATCTGCTCTGCCCTCGTGACACGGTGGCCAACGTCAAGTACTTCACGGCCGAGGTGGTGCCTCGTGTGACCGACCCTGACCAGCCGGCACGCCAACAACGCTACTGGCGTGCTCTTCGCACTCTTGGTCGGGTCGAGATCATCGAAGGGCACTTCACATCGTTTCCGAGGCTCATGCCTCTGAATAGGTCCGTGGAGAACCTAGAAGCCGCAGCTCGCCAAGGCCAGAACGTCACCGGCCGCCGCCCGTCCATGGTCACTGTTCTTCGTTGCGAGGAGAAAGGCTCGGATGTGAACCTCGCGACCCATCTTGTTCACGATGCGCACTGCGGGCGGTTCCAAGCAGCGTTGGTGGTCTCCAATGACTCCGACCTTGCCGAAGCGATGCGCATCGTGAGGTGTGAGCTGAAGTTGCCAGTGGGACTATGCCCGCCACTGGGCGAAGACAGGCGGGGCAATCCGCAGAAGCCGAGCGGGAAACTTACACAGCAGGCTAGTTTCCACCGCCGCCTCTCGCAGCGTATCCTGGCCGCCAGCGTGCTTCCCCCCGTCCTGACTGACTGCGATGGCCCGTTCTCCAAACCCCCAAGCTGGTAGCCGCCGCTAGCGCTCCCTCCACCTACTCGGCGCCCCCCATCATCCCCCGCAGCCCGCGCCAGGAGTTCGCCACGTCGCGCTCTGCGTCGGCCACGGCTTCGGCCAGGCGCTCGCGGGTTGCCCTGGGTGCCGCATCGTTCGCGGCCAGTTCCTCGCGGGCGTCCTGAAGGCGAGCCAGCGCGATCGCCAGCTCGGCCGCCGCATCATCGGCGCCTTCGCCGGTCGGCGCGGCCGTTAGGCGGCCACCGTCGCCGGCGTCCTCGCTTCCCCCAGGGCGTCAATCCCTGCACGGAAGTCCTCGAGGTTCGCGTGGGCGTAACCCTCGGTCGGCCGGGTGCTCGCGTGGCCCATCAGGCGAGCGGTCCCGAGAAGGCCGATCTTGACCGCCGCGCGGGTGCCGAAGCGATGGCGCAGCGCGTGCATTCCCCGGCAGGTGACTCCCGCGCGCTCGCACAGGCTGCGGAGTATCTGGTCAGCCCGGCGGCGGGTGAAGGCGAACACGCGGCCCTCGGGCGCGGGCACCAGGGCAGCCAGGGCCTCGGCGGCCTTCTGCGAAAGCGGGAGAGTCCTCTGCTTCTGGCCCTTGCCGGACTTCACGGTCAGCAGGCGACCGGGCAGGTCCACATCGGCCCAGTCCAGGGCCACAACCTCCGACGCCCGGAGCCCGGCGTCGGCGCCCACCAGCACCAGGGCCCGCTCCCACGCGTCACCGGCGGCGAGGAGCCGGTCGAGCTCGGCCTCGGTGTAGGGCCGGCGCTTCTCCCACGCGGGCGTGGGGTCACTGACGCCCACCTTCGCGAACGGGTCGGCCGCCATCATGCCGCACCAGGCCAGGGCGGCTTAGAAGGTGCGGGCGCCCGAGAGGCGGACGTTGATGCTGGCGGGCTGAAGCCCGAGGGCCTCGAGGTGGCGCGTGTAGCGCAGGGCGCCCTGCCGGTCCAACTGATGTGGCTTCAGCGCGGCGGCCTCGCACCACGCGAGCAGAGCGAACAGGCCGCGGTCGTACTGTTCCAGGGTGTTCCGGCTCACTCGGAGCCCCTTGCGGCCGAAGGTCAGCGTGTAGCTCCGCACCAGGGCGGCGAGGGTCTCGCGGGCGGCCACGCGGGCCGGGTCCTCCGGGTCGGGCAGGAAGGCGTCTCGCAGGGCCTCGGCCGCGCGTCGCTTGCGGTCCTCGGCACTCAGGCGGGCGAAGTCCTCGGCGAAGTCGAGGGCCTCGGTGGGTGTGCGGCGGGCCAGGGCGTTCTGGGTGTGGTTTGGGCGGGTGTTGGGCATCGTTGGGCCTCCCTCTCTTCCGCTACCCATAATAACCCTTATGGGCAATCCGCGTCAAGAAGGCGGCGGAGACAGACGCGGACGCCAGCCCACCCTGGGCGGCGCAGGCGCCCTGGAATTGGGCCTTTTTGTGGCGCGGCGCGCGGTTCGTTCCCTGCGCGCACACGCGCCGCTGGCACGGGCAGGCGATCTACCGCACTCTCCCGCCAGCCGCATCTACACGCCCAGTGCGTCACGGAGCGCTCGCAGGGCGAGGGCGGGGATGTGGCGCTTCCCCAGAGGCAGGTCGCCGAGTGCGGCTAATAAGTCGGGCTCCCCCAAGCGCTGGGCGGCGGCGACGTGCATGCCCACGATCGTGTCCATCAGGGCGCTGCCACACGCGATCGCCGCGGGGCAGCCGAAAGTTGTGAACCTCGCATCCCCGATGGTGCCTTCCGTGACGCGCAGGCGCACGACCATGTAGTTCCCGCGCCCTGGAACGCCTGCGCGCCCGGTGTGTGTGGCGTCGGGTAGGTCACCCACGTGCCGCGGATTGCGGAAATGCTCGAGCCAGCGCTCATCCTTTGCCATGGCCCCGGGTTCCGTCCGTAAAGGCCGAGGGCACTGGGGGAAGCACGCGGCCGCCCCATGCCTTGCGGAATGCGCGCATGTTCCGCTCGAAGACGGCACGGATCGTCGCCTCGCCCGCGGCGCGCTGGAAGCTGCCCTGATGGTGCACAAGCGTGGCCTCCGGGCGGTACCAGATGTGCTCGCCCAGGGCTCGCGCGCGGTAGCAGAAGTCGCCGTCATCGAAGTACGTGCGCTCGATGGCCTCATTCCACCGCACGTGCCGCAGCAACTCTGTCCGCAGGAAGTGGCACGCGCCTGGAGCGTAGACCACCTCGCGCGGTACGTCGTACTGGGGGCAGTCCGGCTCTCCCTGGCCGCGGTGGCGCATCGGCAACCCGTTGGCTTCGAGCATTCCGCCTGCCGACTGAATGCGGCCGTCGGGGAACAGCAGCTTGGGCGCTGAGATGCCGTCGATGTACGTGTCGATCAGGGCCTCGAGCCAGTCGGTCTGCGTGATCTCGATGTCGCAGTCGAGGTAGCAGAGCCACTCGCCTCGCGCGCTGGCGGCGAGGATGTTCTTGGCCGCAGGCACGCCAATGGGCGCAGCTCCATGGTCTCGCGCGCCGAGCACCGTCAGCTCGGGCCAGCCCGCTGCCAAGTGGTGCACAAGCGCCTCGGTGCCGTCCGTGCTGCCATCGTCGAGCACGACCACGTCGTAGTCCGCGTGGGTGGTGCGCGACCGCAGGCTCTCGGCCAGGCGCTCCAGGTCGTCCTTCCCGTTGTAGACGGGCACCGCGATGGTCACATGGCCTCGGGCTGGACGTCCGCGTCGTCGGATGCGTATCCCACGCTCGCCCAGGCCGGTGACGAGCTGCATGGCCGCGCGTTCCCATGAGAACGCACGCGCCGTCACGAGGCCTGAGCGGCGGAGTTCGGCGCGCAGCCCTGCGTCGCTGGCGACACGCCGCATAGCGTTTCGCAGCGCGCCCTGCTCCGGCACTGCCCACGTGATGCCGTTCGGGATCTCATCGCCAATGGACGAGACCGCAGGCTCCTCTCGGCAGGGCACCAGCAGCGCGTTGCCGGCATGGGCATAGTCCCGTGGTCCGGAGTAGTCCGTGATGATGCAGGGCACACCGCAGGCCATGGCCTCGAGTGGCACCAGCCCATAGCCCTCCAAGCGCGACGGCTGGACCACGCAGTTCGCCGACGAGTAGAGGCGCACCAAGTCGTGCTCACACAGGACGCCGTTCAGGTATGCGACGCGCGGCGCGCTCGGGCGCTCGCATCGCTCGGCGACTAGGGCCTTGAGGTCGCGTCCCCAAGCATCGTGAACCGCCTTGATTACCAGCTCGACATCGTCAGTGGCCGTGAACTCGGCCAGGTATGCGTCGAGGAGATCCAGTGTGCCCTTGCGCTCCTGAAGGAAGCCGCCGTGCAGGAACCGGAAGGCGCGGGGTGACGGCGGAGGCGCATTTTCCCACGTCGTGAGCGGCCCGATGTCGATGGACGAGTCGGTGGGCCGGTACACCCGCGTGTCGACGCCGAGTTGAAGGGGCTTCACAACCTCCGACGGCACACCCCGGCGGATGAACTCGCGGCAACTGAACTCGCTCAGCGCGAAGAACGCGTCGAGCCGCGACTGCTTGGCAATGTCAGCGCGTGACACGTGGAACGAGTCGATCACGTCGACGGCCGCGAGGTACCGGCTCCCACGGCCGTGTATGGGCTCGTAGAGTAGAAGACAGCTCTCCTCCACAACGCCTTGCCGCAGCGGCAACTCATCGACTAGCTCTCGCCCGACCTCATCGCCGTGGCCCAGGCCGTAGACGACATAGCCCAGGGAGCGCAGAGCGCGCAGCAGGTTGCAGCTCACCTTGCCCATGCTGCGGTGTGAGAAGAACTGGCCGCTGAGCACAAGCGGCACGCCGGGGCCGTCGTCCCGTGCACGGCGCTCCCGCCCGGCACGACGCTGCGCCCTCGCAGGCCGGGTCCCCGCCTCGCGCTCCGCCGATGTGTGGAGGGCAGGGGCCAACCGGGCCGCCGCGTCACCCGCGGCGAGAGAGGACGGCACCACCCTATGGCCCGCCCGGCGCAGCCACCTCCGGACACCGACCGGAAGGCCGCTGTCGCCGACGACCAGTTCGTCCCCCGGGGCCAGCGCTGAGGCCAGGGCCCGGAGGCGCTCGCACAACGCGTCGCCGTCCTCCGCGGCGCCGCTTGGGACGACCACGACGACAGAGAGCCCTGTGGCCGCCTGTGACGGGTCCGGCTTGCCCATCAGTCGACGATCACCCATGTACCGTATGCCTGAGCGATCTCCGGACATTCGAATGGCCGCCCCAGGAACACCCGCAGCTCGTTCTTCACGCGGTACCACACGTCGGGCGGATCACCTGTCTCCTCGGGGTCGGCCGGGATCGTGATGCCGAGCAGCCTGTTCTCGCGGACCCCTGTGTCGCCGTCGAAGTCGAACCGCGACCACTGGTCGGTCAGGCAGTCGGCGACGACGGCGACGGCACCCGAGCTCGGGTCTTTCTCCCAGAGGCGCACCGTGATGTCCTCACCGCCGCGGGTGTCGCTCACCAGAACCATGCCATGGCAGTTGCCGTGGAGGATCTTCCGCACCTTGATCGGTATGGGCACGCCCGAGGCCGGGTAGACGTGGCCGACGCGCGGCCGTACCGCCAACGAGCTCCATTCCTCCGACTCCGGCAGCGGGTCGATGGTGTCGTCGATACACTCAGCGCAGTCGCCCGCCTTGAGGCCGCCCAACATGTCGTTGTCGTCGGCGTCGACGAACGCGCTCTCATACTCGCTGCTGTCGCTGTCGCACTGGCCCGTGTCGTCGACCTGTATGCCCTCCTGCGCGTTGAGGATGTTGAACCACTGCTGGAGCGACCGCATCGAGTCGAGGATCGTGCCGGTCTCGCGGCCCGTGAGCCGCTCGACGAAGTCGACCCCGGCCTCCCCGCACTGCGTGACGATCTGGTCGGGTGGGCGGCAGCACTGGTTCGCCTCGGAGACGGCCGTGAACCCCGTGTAGCTGATGGGCAAACCGCCGGAGTCGGGCCGGGCGAAGGTGATCTTGCAGGCCACCTGACCGCCCGGGCCAGTCTCCTCGTCCTCGTCGCTCTCCGTAGTTGGGTTGTAGCGGGTCAGCTCAAGGTCGCGGATCTCAAAGTCCCAGTCCTCCTGGGCGCCGTCAAAGCCGCGGATCTCGAGGGCGTCCACGTGCTGCAGCTTCCGGTCGTAGGGGATCGCCAGGTCGATGTAGATCTCCTTGGGGGTCGACGTCGCCTCGATGCTGAAGTCGAACGTGTGCGTCACTTGCTCGCGCGAGTAGCTGAAGTTGGTCACGCGCTCCGAGCCCGTCATGTGATCGTCAGAGATGACCACGTTGGAGGCTTCGATGGCGAGGGTCAGCTCTGCCGCGCTGTCGCTCACATAGGTCAGCCTCAGGAACTGGTAGTTCTCCCAGTTCCAGATGTCCGAGCCATCCCAGGTCTTCTGCTGCTGGTCGTCATACTGGGTGCCGAGGTGCTTCATCTGATAGTAGGCCGCGGGCAGGCCATACGTGTCCACACCCAAGCCCGAACCCTTATTGACGAAGTAGCGGAAGTAGTCCTCGACGAGCTCACGCTTGCCGACCTCCGCGGACGCGCCAGGCTTCACGGTGAACACCGTGGTCTTCTGCCCGGACTGGCGCGTGACTACGAGGTTCGTCGGGTCGTCAGACTCCCACTCCGACGGGGGCTCGTCATCGACGTCGGACGGCCACTGCACCGACAGAGCCGGAGTCCGGCGGATCGGGAAGTGGTTCCAGTCCCAGAGGACGAACTCACCCGACTCGTCGTGGGGGAACGAGAGCCCGTACTCCTCGATCGTGCTCGCCAGATCGACGGGGTCGACGTCCTCGTCGTTCTCCTCGGCCCAGTCGCTATCGAGATTGATACCGACATCCCAGGGCCTCTGCCACGGGCCGCCCCAGGACTTGTACCAATAGACGTGGCGGTTGGAGTACGGCGCGGTGACCAGATCGATGTACTGGTCATCGAGGTTCGGATTGGGCGTGTTGCGGGGAATCCGGAAGGTGGGTCCGCCGTCTTCATCCCAGTCGGCGCAATGCAGGTCGAAGTCGAGGATGATGGGCGGGTAGATGGTCACGCTGAATGCGGTGCTGTTGAGGCTAGCGGCCTGGTAGTCGTCAATGATGAACTCCAGCGCTCCGCCGTCGCCGACCATACGGCATCCGTTGGTCGGGCCCTCGTCCACGCCGTCGAAGCTGACCTCCTGCCCCTGCCAGGTCACCTGGTCGACACGGATGACCACGCCCTCCACCGGATCCATGGCGTGCAGATGAGCATCGCAGCGCAGTGTGATGAGCACGCCTCCTCCGGGGAGGTCAGCGGTACCGCCGCCGGAGGCTGCCCAGGAGGGTGTCGTGGTCCCAGACGTCTGCACGGTCGAGCCCATACCGGACGCCACAGTGCGCGTCCACGAGCCACCCCAGGCGTACTTCATGCCCAAATGGAGCGGATGGCAGGGGTCCGAGGGGCCGTCCTCATACTCAGGCATGGGCTCCGCGTCGCGGACCTTGTAGAGGTAGAGGGGCCCCATCTCGAAGCTCGGCTCGACCGAGTACTCCTCAGGCCCGTCCCATTCCGGGGGGACCGGAGGCGAGACCCACTGGCCTACGAGCACCTCGTCCACAACCGGGGGCATCGCCCCCAGCGTACCCGTTAGGTAGTTGGCGAAGCCACTCTGGGTCCAGTCGTAGAAGACGTTGGCGACATATGCATCGCAGGGGTTCGGGTCACCCGGGAGGCACATTGCCGGAAGCTGAAGGAAAGTGACCCTCGCTGAGAGTTCGCTCGACGCCGTCTCGCCCATCTTTGCTAGCGCCATCCCTACCACCCCTTGCCGATCGCCAAGTGACGAACCCTGCACACCGGTGCTGCAGCTCTGCCCCGGAACTCCGTCATGGTGGTCCTCCCACACTCATCAGCGGCGTCGGCCCGCTTGGTGGCGGGCAGCGGGGGTGGTCTCGGGCATGAGGCCGAGAGGGGTTTCTAGGCTACTGGCGAGTGTCCTGCCGGTGAAGTCAAGAGAACCTAGGCAGGGTCTGATTGGGGGGTCTACGAACCAGACGGCCGGTTCGTGAACGCGATGCGCACACATGTGGCCCCGGAGTCGAGAG
>MTKZ01022977.1_pt1 | contig 12172 bp, 14 predicted proteins | sample 1042781 | NCBI WGS metagenome assembly MTKZ01 (sample SAMN06212207, study PRJNA360539) | anaerobic digester metagenome | biome: Wastewater treatment plant; material: sludge; isolation source: anaerobic digester fed with sludge from wastewater treatment plant | place: Denmark: WWTP Viborg ...
GCCATTCGACCTCCGCCGCGCGCTCATTTTTCAATCTCTCGACCACGCCCTGGCCGACGTAACACCAGGGTCAGACGTAGTCGGAATAGATAATCAGCTTGAGAGTCATCCCTTACCCCCTTCCGCGTACACCGGTTGCAGCGCCGCGTCGCCGCCGGCCGCTCTGTTGGCGTCGCGCAGCGGACCGGGACCGGTAAGTGCGCCTGCGGGTTGAGACACAGTCGCCAGCAGGACGGCATTCCCGGATGGATCGTGCACCAGGAATCCACCCCCCGTTTCGTCAACCGGCACGCCGGCCGCGTCGACCTGCTCGACCACGGCCTGCAACGCTGCGGCATCGGGCAGGTGAACGGCGAACCAGCGCAGACCGACCGCGCCCGCGGGCGCCGGGGGAGCCCCGACGCCCGCCCACGTATTGACGCCGACGTGGTGATGGTACCCGCCCGCNNCAGGTCGAAGCCCAGGATATCGTGGTAGAACGCCTCGGCCTCAGCGATGCTCGCCACGTGCAGGTGCATATGCCCCAGTCGCGTTTGGGAATGCAGGCCGGGCCAGCCATCCGGCTGGCCGTCCAGTTCCGCCCACAGGCCCTCCATATCTAACGGATCGGTCGCCATGCGCAGACTGCCGTCCGGCGCATACTGCCACTCCTGCCGCGGCCGGTCGCGGTAAACCTCGATGCCGTTGCCATCCGGGTCCGCCAGGTAGATTGCTTCGCTCCCGAGGTGGTCCGCGAAACCCTGCAGGGGTGTGCGGGTCTCGACGAGGCGCTGCAGCACGCGGGCCAGTTCCAGCCGCGNNAGGCCGCTTGTGCCCGGCGCCTTGCGCGCGCCCCGCCGCTCGGTCAGCACCAGGATGTCGCGGCCGGGCTGGTTCGTGCTCTCACCGCCCAGGTAAGCCGTGCCGTCCGCCTGCGCGTGCACGTGAAACCCCAAAGAACGCTGGTAGAACGCCAGCGCACGCGGCAGGTCGGACACGGTGAGTGCGACCGGGCCGACCCCCGCTTCAGGATGAATGGTCCGCTGCATGTGTTTGCTCCACGCTCCAGGCGACCGCGCGGCCGGTGACAAAGCTGTAAGAATCGTAGACCAGTTGCGACACGACATCCAGTTCCGCCGTGGTCAGGGGCGTGTACAGCATCACCATGCCGTCGTTGCCCAGGTAGGCGGCCAGTGGATGCGGTTCCGCCCAGCCGGCCGCCACAGCGTCACGGGCGCGATCGACCGGCAGAACGACGTGCAGGCTGCCATCCGGGTGAATGTGGGCGAACTCCCGGCCGGCAGCGACGGCTTCCGGATGTGCAAGGGGTGCGCCTTCTCGCAGCCACAGGGCGCGTGCCCCGGGCACCGAGATTACGGTAGGCCGGTTTTCGACGTCTGGCAGCGCGTACGCTCGCCGGAACAACTCGGTGTTGATCTCTGGCACGGGCCGCACACCAACCTGGGCGTGCGGCATGCCCTGTCGAGTGATGGGCCTCGGCCGCGCACGGATCGGCAGCGGCATTGCGTCCGTCATTTCACCCTCCCTNNGTCATTTCACCCTCCCAGGCTGAGCGGCCAGGGCTGCGGGATGGCCAGGAACATCAGCGCCGACGCTGCCAGCGCGATGTTCTTCAAGAAATTCGGCATCTGCATCATCATCGTTTGCTGATCCACCCCCCAGAATCGGTGCATCATGAAGGCGACCGGGACGAGAAACACGACGACTGCGATGACGCCGATCGTCGGGAACAGGCCGGTCAACAGGCTGATGCCGCCCGCCAGCAGCAAGACGCCCGTACCCGGGACGGCCACCTCGGCCAGTGGCACGCCTTGTGACTTGGCGTACGGCACCATCATCTTCGTTTGCGTGAAATGATTGAACGCGTTGAACAGATAGTACGCCCCCAGTACGATCCGCCCGATAAGAAAAGCGATCTCCATAGTATGCCTCCCAGTTCAACTCCACAAGATACTTTACAAAATAGAGTGTCTCGGGTCAAAAAAGGGGCGGCTCAACACCGCCGCTTTATTTTGTAAAGTAAATGGAGGATAACACACGGCTGTCTGGCATCAAGTAATCCACCTTACTGTTGGGCCCATTGCGTCTCCCCTCCCCCGGCACGCCGCGTGACACGCCGAGGGAACGCCTGCGGATGACTGCCAGCAGCACGCATCTGCTCACTGCGTCGGCGCTTCCCGCCAGCGTTGCGCCACCGCGATGATGGCGTCTAGCACGGGCGTGAGCTCGCGACCTTTGGGCGAAAGCTCATACACCACGTGTCTCGCTCCATCGGAGAAATCATGACGTCGCACCAGTCCGGACTGCTCCAGCGATTTGAGCCGCTTGGTCAGTGTGGCCGTGTTCACCCCACCGGCCATCTGCTGCAGCTCGGTGAAGCGCCGCCGCACTTGCAGGTAGTAGAGCAATTCCAAGGTCCAGGGTCGCCCCAATATGAGAGCAACCGCCGCAATTGGGCAAGTAGAGCTTTTCGTCATCTCAGCATGTCCCCAATACAGACGTGAGCAGCAAAGGCCAAACGATCACCCCACACGCCAAGTCACTCTAATTATCAGAGTGACCCTTAGTATACGGACGGGGACAGACTTGTCAAGGAGGTTTCACTACCTTTCGAGGACGGAGCGACCGTTTGCAGACAGGAAATAGCCCTTGCCCAGGTTGACCTTCAGAATATGGCGCCGCAGCGCACTCACGCCCGCGGATCGCCCGCGCTGCCAGTTCCACAAGCGTGTTTGCCATGCAGTCTGCACGCCGTTGTGCAGGCTGCACGGCTGGTGCGAAGCGTCCCCCGGCTTGCGCCTGAGGCGCTTCATGACACCCGGCTGCGACTATGCCCCATCCTCGGCGACCGCCGCCTTCTCGACCAGCGATACGGTCCTGACGCTGCCGCGACGCCTTTGCACGCGCTCAATGACCCCCTCGATGATACTGTAGGCGGTGGGCACGATCACGAGGGTGAGGATCGTCGATGTGATGAGGCCGCCGATGATGGCGATCGCCATGGGCCGGCGGAAGTCGCTGCCCGTTCCCAGGCCGATCGCCACCGGCAGCATGCCCAGGATGAGCGCCAGCGTCGTCATCAAGATAGGACGCAGGCGGATCGGCCCGGCGATGAGCAGCGCTTGATCCCGGCTCAGACCGCGCTGGCGCCGCAGACGGTTGGCCAGGTCCACCAACAAGATCGAATTCTTGGTCACTAAACCCAACAGCAGGATCATGCCGATGATCGATGTCACGTCGAGCGGCCGGCCGGTGACCAGGAGGGCCAGCAGTGCGCCGATAATCGCCAACGGCAACGCCAGCATGATCACAAAAGGCTGGATGAACGAGCCGAACTGCGACGCCAGCACCATGTACACAAAGACGACCGAGAGCAGCATCGCCTGGCCCAGGGCCGCGAAGGACTCGTTCTGCAATTCCTGTTCGCCGGTGAACCTGAAGGTCGCGCCCGGAGGCAACGTGGCGCCCTCAATCACCGCGGTCGCCTCGGCGATCACCGCGGCCCGGTCGCGGCCGAACGTGTTCGCGCCGATGACCACCGCATACTGGCGGTTAAGACGGGTCAACTGCGTGGGACCGCTTGCCCGCTGCAGGCTGGCGATCTGGCGCAGCGCGATCAGGCCCCGCGACGTCGGAACGGGCAGGTCGAGGATTCGCTCCAGGCTGTCCCGATCCTCCGGTCGCAACTGCACACGGATGTCGGCCTCTGGCCCTTCACCCCGGAACTTGGCGATCTCGCTGCCCTCCACCAGGGTGCGCACGGAACTGCCGACCGCAGCACTGTTGACGCCCAGGTCAGCCGCCCGCTTACGGTCCACTACCAGCAGCATCTCGGGCTTGCCGGGTTTGTACGACACATCGACGTCCACCAGGCCCGGCACCTCGCGCAGCCGACTGGCGAGCGACAAGGCAAACTGATTGAGTTCCTCCGGACTACCCACCGTCTGCAGCGTCACCTGCACGGACTTGCCCAGAATGCTGGAAGCCGCCGCGCTGCCGCCGGCCATGCTGCCAAAGCTGGGCGGGTTGATGGAAAGGCCCTGGACGTCAGCAAGGTCTCTGCGCGCTGCGGCGCTGAACTCCTGTACTGGGTGGTGCGGCTTCAGCTTGACGTAGAAGCTGGCCGCCTCCGGCGTCCCGTTTCCGCCAACGTCCGTCAGCACGGAATCGACGTCCGAACGGGCCAGAAGACGCTCCTCGACTTGGCGCGCCACGCTATCCGTGTAGCTCAGGGCCGACCCTGGTGGCAGTGTCAACGCCATATCAGCGTAGCCCTCATCGATCTCGGGGATGAAGGTTGGCTTCAGGAATGAAGCGCCGTAAAGGCTGGCTCCGAAAACCACGACGCCGACCACGATGGTGGCCCACTTGTGACGCAGCGTCAGGCCCAGCAACCTGTGATACTGGCGGTCCAGCCACCCGAGGGCGGTGTGCTCACCGCCCGGCGGGTCGTCCTCGTCGGGCACATGGTCCAGCTTTTCTGCTTGAAGAAGTAGGCCGACAGCATGGGCGCCAAGGTGAAGGCCTCGAACAACGAGATCAGTACGGCGACTGCAACGACCAAGCCGAAGGAACGGAAAAAGCGGCCGATCAGCCCGCCCGTAAAGGCGATGGGCAGGAAAACCGACACAATCGTCAGGGACATCGCCAAAACCGGCAGCGCGACTTCGGCTGTGCCACGGCTGGCCGCGACCTTCGGCGACTCGCCGCGCTCCATGTGCCGGAAGATATTCTCGCGCACCACGATCGCGTCGTCGATGATCAGACCCACCGAGAGCGCCAGGGCCAACAGCGAGACGATATTGAGGGTCAAGCCCAGCGCGCCCATGACCGCAAAGGTGCCGATAACGATCACCGGCAGGCCAGCTACGGTGACAAGGGTGTTGCGCAGGTCTCGGAAGAAGATGAACACGACCAGCGAGGCCATCAGCGCCCCGATGAGCAATTCGAAGATGGCGTCGTTCACGCTCTCCTCGACGAAGGTCGACTGGTCGCGCACGATCGTGAAGCTGAGATCGGGGCGCTCCCGCTCCAGTATGGCCAGTTCGGCGCGCACGCTATCGGCAACGCGCACCGTGTTGCTGCCCGACTGCTTGCGGATCGAGGCAACGACGGCAGGTTGGCCGTCGAGGCGGCTGTAGGTGACCTGTTCCTTGCTGCCGTCCTTGACCTCGGCCAGATCGGCCAGCCTCACGATGCCTGTTGGGCCGGCAATCTGCAGGCTTGCCAGGTCTGCCACCTGCTCGAAGTTGCCCGGGGTGCGCAGCAACAGGTTTTCCTGGCCTTTTTGCACGTTGCCACCGGGAATGCTAACGCTTTCCGCGATGATCGCCTGGATGACCTGCTGCGGCGCGACTCGCCGGGCTTTCAGGGCGGCCGCCTCCAGGAAGACCTGGATCTCACGCTCCTTGCCGCCCACCACGCTGGCATCGGCCACCCCTTCGATGCGCTGCAGGCGCGGTAGCACGTCATCGACGACCACCTGGCGAATGTCATTGGCTGCCGCACCGTTCTGCCCGGCTACGGCCACGCTCAGCACGGGCAGCTGGGCGGGGTCGAAACGCATGACGCTCGGTTCCCGGATGTCCTCCGGCAGGGNNGAGGGTGCTGCGCAAATTGGCGATTCTCTCGCGCACGTCCTGGGCCGCTTGTTCGGCATTCCGGTCCAGGCTAAAGGTGACCAGCACCACGGAGAAACTCTCGCTGGACTGTGACTGTACATCCTCAACACCCGGGATGGTCACCATCGCGTCCTCGATCGGGCGCGATACCTGTGACTGGACTTCGGTAGGGCTGGCGCCGGCATAGATCGTCGTGACAGCCACTACCGGGAACGAGACGTCGGGGAAGAAGTCCACAGGCATCTGCGTGAAGGCAAGCAGACCTACCACCACCAATGCCAGCATGATCATGGTGATGAATACGGGCTGCTTGATCGAAAGGTCCGAAAGGCCCACGTTGTTACTCCTTACCGAGCAGGATGACCGTGGCAAACATGCCAACTCGCAGGGTGCCGTCCGTCGCGTCCGGGATCGCGGTTACCTCGACCGTGCGATTGGCCGGGTTGACAACCGGGGATATCCGTGCGATCTTGGCCGGGTAGCTGCGATCGGGGTAGGCGTCTACGCGGATTTCCAGGGCGTTGCCGACAGCGACCAGCGCGAGGGCAGCCTCATCCACGCTGAAGACTACCTCGACCTCCGGCGAAACAATGACCATGAGCGGCTGCGGCGACTGGGGCGAAGCCATGGCGCCGACGCTGGTGTTGACCTGCGCCACCTGGCCGGCGATCGGCGACTTGATGGTGGCATTGGCGCGGTTGAGCTGAGCCAGCGCGAGAGCTGCTTCGGCCTGCTGCACTTGTGCATGGGCCGCGCTCACCGCAGCCTGCGCTTGTGCTACCTGCGCTCTGGCCGCATCGATCACGGATGCGGGCGTGCCTTCCTGAGCCTTCTCGTTGGTCGCGCGGGACTGCGCGAGCTGGGCCTCGGCGGCCTTGAGTTGGTCTTCCGTCGCGCCCTTCACAGCCTTCTCATACAGCGCCTTGGCGGCCTGGAACGTCAGCGTGGCCTGCTCGAGCTGTAACGACTGCGGCAGCATGCCCACCATGGGCACATCCTTCACTTTGTCGTATTGGGCCTGCGCCAACTTGAGGGCAGCCTCCGCCTGTGCCAGTTGTGTGGCCAGCGGGATCAGGTCTTCTTGGGTCGGCCCGGCCTTCAGCCGGTTGTACGCCGCCTGAGCTGCCTCGACCGCCTTGGCAGCCGCGTATTTCTCGCTGGGTTTCGGCCCTTCCTCGACCCGGCGCGCGTTGGCCTCCGCCGCGGCGACCCCCGCCTCCGCCTGGGCGACCAGCGCCTGCGCGGCGGCGACGGCAGCTTCGGCTTGCCGGACTTGGGCGTCCACCATCTCGTGCTCGATCTGTGCCAGGACTGCGCCAGCCGCCACGGAATCGCCGACGGCGACGTTGAGCGCCACGACCTGTCCGGCTACCTTTGGCACGATGGCGACCTGCGCCTTGGCGCGGACATCGCCGGTATACGTGAGGTTACCGCCAGCGCGGGCCGGCAAGCCCGTCCCGGGTGCGCCCGTGCTGGCGTCCGCCACAGAGGTGGCCGTCACAGCGGGTGTCGGGCTCTGGGTTACAGCCTGACGAGCCACCGGCGCCGCTGCCGCGGCGGGCGCTTCGGGTGCGCTGCTGCAACCGACAAGAAACGCTAATGCCAGAATGACAACTGCTGGCACAGTCAGGTGCTTTCTACGGAATGTCACACTATCCTCCAGATTTCTGAGCTTCTCAGAAAAGACTGATCTCGACGAGGTCCAAGCCCCCAGCCAGTGGCCGTTTCCTCTACGGCTACTTCCAGGAAAGCACGCGCTCGTCCACGCCATAGTACTCCAGCTCGACGCCTCCCGGGACACCGGCGGGGAACAAGGGCCTTTGGCCGCTGCCATCGGCGTTCATGATCCAAATCTCCCACCGGCCTGTCCGATCCGTCAAGAAGGCAAGCTGAGCGCCATCGGGCGACCAGGTTGGCGCGGCGTTGTTCCAGGAGTGACGCTTTTCGCCGCGAATGATCTGCTCCGCAGTCGGGGTGATGGGTGTCTCCGTTAGACGCCGCTGGCCGCTCCCGTCAGCGTTCAGCACGTGAACCTCCCAATGATCCTTCTGCCAGTAGCTCACGGCCAGCCGCCGTCCATCCGGTGAGAAGGCCGGCCCGCGCGCGTAGGTGTCACGCAGAAGGGGCGAAGTGTTGTGGGCGCTCAGGTCAAGCCTCATCAGGCCGTGGTCGCCACGATAGACCACCTCCCAGTCATGCAAGGGATTCCAGGCAGGGGAAAACGACTGGAGGTCGCGCGGTAGGTCCTCGAAGTTTCCGGTCTCGAGGTCCACGACCCGCAGTCCCCAATACGGATCTGGCGGCGCTGTAAAGCAAATTCGGAACTTGTCCGGCTCAATGACGATGTCATAGGCGCCGGGGGGGATATCTGGGATTCCCGGACCCAACGGAACGCAGCGCCGGACCGGATCCATGGGGCCACCTTGCTGCGTATTCACGAGGATTCTCGTGCCGTTCGGTGACCAGGCCGGCGATTTGGGCTGGCGCACCCCTTCCAGCACCCGACGCTCACCCGTGCCGTCCACGCCAACGATCCACACACTGCCGGAAACCCCGTCTGCGCTCCCGTCCCAACGCGTGAACGCCACCCAGCGGCCGTCGGGCGAGAGCGCCGGATCGATTCCGTTTGTCAGGCGCCGCAGGCCTGAGCCGTCAGGATTCACGACGTAAACACCCCCGCCGCTCGCCTGCTGGAAGACGATAAGGTTGCCGTTCGGATTCGTCTGTGCAGCCGCGTCGTCCGACTGCACGTAGGCTCCCGAAACCCAGGCGTCGCCTGAGCCGAAGCTGATCCTGTGCCAGCCGTTCTGGCTGCCCAGGATGACGACCCGATCACCTCGCTGTAACCCGCCCACGACCGGGAACGAGGTCCCGGGGCCGGAGCGTACATTGAGCGCTGCGGCGGTAACTCGACCTGCGGCCGGGCCTTCGGCCCACNNCACGCGCCCGTGGGTGAGAGCGCCAACGCAAGCATCACCAACAGAGCCACCAGGGACCCAGCGCGCAACCAACGCATATCAACCCCTCCCAGAAACAAAAGACCAGTAAACAGAAGAACGAGTGCCCTGCCGTATCGGCCAGGGGAGCACCAGCACCGCCGTCTACTGGAATCGATCGCGGCCAGAGGAATGTCAGCCCTCAATCAGCGCCACACTCTATCACGGAGAGTCGGAAAAGCCGAAAGAACCGATAAAAACCAAATAACACCTGGGCGTAGAGCTCCACCGGATCCAACCAGCGGGGCGGGCGGTCGCCGTCCAGTCGGGCCTCAGCGCGCCCCTAAGGCTGTCCCACGCGGCCCTCGAATACGGGTGAACACCCGCGGCTGTGGTAAGATGACCTGCGGTCAAACGCTCCGGTTTTTCGGCCGGAAGGTCAAGGGACAGAGATGGAACTAACCAGCCGACAACTCGAGTTTGTCGCGAAACTGATCGATCTCTACGCCGAGGTCGAGGACAACATTCACTACTCACAGGTGGCAGACCGGCTGGGAGTCAGCCGTTCGACGGCCTACGACATGCTGCGACTGCTTGAACGCAAGGGGTTTGCGCGCGCACACTATGTCCTGGAGGAGCCTGGCGGTCCAGGTCGCTCCACAGTGCTCTTCTCTCCCACCGAACGAGCACGCGAGACATTTGCCCGCCTCAGAGAACAAGCAGGTCCGGCGGCCAAGTGGGAACTCATCAAAGCGCGCATCATCAGCGCGGTGCTGGCAGGGGACGTGGCAGACAAAGAGTCCGTCACACAGGTGCTGACGGCCCTCGCGCGCGATGACCGCGCCCTATCGCTTTGCACACGAGTGATCACCAGCGCACTGCTGACCTGCGCCGAGCATTGGCCTCCTGCTGGGGCCACGTGGGACCTGCTCGCTGCCGCGCTCGGGAGCGACAGCGCCTTGGTTCTTCTGCCAGGCCTGGCCGTAGTCTCACTCGAGGACGCGCATGAGCGCCGCCAAACGATCGTGCGCTGGAGCGACTACCAGCAGGCGCTGTTGGTCCTCACACCCGAACAAAGGGACGACCTCATGCGTCTGGCACGCGAGATGGCAGGACACCTGCAACCGCCCTCAGATCCACCGGCGCCGCTTCCGCCAGCAGCGAGCGGCCCCGTGCCCGATGACCGTTCAGACTGAGAACCGCCACAGGAACGCGCACATGACTCCATGGGGCAAGCTGAACTCGGCAAAGATTCACGACGTCGTCTACCTGCTTCTGCGCGGGTACCACGGTGCTCAGGGGCTTTGTGCCATTGGCTGGACAAAGTCACCGGGGAACTGCTACTACAGCTTCTATTGTGCGGCCGACCGCGGACGCGATGGCCGACCCCACCATTTGCCTGAAGTGTACGAACGGTATGCGCTTGCGATTTTTCAGGATCGGGTTGCGTTCCCCGCGTGGAGCGCCGGGCGACCACTGGAGCATCCGGAGTGGCAAACGCGCGAATTGGGCCTGGACGAGCTGCTTGACTGGTATGAGGAGCAGCTGGACCTGAAACGCCTGTTTGATGATCACGTTGATGTCATCACCTCCTGGCGCAGGACGCAGAAGGCGGAGCCGACAGCGCGCTACGTGCCGGTCTGGCACATTATGACGCTCCTGGCCGCGCGACATCGCGGGCGAATCCTCACATACGGCCGCAGTCAATATGAGTTCGGACTTCCAGATCACGAGCGCCGGGCGGCCGAAGCACTGGACTGCGCCGATGCGACCGAGGCCGTCCACTTCTGTCACGGATTGGCTTTCTGCAACGACGCCCGGGTCTTGCTTCCGACGGCAAGGCAAGTGGATCTCTGGCCTCTCTTTCTGCAGAAGCGATCGGCTCTGGAGGTCCTTGGGCACGTCTTGCAGAGTACGCTCAGCTCCTAGACGTCTGGGAGTCCTGCGATCAGGTGCCTCTGCCATCTGCTTGACAAGCGCTGCCCGTGGCGTTACAGTACGGGTAGGTTGCTGGAGCCTTGCGCCTACGCGTGTTGACGAAAGCATCGGACCAAACTACCTCCACTGTTCCGAGGCAATGGACGGCATGGCCAGGAACCGGAACGGGTAGGTTGTGGCCCGAGACCGGGCCGTCTGCTCAATCGCAGGCGATTCGCTCTCGGGCCACAACTCATCCCCAATCATGGAGTTAGACCATGTTCAGCAGCCCCATCGCGTACGCGTGGATCGCGTGGCTTCTCGTCGTCGGCGTGATCGCCGGCCTACGCTTCGCCGCACACCAGCGCGAGGAACGCAGGCGAGCCGAACGTCGCTCGCAGCGGCGGACCGGCCTGGTTGCAGGATCAGCGTCGACCAAGGCGCCGATCATGCACGCGCCGAGTACGACAAAGCAGCGGCCCGTACCTGCCGACTATCGGGAACAACTGGTCGCTGCAGGCATCATCCAGCCCGCAGCTGACTTGGCCACACCCGATCCGGCGACACAGGTGTGACGAGCACATCCGCCGTCACAGGGCGATTCACCCTCGCCCACACCATGCCCGACACACCCGTCGGGCATGTTCTTTTCTTCATTGGATCGAGTCTGCGTTGATGGCCTGACGGCATGTTTCCACGTTTTGTATCGAACGCGCGTTCTTGTATTATGATGGTCGAACGTGCAACAGGAAAGCACGCTGAGGCAGCATGAAAGGCAGCAGGCGAGCACTCGACGAGTGGAGCGAACCACCGGCGGATTTCGGCCAGGTGCTCTTCGACCGCATCGATCCGGCCATCAACGCGCGGCGGTTCTACCAGGTGAGTTGGGAACCCACCCTGCTCGATGACGGCGCGGTGGTGCGCACCTACGGCCGCAAAGGCGGCTGGAAGCGGGTGGCGGTCACGCCGTTCCCCTCGTTGGAGACTGCCTGGCCGTTCATCCGGGCGATGATCCGAACGCGGTTGCGCCACGGCTATCGCGTCGTCGCCACCGCGTGAAACGCACCCGAACTCACTATCTCGCTACCAAAGCAAAGGCCCAACCGGGTGTGGTTGGGCCTTATCGTTCTGAGGGTGGGTGACCCTCGTCAGGTGCGCGGCGTGAGCAAAGCCAGGACGTCGGCGAGGCCGCGCAGGTCGCCGAGCGTCACTACCCGGGCGGCGATCTGGCTCATGGCGCCGGGATCGCAATCGGGCGGGATCAGGATGGCGGATGTACGTGCTTTGTCACCGGGCAGCGCCAGCGGGATGGAGCCGTCGCCATCGGTGACAAGCAGGATGACGTGTGACGGCCAGCGCCGCCAGGCGTCGGCCAGGAACTCGAAGGCGGTGCCGCCGTAGCTGAGGCCGTCGGGCTCGCAGAAGAGCAGCGCGGCGTCGCCGGTGTCGGCGACCTGGGCGCTGTCGTCGAAGAGGATCCCGACGACCTCGCCGTTCGCCTCCCGGACGGCCAGGGCCACGGCTTGCGCCGCGGTCTGCGCCAGGACGAACTTGGCGCCCTTCATCGAGCCGGACTTGTCGAGGCAGATCGCTACTTTGGGCCGCGGCCGCTCCTTACCCGGCAGCGCCATTCGCACCGGGACGAGCTCCCCCAGCGCCGCGGCCCGGCGGTCGAGCCGGTCGGGCGCGACGATCTCG
>MTKZ01125629.1_pt1 | contig 12167 bp, 8 predicted proteins | sample 1042781 | NCBI WGS metagenome assembly MTKZ01 (sample SAMN06212207, study PRJNA360539) | anaerobic digester metagenome | biome: Wastewater treatment plant; material: sludge; isolation source: anaerobic digester fed with sludge from wastewater treatment plant | place: Denmark: WWTP Viborg ...
AGAGTAGCAGGCGGCCGCCTCAGTGTCGAGCGGATAATGGGATCGAATGAAGTGTCAATGGAGGACGCCGCGAACGCGGCTCTTTGCGGCCTCAGTCAACCGCCCGTTCCTGGATGGCCATCAGTGGCACTTGATGCAACAGGCGACCCGCGTGGGTTCGCTTCCGCGATACACGGACCTAGGCCGTGGCCAGGCCCTCGCGGATCGCATACCGGGCGAGATCGACGCGGTCGTGGATGTTCAGCTTGTTCATCAGGTTCGTGGTATGGTTGACAACGGTCTTCTCGCTGACCTGCCGCGTACGGGCGATCTCTTTGCGCGACATGCCGCGAGCGGTGTACCGCAGGATTTCCAACTCGCGCGGCGTCAGCATGGACACACGTGCATTCGCCGGTTGAGAGAGACGCAGGCCGGCTCCGTCCGCAACAATGCGGGCGGCAACCTCCGGCGAGTAGTAAGCGGAGCCCGACCGTGCGGCATGGATTGCCGCGATGAGCGTTTGCGGTGACTCGCTCTTGGTCAGGTACCCTGCGGCGCCGACGGCCAGGGCCTCCTCGATGTAGCGATCGTGGCAGAACGCGCTGACGAACAGGATGGCCGTGCCGGGACCGGCTTCGGCAATCGCCCTGGCTGCGTCGAAGCAGCATCGGCCGGGCATGTCGATGTCCATCAGCACGACGTCCGGCTTGTGAAGCTGCGCCTCGCGGACGGCAGCGTCCGCGTCCCTGGCCGTCGCCACGACGGAAAGGTCGGGCTCCTGGGACAGGCGCAATGCCAGGGTCTCGCGCAGCAGGTTCTGGTCGTCAACAAGCAGAATCGTGGTGGGCAGACTCATGCAAGGACCTCCGTTTCCGACCTCCGGTTGGACCGCAGCGCGGCACAGGCGGCCGCGGCCAGTTCCTCCATGCGAAACGGTTTGCGCAGCAACTGCGTGTCCGGGTCTTGGCGTGCATTCCACTGCGTATCGGGGGTCGCGGTAATGAGGATGGCCGGCGTGCGGCACCCCGCGCAGCGAATCCGGCGCAGGCACGACCAGCCGCTCAGGCGGGGCAGGTCGAGATCCAGAATCAGGGCCCGCAGGTCGGAGCCGTGCTGCCCGAAGGCGGCCAGCACCGCTTCCCCGTCGACGGCCTGAATCACACGGAAGCCCTGGTTCTGCAGAACGGACGTCATGACACGGCGCAACGGCGTGTTGTCTTCGGCCAGCAGGACCAAGGCGCCATCGACGCAGGCCGGCGTGACGGGAGTCGGTTGCGGGGCCTTTGGTTCGGGCGCCACGTGAGCCGGCAGAAGGACACAGAATTCCGTTCCCGTTCCCGGCTCCGACAGGATGCGAATGTGCCCCCGGTGTTCACGGATGATGCCGTGAACGACCGGCAGGCCCAGTCCGGTGCCTTGGCCTCGCGGCTTGGTGGTGAAGAAGGGCTCAAACACGCGCGGCACCAGGTCTCGGGGGATGCCCACGCCGGTGTCGCGGACGAGCAGGCGAACCCAGTCCGCGCAGGCGTCCAACCCGTCCGGCAGCGTTCGCAGATCGTCGGTCGAGGCGGGCTCGACCCGCAGAGTCAGCCGGCCTCCCGTGGGCATGGCGTCCCGGGCGTTCAGGGCCAGGTTCAGGACCACCTGGTGCAGTTGCGTCGGATCGGCGAGCACCCATTGCGGCTGCTCGCAGCAGTCCGCCGCCATCTCGATGGATGCCGGGAGCGTGCGGGCCAGCATGCGTACGGAATCCTGAAGAACGTCGCGCAGGTCCATGCGCTCCTTGCGAGCCGGGATACCACTGCTGAACGTCATCAGCGCACGCGTCACTTCGGTGGCCTGACGGGCCGCGTTCTCCACGACCTCCAGGGCGGCGGCGACCTCCGGCGTCTGGCCCGTCTGCGCGCGGGCCTGCCCCGCATGGGCGAGGATCAGCGTGATGAGGTTGTTGAAGTCGTGGGCCACTCCCGCCGCAAGCTGACCCACGGCCTCCATTTTCTGTGCCTGGTTGAGTTGTTCCTGCAAGGTCGCGCATTCCGACTGCATCCGGCGGCGTTCCACGATGTGTCCGATGCGCTCCGCGATCGCGTTCAGCAGGTTGCGTTCTTCCCGCTGGAACGGGCCTTCATCACAGGCCGGCCGTGCCTCCAGATACCCCACGTCCACCCGGCCGACGGGAACCCCCTCCACCTGGATGGGGCTCGAGAGAATCCAGGGCGCGTTCTGGCAGTTACAGGTGGCGATGGTCGTGTTCCCCAGGATCACGCGGGCGCAAGTGATGTCCGGGTATTGCCAGGAGGCGGGAATGGTGTTGACGATCTGCTGGAGCATCTCGTCGAGCGAGAGCTCCGCCTGCTCCACGATGCGCGAAATGCCGTACAGGCAGTTGAGCTTCTTCATCCGTTCCTGCACCGCGCGGGTCCGGTCGCGCAGCGCTTCGCGTGACCGCACGATGGAGATCAAGAACGGATCGAGCCTCGCGATCCCGATCAGCATCAGCAGCGAGATGGCCAGCCCGACACTCTCCGCGAGAGGGTCCGGAGAGAACAGCTCGCTGTGGGCCAGGCACCGATGCAGAACGATACATTGCCGCACCGCCATCAGCAGCGCAACGATGGCAATGAAAAGCCAGACGGCGGACCGGCCCGTGATCCGGAGCACGCGCACGACGAGCACCGCCGCAGCAAGCTGCAGCGCGGCCGCCAGGCTCACCATACTCGTGACGAGCATGTGGGGGGTGTCTCCTTGCAGGCCGATCGGTCCGCAGGCCTGTGCTGGTGTATCGTCCGATGCCGCGGCGCCGCTTTGAACTTCCCATAACCATCCCGCGTTCGGCCTCCGCCGGGCGGTCGACGGCGGATTATCGGACCTTGCCGCCGGCATTCCACGGGCCAACCGTCTGGAGCAGGTGTCCCAGGGCCTGCACCGGGGCCTGCGGCGAGCCCGCTGGTTTTGAGGTCAAGGAACACCCAAAGCGGACCGATCCCACCAGAGCGAGAACTATCGGTTCCGCGGCAACGCGGGGGGTCTATCGGCGTAGCCCGCGGACGGAAGGTCCGTTCGTCCGGTCGACAGACCCGGCGCATTGGCGTCGGGGCGGCCGCATCGACGCATCCGGCCCGGCGGCGTGCCTCGCCGAGGTCGAACGCCGGACGGCGGGACCGCGATGGGCCCGCATCGGAACGTGATCGCCTTATGAAGCGCAGCCTGACATATGAGCGGATTCGGGAAGGCAGCACGCTGCCCACGCCGACCGGAGTGGCCCTTGCCATTCTGCGTATGGCGAGCACGGAAGATACACGGATCGAGCGGATGGCGGCGGTGGTGGAGACCGACCCGGCGATCTCCGCGCGTCTGCTGCAGTTCGTGAACTCACCGCTGGCCGGCATGACGCGGCCCACATCCTCCGTTTCCATGGCCGTTCGCCTTCTGGGCATGCGTACGGTGAAGATCCTCGCCCTGGGTTTCTCTCTGGTGTCGACGCACCGGAGCGGTCGATGTGAGGGCTTCGACTACGAGGGCTTCTGGTCCGACGCGCTGGCTCGCGCGGTCAGCAGCCGGGCCCTGGCGCAGCATCTCCACGCGCCCGATCCGGACGAGGCCTTCACGGTCGGTCTGTTGAGCAAGATCGGACGTCTGGCTCTGGCGACGGCGTTTCCGGAAGCGTACACGCACGCCCTCCAGCTCATCGACCAGATGAGCGCGGAGGAGGGCCTTTCCATCGAACGCGATATCTTTGAGATCGACCACAACACGCTGGCCTCCGAGATGATGGCCGACTGGGGGCTGCCGGACAGTTTCGTTCGAGCGGTGCGTCTGCAGAGCGAGACCGACATCGGGCCCGCGGGCGACAAGCCCGCCGCGGAACCGCTTGCCCGCATCCTTTATCTGGCGAGCGCCATGGCGAACGTACTGACCGCCGAGTATGTGGGAGAGTCGGCCCTGCAGAACCTGGTGCGCAGGGCGGGCGCTCTGGGGCTGCGTTCCGACGGATTCCCCGCGCTCTTCGACGGCATCCGGGAGCAATGGAGGCAGGCCGGCGCCGTGTTTGCCATTCCGACACGAGACGTGCCCCCTCTGGCCGGCATCTTCGCCCAGGCCCAGGCCCGGCGGACCGCGCTGATCGAAGAAGCGGCCCGAACGCCCGACACGCAGCACGCGTGGCGGCCGCAGGCGCACGTTCCAAGAGCAATGATCGTCGACGACGATCCCGAATCCATTCGCCTGTTGAAGGGGCATCTTGTGGCGGAGGGCTACGAGGTGCTGACCGCCTCGGACGGCCAGGAGGGCCTGCGGAAGCTCCTGTCCGAATCCGCCCCGCTGCTCATCACCGATTGGATGATGCCGGGGATGAGCGGAGTGGAGCTGTGCCGCGCCGTGCGCGGACACCCTGAGATCGACTTCACCTATATCATCGTGCTCACCGGCCGCACCGGCGAGGACTGCATCGTGGAGGCGTTCGACGCCGGCGCCGACGACTATCTCGTCAAGCCGTTCAGCCAGCGCGAGCTTCGGGCCCGGCTGCGCGCCGCCGACCGCATCATCCGGCTTACCGAAGACCTGCGCAAGCGGGACCATGAAACCCATTGCTTCAACGCCAAGCTGGCGCTGGTGAACAGCCGCCTCATGACGGTCAACGCCAAGCTCAAGTGCGTCGCCACCACGGACGACCTGACCGGCCTGTTGAACCGCCGGGCCGCCCTCAGCCGGCTGACCGAGCTCTGGGCGGCCTCCGATCGGCACGGCTGGACGCTTTCGTGCATCGCCGTTGACCTGGACCACTTCAAGACGATCAACGATACACACGGACACGCCGCCGGCGACCTGCTCCTGAAGTCCGTGGCGGGTGTTCTGCGCAATTCCGGCCGGGCCGAGGACGTCGTGTGCCGCATGGGAGGCGATGAGTTCCTGATTCTGTGTCCGGAGGCGACGGCCGACACGGCCCAGNNGTGGAGGATGATCGCATCCGGTTCGCCGGCCTGGAGTTCATGACCACGGCGACCTTCGGCGTCGCCCAGCGTGTGCCCGAGCATGCCTCAATAGACGACCTGCTCAAGGCCGCCGATGAAGCGCTGTATGCGGGCAAACGGGCGGGCGCAAACTGCGTTTCGGTGGCCGCCTCCAAGCGCTCCCCATGCACCTCCGTCTGTCGCTGAGCCTTTGAGGGGAACGTTTTTCGAAATCCCACCGGTGCAATCATCGGCCCCGTTCGTTACAATGGAGCAGGTGCGCGGCGGGCAACGTCGGTTCCGCGTCGTCACGCAGACGGGCAAACCCGGTGTTTCCCCGCGCTGGAAGGAGGGCATTCGGATGAAGCGGTCTGATCTGCACCGGGTGGGTATCGCCTGCCTCGGAATCCTCTCGCTGACCGCGGCCGCGCCGGCCGACTGGCAGCCGGTGGCCCCGGGCATTGACTACGACGAATTCCTTCTGCCGGACCCGAACCAGGTGTACGTCGCCCGCATGGATCGCACCGCCGCCAACTGCTTCATCGAAAGCACGATCGGGCAGGGAAAGCTGATCTCCGGGCGCGAGACGGTCAGCGGCATGGCGCAGCGCTACGACGACGCCCTGGCGTATTGGGGCCAGGCCTGGGGGTCGCGGAACGACGTGGTGGTGGCCGTCAACGGCGACTTCTTCGATCTGACCAGCGGCGTGCCCACGGGCGGGCAGATTCACTCCGGCTGGTACGCCAAACGATTCGGCAACCTGGGCGGCGGCAGCGGCTTCGCCTGGCAGCTTGATCGCGACGTGTTCATCGGCGAATGCGTGACGCACACGGCCAGCAAGCAGAAAGTGACGTACGTCGCGACCGGGAACAGCCAGAATTTCCAGGGCATCAACCGAACCCGCGGCACGAACGAGCTGATCGTCTACACGCCGCAGTACAACGTGACCACCGCCACCGACGCCACGGGAGCCGAGGTGCTGGTGGAGATGGCGCGGCCGACTCTGGTTCTGCCCACGCCTGCCTACGCCCGCGGCACGGTTCGAGAGATCCGCCCGAGCCTCGGGGGAACGGTCATCCCGTTTGACCACGTCGTGCTGTCCGCGCACGGTACCGCCGCCACGACGCTCCTGAACAACGTGAGCGAAGGAGCCGAAGTGCGAATCTCCCAGGAGATCACGCATTACGAGCACGACTGCAGCACGCCGCTGGGCTTTGACTGGACCAAGACGTACGCCAGCATCGGGGGCAGTTTCCACTTTCTCAAGGGCGGGGTGATTCAGCCGTCAAGCGATCCGGGGGCCACCGCGCGACACCCTCGCACGGCGGTCGCCTACAACAGTGACTACGTGTTCTTCATCGTGGTCGACGGCCGATCCGCCGCAAGCGTCGGCATGAGCATGACGGAGCTGGGCACCTTCTGTCTGGCGTACCTGGCCGCCACCGACGGCATCAACCAGGACGGAGGCGGCTCCTCGGCCATGTGGATCAACGGGCAGATCATGAACGTCCCGTCCGACGGAACAGAACGGGCGGTGGCCAACGGTCTGATCATGGCCCAGGTGCAGACGACAGAGCTCTCCGACCGGCTGGCCGCGGGCGATTCCGTTCACACCGTCATGTCCGCCTCGCTGCGCGTGGGCCCCGGAACGAACTATCCGTCGTTCAGCGCGTCCGGGGCCGGTGCCTCGGGACTGCTGCCCGCCCACGCGATCCAGGGCGTGTTGGCCAAGGGCGAGTACTGGTGGAAATGCCAGTTCGGGGCGAACACCGGCTGGGTGCCCGACACCCTGATCTTTCGGGGCGGGAGCGTCGGGGACGGCGACGCCGACGGAGACGTGGACCTGGACGACTACCCGCCGTTCGCACACTGCCTGGCGGGGCCCGGGGCCGCGCCGAATCCGGTCCTGAGCGGGCTGACCGCTCGCGACTGCCTGGATGCATTTGACACGGACGCCGATTCCGACGTGGACGTCCGTGATTTCGCCGGCCTTCAGCCGGCATGGGGTGGTGACTGACGCGACATGACCGGTTGCCCGCCACAACCCGCGCCCGGGGCTCAAGCGCAGGGCGTCGGCGCGGGCCGCCCGCCGTGCGGCCTCGCTGCTGCATTGGGCTTCACGCTCATCGAGTTGCTCGTCGTCGTGGCAATCATCGCCTTGCTCCTCAGCATCCTGATTCCGACCCTCAGCAACGCNNAGGCCGCGGTCTGTACGTCAAACCTGCACGTCATCGGGCAGGGTCTCGTCACGTATACCCAGAACAACGCCGATGTGCTCCCCCCCGGCCGACTTCCCAAGATCGACGACTGCAACGCGTACGCCGCGATCCGCGGCGGACGGAAGTACCGCCCCACTTTCCTGGCCGTGCTGGGAGCGGAGGTGGGCCTGCCGGCCTTTGACGACCCGCAGCCCTGCGGATCCAGCTTCGATCGTCTCGGCGAGAAGGGAGATCGTCAGAATTACGCCTCACCCATCTACGTCTGCCCGGCCGTGCCCTCGTGGACCGACGAGCGGAACGGGGCCTACGCCTACAACTATCAGTTTCTGGGCAACTCGCGACTGCGTGACGAGGCCATCCTGGACTCGTACAAGAACTGGCCCGTGCCGCTATCCCGCCTCCGTTCACCCGGAGCGACGGTGGCCGTGGGCGATTGCATGGGGACCGCCGCCTCCTGGCCGCGCGGTCATCGCCGCGAATACGAGAACAACGCACGCGATGCGGACCGCTTCGGCAACGAGGGTTTCAACCTGGACCCGCCGCGGGTGGACGCCGTCGGCGGTGAAATGGCGAACTTCGACGCAACGCCCCAGTCCCGGTCCGCCGCGGACCCCCGCCATCGCGGCCGAGCGTCCATCCTCTGGTTGGACGGTCACGCCGACGGGCAGACGGCGGGCGGCCTGGGCTACGCGGTGAGTCCGGATGGCGTGGTCGGCTTTGACGGGGACAACACGCTCTGGTCCGGTGCTCTGGCGGACACGGCCTGGACTCCCTGAACAACAGGGAATGGTCCGGCAAGCTGCGGCCGATCGCTTCCGGTTCGACGATTCGCTTCGGCACCTGGACGCCATCCGGGCGCCCGGTCGCGGCGCGCTGATCATTTCGCCGCATCTGTGCGGGCACCCGCCGTTTCCGCGCGTGCTGGCCGACCGGTTCCCGCGCAGCATCTGCCTGCGCCGTACGCAGCGGCTCCCGCGCCGTTCCGCACCGGCCGCACGTGTGACTCACTCTCGCTTGAGGGGTTCCATGCCTTCGGGCATGCCCACGTACTGAACGACGCAGTTGTAGGCGTCCAGGCATTTGTTGAACAGCTTTCGCCCGCGGTCTTCGGCGCTGGTGACAAACAGGCGATAGTGGACGCGCCAGTTCTGGCGGTCCTTGGCCTTCTTCTCAAAACCGGCCTTCTTCTGAATCTGCTCGCCCTTGTTGCGGTAGTTCCAGCGGACGGTCGCGTAGGCTGAACAGAGCGCGTCGGCGGTGATCCAGTCGATTCCGGCTTCCTCCATCGAGCAGTCCCACCGGAAGTCGGCCAGGATGTCCACGAGCATCCGGTCCAGCATGTTCTGACGTTGGCCCATCAGGGGCAGCACCAGCCGGCCCAGATCGTTGTTCCGCCGCGGATTGATGGAGATGCCCATCTGGCCGCGGGCCGGCACAATCAGGAACGTGGCCGGCGTTCGGACGGACGACCGCTTGTCCAGGTCCTTGTTGGGCACCACGGTGTGGTGGAAGATGCGCGGGTCCGCCTTCTCCAGTTGGGCCACGGCCTCTTGCACGCTTGCGCGGTAGTGGTGGTCGGATCGTTCGGGTTCAAGACGGTCGCGCAGGACAAAGGCGGGATACGGCTCCTTCAGCCGGGCGGTCAGGCGGGCGAGTCGGCGGATGAACCGGGCCTCCCGCCGGATGATCTGCTCCGGTGAGAGGACCTGCTGGGCGACGGGGAGCTTGCTCTCGGCGATTCCCGCCTGCTGCTGCAGCTCGGGCAGCGCTTTGCCCTGCAGTTTTTCCAGGGTCTTGCTCCAGCGTCCGATGTGGCTGCGCGTGCCGACCAGTTCCTTGTCGAGCGCCTCCGCCTTGCGTTTGGCGCTTCGTTTGGTGCTCTGGCGCAGTGTTTCCAGGTTCTGCTCGTCCTCCGCCCGCTTCCGGTCCAGGNNACGCTTCCGGTCCAGCCGGGCGATCTCGCCCTTGAGCCGCTCGCACTCGGCCAGAAACAGCTCCGCCCGCACCCGGTTGATCACGGAGAGACGCCAGAGCCGATCCGCCTTCCACTGGGGGGTGCCTCGCCCGTTGAGATCCAGTTCCTCGTCCGGGCTGGGCGTCGTCTGCCGGGTGAAGACGGCCTGCACGTACTCATCCGGATACACGGCGTGCACGACGTCGACGGTGTTCCGCCAGGGCACGACGTTGCGGGTGCAGTCGTCGATCACGTACTCCAGCTTGGCGGGCTGCACGACGCCGGGGTGGACCGAGACCAACCCGTACCGCAGGAACGCCCGCACCCGCGGACCCTCTTCGTCACCGAGCCGCTTGGACGCCAGCAGCCAGGCCAGTTCCTCGTAGAGCCGCCAGAACGCCTCCGCCAGCGGACGGTCGATCGCCTTGTATTCGCGTTCGGCGGCCTGCCGGAGGCGCGGAATGCTCGGGTCCAGCGTCGGGCCCTCCTCCTTTCCACCCTTGCCGCCGAAGATCGACCGCAGAGCGCCGGACTCCCGCCGCGCCTTGTCCGCCGCGGCCGCCTGCGACGCACGGTACTCGGTCTCCTGCCTGCGATAGCGCGCGATTCGCAGCTCGAGGCCCAGCGCGTAGAAGGTCCAGCCCAGAAGCGTGTCGGCATCCACGTTGTGCTGCCGGCACAGAATCGCCAGCGGCTCGTCCGCACAGAGCTCCGCCGCCACCTTGGGAATCAGCGCGTTCGTCTGCTCTCTCGCGAGCAGTAGCTTGAGCTGAGCCACCCCCACATTCAGCAGGCGAGTGAGCGCAGGATCCGGCGCCGGCGGACCCGGCGGTACTGCCTCCTCAACGTCTTTCTCGTCCCCCGCCTCCGGCTCCTGCGGATCCTCCTCCTCTTCTTCGTCCTCGTCTTCGTCTTCTTCTTCGGCCCGCAAGACCGGTGCCGCGCTCGACGATTGAAGTTGCCGGGCGATCTTCTCCAGCGCGGACGTCAGGGCCTCTGCGGACGGCAATCGCTGCAGTTCACGGGTCTGCCGCGCGATCTCGTTGAGAACTTGCTCGGACGTGGAACTCCGGCGGCACTCGTGACGGTGCGCATCCAGCGCGAGCAGCTTGTCCCAGATCGCGATCCGTGCATCGACGACCTTGAACACGTTCTCCGGCAGCTCCCCGTCCCAACCCGGCGCGGTCGGTTCCTGCTCCTCCTCCAGCTCCTCCTCCGCCAGGACGGTCTTGAGCTCCTCCTCGGCGGCGGCCAGACCCGTGGCCCGGCTCGACTCGTCGATCTCCGGAGTCGGAGACCCGACGCCATCCGCGGCTTCCGCGGTCGTGGCGTCCGGTTCCAGACTGTCACTGACTGTGCCCATCTGATCTCCGTTGCACGTCGATGCGCAACCGGCGGCGGCGCCGGGAGTCCATGTAGGACGGCGGACCTCCGGCGCAACCGGGATGTCGCATCGTACGGAGTAAATCGGCACCCCGCGCGCCCGACGATAGCTTTCACTGCCCCNNTGCCCCGGGCCGGCGGCACCGTTCGGGAACGCGTCCGATAACGGCCCGCACTCCCGGAAACGCGGACGTTCAGGAGTCCTGCCGCAACGCCCCTCGCAATCTGAGCAGGTGTGAAGGAGTCCGGATGTCAGGGGTATCCATCAGCCAGGAGCGGACTCAGGATAAGGTCATGCCCCCATCCCACACCCCGCTGGATGGGGCGATCTCCGGGCCTTCTTGGTGGTTCGCAGGGGTCGTGGTGCTCATTGCCGCTTGAATTCCGGCCCGCCAGACGTAAAATGGGCTGAGTTGAATTTCGCTGGGAGTGGGTAGTGGTACGGGAACGTCGTCACGTCTCTGCGTGGTGTATTTCGCCACTATACTCCCATGGATTATTGGGCTTGACCGGTTTGCCCGCCGACCGCCGCGGCCCCCGTTGTGCGTCGCTGCGGCCGCGGCGTGAACCAGTGGGCGCGGTCGGGTCTGGCCGGCCTGGCGGTGGAGCCGTCACAGCGAAGGAGGTCTGGCGATGACGCGAAGGAATCTGTTGGCAGCCTGTGCAGTCCTGGTGCTGGGAGGTCTGAACGCGGTGGCGGCGGCGGACGGCGGCATGCCGGAGTGGTGGGCCAATCCGGGCAGCCACGCGCCGGTCCTGGTTGAGCCGGGTCCGCGGCTGACCAGCGTGCTCTATCTCGACGGTTCACAGACGGAGGTCGAGACGCTGCGCATCACGCGCTACGTCTGTGGGAGTGAGCTGAGCGGCCTGACCAGTGACGACCTGAAACGCGACGTGGAGGCCGTTCGCGCCCGGAATGACGGAGCGCAGCACACCCTCATCAGCGCGGCCGGTCCGCGCTCCGGCCTGAACCTCGTTTTTGACGTGTCCGGCTCCATCCCCGGCGGCGCCGCGGACGCCCTGGAGGCCGTGGCCCAGTACATCGAGAGCCAGTTCGAGGACTCGGTAACCGTCACCATCGACTTCTCCATGGAGAACCTGGGAGGAAGCGTCCTGGGCTATACGTCCTCCACCTTCGTGTCGGGAATTACGTACCCGACGGTTCGCGCCAGCCTGGTGGACGACATGGACACGGACGACGTGATTCAGAGCTGGCTGCCCGCGGGCAGCACCGTGNNGCGGGCAGCACCGTGCCCGTCCGGTACAACGGCGCCAGCTCCACGGTGACCAATGAGAACCGGGTCTTCTTCACGTTGGCGAATTACAAGGCGGCGATCGCCTCCGCGGGAGGCACCGACGCCGAAATGGTGCTCAACACGGCGTTCAGTTGGGACTATGACCCCAGCAACGGCGTGTCGGGTAGCCAGCAGTGCTACCAGTCCGTCGTGGCCCATGAGGTCGGCCACGCGCTGGGATTCATCTCCTTCGCGGACTACGACGATGCGGACATCAACTCCATGGACCTGTACCGCTTCCAGCGCACCCCCGGGGCCAACAACTACAATCCGTCCACCTATGCGGAGTTTCAGACCACGCCGCGGCTTGTGGATTACAACACGCCCGACGACGACCACAACACGGACCTGATCACGGTGGAGTACCGCATGGCGGACGGCTCGCCCG
>MTKZ01026465.1_pt1 | contig 12162 bp, 9 predicted proteins | sample 1042781 | NCBI WGS metagenome assembly MTKZ01 (sample SAMN06212207, study PRJNA360539) | anaerobic digester metagenome | biome: Wastewater treatment plant; material: sludge; isolation source: anaerobic digester fed with sludge from wastewater treatment plant | place: Denmark: WWTP Viborg ...
CCGCCCACGCGACTGGCGCCAGACCGCGATCTCGACCGAGACCATGCACGCCCTGGGCGACGCGTGGATTCGCACGCCCGAAGGCTTCACGGTCCACCCCAAGCTCAAGGCCCTGATGGACCGCCGCGCGGCGATGGTCCGCGAAGGCGGGATCGACTGGGGCATGGGCGAATTGCTGGCCTTCGGGTCACTCCTGCTGGAGGGCACGCCGGTCCGGTTGGCCGGCCAGGACAGCCAGCGCGGCACCTTCGTCCAGCGGCACGCGGTGCTCATCGACAAGGTCACCGGCAAGGAGTGGACCCCGCTGCATCACCTGCGCGAGGACCAGGCCAAGTTCTGGGTCTATAACTCGCTGCTCTCGGAGTATGCCGCGATGGGCTTCGAATACGGCTACTCGGTCGAGCGCCCCGACGCGCTCGTGCTGTGGGAGGCCCAGTTCGGTGACTTCGCCGACGGTGCGCAGACGATCGTTGATGAGTTCATCTCCTCGTCGGAGCAGAAGTGGGCCCAGCGGTCCTCGGTCGTGCTCCTGCTCCCCCACGGCTACGAGGGCCAAGGGCCGGACCACTCCTCGGCGCGGATCGAGCGCTACCTGCAGCTGTTCGCCGAGGACAACATGACGGTCGCCTACCCGTCGACGCCGGCGTCGCACTTCCACCTGCTGCGCCGCCAGGCCTACGCCCGGCCGCGGCGTCCGCTCATCGTGTTCGCCCCCAAGTCGATGCTGCGGCTCAAGGCCGCCTCGTCGATGCCGGAGGACTTCACGACCGGCACCTTCCGGCCGGTGCTGCCCGACACCCGTCAGCTCGACGGCGGCGCGGTGACCCGGGTGATCCTGGCCTCCGGCAAGGTCATCTGGGAGCTGGAGGCCGAGCGGGAGAAGCGCGGCGACTCAGCGACGGCGATCCTTCGGGTCGAGCAGCTGGCCCCGATCCCAGCGGCCGAGATCGCGCAGGCCCTGCGCGGTTACCCCAACGCGGAGCTGGTCTGGGTGCAGGACGAGCCCAAGAACCAGGGCGCCTGGCCGTTCATGGCGCTCAACCTGCCCGAGCAACTGGCCGAACTCGGCGAGCACCGAGGGCTGCGCGTGGTCTGCCGCAAGGCCTCCGCGTCGCCGGCCACCGGCTCGCACAAGAAGCACGAGGTCGAGCAGGCCGCGTTGCTCGAGGCGGCTTTCGCTCGCTGACGCCCAGCCCGACCGATCGGTATGCCGTGCGCTCACCTGGGCGTGCGGCATACCTGTTGCTCGGGCCTGTTGCTCGGGCCTGTGTTGCTCGGGGCTGTTGCTCGGGGCTGTTGCTCGGGCCTGTTGCTCGGGCCGGGGCCACCGACGTCGGCGACCGACCCGGATCCGCGGTGTCCCGAGATGTGGTGAGCGCCGCACCCGCTGGGGGCCGCCAAGCCTGGACTCGGCCCCCCGGCCGCGATAGACCAAGAGGGACCACCCCTCAGGAGGACATCGTGGCCCGCGTCGTTGCCCCGCCCTACCGTTCACCATGGCTGACCGAGGACCTTGAGGACCTCGCGACCCTGGCCCGGACGTTCTTCGCCCGAGAGGTCGTGCCACATGCGGAGCGGTTCGCCGCCCAACACCAGGTCGACCGCGAGACCTGGCTCAAGGCGGGGCAGGCCGGGATCCTCGGGCTGAGCCTGCCGGAGGAGTTCGGCGGTGGCGGAGGGACGTTCGCGCACGAGGCGGTCGTGCTGCAGGAGCAGGGCTGGGTCGGTGACGACGCGCTCGGCCTGCACATCCACAGCGGGATCGTCCCCCACTACATCGCCGAGTTCGGCACCGACGAGCAGAAGCGCCGCTGGCTGCCCAAGCTCGCCTCCGGGGAGTGGGTGGGCGCGATCGCGATGACCGAGCCGGGCACCGGGTCGGACCTGCAGGCGGTGCGGACCTCGGCCCGCCGGGATGGCGAGGACTACGTCATCAACGGGAGCAAGACGTTCATTACCAACGCGTCGCACGCCGATCTGGTCATCGTCGTCGCCCGGACGGGTGGGGTCGGCGCCAAGGGCATCTCGCTCATCGTCGCCGAGGTCGATGACCTGCCCGGCTTCACCCGTGGTCGGGTGCTGGCCAAGATCGGGCAGCACGGGCAGGACACCCGCGAGCTGGCCTTCTCGGACATGCGTGTGCCCGTGGCCAACCGGCTCGGCGACGAAGGGCAGGGGTTTGCCCAGCTCATGGAGCAGCTCCCCCAGGAACGGCTCGTCGTGTCGGTGGGCGCGGTCGCGGCGGCGGAGTATGCCGTGCGCCTCGCCACGGCATACGCCAAGGAACGGGAGGCGTTCGGACGCAAGATCGTTGACTTCCAGCACACTCGGTTCCTGCTCGCGGAGTGCTCGACCGACGTCCTGGCCGCGCGGACCTTCCTGGACCACTGCATCGGCGAGCACCTGGCCGGCCGGCTGGATGCGGTGCTGGCCTCGCGGATCAAGTACTGGGCGACCGACATGCAGTGCTCGGTGATCGACCGGTGTCTGCAGGTCTTCGGAGGCTACGGCTACATGATGGAATACCCGATCGCTCGGCTCTATGCGGCGGCTCGGGTGCAGAAGATCTACGCCGGCACCAACGAGATCATGAAGGAACTGATCTCCCGGTCACTGTGACGTCACGGCGTGTGCCACGCAAGCCGATGCATCGCGAAACCGTTGCGCCGCACCGGGTGCGGTGAGGTGGCGGACGGGACCGGGCGCGATAGCCTCCAAGGGTGTACTTCACCGACCGCGGCATCGAGGAGTTGGACGCACGCCGGGGCGACGAGGAGGTCACCTTCTCGTGGCTGGCCGAGCAGTTGCGCGCCTTCGTCGACCAGCACCCGGAGTTCGAAACCCCAGTCGAGCGGTTGGCGACCTACCTCGCCCGGCTCGACGACGACGAGGAGTGACCCCTTCGTGACCGACGACCACACCCATGACCATGCCAGCGCCCATGCCCACGACCATGCCAGCGACGGCCCGGCGTATCCCAGCGCGACCGACGGCGACCCCACTCCGGAGTTCACCCCGAGCGCGACGTTCACCGTGGCTGACGACGGACGGCGCGACATCGGTCTGTGCTTCGTGGGTGCCTCCCTCACCGCGGGATTCGGCGATCCCAAGGCCCTCGGTTGGGTGGGCCGGGTCGTCAGCCGCAGCCATCACCCGGACGTGGAGATCACGGCATACAACCTGGGGGTCCGCGGCCAGGACTCCGGTGACGTGATGGCCCGCTGGCGCGGTGAGTGTATGCCGCGCTGGGCCGGCCGCGGCGAACGGCGCCTCGTCGTGTCGGTCGGCATCAATGACCTGGCTCAAGGCCTCACGACCGCGCGGTCACGACTCAACCTCGCCAACATCCTCGACGACGCTGCAGCGAAGGGGATCGCGACCTTCGTCGTCGGCCTCACTCCGTCATTGGACCCAGAGTTCAATGCGCGGATCGACGGGCTCTCCCAGGCGCAGGCCGACGTCTGTTCCCGGCGCGGCGTCACCTACGTCGACTGCTTCCGGCCGTTGGTTGCCCACGAGCAATGGGCAGCCGATCTCGCGGCGGGAGACGGGGTCCACCCCGGGCAGGTCGGCTATGGGCTGATCGCCTGGTTGGTGCTGCACGCCGGATGGAATGCCTGGCTGCAGATCGGCTAACGCCCCTTGCGAGTCATACACTCGCGATATAACGTGTTCCTTGAACGCGATATAGCGCGTGGTGATGACCAAGGAGGCAGCATGCCCGAACAGTGGTTGGTCGACGGGCCGCGCGTCATCGACGTCGGCAGCGAGCGCGACCGGGTCGAGAAGGTCGTCGTGGCGATCATTGGGGGGACGGTGGACGTCGTCACCCACGACGACTCCTTCGGCGCCCGGGTCGAGGTGTCCAGCGTCGAGGGACTTCCGCTTCGGGTGTCCTGGGACGGACGAACCCTCAAGGTCATGCACGGCAAGGATGCCCAGACGAGCGTGCTGGACACCCTTCGTCGCCTGGTCGAGCGGGTTGACGGCCAGCGGGTCGAGGTCAGCCTTTCGGTCCCGGCCTCCGCGCACGTCACTCTCGCGACCGTGAGCGCCCCCATCGTCGCCAACGGCCTGCGCCGCGGGCTCACGGCCAACACCGTGTCCGGGGAGATGACGATCAGCGACGTCCACGGCTCCACCATCGTCAACACGGTGAGCGGCTCCACCGAGTGCGCTGACCTGGTCGGCGAGGTGAAGCTCAACTCCGTGTCGGGGGCCATCACCGTCCAGGGCAGCGACATTCCCAAGGCTCGGATCAACACCGTGTCGGGCGAGATCGCCCTGGACCTGGTCAACACCCACGTCGACGTCCAGTCCAACTCGGTGTCTGGCGACGTGACGATCCGCGCGCCCTTCTCCGGGTATGCCGTGACCGCCTCCAGCGCCACAGGTCAGGTCATCGTCGACGGCCAGTCCCTGCGTGGCGGCAAACGCGGGCGTATGCCGTCCGGCGGCACCGCGGACGGCGCCCCCGGCCAGTCGGGCACCCTGCGCAGCGGCGCTGAGTCGTTGCGGTTGCGGGCCAACTCGGTGTCGGGCGACGTCATCCTCCTGCAAGGACGGCATACGGGCGCCGGACCCGGCCCCCAGGGGTGGCCACCCGAAGGCCCCCAGGACGCGCCGCCCGATGGACCACAGGATGGTCCGTCCCAGGAACCGCAAGACGNNCGAGGGGCCGCCTGAGGGGCCGACCGGCGGCACGGGTCCCTCGGATTGGCCGGATGAGCCAGACGATCCGGATCCCTCGGATTGGCCGGATGAGCCGGACAGACCGGATAGGCCAGAAGGACCGGATGGGTCGGGGGTCCCGGCCGCCCCGCAGGATTCTCCTTCCGGAGATCATCTGGGCGCGGCAGCCGTCCCCGAGGGCTGGGACCACCGATGAGCCCGGTCTTTGCGCACGGTCAGCTGCGGCTCTACCTGTTGGCCCTGCTTGCCGAGGCGCCACGGCATGGATACGAGGTCATCCAGGATCTGGAGGCCCGATTCGGCGGGCTCTATACGCCGAGCGCGGGCACGGTCTATCCCCGCTTGTCGAAGCTGGAGGACGAGGGCCTGGTCGCGCGCTCGGACGAAGGCCGCAAGGCCACCTATCGCATCACGGAGGCCGGACTGGCCGAAGTCCGTGCCCGCCACCGCGAAGTCCAAGACCTTGAGGCCGACCTGGACCAGTCGGTCCGTCGGCTCGCCGATCAGGTTCGAACCACCGTCCAAGGTCGATCGGCGGATCTGCGGGCCGAGCTCAAGGCGGCGGCCCGAGAGGCTAGAGCCACGGCGCGCCCCGCAGGCGCCACCCCGCCAGACCAGTCGGATCGAGCCGACAGGCGCNNGACCGGGCCGCGCAGATCGACCGGGCCGCGCAGATCGACCGGGCCCCGCAGATCGACCGGGCCCCGCAGATCGACCGGGCCGCCGGGATCGATCAGACCGTGGAGATCGATCTGACCGTGGGGATCGACCGGAGCGTCGCGATCGTTGGGAGCCAACACACGCGTGGGGCCGGCCGGGTGACGCCTGGTTCGACGACGAGGGCAGGCTACCCGCGGGCCACGACACGCGTGAGGAGCTCTCGGATGCCCCGCCGGACGTGGAAGCCTGGGCAGAAGAAGCCTGGGCCGAGCAACCGTGGACCGACGGACGGGGCTACGACGCACCGTGGTCGGGTGGTTTCCGGGGCTTCGGCTTGGGCTCTCCGCTCAGTGGTTTCGTCTTCGGGAGCCGATCACCGGGCACCGGGCCCGACGGTCCCGGCAGTCATCGGGGGCCCGCGACAGGGTCGTCGGCAGGGTCGTCGGCAGGCTCGTCAGCAGGGTCGGAGTGGGCGGATCTGGAGCGGGCGGCATACGAGGTCCGCGACCAGGCCCGACGCGCGTGGCGCCAGCATGGGCTCACCGCGGACCAGACTGCCGAATTGGTGGCGATCCTGGCGGATGCCTCCCGTCGGATCAGCGAGGTGCTGCGTCGGTCCTCCCGAGGGTGAGCCCAGCTCAGCCCTGGCTCAAGTCCTGGCTCAGTCCTCGCTCGATCCGCGGGCGAGCACCACGGCACCGATGGCGGCGACGATCGCCCCGACCAAGGCGACGGTGACCAGCCATTGGCCCGCTTGGGCCATGCTCACGACAACCGGGATGAGCAGGGCATGCCAAACGACGGTGGGGGTGCCCGGCCACGACGACCGACCCAGCCAGAGGCGGGCGAGCGCGCCCATGCCGACCGCGAAGAGCAGGATGAGGGCCGACTCGGTGATGACTCGTGCCGTGTCGGTGCCGCCGCCCCGCGCGAGTTCGACAAGCCCATAGACCCCGAACCCGGCCATGACGAGGGCTTCGAGCCCACAGACGACGGCGGCGACGCGGCGGGCGGGGTCGGCGGTCGGACGGAACGAACGGGTGCTCACGGCGCCGAGCCTAACGGGGAGCCCACGCCCGCCACGCGCAGGCGTTGCCGTGGTGGATGACTCGTGGATGACTTCGCGGATGACCCGTGGATGACTCGTCGGCCCTCCCGGCAAGTCCGCGGAATCCCCAGTGAAACCACCGATCGAGGCCCGAATTCGACCGCTTGGCGAGCCAGAACAACCGCTCGGGAACAAACGTGACGGATCTCCCGTTGCCCGGGGGACGTCCACTGGTCCACAATGTCGTGTTGGCCTCCCAAAGTCGCGGGTGCCACGACGGTTGTGAGCGCCGGGGGGAGTTGGGCGCACACCAACCACCCGGCCTGCATCCGCACCGCCTGATGTGGGCCACGACGGTCCTGGACAGAACCTGCACCACCGACCTCAGCTTGACCCCAGACGGCATGACCTCGAACAAGGAGCACGATCCACATGGACTGGCGCGACCGCGCTGCCTGCCTCGATGAGGACCCGGAGCTGTTCTTCCCGATTGGGAACACCGGCCCCGCGATCCTGCAGATCGAGGAGGCCAAGGCGGTTTGCCGTCGGTGTGAGGTTCTCGACACGTGCCTGCGCTGGGCGCTGGAGTCCGGCCATGACGCCGGCGTGTGGGGCGGGCTCTCCGAGGACGAGCGCCGGGCACTCAAGCGTCGCAATGCACGGGCCCGCCGGGCCGGCTGACCAGAAGCGCCCTGATTGCCCCGCCACTGGGGAACCTCCGCACGCCGAATACCATTGGTCGGCCATCCCGTGCCTGTCCGTGCGTGACAAGAGCTCACCGACCGACCATTGGTATGCCGTGTGCTCCCGTCCCGCGGCAGCCCTAGCTCGGCAGGGTTCGCAGCTTCGCGGTGAACCGCACCCGAGTCCCCTGCGGCTCGGCCGGAGCCCAGGTGATCTTGCCGCGCAGATCCTGGACCAGCGACTGAACGATCTGGGTCCCCAGCCCAGCTCCGGCAGGCAGGTGACCATGTGGCAGGCCCACCCCGTCGTCGGTCACGGTGACGGTGAGCAGGTCGGTCTCGTCCTTGCCGTCCTTGCGCTTGCCCTCCTTGCGTTTGACGTCCACGGTGATGGAGCCGCCCCGTGAGGCGACCCCGTGTTCGGCCGCGTTCTGGACCAGCTCGCTGACGACCATGGCCAACGATGTGGCGTCTTCGGCGCGCACTCGCCCGAACGAACCCACCCGCCGCACGGCGATCGGGTGCCCGCTACCGGCGACTTCGACGACGGCGCGGACCGCGACGTCCGCGACCTCGTCGAAGGCGACCGTCTCGTCGAGGCCATGGCTGAGCGTGTCGTGGACCAGGGCGATCGTCCCCACTCGGCGCACCGCCTCTTCCAGGGCCGCCCGCCCTTGAGCGTCGGGCATCCGTCGGGCCTGCAGCCGCAGCAGCGCGGCGACGGACTGGAGGTTGTTCTTCACCCGGTGATGGATCTCGCGAATCGTCGCGTCCTTGGTCATCAACTCCTGCTCGCGGCGCCGAAGCTCGCTGATGTCTCGGACGAGCAGGATGGCACCGATCCGCTGACCAGACTCGGAGAGCGGGATGGCCCGCATCGAGATCACCTGTCCGGCACTGGTCACCTCGGTTCGCCAGGGCTGGCGCCCGGTGAGCACGAGCGGCATCCCCTCGTCGACCGGCGAGGTGTCCCGCAAGACCGACGTGACCACTTCGGCGAGCGACGCCCCGAGAATCTCCCCGACATAGCCCAGGCGGTGCAGCGCCGACACCGAGTTGGGGCTCGCGTAGGTGATGGTGCCCTCGGTGTCCAGCCGGATGACGCCATCGCCGACCCGCGGCGCACCGCGACGCAGCCCGGTCGGCGCGGTCGGGTGGGGGAACTCCCCGCTGGCGACCATCCGCGACAGCGCGTCCGCGGTGGCCAGGTAGGTGAGCTCCAGCCGGCTCGGGGTGCGCAGCATGGACAGGTTGGTATGCCGGGTCAGCACCGCGATCGCCCGACCCGAGCGGACCACGGGGAGCGACTCCTCCCGCACCGGGTCGTCGGGGTCCCACTCAGTGTCGCGTTCTCGGACGATCCGATGCTCGGTGTATGCCGTGTCCAGCAGCTCCGCACGGCTCGCGCCGGCGACGCGCCCCACCTGATCGCGGAAGTAGACGGTCTGGCCGGTCGTCGGGCGGACGTGGGCGACCGCCTGCCACCGCCGAGCCGAGCTGCGAACCCACAGGACCAAGTCGGCGAAAGACAGGTCCGACAACAGCTGCCAGTCCGAGACGAGCAGGCGCAGCCACTCCTCGTCGACGGGCGGGAGCGCGGCGTGCTCCTGGATGAGCTCGGAGAGGGTCGCCACGTGCGCGACTCTAGCGCCGACGGTGGGCGGATCGAGGGCGGGCCAGGGCAGTTGGGTGCTGGGGAGGCCCGCGGCCCAAGGAGGCAGCAGCAGCAAGGGGCAGCAGGAGCGAGGGGCGGGTGTCGGCGGCTCGCGGCCTCAGGAGGCAGCAGCAGCAAGGGGCAGCAGGAGCGAGGGGCGGGTGTCGGCGACTCGCGGCCCCACCAAGGGGCAGCAGCAACAAGGGGCCGGGGCGGCTCACGCCGCCCCGGCCCCCGCTGCCTATCTGGCGCTGCCTGGCTCAGCCTTCCGTGGGGCTGGCCGTCTTGACGAACGCCCGCAGGGTCCGCAGCGCGACCGACAAGGCCGCAATGTTCGCCGAGTCCAGTCGCAGGATCGCCTGCAAGCCCGACCGGGCCCGGTCCAAGGCTTCGCTGTTGGCCTTGGCCCACTGGTTGAACCTGGCCTTGGCCTCGGCGCTCGGGTCGCTCGTGGCCAGGACGTTGCGCGTGATGCCGTCGAGCACGGCATACAGGTCATCGCGCAAGGCCCCGCGTGCGGCCGAGTCCCATCGGTCGTCGCGCGGGAGCTGGGACACCCGGAAGAGCATGTCGTCGATCCCGAAGCGCTCGGACGCGTGGTAGTAGACGCGTAGGACGTCCTCGGCGGGCGTGCCGGTCGCCTGGGCGATCTCGACGATGTCGAGCATCGAGAAGACATCCAGCAGTGCGGCGGTGCGCAGAGCCAGCGCCTCGGGAACGCCCATCCCCACCAGTTCGGCGGCGCGACGATCCAGGCGCCGACGCTCGGACCCCTGCAACACCTCGGGGACCAGAGCGGCATGGTCTTGGACGGGCTGGCGGAACCGCTCGATGTCGGCGGCGACGTCGATGGTGCCCGGCCGGTTGGCCAGGAACCAGCGGACGGCGCGGTCGAGCAGTCGACGGAACTCCAGGTAGAGGACCGTCTGGGTCTTGGCCGACAGGGTCGCGTCGAGGGCCTCGACCGAGCCCGCGAACGAGGCCAGGTCGAACACCTCACGGCAGACGATGAACGCCCGAGCGATCTGCTCGGCCGAGGCACCGGTCTCCTCCTTGGCGCGGAACGCGAAGGTGATCCCACCCCGGTTGATCATCGAGTTGACCACCGAGTTGATGATGATCTCGCGCTTGAGCGGGTGACGGTCGAGCTGGTCGGCGTGTTCGGCCCGCAGCCGCGACGGGAAGTAGTCCGCGAGGGTGCGAGCGAACCACGGGTCGTCGGGCAGCGACGTCGGCAGCAACGCCGCCTTGAGATCGAGCTTGGAGTAGGCCACGAGGACCGAGAACTCCGGGGACGTGAGCCCCCGGCCGTCCGCCTGTCGTCCGACGATCTCGGCGTCGCCGGGCAGGTATTCCAGGCCGCGGTCGAGGTCGGCGTGCTGCTCCAGGTGGTGGATGAGCCGCTGGTGCACCGGGAGCATCGGCAACTCCTGGGCCCGGGCGTTGCCGAGCAGGACGTTCTGCTCGTAGTTGTCCCGGAGCACCTGGGCTGCGACCTCGTCGGTCATCGACGCGAGCAGCGTGTTGCGCTGCTTGATCGTCATGTCGCCGTCCCGCACGAGCTGGCCGAGCAGGATCTTGATGTTGACCTCGTGGTCGCTGGTGTCGACGCCAGCCGAGTTGTCGATGGCGTCGGTGTTGATCCGCACGCCGGCCTGGGCGGCCTCGATGCGGCCGAGCTGGGTGCAGCCGAGGTTGCCACCCTCGCCGACAACCCGGCAGCGCAGCGAGCGACCGTTGACCCGGATGGCGTCGTTGGCCCGGTCACCGACCTCAGCGTTGGACTCGCCGAGGGACTTGACGTAGGTGCCGATGCCACCGTTCCAGAGCAGGTCGACCTTGGCCAGCAGGATCGCCTTCATGAGCTCGGCCGGGGTGAGCGAGGTCGTCTGAGGCTCGATCGACAGAGCCGCGGCCATCTGCGGGCTCACCGGCACCGACTTGGCCGAGCGCTCGAAAACGCCACCGCCCTCACTGATGAGCGACCGGTGGTAGTCGGCCCACGAGGACCGTGGGAGTTCGAAGAGCCGCTTGCGCTCGACGAACGACCGGGCCGAGTCGGGGTTGGGGTCGACGAACAGGTGCCGGTGGTCGAAGGCCGCCACGAGCCGGATGTGTTCGGACAGCAACATGCCGTTGCCGAACACGTCACCGGACATGTCGCCGATGCCAACGCAGGTGAAGTCCTGGGTCTGGGAGTCGTGGCCCATCTCGCGGAAGTGGCGCTTGACCGACTCCCACGCTCCACGAGCCGTGATGCCCATGCCCTTGTGGTCATAGCCCGCCGACCCACCGGAGGCGAAGGCGTCGTCGAGCCAGAAGCCGTATTCCTGCGCCTTGGCATTGGCGATGTCCGAGAACGAGGCCGTGCCCTTGTCGGCCGCCACGACGAGGTAGGAATCGTCGGGGTCATGCCGCACGACGTTGGTCGGCGGGACCATCTCGCCGGCAACCCGGTTGTCCGTCAGGTCGAGCAGGCCGGAGATGAAGATCCGGTATGCCGCCTTGCCTTCCGCGAGCCACGCGTCGCGGTCCTGGGCCGGGTCGGGCAGATGCTTGGGGAAGAAGCAGCCCTTGGAGCCGGTCGGGACGATGACGGCGTTCTTGACCATCTGGGCCTTGACCAGCCCAAGAACCTCGGTGCGGAAGTCCTCCCGGCGGTCGCTCCAGCGCAGACCACCGCGGGCCACCTTGCCGAAGCGCAGGTGGACGCCTTCGACCCGGGGGCTGTAGACCCAGATCTCGAACATCGGCCGAGGTGCTGGCAGATCGGGGATCGCCTTCGGGTCGAGCTTGACTGACAGATAGCTCTTGGGAGCACCCTCGGCGTCGACCTGGTAGTGGTTGGTCCGCATCGAGGCCAAGACGATCGCCAGCAGCGCCCGGACGATCCGGTCGTGGTCGAGGCTTTGCACCTGGACCAGGGCGTCGGTGATCCGCTCGACGATTGCCTGGGCAGCGGCCGTGCGCTCCTCGCCGGGCAGACCGGCATACCGGGCGGGGTCCATCCGGGTCGCGAACAGCTCGACGAGGTCGCGGGCGATGCCCGCGTTGGCCGACAGCGCCACTTCGACGTAGTCCTGCGAGAAGGTCGACTGGGTCTGGCGGAGGTACTTGGCCAAGGCGCGCAGGACGAGCACCTCGCGCCAGTGCAGACCAGCCTGCAGCACGAGGGCGTTGAACCCATCGGACTCGGCTTGGCCCTGCCAGACGGCGCTGAACGCCTCCTGGAAGCGCACCCGACACGGTTCGCGCTCGGCTCCCTCGCCCCAGAGAGCCGCCGACGTGGCCCGCAAGCCGAAGTCGTAGACGTGCACCCTGGCCCCGTCGGCCCGGTGCAGAACGTAGGGCCGCTCGTCGGTGACCTCGACCCCCATGTGGGTGAAGACCGGGAGCACCCGAGTGAGCGACAGCGGGCTGCGTGT
>MTKZ01027238.1_pt2 | contig 12158 bp, 8 predicted proteins | sample 1042781 | NCBI WGS metagenome assembly MTKZ01 (sample SAMN06212207, study PRJNA360539) | anaerobic digester metagenome | biome: Wastewater treatment plant; material: sludge; isolation source: anaerobic digester fed with sludge from wastewater treatment plant | place: Denmark: WWTP Viborg ...
AAAATCGAGATAATCTTCGCGCTCCTTTTTTCCGCCTTTCAAAACTCTCTCGGAGAGAGCAATACCCGCCGACAAGCCTGTTGCATACTTGTAAACATAGAATGCATTATAGAAATGAGGTATGCGAAGTCCTTCAAGATCGGAGATATTTTCTAAGATCATTTCTGGCCCGAAATATCTCTCGAGGAGGTTTCGATACTCTTTTCTAAGCACATCGACCGTAATTGCTTCTCCCGACTCCGCAATCTCATGAACTCTCTGTTCAAATTCAGCAAACATAGTCTGTCGAAAAAGTGTTCCCAGGGTATTGTCGATTCGATTTGCAAGCAGATAAGCCTTTTCTGCATCATCTTTACTGTTCTCATAGAGATACGAGAAAACCAATTGCTCATTGAAAGTACTGGCAACCTCGGCTTCAAAAATCGTATATCCATAACACATGAAAGGATTATTGCGAGCGGAATACCAGGAATGCATCGAATGGCCACCCTCATGGGCGATTGTAAATAGATCATCGAGTACATCTTCTTTATAGTTCATAAGGATGTAAGGATCTCCTAGAAAACTACCCGCGGAAAAAGCCCCTGAACGCTTGCCTTTATTCTCATAGCGATCCACCCAGCCTCCCAATAGCCCTCTTCGCAGGGTACTCACATACTCCTCCCCCAAAGGCCTAAGTGCTTCGATTACTATGTTCACCGCCTGTTCATAGCTTCGCTCGATTTTGATTTCCTGGACAAGAGGATTATAGACATCATAGTGCCTTAGAGAATCCAAACCGAGTAGTTCCTTTCTTAGTTTGTAATAGTGATGCAAAGCAGGTATGTTCTTATTTACGGTAGAGACCAGGTTATCATAAACAGCCTCTGGAACATTATCTGGGAAGAGTGCCATAGCCCTGGCGCTTGGATATTTTCTCACTTTAGCTCTATATTTATCCAATTTTACAGATCCGGCATACAACGCTGCAAGCGTATGCCGATGCGCTTCAAAGGAGGCATAGAATTGTAGATAGGCCTTTCTTCTTACTGATCTGTCTGGCAAACGCATAAAGTATGCAAAAGTGGATTGTGTAAGCGGCTTTGGACCTTCCGGTATCTCGATTGTGCCAAAATCAAAGTCAACGTTGGTCAGAACGCTGAAGGCATCCTTTGGAGTCTGGGCTGCCTCGCTCTGAAGAGCCAAAAGTCGCTCCTCAGCTTCACTCAGCACATGCGGTTTGAAGCGACGCAATTTCGAAAGAAAAACCCTATAATTCTCAAAAGCAGAGTCCTTAAGACAGCTGTCGAAAAAATCGTCATCTAGCATCTGGATGGCAGGACTGAGCCAAGACCAGGCGGCTTGACCCTGGGTAGATAGATTTACATAGCGCTCAAGCATGCCTCTAGCTATGCTATTTCCTTCATCTTCGGTTACTCTGAGGTCTGCATAATATCCAAGCCTTTCCTCTAGAATTAGATATTCTTCAAAGGCCTTGAGTATTTCGAGAAAGGCCTTCCTATCTGCACCAAGAGAGAGCCTGCTCTTTTCCGCATCAAGAATCATTGCATTGAAGGTCACAAGTTCTCTTTCCCATTCGGAATCGTCAGAGAAGAGACTTGCCAGATTCCATCTATGCTCTGCAGGAACATTTGAACGCTCTGGAATTGTCTTTGCCATTATTTCTCCCTTTTCTAAAGCAATCCAATATTATTTATATATCATGCCGATTCACGCACAATAAGCTGATATGGCAATTTTATGTGTTGGCCAGAAGATCCATTTAGCATATTTATTACCATGCGTGCGGCCTCGGCTCCCTTATCTCGGTCAGGCTGGTGGATAGTGGTCAGACGAGGAGAAACCAGCACACTCTCCGGAATATCATCAAATCCCGCTACAGCAACATCTTCCGGTATCTCCAGACCTAGTTCTCTTGCAGCAATCATAGCTCCTATCGCGGTAATATCCGACATTGCAACAATCGCAGTTGGCCTCTGATCAAGCGAAAGTATATGGTAAGCGCTTTCATAGCCGCTCTGTATCGAGCCTTTACAGTTTTGGAGAAATACCCGAGTATCCGTAATCGACAATCCAGCATCTTTTAATACCGCTTGAAATCCTTCAAGGCGTCTCTGAACAACAATCGAAGAAATCTCGGATCCGCTCGGCTTCGTATCGGGTTCCAGTGCCAGTATTGCGAGTCGCTGATGGCCTCTCTTGAGCACATGCCGCATCAAATCTGCTGCAGCATTCTTCTGATCGATTCCAATGTTTATTATTGAAGCTGATTCTTCGCCATCGATGGTCACAAAGGGAATGTGGTTCTGCTTAAGCAGGCTTACGACCTCATGACCTGGCCCGACGCCAATAGTGATGAGCCCATCGACGTAAGATTTTCTTGCCGCTTCGATTATTCTACCCCTGATCAGAGGCAGAATGGCGAGAGAGAATTCCCTTCGCTCGCATTCCTCGCCTATACCGCTGATAACTTGAGTCATGTGCGGATTTGCAAAAATATCTCCAATCTTTTGAGGCAGGAGAAGACCAATTGCACCGAGTCGCTTTGTCGTCAGGCTGCGCGCAAAGGGGTTGGGAACATAACCGAGTTCATCGATTATCGCCATTATTCTTTTATAAGTCTCTTTTGATAACCGATCAGGGTGGTTTAGCGCAAAAGAAACAGTGGTCTTCGATACTCCCGCACGTTGAGCTATATCCTTGATTGTCACTTTAGACATGAGGTGAATTCTACACAAAAACAATAAGCTCGTCAAAGTACTCGTAATAACCTATAATAGACTAGAAATGAACACTATGACTTTGACTATCGATGGTTACAAAGAGATTTCCGTTCCAGTGGGATCGAGTGCAGAGGAAATCTTTGCACAGGCTGGGATGGAACGAGAATGGGGAACTTGTGAACATCCTTTTCCTCCTCTAGCCGCTCTTGTCAACAACGAACTCACTTCTCTCTCCGCACCGATCGATGCAGACTGCAGAATTGCTCCAATATATCCCGATTCTCCTATGGGCGCCGAGGTATATCGCCATTCCTTGTGTTTTCTCCTAGCTATGGCTGCAAAAAATATCGCACCAAAGAGGCGACTCATTGTGAGCATGGCAATAGGGAATGGATATTATCACTACTTCGATGATGAGGAACCCGTCTCACCAAGCCTTCTTGAGTCCCTGTGCTTGTATATGCGCGAAATAGTGGCCCAAAATCTGCCCATCCGGATTGTCCTGCAATCCTGGAATGTCGTCTTTGAATATTTTAAGCATTCAAATCAAGCAGAGACTTTTGCTTTGATGGAATATATGAATGATCCCTTCATCATGCTTAATGAATGCCAGGATTATAGGGACTTGCATATTTCACCTCTTGTGCCGCGGACCGGACTTCTCAGTGTATGGGAACTGATTCCGTATCGTCGCGGGATATTGCTCCGTTTTCCTCATACAAAAAAGCCTTACGAAATGGACCCTTTCGTAGACATACCTGTGCTTTATGATATAGCTGAAGAATATGAACAGAAAGCCAAAGTGCTAAATGCCGGATCTATCGGTGCTCTAAATAAGATAAATCAATTGGGGGAGATTCAGGATTTTGTTCTGATGGCCGAAGCTCTCCAAAATAAAAAACTCGCCTCAATTGCAGACATTATCGCCGAAAAATCAGACAAGACAAGGGTCATTCTGATTGCGGGGCCTTCGAGTTCGGGCAAAACCACAACCGCAAAAAAACTATCGGTGCAGCTGAGGGCTCTTGGTTTCAAGCCTATCCATATCGAGCTCGACAACTATTTTGTTGATCGAAGTCAAACACCCCTCGACAAGGATGGCAAGCCGGATTTCGAATGCCTGGAGGCTCTCGATATAGAATTTCTCAATCGACAGCTCTTGGACCTATTCGAGGGTAAAGAGATCGAACTTCCGGTATTTGATTTCAAAAGCGGCATAAGAAAGCCTTCCGGCACTTTCATCAGCATCAAAGAGAATGAAATACTGATTCTGGAAGGTATTCATGGTCTAAATGAGCGCCTTACACCACAGATATCCGCGGATAATAAGCTCAAAATCTATGTCTCAGCACTGACACAACTAAATGTGGACGATCACAACCGCGTGCGAACGACAGACTATCGTCTCTTGCGGCGTATGGTAAGAGATTACAATTTTCGCGGCCATGATGCTCGCCAAACGCTGGCTATGTGGTCTTCGGTCCAGAGGGGAGAAAGACTATATATCTTCCCCTTCCAGGGTGATGCAGATATTGCATTCAATTCCGCGCTCGACTATGAGCTCGGAGTGCTCAAGGTATTTGTCGAGCCGCTTCTGCGAACAGTAAAGCCCCATCACGTCGAATATACGGATGCCCGCCGGATTCAGGCGTTCATCTCGCGGATTTCGCCTATCTCGCCTCAGTATGTGCCCAGCGATTCAATTCTGCGTGAATTTATTGGATCGAGCGTATTCAAGTATTAGGGTGCCACCGCTCTCAATTAGCCTCCGATTGCGGTCTCTTTGAAAGAAGTAACCTATGGTTTCTTTCTTACCTCGGACAATGCAAAATCGAAGGCTTCCTGCAGCATCTGCTCTGGTATAGGCGCAATATGACCCTCTTTCATCAGATCTTGCGTCAAAGAGCGCGCAGCTAAGATATCGGCCTTGGCCTTGGAGTAGATATTATCCCAGGTATCGGGAAGTCTGGCCACACCCTCTTCTACTGCTGCCATAGCCACATCGGCTGCCTCGCGCGCAAAGACTTCGGTCTCCTCCATTGTGGCAATTATGTTGTCGGAACTTATGCCGCGCGATTTTGCAAAATCGGCAATAGAGTGGGCGCATCGAATCGCCATATGGTCGGTTATCTTTCTGGAGCGAACAAGCAAAGCTCCTTTCAAGAGACCGGGAAAGCAGATGGAATTATTGACCTGATTTGGAAAATCGCCTCGACCTGTGGCAACAATGTAAGCGCCCTCTTCCTTGGCTGCATAAGGCCAGATCTCAGGCACCGGATTGGCACAGGCAAAGACAATGGATTTTGGAGCCATTGACCGAATCCATTCGCGTTTGACAGTATCTGGTCCCGGCGTCGACAGCGCAATAAGCACGTCGGCACCCTTTAGGGCTTCTTCCTCCGTTTCGATGCATCGGGGATTAGTCTGAAGGCAGAGCTCCCATTTTCGATAGTATCTCTTGTCGGCCTCGATATCTCTTCGATTCCTATGTAAGCCCCCCTTGCTATCGAAAATCACCATGTTCTCTCCCCTACCGCCGTCGGCAAGGATTAATCTGGCAATTGTCGTATTAGAAGCACCCGCACCCAGCAATACAATTTTGGCTTCATTTAGCTTCTTGCCGGCAAGCTCAAGTGCATTTAGAAGACCGGCAAGAGTCACACAAGCGGTGCCCTGCGCGTCATCGTGCCATACGGGAATTTCGCAGGCTTCCCTCAGTTCATCCAGCACTTTGAAGCAATTTGGCTGGCTGATATCCTCAAGGTTTACGGCTCCTACCGAGGGTTCCAGCATTTTAACAAAATCGATGATCTTATCGGGATTGGGTTTTCCATCGCCGTCTCTGGAATTGATGCAAAGCGCAATTGCGTCTACACCACCCAAATACTTCATCAGAAAAGCCTTTCCTTCCATTACTCCCAGGCCTCCCGGAGGCGTACAATCGCCATCACCCAATACACGTGTAGAGTCAGACACAACGGCCACAAGATTCCCTCGGTTGGAGAGCGCAAAGGATTGATCATTATCATCTCGAATCGTTGTCGATATCTTTGAAACGCCTGGCGTATACCATACATTGAACCAGTTGAATCCATAGAGACCTGCCTTGGGCACGACCTGGATCTTTCCCCCGTAAAAACGATGAGTCTTATCTGAAAGCGTTTTCAGAAAAATCGTTTGTGCACGAGCTCGCTGATCCGGTGTCAAATCCTCCGGAAAAGCTTCCGATAGATTGTCTAGACTGAGATTGAGCTTCATAGTTTCCTTCCTTTTGCTATTTGACCCCTTTAGAACAATTTAGGTCTTTCGTCTATTGTCAATTGTCGCCGAACAATTGGTCGGCTGGATATGGTCTTATACTATCATGCGCTTTGAGGTGGTGCAATAAAAAGAGAAAGCACAACCTATTGCGCAATCACCCGGACTGACATATCTATCAGTATATATCTGTCAAGGCCTTGATGTATTGAAGACGATGGTACTCCTCCGGTCTATCGGCATTGATAGTGGCGAGTTTCCCCTGAAGGCTATCCATGCATGAATAGCCAAGGGAATCCATAAGGATATTCATGTCTTTGAGCATAGTCCCAATGATTCCCCAGCCTTGTTTATAGATAACAGAACATACTTCGACTGCACTTGCTCCAGCAAGCAAGCATTTAATGGCTGCATCTGCACTGTGAATCCCGGTGGATGAAACGATCTCAAGACCGACCCGCTTGTATAGGATCGAAGTCCATCGCAGACTCTCATGGTATTCGGTTTCGGAACTAAGCGGTTGTGCTCCGGAGAGTCTCATTGTACTCAAATTGAAGTCAAACCTAAAAAACCGGTTAAAAATAACGGCTGCATTTGCGCCCTCTTTAGAAAGCCCATGGACTAGATACGGTAAGCTTGAATAATGGTTACCGAGCTTTACCATAATTGGGAGCTTTGTGACAGATCGTGCTTCCTTAACTGTGGAGAGCACCCTTTTCTCGATTTCTTGTCCTGAGATCTGTGGAGAAAATGGCACATAGGCTATATTCAGCTCTAGCGCATCTGCACCGGCTTCTTCTATGCGTCCAGCAAAATCTGCCCATCTGCCTTGGCCAACACAATTGATGCTTGCAATTATTGGGACTGTGTCCACTTTTCTCTTTGATTCGCTTATAAGTTTAAGATATTTATCTGTGCTATCTTCCCAAGCCGTACGAGAAATGAAAGCCTCTGCATCTGGATGACTATTTAGATCGAGCCCTGCCATTTCTTGTCCAAGCACAGCAAGTATTTGTTCCTCAAAGAGCGATTTGAGCACAATTGCCCCAACGCCAGAATGCGCTGCCTTCTCTACACCATCAGGCATACTGGTAAGTCCGCTTGCACCAATGATTATGGGATTTTGTAGCTGAAGCCCCATCAGGTATGTCCGTAAGTCCGCCATTGTCAGCTCCTTGACCTCTTATTGTACCAGAAAAATAGCAGGGCAAGTAGAACAAAAATTATAAATCTAGCGATTTGGTTTGGATTTTTTCCAAAACGCGTGCAGCGAATACCTCGAGAGGAATCCCGCTCTCTTGATCTCCTGTTCTCAGTCGGATCGATACCGTGCCACTCTCTTGCTCGCGCTGGCCAACTATAGCCATATAGGGAATCCTCTGATTCTGGGCATCTCGAATCTTAGCATTCATTCGTTCTTCCGAGATCAATGCCTTGGCTCTAATTCCCTTCTCTTGCAAAAACCTGGCTACTGTTTTGGCGTATCCTTCGAAACCAGGCGCTACCGGTATTATCGCTACCTGATCCGGCATGAGCCATACGGGGAAGGCTCCGGCATAATGCTCGATGAAAACCCCAAAAAAACGTTCAAGAGAACCTAATAGGGCGCGGTGTACCATATAAGGACGCTTTTGCTTGCCATCCTTGTCGATAAAAACCATATCAAAACGTTCGGGTTCATTGAAATCAAACTGAATCGTAGTCATCTGCCATTCTCGACCTATTGCATCCTTTACTTTTAGATCTATTTTTGGTCCATAGAATGCGCCTCCGCCTTCATCGACCTCATAGAGCAATCCTTCTTTATCGATTGCCTTCTTGAGGGACAAAAGAGCCTGATCCCAGCGCTCCGGCTCCCCCACTGAATCCGAGGGGCGGGTTGCAAGATAAGCCTTTATTTCCTTAAAACCCAGTGTTTTCCATATTGAAAGGCTAAATCTAAGTACCTCTAATATTTCATCCTCGATTTGATCCGGAGTGCAGATGATGTGAGCNNNCGCTCATAGCGATAGACAGTACCAAGTTCAGCCCAGCGAAGTGGAAGATCGCGGTAAGAATGACTGGATGTTTTATATATCATAATATGGAATGGACAATTCATTGGCTTAATGAAGTACTCGTCTTCATCTATCTTCATTGGGGCATACATGTTCGCTTTGTAGAAGCCCAGGTGACCGCTGGTCTCCCAGAGCCAGCTTTTGCCGATATGAGGCGTAAAGAGAATCTCATATCCGTTCTTATAATGTTCATCTCGCCACCAGTTTTCCAGTTCGACACGAATACGACCCCCTTTAGGGTGCCAGTATATGAGACCGGGACCGGCTTCCTCATGGGTAGAGAAGAGGTCGAGCTCTTTGCCTAATTTGCGATGATCTCGTCGCTCCGCCTCCTCCAGCATGTGGAGATATTCCTCTAGTTTGGCCTTCGATTCAAAGGCGTAGGCATAGATCCTCGTCAACATTGGCTTTGATTCGTCTCCACGCCAATAGGCACCAGCAATAGTCTTGAGTTTAAAGGCATCTGGCCTTATCTCTCTTGTGGATTTCACATGTGGTCCCCGGCAGAGATCTACAAAATCACCCTGCTTGTATATCGAAATTGTGCCTTCTTCCAAGCCTTCGATCAATTCGAGTTTAAAAGGCTGATCCTTAAAAAGCTCCCGCGCCTCTTCCTTGCCCATTTCTGTGCGGACAAATTCCTCTTGTTTAGCGATAATGCGCCTCATCTCTTTTTCTATTGCGGGCAAATCATCGTTGCTTATCGGTCGCGGAAATAAGAAATCATAATAGAATCCATCATCTATTGCAGGGCCTATACCGAATTTAACCCCTGGAAAAAGATGCTGTACTGCCTCGGCCATGACATGAGCAAGAGAATGCCTAATTTTATCGATTTCCGTTTCCATATTCGCTCTCCTTTCGATAATTGAGCAGATAAAAAAACTCCACGAAATACGTCCTTGCGTGAAATCATTCACATAAGGACGAATTCCGTGGAGTACAATACTCCCCGTAATCCGCGGTACCACCTTACTTCGGCTCCCCACGACAGGGGCCGCGCTCTTCGCCAATAACGCTTGGCCTGCGATCTGAATTACTTCCGAAAGAAAATCAGGTTCACTCAGACTGCTCTGGAGTGGTTTTCGCTGGGTGTCGGCAGGATTCTTCCACCCGTATTTTTTTCATACGGAATCCCTCTCTATGCTCGAGGTTCACCAACTACTCTTCTCCATCACCGCATTTTTTATTATTCTTCATATTTAGATGCTCTGTGTCAAGTGTAGGCTCGCTACGAATTTGATGGGGGTGACTTGTTAAAGTCTGTTACTATGAGTATTTTTTATATGTATGGGAACTAGAGTCGAACAGTCGATGGATACTCAAGAACTGACGCGAGAAGAAATCGAAGCAAGGGAGCCTGAAGAATATCGCATATATCTCATAAATGATGATTTTACTACGATCGAGTTTGTGATATCAATTCTTATGAAGGTGTTCCACAAAAATTTGATGGAAGCTACTAAGTTGACAATGGAGGTCCATAGAAAGGGACGAGGTCTGGCGGGGGTTTACCCATATGACATCGCCATTACAAAAGTACAACAAGTCCATGCAATGGCCAGACAGCGGGGTTTTCCGCTTCGCTGCGCAATGGAGAAAACATGAAAGTAAGTTCCGAGGTACAGGCGATTTTCAATGCCGCCTACAATGAAGCAAAACTCCGGAATCATGAATATCTCATGCCGGAACATATACTCTTTGCAAGTCTCTCGTTTGAAAAGGTGCGCGCCATATTTGAAAGCTGCGACGCAGATCTGGAACAGATGCGTAGAAGCATCGAGGCGTACTTTGAGCAAAAAATGCCCATTGTTCGTAACGCAGAACCTATTCAAAGCGCAGGCTTTCAGGCGGTTATCGAGCGCGCAGTCATGCAGTCGCAATCTGCAGGCAAGGAAGAGGTTCAGATTTCGGATCTTGTAGTATCTCTATATGATGAAGAACGCACCTATGCAGGATATCTCATGCGCAAGCTAGGTATAAAGAGACTTCAACTGCTCGAGGTGCTTTCTCATGGGGTAAACGACGATGATATAATGAGCGACTCTCTTCCCGACGATGAGGCCGAAGACAGAGCGGAAGAAGGTGTAAGGGATAAACGAACTCTTCGCCCAGGAACACTGGAGCGATTTGCCACTGAGCTAACCGCACTTGCAACGGCTGGAAAACTTGAGCCTGTCATCGGCCGAGAAGCAGAAATTGAACGCACTATACAAGTGCTCTCACGAAGGCTAAAAAACAATCCCATACATGTGGGCGATGCGGGTGTTGGCAAGACAGCCATTACAGAAGGCCTTGCGCAACGCATAGCAGCAGGCAATGTGCCTCCTAAGCTAAAAGGTTATACAATTTGGTCCCTCGACATGGGAGCGCTTCTTGCTGGGACAAAATTCCGCGGTGATTTCGAAGAGCGTGTAAAAAAAGTCATAGATGTGCTGCTCAAGAAAGAAAAGGCCATTCTGTTCATTGACGAAATCCATACCATCATCGGAGCGGGTGCTGTTACTGGAAGCACTCTAGACGCTTCAAATCTGCTAAAGCCTGCCCTCACTTCGGGAAATCTGCGATGTATCGGGTCCACGACCTACGAGGAGTATAACAAGATCTTTGAAAAAGACCGTGCGCTCTCCCGACGCTTTCAAAAGATCGATATAGTAGAACCCACAATTCAAGAGACTGTAGAAATACTTAAGGGGCTTCGCCCAAAATACGAAAAATACCATAATGTGCGCTACAGCGATGAAACGCTCGAAATAACAGTTAAGCTTGCCGCTCAATTCATAACCGAGCGGAAATTGCCCGATAAGGCAATCGATGTCATAGATGAGGCCGGTGCTATGGCTCGCATTCGCGCAGATAAGGAGAAGGACGAAACCGATACTACCATGGTCGACATCAGTCCGCATGATATCGAAGTGGTAATTGCAAAGATCGCCAGGATTCCCGAGAGAACGGTTTCCTCATCGGAAAAAGATAAACTCGCGACCCTCGAAGATTCGCTAAAAGAGGAGGTTTTCGGCCAGGATCAGGCGATCGAAGCGGTTGTTAAGGCAGTTAAACGCTCGCGCGCTGGCTTTAGAGCACCCGATAAGCCTATAGCAAACTTTCTCTTCGTGGGCCCAACAGGTGTTGGAAAGACAGAGTTGGCTCGCCAGCTATCAAAACATCTTGGAATCACACTGCATCGCTTCGATATGAGCGAATATCAGGAAAAACATACGGTATCAAGGCTCATTGGTTCTCCACCTGGATATGTCGGCTACGAAGAAGGAGGACTTTTGACCGATGCAATCAGAAAGACCCCTAATTCTGTTGTTCTTCTGGATGAAATAGAGAAAGCGCATTCTGATATCTACAACATCCTCTTGCAGATTATGGATTACGCAACCCTGACGGATAATCAAGGCAGAAAAGCCGATTTTCGCAATGTCATACTCATCATGACGAGCAACGCAGGCGCACGGGATATCGGAAAGCCACTAATAGGTTTTGGCGACCAGCAGGTTAGCTCTTCAGCCCTCGACGATGCTGTGGAACGCGCCTTTAGTCCTGAATTCCGCAATAGACTCGATGCTGTAGTGCATTTCAACAATCTACCGATGGAGATCATCGAGCGTATTGTTAAGAAGGCTATCGATGAATTCGCCATGCAATTGGCCGAAAAGAATGTGACCTTGAGGGTTGAGGATGATGTAATCCGATATCTTGCAATCAAGGGTTACTCACGTGAATTTGGAGCACGCAATATAAGTCGCCTGGTAGAAGACCAGATTAAAACGGTATTTGTGGACGAAGTGCTCTTTGGAAGGCTCGAGCATGGTGGAACGGCAATAGCTCGCCTAGAGAACGATAAAATTGTATTCGATATTTCGCCTAAAAATGACTCGTAGCCCGGAGCTGCCATGATGCGATGGATTGTCATGCCAGATCAACTGGACGAGGGGCAGGAATATCGATTTCCGCCGGCTGAAAGCGCAACACCGAATGGCGTAGTGTGCTATGGGGGAAATCTCTCACCAGGAGCATTGGTCTCCGCATATCGTCAAGGAATCTTTCCCTGGCCCTCAAATCCTGCTGTCATGCGCTGGTGTAGTCCAGATCCTCGCTTTATCGTTCTGCC
>MTKZ01129504.1_pt1 | contig 12150 bp, 10 predicted proteins | sample 1042781 | NCBI WGS metagenome assembly MTKZ01 (sample SAMN06212207, study PRJNA360539) | anaerobic digester metagenome | biome: Wastewater treatment plant; material: sludge; isolation source: anaerobic digester fed with sludge from wastewater treatment plant | place: Denmark: WWTP Viborg ...
AGGCCTTCAGCCTTCCGCAGAAAAATACTGTTCCCTATTGACGGCGCGGGCTTGATAGGGGTTGGGCTGGTCTTGTTTCAACGTTGGCGGGGTTGACGCTTCTGGCACCTCTTCGAGGTGCGATTCCCTCCGTTCGTCCTTCCGGTGGTCGGCCCCTTTGGCCCTGGCCGACCGACCGGCTTACCATCTGTCAACCCTTCGGGTTGAGGTGGATGGAGCAGCAGGTGGCAACCCCGACGGGTTGAGGATGGCCAACCAACCATCTGCCAACCCTCCAGGCTGGCCAAACGCTTGGATCAAGGAGCGCCGACATTCCTGTCGGCCCGCAAGCGCAACGCCCACCCAAGGCCGACAAGAATGTCGGCGCTCCTAATTTGGGGCTTGATATGAGACTGGCGGTCTGGTAGAAGACTATCATTCGCCGGGATGAGTTTGGGGCGGCAGTCATGAAGACTCCGAAAGAACTCAGCCAGCCTTCCGGTGCGAGGGTCGCACCGGAGGGGGAGGACCGCCTTGTCCCGTGTGCAGGAAAGGATCCACTATGAACAGGAGCAGGAGAAGCAAATCCCCCAGAATCAGCGTTGGACTGTGCGCCCTGGCGCTCGCGGCCGGGTTGACCGCGCAGGGGGCGGTGCCGGTTATCACGAACCTCACCGTGGTGGGGGGGGGTGCGGTTTGGCGTACAGAGTGAGTTGGGCCTCACCAACCAGATTCAATGCTGCACGAATCCGGGCCAGCCGAATTGGGTGGTGTTGACGAACCTGGTGGTGAGCACGAGCCCGTATTGGTTCGTGGATGCCGGCGCGGCGGCGGTCTCGAAGCGGTTTTACCGCGTGGCGGCACTGGGAGGCGGCGTGCGTCCCATGGTGCTGATTCCCGCCGGCAGCTTCACGATGGGCAACTGCATGGACTCGGGCGAGGGGGGAGCCGACGAGTTGCCCCTGCACACAGTGTATGTGAGCGCGTTTTACATGGATCAGTATGAGGTGACCAAGGTGTTTTGGGACGAGGTGAAGGGGTGGAGTGCCGGCAACGGTTATGTGTATGACAATGCCGGTTCCGGGAAGGCGGCCGATCATCCCGTGCAGATGGTCAACTGGTATGACTGTGTGAAGTGGTGTAATGCGCGGAGCCAGAGGGACGGGTTGGTGCCGTGCTACTACAACGAGGCGGGATTGACGACGGTGTATAAGGCCGGGACGAATACACCCTACGCGAAGTGGAATGCGAACGGGTATCGTTTGCCGACGGAGGCGGAGTGGGAGAAGGCGGCGCGGGGCGGGGTCAGCGGGCATCGGTTTCCGTGGAGCGCCACGGATAACATCACGCACAGCCGGGCGAATTACCGCAGTGACGCTTACTGGGCCTATGACACCAGCCCTACGCGGGGTCATCACCCGACGTTTGGCAAGGGGGTCCTGCCCTATACGAGTTCGGTGGGGTATATTGGGGCGAACGGGTATGGGTTGTATGACATGGCTGGAAATGTGTGGGAGTGGTGTTGGGACCGGTGGTTGGACACGTATTATAGTTCCTCGCCTGGCACTGACCCACGCGGGCCCGCCTCGGGCTCGGAACGTGTGGCGCGCGGCGGCAGTTGGGACAGCTACGCGAACAACTGCCGGGTGGCGTCCCGCGACTACGGCACGCCGAGCGCCCTGAACCTCGACATTGGGTTCCGCTCCGTCCGCGCCTCAGGTCAGTGAGTTCGGGCGGGGGCGGAGCAGGCTGGCGAGCGAGGGAAGAGCGAGACGTGCCTGCGGACCGGCACTGGGCCTGCCGGCGAGCCGGCCGGATCACCACCCAACTCGCAGTTGATTGCAGGTTCGCTTGAACTCCTGCGCCCAAACACCGATCGCCTGGTTGAGCACCCGCCGCAGATTGGCGAAAGCCGTAACGGAGGATTGTCCGTTGGCCATGGCGGTCTGGAAGTCGGCAAAGGCCTCCTGAATGATGTCCAGTCCGGCGTCCAGTTCGGCGATTTGGTCGGCGCCGACGGTCAACTGTTGGGGCGTCAAGGTGCTTTTGAAGCCGGCGTATTGATCGCGCACCGCTTGGAACTGCTGCATGAGCAGCCCGTAGCCGCCACCGGCAAAGGAGGCGGAGGTCCGGGTGGCATTCTGGAGCCATTTCACCTGGTTAATTACCACGTTCACGGAGTTGCGCTGGGCCATCGGGCTGGTGGGCGGCGTAAAGGGCCACACGGGCTGGGCGCGCACCAGCCCCGCCGACAGCAGAATAAGCGCGGCCAAAAGCCCGAGGCCGGCCGGTTGGGCCAGCTTGCTGGCGATAGATTTCATAGCGGCAATCTCAGGTTGTTGCGTTAAGAGGTCTTGACGGTAGAACCCTCGCACACTGCGGCCGGCTGCGCCAGGGCCGGCGCATCATTGATTGAGCGGCGCGCCGGTTGGCTTCAGCAACGCCGTGATGGTGTTCATCTCGGCCAGGATGCGGTCCAGGCCCTGCTGCACCTGACGGCCTTTGTCCTTGGCGGCCAGCATCAGGCGCTTGTGCGCGTCAATGCGCGCCAGCGAGGGGTCGGACTCCAGCACGGCGCGCAGCTTCTGCAGGTCGGTGAGGAATGGCCGGAAGGCGTCGCGGGCTTGTTGCGCCCCCTGCTGGATTGCCTCGAAGCTTTGCTTCAACTCCGCCTTGTGCTCCTCGGCGCGCCGGCGGACCTGCTGGTTCGGGGCGCTGGCAAAGTAATTCTGCCAGTGGTCGAAGTAAGCGTCTCCCCGGGCGCGCATGGCTTGCGTCCGCTGGCGCACACGGATGGAGTCCACCTCGATCCGTTGCACGGCCTTGGCAAACGCCTCGTAGGCCGGGCGCGGGCGGGCGTTCGCCTGCGCGGCGACCTCGTCCAGCGACCGCAGGGTGGCGTCCACCCGGCTCATGGCCAGGACCACTAGGTGCCGAGACTCAAGGAAATCCTCGCGCGGTGTGGGCTCGTTCCGGGCGGTTTGGGGGCTTGCGCAGCCGATCAAGGCGGCGCCGAGCGCCGCCAGCGCCAGCCCGGACAGCCGGCGCCGTGCGCGTCTGGCTCCGGGCGGAAGAGTTGAATTGGTTGTCACTTTGCGCTCCGGGCGAAGATGCGGTTGGCGTCTTCGAGGGTTTCTTTCGAGCCGATGTCGAACCAGAGGCCGGGGACTTTCCAGGTATAGACGGGCAGGCGGGGGTAGAGCCACTGGATGAGCCGGCCCGGTTGATCGGGGTTGTTGCCCTCGGCGATGTATTGGCGGATCAGGGGCAAGGTGGCTTTGGGGTAGTAGTAGAGCGCGATGCCGGTCAGGGTGGTAGTGGGGTTCTTGGGTTTTTCCTCGAAGAAGGTGATGCGGCCGTCGCCGTCGAGGGTGATGGCGTTGTATTTTTTGACCTGCTCGAGGCTGCCGACATCGTAGAGCGCCAGGACGGGGGCGTTGCGCTCGCGGCAGTACTGGCCGAAGGCCGAGAGCTTCTCGCTGAACAGGTTGTCGCCGGCGACGACGATGAGGTCGTCGTTGACGTTCTGGCTCTTGAGGACGAAGTGGATGTCGCCGATGGCACCGAGCTTGTTGGTGTCGTCGGTGGAGAGGTCGTTGACGATGGTAAAATTGAGCCGGGCTTTGTGGGCGCGGTAATCCGCGGCCCATTGCTGGAAATGAGAGGCGAACTTGGCGTTAGTGACGACGTAGATGCGGTCAATGCCGCTGATGGGCGCCAGGTTATCGAGCACGTAATCAATCATCGGCTTGCCGGCGACGGGCAGGAGGGGCTTGGGACGGGTGAGGGTGAGCGGGTAGAGACGGGTGGCGTAGCCGGCGGCAAGGATGATGACTTTCATAGACTCTCGAACAAGCTGGGGGCGATCTGGCGGGCCAGTTCCTGGCAACTGGCCAGGATGACCTCCGCCGACTCACAGTTGAGGGCGGAGGCGGCCAGTTCATGGGCTTCGCTCAACTTGAGGCGGCGGATGAGAAACTTGATGGGCGGCACCAGCGACGGGGCGGCGCTCAATTCGTCCACGCCCAGGCCCAGCAACAGGGGCACGAGCACCGGGTCGCCCCCCATCTCGCCGCAGACGCTGACGCGGATTCCCTGCCGGTGAGCGGCGTCCACGGTGGTTTTGATGAGCCGGACGATGGCGGGGTGCGTCGGCTCGTAGAGGTGGGCGATCTTCTCGTTCATGCGGTCCACCGCCAGGGAGTATTGGATGAGGTCGTTGGTGCCGATGCTGAAGAAGTTGACACGCTTGGCGAGGGATTCGGCGACGACGGCGGCGGAGGGGGTTTCGATCATGGCGCCGACCTGGAGCTTCTCGTCGAACGGCACCTTTTCCTTGCGCAGCTCGTCCTTGTATTCCTCGAGCAGGGCGTTGGCCTGTTTCAATTCGTCCAGGCCGGAGATCATGGGGTACATGACGCGGACGTTGCCCGCGGCGCTGGCGCGCAGGATGGCGCGGAGCTGGGCGCGGAAGATGTCGCGCTCCTGCAAGGAGATGCGGATGGCGCGCCAGCCCAGGAACGGGTTGAGCTCGACCGGCATCGGCATGTGGGCGAGGAACTTGTCGCCGCCCAGGTCCAGGGTGCGGATGACCACCGGGAGCGGGTTCAGGGCGGCGGCGGCCTCGTGGTAGGCCTGGTATTGCTGTTCTTCGCCGGGCAGGTGATCGCGTTTGAGGAAGAGGTATTCGGTGCGGAACAGCCCGACTCCTTCGGCGCCGTTGGCTTTGACCTGCTCGGCGTCGGCGGCTTGTTCGATGTTGGCGTTGAGCAGGGTGCGATGGCCGTCCAGCGTAACGGCGGGCTCGGCGAGGATGTCCTGGAGCCGTTGCCGCCAGGTGGCCTTCTTGAGCATGAGCTGCCCGTACTCGAAGAGGGTCTGGTCGGTGGGATTGACGACGAGCAAGCTGCTGTGGCCATCGAGCAGGGCGTATTGGCCGGTGGCCAACTGGCCGCTGGCGTCTTTGAGTCCGACCACCGCCGGGATGCGCAGCGAGCGCGCCATGATGGCGGTATGGGAAGTCTTGCTGCCGACATCCGTGGCGAAGCCCAGCACGTTGCGCTTGTCCAGTTGGGCGGTGTTGGAAGGCGTCAAGTCATGGCTGATGACAATGCACGGTTCCTTGAGATAGCGCAGCTCAGCCTCGGGCTCCAGTCCCACGAGGTTGTTCAGGACGCGCCCGGTGACGTCGCGCATGTCGTCGGCGCGCTCGCGCAGGTAGTCGTCTTCGATGGCGGACAGGGTGGCGGCGTAGCGCTCGGCGATCGTGTGGAAGGCGTGTTCGGCGTTGACCCGCTTTTCCTGGATCACGCGGATGACCTCGTCCATCAGGGTGCGGTCTTCGAGCGCGAGCAGGTGGGCGTCGAAGATGCTGCCTTCCTGGGCGCCCATGGCCTCCACGACCTTGCGCTGAATCTCGAGAATCTGCTGGCGGGTCTGAGCCAGGGCCCTTTCCAGACGATTGATCTCCTCGGGCAGGTCGGCGTCCGTCAACTGGCGCGGGGCGATGCTGGGGCGGGCGCGGCTCAGCAAGACGATCTTGCCGCGGCATACTCCGGCGGAAACCGGGATGCCCCGGAAGGTCTTTTCTCCCTTGTTCGGAGGCTCTGGCATGGAGGAGTCTTACTGGAGGCTGGCCGGGTTGAAAAGCAATTCTTTGGAGGGCGTGCGATTGGGCGCGGAGCGTTTTCCTGCGTNNGCGGGGCGCGGGCTAGAGTCGGGTATGCGCATCACGGGTGGAACTGCGGCTCGCAGGATTTTGAAAGTGCCCCAAGGGCTGGCGGTGCGCCCCACGCCCGACCTGGTCAAGCAGGCGGTGTTCAACAGCCTTGGCGGGCGGGTGGCGGGCGCGCGGGTGCTGGAGCTGTTCGCCGGCACGGGGGCGCTGAGCCTGGAATGCCTGAGCCGCGGCGCCGCGTCGGCGGTGTGTGTGGAGAATTCGCCGCGCCACGCGGCGGTGCTGCGCCAGAACTTCGAGACGGCGGGCTTTCCGCCCGGGGTTTTGCAGACGCGGGTGCAGGATGTGTTCGCGGCGCTGGCGCAACTGGCCGCGGCGCGCGAGCGTTTCGACCTGATCCTGGCCGACCCGCCCTATGGAGTGAAGAATGTCGGCCGGCGCTCGACTTCGCCGGCCCAGCGTCTGCTGGACGAGGCGGCGCTGCCGGAACTGCTGCGGGGGGGCGGGTTGCTGGTGCTCGGCCACGCGCGGCGCGACACGCTAAGCGTGCCGGAGCATTGGCGGGAGCAGAGGCTGCTCAAGCACGGGGACAGTTGCATGCGCTTCCTGCGGCCGGCGCGCGAGGCGGGAGCGCCGGAGGAAGCGAAACCCTGACACAAGACCCATGAAAGGCAAGAAGGAGATTGTGGCGGACTGGCTGCCGCGCTACACGGGCACGGCGCTGGCGGAGTTCGGGAAGTACATCCTGCTGGTGAACTTCAGCAACTACGTGCGGTTGTTTGCCCAGTGGCACAACGTGCCGGTGCGGGGCGAGGACCGGCCCATGCTCAACGCGACGGCCAGGGGGATTACCATCATCAACTTCGGCATGGGAAGCGCCAACGCGGCGACCATCATGGACCTGCTCAGCTCCGCCCAGCCCAAGGCGTGCCTGTTTCTGGGCAAGTGCGGCGGGCTCAAGCGGAAGAACAAGCTGGGGGACCTGATTCTGCCGATTGCGGCGATTCGCGGCGAGGGAACCTCGAACGACTATTTCCCGCCGGAAGTGCCGGCGCTGCCCGCTTTCAGCCTGCAGAAGGCCATCTCGACCACCATCCGCAATCACCGGCGCGATTATTGGACCGGCACGGTCTACACCACCAACCGCCGCGTGTGGGAGCATGACGAGGAATTCAAGCGTTACCTGCGGCGCATCCGGTGCATGGCGATTGACATGGAGACGGCGACGATCTTCATCACCGGGTTCCACAACGAGATCCCCAGCGGGGCGCTGCTGCTGGTGTCCGACCAGCCGATGGCCCCGGAAGGGATCAAGACCTTGCAGAGCGACCAGCGGGTGACCGCTGACTACACGGACATGCACCTGCGCGTGGGGATTGACTCGCTCTGCCAGCTCATCAACCAGGGCCTGACGGTCAAGCACTTGCGGTTCTAGCCCGGACATTCCCGCGAGGCCGGAGTGCGGGCATCGTGCCCGCTTACACATTACGAACGGCTAAAACGGGCAGGATGCCCGCGCGCCGGTTTGTTGACATTTCATGCGGGACATGGAATACCCGCCACGGTGGCCGCCATGACGGCGGCTCTCCATTCCACGCCTAATCGCGCCATTTTGGCGCCAGCAGTCTGGCCGGGGCCGGAGTTACACTCACCTGACTGACTTTGATTGCTTTCCTGACCTCCCCGGCAGGCGTCGGGTATTTGAAGTCCGAGTAGATGATGAGAAACCGGTCGCGGCTGGCAGGGAGCAAGGACGTGTAGCCGCAGGACACCTGTTCCCGCTCATGCGCATAAGGCAGCAGTTCAAACGGCTCGCTCCAGGTCATTCCCCGGCCATCTGTGCAGAAACGCAGTTGCACGCCGGGGCGGCCCGAGCTGAGCACAATCACGCCGTTAGCGAGGCGAAGCAGGCGGGGCAACACGCCTGAAGGGGCGATCACTTCCGGCCGGCTCCAGGTGCGTCCCATGTCCCGGGAGCGGCTCGCGTACATCGGGCCGTTGCCAATGCCATCCGTAGTTCGGACGACGCAGAGGAAGCTGCCGTCCGACAGGATGTCAAAGGCGGGTTCGGTGAATCCCATACGTTCGTCGCCTCTCGGATCGGCGCGGAGGTCGGGCTGATAAGGAATGCGCCCCTGAGTCTTCCAGGAACGGCCGGCGTCGGTCGAGCGGTAGAAGAAGACGCCGCCTTTGGGATCAACGCTGCCGTCGTCCCTGAGCCGGTAACCCGGATAAATGCCCGCAAGGATTGATCCATCCCGGGCGACCCGCAGGTCTCCCCACCAGACGATGGGAAACAACTCGTAGAGGCTGTAGCGGAGCGCCTGGGGGTCATTGAGTATGGCGCGCTCCGGAATCGCCCGGGTCTGGCCTTTGGCAATCCGGGAAAGGCAGACTCCCTGCACTTCGGGCGGCAACTCGGAGAGCTTATAAAGCGTCTGTCGAGCCTTGCTGTAGGTGTCGCCGGTTTCGCCTGCGGGCTTGGGCAGACGCAGTTCGGAGGTCTTGATGGCTTTGGGGGTGAGCACCCGGATTCGATCTCCGTTGGGGAGGAGCAGGCCGGCGAGTCCATTTCGTTCTTTGGCCTCCCTCCAGGTCTTGCCGCCGTCCTTGGAGACGGCGTTTCCTGACTGCCCGATTCCGTAACTGACAATTGAATCTGCGGCCAGCGACCAGTTGGCAGCCAATGTCCCGTCTTCCCAGCGCTCAATCGTGGGGAACTGGAAGAAGCCCCATTTCTCAGGACGCGACGCCACGGCTACCACCACGGGCTCGGAAATCTGCACTCGCACCCCGGGGTTGCCCGCGCGCTGGCTCGCCGACGGCAGATTGAATTGACCAGCGTAAACGCACCACGGCGCCAGACCAAGGGCGACAACTATGGACCCATTCATTCCCATAGTCTGATCCATGCCAGCCCGGCGAGCGATCCTTTGTTTGGGCACATTGCATTCTTATCGCCTTGCGTTGGCGGGCTCGCGTAGCATCGGCGAAAACGCCTTATGAGCCACACCCGCGCTCTTATTGCCGCCGCGGCAATTGCCCTGGCCGGAATCGTCTCATCCACCGCTGCGAGCGAAAGCCCCGGACGCATCGGCGTGTATGCCCGGCTCTACGAGGAGGCTGCCGATCAAGCCAGGCTGCGCGAGGCCATGAAGCAGATCAAGGCCGCGGGCATTGATTTTCTCCTGCCCGCTGGCAAGGGGTCGGTTGTGTATTGGGACAGCCGCGTTGCCCCGGAGGAATTGGTGAGAAGCCGGACCTACCTGGACCAGGTTCTCAAATGCGCCCATGCCGAGGGGTTGAAGGTGTACCCGGTGTTTTGTGTGGCCACGGAGGGCGGGGAGGCGGGGCCAAACGCACTGCTGAAGCGCAACCCCTCGTGGGCATTCTTCTACGAAGGCGCCCGTCGCGGCTACATTGACCCCGGCAACGCCGAGGCGCGCCGTTACGAGGTTTCGCTCATCACCGAGTTGGTCACCAAATACAGCGTGGACGGCTTGAGCCTGGACTATTGCCGCTGCCCCAACCGCGTCGGCTATACCGACACCGGCCGGGCGGAGTTTCTCAAGCAGCATAACGTGGACCTCGCGAAGATTGTTAGCGCCGGCTCCGAGACGCTGGATACCGAAGGGGGCAAGCGGGCGGCGCGATCCGCCACCGCCTCAGCGCGGGCCCATCCGATCTGGCCCGAGTGGCAGAAATGGAAAACCGCGCAGATCAACACGCTGGCGCGTGAAATCCGCGCGGCAGTGAACAAGGCCAAGCCGGGCCTGCCCATCTCCAGCTACGTCTGGGGGTATCATACCTACACAAACAAATCGGAGGTCTGCCAGGACTGGGTGACGTGGATCAATGAAGGCATCCTGGATTGGATAAACCCCTCGGGCTATCGCTACACGGATGCGGCTTTCCTCGAAGCCGCGCGTCTTAACCGGGAGCATGTGCCCAAAGGCTTCCCTTTCTACATCACCATCGGTGTCAAGACCAGCCACGGCGCGCTCAAGGACGCGGCCGAGATTCGGAAGCAGATGACCATGGCCCGCGAGTGTGGCGCGGAGGGCCTCGTCTTCTTCACGTGGGAAGCGCTCCGTCCGTTCGCAAGCGAACTGGCCGGCGACATCCAGTCATACGGCCGGACGAAGTAAGCCGCTCCGGTTTGGGGCGGTGGCCGTCCCGGGACGCTCCATCGGCGCTGGGCCAGACGTCAACATTGTCCATTCGCGGCAGGATTCGAGCGGCGGCCTTTCAACGAGGACNNCAACGAGGAAGGGGCGGGGCTGCGCCCTGGTGGCCGGGCGCGACTAAAAACACTTGCGCGCCGCATCCAATTGCGTCCGGTTGCCCAGGAGCAGCACCCGGTCCCCCGCTTGGAGTTCTTCGTCGGCGCTGGGATTGATGATGTTCACCCCGCTCCGCTCGATGCCCACGATGCTGGCGCCGGTGCGCGTGCGCAGCTCGAGTTCGCGGATGAGTTGGCCAATGGCCGGTGAGCCCGCAGCCAGGATGACGGTTTCCACATCCGCTTCGCGAAACAGGGATTGCAACGCGGCCGGGGGACCCTGCGGGCGCGGGGCCGGGGGCTGCGCGAAGGTCTCCTCCAGGGCAATCTGCGCCCTTGAATAGATTTTGACGAAAGCACGCCAGTGCCACCAGGTGGTAGCGGCCACGATGAGCAGAAGCAGAATCATCACATTGCGTGAAGGCAGCAGTGTCGAGCTCAGCATGAACACAAACACACCCAGGCCGATCACCCCGGCGATGGGAACAACCTGGGCCACGATCGCGCGAGTTGCCTCCGTCCGCTCGCCCGCGGCCGCACGGCTCACTTTTGTTTCGGCGACCAGCAGGCCGAGGGCCTGGAGCTTGCGGAAGGTGGCGATGAGCAGCGGCAGCGATACCACCATCGCCGCCAGCCATAGCGTCGCCTTGAGCCCTTCGGCCCGCAGGCCCAGCTCCTGCAACCAGCCCGGGGGATGGCGCTCGACGAACGCGGCACCGATGAACACTCCGGCGACCAGGGCGGCGTTGAGCACCATTTGGGCCGACCAACGCAAGGCGAGTCTCACGGCCATGCGGCCCTGCCGCTGGACGCCCAGTTCGCCAACCCAGCGGGTATAGAGGTCAAGGCTGTTCACCAGCGGTTGGGGCGCGACGCGAGCCCACCACTCCACCGCGCCATCCGCGCTCTTGATGAGGTACGGCGTAAGCAGGGTGGTCACGGCCGAAACCGCCACGGCGATGGGATAGAGAAAGGCGCTCGTGACTTTGAGAGTCACGCCCAGCGACGCGATGATGAAGGAGAATTCCCCAATCTGCGCCAGGCCCATCCCGACGCGCAACGAGGTGCGGGTGTCATTGCCTCCAACAAAGGAGCCGAAGGAGCACGTCAGCACCTTCCCCACAACCACGGCCAGCGTGATGACGACCACCGGCTGCCAGTAGGTGACGAGCAGCTTTGGGTCAATCAACAGCCCGATCGCCACAAAGAAAATCGCGCTGAACATGTCCCGCACCGGCTCGATCAGCGCTTCGATCCGGTGTATCTCCCGCGCCTCGGCGATCACCGCGCCGATGACGAAGGCCCCCAGCGCCACACTGTAGCCCAGTTTCGCCGAGAGCAACGATACGCCGAAGCACAGGCCCAGCACGGTAACGATCAACATCTCATTGCTCTTGAAACGGGCCACGTAGCTGATCAGGCGCGGCACGCCCAGCAAACCCGCGACCAGGGTTACCGCCATGAAAATGCCCAGCTTCCCAAGCGTCATCCCTACTTCCCCTACCCGCAAGCTGCCCGTCATGGCGATGCCCGACAACAGCGCGATCATGGCGATGCCCAGGATGTCCTCGATAATCAGGATGCCGAAAATCAACTGCGCGAAACGCTCCTTCATCTTGCCCAGTTCGCTGAGCACCTTGATGATGACCGTGGTGGACGACATGGAAAGCATCGCCCCAAGAAAAATGCTGTCNNGCCAGTCGAAGAAATGGCCAATTTCGTAACCCACCCAGAAGAGCACCAGGATTTCCAGCAGGGCCGCAATCAGCGCCGGCACGCCCACCCGGGTGAGTTTCCGGAGGCTGAATTCCAGCCCCAGCGAGAACATCAACAGAATGACCCCCAGCTCGGAGAGCGTGTTGATGTTGGCTTCGTCATGAATCAGCGCATAAGGCGGCGTGTGCGGGCCGATGATGACCCCCGCGATGATGTAACCCAGCACGACTGGCTGCTTGAGACGATGAAAGACGATCGTGACCAATCCGGCCACAATCATCACCACCGCCAGGTCTTGCAGAAAATCAATCGAGTGCACAACAGGCCAACTTCCAACTGTATAATTTAGCAGTCCCCCGCCCGAACTGCTACTGTTTACGTCATTTAGAGGCCGCCGCGCAGGGTCGCAAGCAACCCCCCGGCGAATCCCGGACGCGCCGCGCCTCAAAAGTAACTGTTACCCTAGCGAAGCTCGGAAGTGTTCCGGTTGCCTCAA
>MTKZ01122609.1_pt1 | contig 12146 bp, 14 predicted proteins | sample 1042781 | NCBI WGS metagenome assembly MTKZ01 (sample SAMN06212207, study PRJNA360539) | anaerobic digester metagenome | biome: Wastewater treatment plant; material: sludge; isolation source: anaerobic digester fed with sludge from wastewater treatment plant | place: Denmark: WWTP Viborg ...
GTTGCCCCGCTGACCGTCGAGGCCGGGCGCCAGATTCCGCACGGTTCGGTGGTCCGGGGTCCCGACAGTTCGAGCCGAAATGGTGGGCAATGACGCACGAGACGCAGCCTGATTTCGTGGATTGCGTTGGAGACGCCGGGCTCCGAGTCTTCGGAGGCACCTCCAATCCGTTGCTGGCCCAGGAGATCGCCGCCGCGCTGGATGTGAAGCTCGGGCAGGCGAAAGTGGACCGCTTCCCCGACGGCGAGACGATCATCAAGCTGGAGGACGACGTCCGGGGCCGCGACTGCTTCCTGGTTCAGTCCACCTGCCCGCCGGTCAACGAAAACCTGATGGAACTGCTGATCTTCATCGACTGTTTGCGGAGGGCGTCGGCCAGGCGCATTACGGCGGTGATTCCGTATTTCGGCTATGCCCGCCAGGACCGCAAGGCGGAGGGCAGAACCCCAATCACCGCCAAGCTGGTGGCCAATCTCATCAGCCAGGCCGGCGCGCACCGCGTACTGGCCATTGATCTGCACACCGACCAGTTGCAGGGTTTCTTCGACCTGCCGGTGGACCATCTCTCGGCCATGCCGGTCATCGCCGACTACGTCGCCAGCCTGAAGCTGAAAGATTGCACGGTGGTCTCGCCGGATGTGGGTAACGTCAAACAGGCGACCGCCTACGCAACCAGGCTGGGGATGGAACTGGCGGTGATCGACAAGCGTCGGCTGGGCGGCGATTCGACGGTGGCGGCCCGCGTCATCGGTGACGTCCGCGACAAGATGGTTCTGCTTTTCGACGACATGGTCACGACCGCGGGTACCGCCGCCGAGGCGATCCGAATCCTGCGCGAGAACGGAGCCAGGCGGTTTCTGCTGGCGGCCACGCACCCGGTCTTTGCCGGAGCGGCTCTGAGTCGGCTGAAGAAGGCCGGCGTGGACCAGGTTGTGGTGAGCAACACGATCCCGCTGCGGGCGGAGATCGCCGCGGAGTTGCCGCATTTGAAGGTTTTGTCCGTTGCCCCGATGCTGGCCGAGACCATCAGGCGAATTCACCTGAATATGTCGGTCAGCGCGATGTTCGGACCCAAGCGATGAGGATCGGTTAGAGCGGCTTGCCGCGATGCCGCACGAGGCGACGAGTCTGGAAGGAATGCGAACTGAACCAGCGTTTTTCGAGCGGCTGGTGTGAAAGAGTGAGGCGATGATGGACATAGCACAACTGAAGGCTGAGACAAGGCAGGCCATTGGGTCGGCGGACGCCCGCCGTCTTCGAAAGACCGGCATGCTTCCGGCGGTCCTGTACGGCCACGGCCAGCAACCGGAGAGCCTGGTCGTGGCGGCGCGCGAGCTGCAGAGCCTGATCGAGCGCAAGACGCACGTGCTCGAGCTGCTCGTCGGGAGCGGCCGGCAACAGGTTCTGATCAAGGACGTGCAGTTTGACCACCTCGGGACGAAGCCCATTCATGTGGACTTCGCCCGCGTGAGTCTCACCGAGCGCGTGGAGGTGTCCGTGCCGCTGGATTACCGCGGAACGCCGGCGGGCGTGACCGAGGGCGGGGTCTTCGACGCCGCGGCCGTGGACATCGAGATCGAATGCGTGGTCACCGAGATCCCGGAGTCCATCCGGGTGAACGTGGCCGACCTGAAGATCGGAGATTTCCTGCACGTCAAGGACCTTGTCTTGCCCGAGGGTGTACAGGCCGTCACGCCGGGCGAGACCATTGTCTGTTCGGTGAGGGCGAAGGCCGAGGAAGAGGAGGTCGTCGCCGCGGCCGAGGGTGAGGAAGGCCCGGCCGAGCCGGAAATCATCGGTCGCAAGGAGAAGGCGGCCGAGGAAGAGGAGGAACCGGAGTCGAAGTGATGGGTGCCTGAGCGGACGATTCGCGGGCTTTGATGATGAAACTCATCGTGGGCCTGGGAAACCCGGGCGGGAAATACGAGGATACCCGGCACAATGTCGGGTTTCGCACGTTAGACGAGTTGTCTCGCCGCTGGCGAATCGAGNNTCGCTGGCGAATCGAGTTGACCCGCCGCCGTTTCAGCGGGCTGAGCGGGAGCGGGACGATCCGGGACCAGAAGGTGCTTCTGCTCAAGCCCATGACGTATATGAACCTCAGCGGGCGCTCGGTGCGGGAGGCGATGACGTTTCACAAGCTGGCGCCGGCCGACCTGCTGGTCGTCCTGGACGACATGGCTCTGCCGTTGGGCCGTCTTCGGCTCAGGCCCGCGGGTTCGGCGGGAGGACATAACGGGCTGACCAGCGTGATCGCCGAGACCGGTGGCGAAGCGTTCGCCCGACTGAGGATCGGCATTGAATCCGTGGAAGGCAGCCGCATGGTCGACCATGTTCTTGGCTCGTTCACGGCGGAGGAGCGGCCGCAGGTCGACCAGGCCGTCGCTCGGGCGGCCGACGCGGTGGAGTGCTGGCTGAGTGAAGGCATTGACGGTGCAATGAACAGATACAACCGTCCCGAGGAGTGAACACGGCGGGCAGTGAGTCGCGCCGGCGGGACTGTGGGAGGTGCAGGACCTTGTTGCGAAAATACGAAGGAATGTTCCTGTTTGACCCGGTCGTCATGTCCGACTGGGACGCTATCCAGACCGAACTCAACCGCATGCTTGACCGGGCCGGGGCCCGGGTGATCGCCTGCGCCAAGTGGGATGAGCGTCGGCTGGCATTCGAGATTCGCGGACGCAAGCGGGGCATCTATGCCCTCGCGTACTTCGAGGTTGACTCGTCCAAGATCGCGGATCTCGAACGGGACGTGCAACTGTCGGAGGCGGCGCTGCGGTGTCTCATTGTGCGGGTTGACCATATGACCGAGGATGAGATGAAGGAGGCCGCGGCCAAGCCGGCGAGTCACGCGGCTCCTGAGGATGAACGCGGTGACCGGTACTACGAGGGCCGCCGGGGTCGCAGGCCCGAGCCGCACGCCGCCGCGGAAGAGAAAGTGGAAGAAAAAGTGGAGGCACCAGCCGAAGCGGAGGAATAGCTGATGGCCAGCTACAATCGGGTGATCCTGGCGGGCAATCTGACACGTGATCCGCAGCTCTCTTACACGCCGAGCAACACGCCGGTGTGCGAGTTCGGCCTGGCGGTCAACCGCAGGTGGCGAGACCGAGACGGCAACCAGAAGGACGAGGTCTGCTTTGTCGATCTGACTTCTTATGGCCGTCAGGCTGAGACCATTAACCAGTACATGAAAAAGGGGAGTCCGATGCTGATCGAGGGTCGGCTGCGTTTTCGGCAGTGGACCAGCAAGGAAGGGCAGAATCGGACCAGGCTCGATGTTGTGGTGGAGAATTTCACATTCCTTGGCGGCGGCGGAGGAGGGGGAGGCCGACCGGCGGAGAGGCCGGCTGCGGCTGCCGCCGAAGAGGGGCCGCCTCCTGACGATTCTGGCCCGCCAATGGAGGACCCGAACATCCCGTTCTGACGCTCCATACGGGCGACTGGGACAGCCGGCTGAACGAGCCTGTGCCCCGCATCCGATCGCGGTTGGCGGCGGGTCAGCAGGCAGGAAAGACCTGTGATTGATTGGCGCTGGATGGCGCAAGTCGTGACGAAATAGCGGGCTGAGGGCGCGAGCGGATTCTGCTGACAAGCGGTGGCGAAAATCGGGATTCGTTCGCCGATGGCGGACGATGCAATCTCGGCCTCGTTGAGTTAGAATGAATGCACACGGGTGAGGTGACTGGATGAAACTGCTGTTGCGACGCGATATTCCCAAAGTGGGCCTGGCCGGCGAAGTGATCGAGGTCAGCGAGGGCTACGCCCGGAACTATCTGATTCCGAACCACCTGGGTGTTGAGCCGACCAAGGCCAACATGAAACGGATCGAAGAGGACAAGCGTCTGGCCGAGGAGGAGCGCAGCCAGCGCCGCAAGGCTCTGGAGGAAATGGCCGGCCGCATGACCAATGTCGAGGTGACCATCTCGGCCGCCTGCAACAAGGAAGGGCATCTCTACGGGTCGGTGGGGCCTCGTGAAATCGCCGCCGCCCTGCGCGATGAAGGCCACGACGTGGACGCCAAGCAGGTCCAGTTGCGTGAGCCGATCCGCCAACTCGACAGCGTGGTCGTTCCGGTGCTTCTCGCCGACGACATCCAGGTCGATGTGAAAGTCTGGATCGTCCGCGAGACGGGCAGCATCGTTGAGGAAGACGAAGAAGAGGACCGTCGCAGGCCAGAGAAGCCGGGCAGGGAGGCGCATCCATATGACCGCGGTACCGGCGTCGACGCTCTCGACCTCGACCTCTGATACCCGGGCGGCGGCCGGCTTGATCGGTCGGGTGCCGCCCCAGGATATCGAGGCGGAGAGGGGCCTTCTCGGTTCGATGTTGCTGAACCGCGAGGCGATCGGGGATGTTCTGCCGATCATCGGGCAGAGGTCCGAACGATTCTACCGCCCTGACCACCGCAAGCTATTCGACGTGCTCATCCAGATGTACGACCGGGGCGACCCGATCGACCTGGTGACCGTTCGCAACGAGCTCGAGCGGCGAACGCTGCTGAAGGACGTCGGTGACGTCGATTACCTCGTCCAGTTGGCCGAGTCGGTGCCGTCCCATCTCCATGCCGAGCACTACGCCCGCCTGGTGGTCGACAAAGCGATGCTCCGTGACCTGATCAGCGCCGCCGGGCAGGTGATCGAGGNNGGCCAAGGAGATCCTCGACCGGGCCGAGCAGCTTCTGTTCAACGTGACCGATCAGCGGGTCAGCGAACAGGGGGAGCCGATCCGCGGCCTGCTGGAGGAGACCTTCCACCAGATCGAGGCGCGCGAAGGGCACTACATCACCGGCCTGCCGACGGGCTTCATCGAGCTGGACGACATGCTCAGCGGCCTGCAGAAGGGCGAAATGATCATCGTCGCCGCCCGGCCGAGCATGGGAAAGACAGCCTTCGGTCTCAACGTCGCCGAGCACGTTGCGACTCGCGAGCGCAAGCCGGTGGTGTTCTTCTCGATGGAGATGAGCAAGCAGGCGGTTGCCCAGCGTCTGCTGTGCGCGCGCGCCCGTGTCGATTCGCACAAGCTCCGGCGAGGCATGCTCTCGGCGGATGACCTGCAGCGGTTGACCGAAGCCTGCGACGGCCTGGCCGAGGCCCCGCTGCTCATCGACGACACCCCGGGTATGAGCGTGCTCGAACTGCGGGCCAAGACCCGGCGGCTGGTCAAACGCTTCGCCGTCGAAGCGGTGTTCGTCGACTATCTCCAGCTCATGCGGGCCCCGGGCTACAGCGACAGCCGCCAGCAGGAGGTCTCCGAGATCAGTCGAGGCCTGAAGGCCCTCGCTCGTGAGTTGAACATCCCGGTTGTTGTGATGTCGCAGCTCAACCGCAACCCCGAAGCCCGCACCGGCAATCGGCCGCGAATGAGCGACCTGCGCGAGTCCGGGGCCATCGAGCAGGATGCCGACGTGATCATGCTCCTGCACCGCGAGGAATACTATCAGAAGGAAAACCCCAGTCCCGAGATTCAGGGCCTGGCCGAGGTGATCATCGACAAGCAGCGAAATGGCCCTACGGGCATCGTGAAACTGTTCTTCAACCAGCGGCTTACCCGCTTCGACAACCTCGCCGCCGGCCAGGAGCCGTCCTACGTCGCCACCGCGGGGTACGATTCCTACGACGAGTACCAGGCCGAAGCCCCACCGCCCGGCCACGCTCCGCCCCCCGGCCGCTCCGCCTCCGACGATGACGCAGCCCCGTTCTGAGGCCGCGGCCGGTGTTTTCGCATCAGCCGTCGGATTCAGATATAATGCTGTTGGGAGGTCGTGGTATGCCTACGCTCAAGCTTAATGACGAGCAAGTCGTTGAATTGGTTCGCCAATTGCCCAAGGCCGCCAGGGGTGAGGCTCTCCGCGCTCTGCTCGCGGACCCGGAGTGGGATGCGATGATGGCCTATGGCGGAGCGCGTCTCGCCGACGCCCTGGTCACCCGCGGCCTGGATCCTGCCGCGATGTCTCCCGATCAGATTGAGCAAGCGATTAATGATATTGCCGAAGGACGCTGACCGGTGCCTCTCCGCGCGGTATTCGACACGAACGCGCTGCTCTCCGGCCTCCTGTATCGAGGCCGTCCACACCTCTGTCTGCGCATGGCTTCCGAAGGCCTGGTGCGGAGTGTAACCTGCGAGTACATCCTCGCCGAATTGAGAGAGAAGCTGATCGAGCGTTTCGGCTTCGACACCGCGCACGCCGATGCAGCGGCAACGATGATTCGTCATTTCAGTGATTGTGTCGCCGTTTCGGAGCCGGTTGCTGCGACTTGCCGGGACCCAGGTGACAACCACGTGATTGCCTGTGCCGCGCAGGGGCAGGCAGACCTCATCGTGACAGGAGACAAGGATATTCTGGTGCTCTCGCCCTTACGCGTTCAGGCGGCTGTGGTCCAGACGCGTGTCATTGAAGTTGTGACGCCCGCCCAATTCCTCGCTTTGCTGCCGGGTCGCCTGTGAACAGCAAAAACTGGGCGGGAACTTTGCTCGGTTGATAGAGTCTCCGGGTTGCGGATGCCGCTGGGGCGAGAATCCGTTCTCGGCTCGAGCGATATCATCGCTTCCTCACCTCGAAACGGCGTAGCGACACCAGGCTGAGAGCCCAAAGCCAACAGTCGACAGTTAATCAGCCTGTTTTAGGCGATTCCTCTTGCCTCATCCCTGATCGCCAGCAGGTCCTTCATCACATTGTGCAGGGAATCCTTGTAGGTCGTCGTTCCGAAGGCGTCGTGGAGCTGGCGGTAGAGCCTGAACAACTCGTTGTGGACCTCGTGACGCTTGGCGTCGGGGTTGTAGACTTTGGGCTTGAGGCCGCACATCCTGGTCTGGGCGGCTTCGACGGAGTCGTACCCGCCCGCGGCCGAGCCGGCGACGACCGCGCCGAAGATGGCAGCGCCGAGAGCACAAGTCTGGGCCGAGCGGCTGATCTTCATCGGCCGCCCGGTGACGTCGGCGTAGATCTGCATGACCAACGGACTTTTCTCGGCGATGCCGCCGCAGTTGATGACCTCTTCAACTTTGACGCCGTACTCTTCGAGCCGCTCCATGATCACCCGGGCGCCCATGGCGCTGCCTTCGATCAGCGCGCGGTAGACTTCCGCCCTGGTGGTGTGCAGCGTCTGGCCGACGAGCAGGCCCGTCAGCCGCGGGTCGACCAGAATGGTGCGATTGCCGTTGTTCCAGTCCAGGGCCAGCAGCCCGCTCTCCCCGGGCTTGAGCTTGGACGCCTCCTGGGCGAGCTTGACGTGGGCTTTCTCGCCGGCGTCGAAGTAGTTGACGAACCAGTTGAAGATATCTCCCACGGCCGACTGCCCGGCCTCCAGGCCGAAGTAGCCGGGCACAATCGACCCGTCGACGATCCCGCACAGGCCCGGAATATCCGGCAGGGGGCTGGTGTTCGGGTGGATCATCATGTCGCAGGAGCTGGTGCCGAGGATCTTGGCCAGTGAGCCGGGCTTCACGCCCGCGCCGACCGCCCCGAGATGGGCGTCGATCGCCCCGACGGCCACCGGAATACCTGCCGGCAGCCCCATCTTCGCGGCCCATTCCGGGCATAGTACACCGGCGCGCTCATTTGACGGGTAAGCCCTTTCATATGTCCCGCGCCGCCGCAGATCGCCCAGCGCCGGGTCGATCCGATCGAGAAAGTCCGCGGCCGGCAGGCCCCAACTGGCGTGGTACATGCCCTTGTGGCCGGCGGCGCAGACGTTGTGCTTCCACTGCGCGGGGTTCTTGTTCCCGGTGATCACGGCCGGGATGAAATCGGACTGCTCGACCCATGCCGCTGCCGCCTTCATGACCTCCGGCGCGACGCGGATGCAGTGCAGGGCCTTCGACCAGAACCACTCACTGCTGTAAGTGCCCCCGCACTTGGCCAAGTACTCGGGATGTTCCCTCGCGGCCGCGGCGGTAATCTCGCCCGCTTCGGCGAACGAGGTGTGGTCCTTCCACAGCCACGCCAGAGCGTTGGTGTTTTTCGCGAATTTCTTTTGCCGAACCAGCGGCGCACCCTGCTCATCCACCGGCAGGGGGGTGCTGGCCGTCGCGTCTACGCCAATCCCGACGATCCCCTCGGGCTTGAAGCCCTTGACCGCTTTGGCTTTCTTGAGGGTATCCTTGGTGCACTTGACCATCGAGCTCAGCCAGTCGTCCGGATGCTGCCGTGCGACGTTCGGATCGCGGCGGTCGAGGATGATCCCCGCCTGCCCGCTTGGGTAATTCGCGACGGCCGTGGCGATCTCCTTCCCGTTGACCGGATCGACGATCAACGCCCGAGCCGAATTTGTCCCGAAATCCAAACCGAGCACATACGCCTTGACCCTGGCCATGATATCCCTCGCTGTGTGTTCCCAGACCGCAGTCCTGTAGGGCGTGCNNGACCGGCGCGGACCGCCGGTATCGTAGTGCACGCCGATTTCCTGATGGAATTGGACCGGGGCGGGCGGTACGTGTCAAGTGAGGTTCGTAGGGCGTGCTGTGCACGCCGATTCCCGTGCGGGAACCAGCAAGCGTCGGGCAAAGCGCGACCTACACCTCGACCCACCTTCTCAACAACCCCAGACTCATTCGATCCCAATCCCGCCCGCGGGCGTCGGGGCCCTTGGGGGTCTCCAGGATCATCGGACGGCCGAGGAAGCGGGGGTCGTTGACCAGTCGCCGGAAGGCCGAACGGCCGAGGCGGCCTTTGCCGATGTGCTCATGGCGGTCCACGTGCGAGCCGAGCGGCTTCTTCGAATCGTTCATGTGGAAACAAAGCAAGCGGTCGAGACCGACGAGCCGGTCGAACGTTTCAAACGTGGCGGCGTAGCCCTCCTCGGTCGTCAGGTCGTATCCGGCGGCAAACAGGTGGCAGGTGTCGGCGCAAATGGCGACGCGCTCGCAGGCCTCGGTCAGCGAGATGATCTCGGCCAGGTGCTCGAATCGTGAGCCGATGCCGGTTCCCTGTCCGGCCGTGGTCTCCAGCACGGTCTTCACCTGGAAGCCCGCCGTTCGAGCGTGAATGACGTTCAACGCCTCCGCGATCCGCCGAATGCCCCGCGTTTCGCCGCTGTCGTTGTGCGAGCCGGGATGAACCACCAGCCCGGCAATGCCGAGCCGCGCACAACGGCGCAGCTCGTCGGTGTAGGCGTTGATGCTGCGCCGCCAGAGGGTCCTGTCCGGCGAAGCGAGGTTGATGAGGTAGGTCGCATGAGCGATGACCGGCCCAAGCCCGGTGCGATGACGTGCCTGCTCCCACAGCGTGACGGCCTGCCGGGTCAGCGCCGGCGCCCGCCACTGCCGCTGGTTCTTCACGAACACCTGCAGGCAGTCGCCCCCCGATTTTACCGCCCGCTCGAAGGCCTCATGCAACCCGCCGGCGATGGACATGTGGGCGCCGAAGCGACGTTGAGCGGGCGGTATCTTGATCGTTCTCTTTGCCATCCAGATCGCGTTCCTCGTTCAGTATCGTAGGGCGTGCTGTGCACGCCGATTCCCGTGCGAGAACCGGCACGCGTCGGGCAGAAGCCCGGCCTACACCTCTTCGCAGATTGTAGGGTGCACCGGCAGAACAACAACTGAGCGCCGCCGCCCGAGCACGTTTCTCTGTGATTGTGTCCGACAGCCTGGGGAAATAATATGCAGGTTTCGGGCTGGCAGGTGGCGGGGGTGTCCGTAGGGAGGCGGTCGACGGCGGGGCAGGAACGGGGGAGCCGAGAGGCCGTGGGCAGGCTCTGAGGGTAGCAGGGAGCCTTGAAAGAGATCCACGACCCGATCGCCCGGCCGGCATTTGATGCGGATCTTCTTCGGCCTTATTCGGCAGGGAGAACATCCCATGAACAATCCATGGCAATATGATGAGACGATCCAAGTCGGCACGGACTATCGCGACGAGGACGAAGTGCGGGCCTATGACCGACGAATGCAAACGCTGCGCGATGTGGGCGGTGAGGTGAAGGACATCCAGAGGGCCCTGTTGCTCTCGTCGGATTCGACCGTGTGGGAGATCGGGACCGGCACAGGGGAATGCGCCCTCGCCCTCGCCCCGGCGGTCAGGCATGTTTATGCCAGCGATGTCTCCCCAGCCATGCTGGAATATGCCCGCCGGAAAGCGGAGCAGCGCGGCGTCAGCAGCGTGACGTTCGAAAAGGGCGGGTTTCTTTCCGGCTTCCGGCCGGGCCATGCCGTGGATGGAATCATCACCCAGTTGGCGCTGCACCACCTTCCGGATTTCTGGAAGTCGCGAGCGTTCGATGTGATGACGGGAAGCCTTCGTCCGGGCGGACGACTCTACCTGCGCGACGTTGTCTTTCCCTCAACGACCGATGATTACGATGCCTTCTTCAAGACGGTGGTGGATGGGGTCCGGTCACAAGCAGGTGACGAGATGGCCCAACGGACGACACAACACATCAAAACCGAGTTCTCGACCCTCGATTGGATACTGGAAGGAATGATGACTCGCAGCGGGTTAGGGATCGTGGAGAAAAGCAGCACAGGTTTCGTGTCGGTCTATGTGTGCGAGAGGATCGCGAAACGGGGAAACGGCCGGAATGGCGGGATGCGAGACCGCGGAATCGGTTAGTTTTACGGGCGCGTCCGACAATCATGGCCTGCGTATACCCTGGCGTCTGCCACAGTTGAATCAGTGATCGGAGGTCAGCGTTGTCGGCCAAACGCTGAGGAACCGAGGTTGCTCTGCTGGGCCCGGAATCTGCTGCTGCGGCCAGGAATCCTTCCGGGCCTTCTCTGCTGCCGGAATCCGCTCCGCGTCTGCTGAGGGTGAGGATGAGGATGAGGATGGGAATCCTCCACGTGAAAAGCCCCGGAACGGATCCTGGGGCCAGCGGCCGCCTTCTACATCGGTAACCCCATGAAACGAAACTTATTACGCGTAACACGCGCTGAGGCTCCAGCGCCCGAAACCCAGCGAGGGACCTGCTCGCGTCTGATCAAACCAATACGCAGCTATGCTTCAAATAGCCGCTGTCATCCGCAAGCCCGGCAACGGCTTCCCCGCCGCTCTCCGGGGCCGCAAGGAGATGGTCACGCACCTCATTGTCTACCTCATCGGCCTGGTCATGTGGTTCGCCGGCCGCGAGCACGGGGCCGACCAATACCGGTTGAGCTTCACTGGCGGGCTCCATCCCCATCGGCTCCGGGACATGATTGCCTGCTTCATCTTCGGGCCTTCGTAGCTTCCTCGCTCCCAGTTCGGAGTGGCCAATCCGCCGGGATTCCGCCAATCCAGAAAATATCTTGCTGTTTTATCGGAAAACATGGTAGAATGACATCCCTCCTCAGATGACCAAGGCTCAGATGACCAAGGGCATCATTCTCGTGGAGGAGACAACATCCTTACAGGACTGATCAAGTCGTGGAGAAGAAGCATGAGCACTTTCCGGATGCTAATGTGGACCTGCGTGTTAACTGGTGGTCTGCTCGGTAGTACAGCCATGGCGACGATTCCGGCAGACTTCGACGGCGACGGCGACGTGGATTCCGCGGACCTTGACCTTCTTGAGGGCTGCGCTTCAAGTCCCGGGGTGCGTTATGCGATCGGGTGCGAGGACAAGGATCTGGATACCGACGGGGACGTGGACCAGGCAGACTTTGGCGTCTTCCAGCGCTCCTTGGGCTCGGGCGTGCACATGCCCCTGATCCCCAGCGGCGAGTTCTTGATGGGCGACCCCTCCGACGAGGGGAATGCCGACGAGCTGCCTCGGCACGCGGTCTACGTCGACGCCTTCTACATTGACCGCTACGAGGTTACCAACCAACAATACGCCGATGCCCTCAATTGGGCGAACAGCCAAGGCAACCTCATCACGGTGAGCGGCGGCGTCGTCTACAAGTATGACGGCGAGGCCGGCTACCCATATTGCGATACAGCGATCAGTGCACCCGGCAGCCAGATTACCTGGAACGGCGTGAGTTTCGGCACGACCTCCGGAAGGGAGAACCACCCGATGGTCCATGTTTCCTGGTACGGCGCGGTGGCCTACGCCAACTGGCGAAGCGCGATGCAGGGTAAGCCACTGGTATACGACCTGTCCACCTGGAATTACAGCGGGAGCGGCGGCTACCGCCTTCCCACCGAGGCCGAATGGGAGAAAGCCGCTCGTGGTGGCGTCGCCGGGACGCGGTTTTCCTGGTCGGACAGTAACGATATCCAGCACGCCCGT
>MTKZ01005621.1_pt1 | contig 12131 bp, 9 predicted proteins | sample 1042781 | NCBI WGS metagenome assembly MTKZ01 (sample SAMN06212207, study PRJNA360539) | anaerobic digester metagenome | biome: Wastewater treatment plant; material: sludge; isolation source: anaerobic digester fed with sludge from wastewater treatment plant | place: Denmark: WWTP Viborg ...
GAACAAAAGCGCCATGCCGACAACCAGGAAACGGTTGTTCACGGACCAAAGAATCAGTTTGTCCATCATGGTCTGTTCTCCTTAATGGACATGGGCGGAGCCGAGCCCGCCCGAGGCCGTTCCCGCCAGCCGCACGGCGTAGGCGCCGCCGGAAACGACCCGTTCACCGGCCTGAACGCCTTCAAGCACTTCTATCCATTCGCCGTCGCTGGCCCCCGTGCGCACCGGTCGTTTCTGGAAACATTCCCCGTCGAGCATGACATAGACCGTGGAGACGCCATTTTCATCGAGAACACCGGACCTGGGAATCTTCAGGGCCTGCGCGGAAACCTGTCCGTCCGCCCAAAGGGTGAGGGTCATGCCCAACCGCAACAGGCCGTCCGGATTCCGCGTTGGAAACACCAGCGGTACCGTTCGTTTCACGTCATCCACATAAGGCAGCATCCACGGCGCCGGCCCCCCCTCAACCGGCACAACCGGGTGCAGTTCCCCGGCGGCGCCCGGAATCTCGAACATGCCCGACGGCGGCTGGGCGAGTTTCGGAGCCAGCAGTTCGGGCGCCTGCGCCTCGATGAGGACCTGCTCCGTATTGACCACTTCAAAGATCGCCTGGCCGCCGTCCACATGCGCCCCGATGCCGGCATGAATCGTTGTGATGCGGCCCGCGATGGGCGCGGTGATCAGGGTCGCTCCCGCCGCTGTTTCAGGCGCGGCATCCCCCGATAATTCCTTCAGTGCCTGTTGCGCCAGGGAGGCGCGCGCATCCGCCGCGGTTACCGCTGCGCGGGCCTCGGCCAGGGCGCTTTGCGCCTCTTCCACATCGCGTTTCGCCCCGGCCTTGACGTCATACAGACGTTCCGCGCGGTCCAGCGCCGATGCCAGCTGTGCAGCTCGTGCCCGTACCCCGGCGGCGTCTCCGGCGGCTTGCGCGGCCTGGGCGGCAAGTTCCGCCCGCAAGGCCTGCAGGTTTTGCCGGTTGGATTCCCGGGCGAGCGATTCTCCGCTCATGGCTGTGGGCGTGACCCGCGCCAGCGCCTGCGCTGCGCCCACCGTATCCCCGATTTTCGGAAAGATGCCCGAAAGCGGCGCGTCCAACATCCCGGCCACGGGCGCGGCGGCGTCACTCCGTGAATCCGGCGTCACCGGCACCATCGCCTGCAGCGGATGCCGTTCTGTAAGGGTACCCACCACGGCTTCCGCCGTGATGACGGGAACGACCCATTGCTGCTCCTTGGACAGGACAATTTCCCCGGTGTGTCCGGTCTCGCCATGACCATGGTCGTGACCATGCGACTCCCCGTCGCCGTGAACATCCAGGGCTTCCAGGACGACCGTTCCGGCGGCAGTAGCAATCTGAAGATTCCACGCACCGCCTGTCGGAAATACAGGCTCGATGATAAAGATACCCGGCCGTTCCATGAGACCCGTTCCTTCAATGGTAGCGCCGCCGCCGGACGGTTCCGCGTTATAGCGAAGCTCGCCCTCACGCAGCGGGAGGCCGGTGTTCGCATGGGTCAGATGCAGCAGGAAGCGTTGCGGAGTGCCTGCCTGCAGAAGCGGAAACTCGGTGAACAGTTCCAGCGTGTCCGTCCACAGGGTGACGGACATCTGTTCCTCGCCCGGGCCATGATCATGCCCGTCGGCGCGCCCGGTTTCGGCATGGACATGGCCGTCTTCGGCCGGGGCTGACGGGCCGGACACGGAACAACCCGCAAGCAACCCAACAAATACAGGCGCCAGCAGGAACAGCCGCACCAGGGCGGGAGTAAAAACAAAACAGTGATACATGATGCGTCCTTTCTCGACCGCCAGGGGCGGGCATGGGTACACGTACAGCGGGGAGGGATTCGTGAAGGGAAAGAACGATCAAGTCATCAAGGGCGGGTTTTGTTCGGAAAGGGGACAAACGCAGTACCCGTTACAGTCCGGTACAGAAAGACTTTTCAGTAAAGTAAACCATCCGGCTGAAACGGTATGCGGCTGGAGAATAAAGGGATTGGGAGAACCCGGGCCGCCCGTATCCGGACGGAGTTCCTTGTCTTTTACCCCGGGCAGCGCAGGAACGGTTTCATGGAAATGAAAGGCGTGGCGCGGGTGCTGGTGGGCCTGGCGCACATGTTCATCCGGGGCGTCCATGCAGGCCGCAGCCGGTGCACAATCACAGCAGCGCCCGGATAGATCTTCCCGGGGGGTCATTTCCGGGCAGGATTCCATGCAACACACGCCCCAGGAATAGAAACAGAACAGAACCGACAGGCCGATGAAAAGCATTCGTTTCCCTGTCCGCGCAAGGACTATTCCTATTTCATTAGAGTTCAACACGGTTGTTTCCGATTCCGTTTCTTTTTTTTCTCTTAACAATCTTCATGTGGCTTTTATTCACCATGGACCGGGAGGAAACCTGCGCGTGAAAAATTCCCCGCGCAAGTTCTCCAGATAGATAAGTGTCTACGCTTCGTCCGGGACGTTGCCCGGAAGAAGTGGCGCCTCCGGCGCAACAAGTTGCAGCGCTACAGACAAAGAAAATAAAAGGAGAGTAAAAAACGCCTGTATCAACCTATTTCGCCTTTCCTTATAAACAGCCGTAAACACGGTCATTCCGGTTTTTCCTTGACGAGGCACGAGTCAAGAAAAAGACCGGAATCCAGAAGACTTCCGTAGTCTGCGTGTGAGGCCGCTGGATTTCCGCCTTCGTGGGAATAACGGTGGTCGGTCCAGTTCTTCTTTAAGGTTCTGGGGTGCGGGCAACATCCGCATTGTACACTATATGCTTTTTGTCTCCACCATCCAACCAGGCCGATAGATACCGCAGGACCCGCTGGACGTGTAAAACAGCCCAAAAAAACAAAGCAAGTTCAATCGTAATTGCCACCCGCTTATCCCCCTGTTTTCGCCGCGTTCGGGTTGGGCGTGGGGAAGCGGGCGCCCACTTCTTTTTGCCAGCCATGCAACAGTTCCGTCAACGTTTCCGCATAGTTGGGCATTTCCTCGTACAGGTCGTGCCGCTCGCCCAAGTCTTCCTGCAGGTTGTACAATTCCCGACGGCCGTCTTCAAAAAATTCGATTAATTTGTGATGGCCCAGGCGCACCGCCGCGCCGGGAAAGGCGCCCTGGTTCCCGTAATGGGGATAGTGCCAGAAAATCGGCCGGTCCTTGGGCAGGGGTTCCCCGCGCAGGAGCGGCGCGAAACTGACGGCGTCCACATGCTGTTCCGGCCTGGGAGCCAGGCCCGCCATCTCCAGCATGGTGGGGTAAAAGTCGGCGCTGGTCACGGGATGGCAGCATTCGCTGCCCGGCGCGGTGACACCGGGCCATTTTGCGATCATGGGCACGCGGATGCCGCCTTCGTAGAGCCAGCCCTTGCCCGCGCGCAACGGCACATTGCTGGTGGGCGCGCCCTCCGCCGTGGACAGGCCGCCGTTATCCGCCATAAAAAACACGGATGTATTGCCGTCGAGGCCCAACCGCTTCAGCGCATCCAGCACCGTGCCCACCGCCGCGTCCATGGCTTCCACCATGGCGGCGAAGACGGCATGGTTCTGCACCTGCCGCGCCTGGTGTTCGCCTTCCGGCAGAAACTCGGGCCCGTCCACCTGCATCTGTTTCGCCTTCGCTTCGTATTTTTCGATGAGGTCTTTCCGGCCCTGCAACGGCGTGTGCACCGAATAAAACGACAGATACAGCAGGAAGGGATGATTACCGGTGTCTTCCAGGAATTGAACCGATTCCCGGGCGAGCCGGTCCGGCAGATGTTCGCCGTCCGGACCGTCCTTCAATTTGGGATTTTTATAGGGGCTGAAATAGGAATTGGGGCTGCCCTTTTCGTATCCGCCCCGGTTGATTTCAAAACCCTGGTCCTCGGGATAATGCCCCTTCCCGCCCAGATGCCATTTCCCCGCGAAGAAGGTGTTATACCCGGACATCTTCAGCGTTTCGGCAAGGGTGATTTCGTCTCGCGACAGTTGCTCCTCGTAGGACGCGGGCAGCAGCGGCTTCGTGCCGGTCTTGTGTTTGTGGGCGGTTTCCGGCTGGGGCGCGCCGAACCAGTCCGTCGTTGCCATGCGCGCCGGATATTTGCCCGTCATGATGCTGGCGCGGGTCGGGCTGCACACGGGACACGCCGCATAGGCGTCGGTAAAGCGCATGCCTTCCCGTGCCAATTGATCAATGCGGGGCGTCTCATAAAAAGGGCTACCGAAGCAACCCAGATCGCGCCAGCCCAAATCGTCCGCCAGGATAAACACGAAATTTTGTTTGGACCGTTGCTTCCCGGAGGCGACAGGGGGAATCCGCCCGGCGCAGGAAGTCAGCAGAGCCCCCGCAGCAGCAGCCGTCAGAAAATCGCGTCTGTTCATGACAGGTTATTCCTTGTTCCGCATAATGCAGTTGCCTGCGTCAGGCCATTCTACTTGCCTATTCAGTTTAATAGTGGCGACAAAAGTCGTATGAGCCGGTTTTCTTCCAGTGTATGACTTCCAGCAAATACGATTTTGCCCTGCAGAGGCCCAAAGATACCCTGACCCCATTGTAAGGTGAGCGCATTCAGCCCGGAAAAGCAGGCTTTGTCCAGAGGAAGCGCCGCAACCTCGTTCCCACCTATCAGCAGTCGCATCTCCGCCTCACTGAAAAATATATCTATCTGGATGAGTTCACCCGTCCAGGAAAACGGCACGGACAAATGACCGGGTAATGAAAGATGGTGAATAGCACCGTATTCCTCATGCCTGTTTTCCGATAGAAACTGGAGGCGTTCTTCATAAGGCGCGCCATTCTTGTTCGAAGTGCCCGCGAGCAAGCTGTCGCCAAAAGGTACAAGGCTGGTGATGCGCTGGCCCCAGAGATTGTTTATTGTTTCGCCCAGCGCGGTCATGTCGGCCTCCCAGGGGGCGGTTACGTCCGGCTGTATTTCGGGCTGCGAGAACAGTCGTCCGGCATACACCCAGGCCGACTTGGGCCCCGGCAGCCGCCAGAGTTCACCCCAGGGCCAGACCCCCGCGAACAGTTCCCCCCGGTACAGCGCCAGTGTTTGCGCCTCGCGGGCACCCGGCGACGCCTGGGGCGGGCGCGGCGGCCAACCCGGCAAGGGGCGCAATTCCCCGCCCGTGATTTCGAATAGTTCGCCGGTGGGATATTGCCCCATCAACAGCCGATCATAATAATTGATCATGGAATAAATTTGAAAACTTACCTTCGGGTCTGAGGGGCGTAATACATCCCAATTATCGTCCCGAAACCGATAAAAGCCACCGTTATTGGTTGCTGCGAACACATCGCCGTGCAACTGTCCATAGGCGTAGGGAAACTCACCCGGTGCGGCCAGGGCTATGGTGTGTGCGTTTTCCAGGGATACAGCAGCTTCGGTTTCGGGATCCCAGGGGCAGGCATATATAAACGTCTGCCGGTTTGGCGTGTCGGCCATGGCGGCATGGAAAAAGAGATGTCCGGCGGCATAATAATACAGGCTTGACGATCCCACTTCAGGATCGAAAGAAAACACGGTCCTCTCTTTATCAAGGATACGGTTCGGGCGGATTTCATAGACGGCGCCGGCCACCTGGAATGCGGGAGGCCCCGCGGCGGCCCACCGGGCTTTCTCCGTGTCCCACCGAAGCGTCTCTTCCGGCAGCGTGCGGTCAGCGGCGTAAATACCGCCCGGAGCATTGAACAAATAGTAGCCTTGGGAATCGCCGGGCCGTTCAAACGGTTTCTCCTGCAGTGCGTCCGCGCCGTCGGCGGGGCGCGTGAACACCTGCAGCAGGAACCGGTCGCTCCGGTAATAGGTGTTATAGGCGCCCTGAAATCCCGCACCGATAAGGACGTTTCCAAACGCATCCGTTACTTGGAACAGCGAACCAAAATGTTGGCCCCTGTCCTTGCCAAGGTCTATGACCATACGGTGTTGAACGTTCCGGGGTTTCGTGGCGCGCCAGGGTTCTGACAGGCGAAAACAACCGCTGCCAGTCACGGCATCGGCATACCCGGCCACGCTTTCCCAGGCAAACGCGGCGACGCCGGGATAGCCCATGCGCCGCGCAATAGCCAGATATTCGGCAAATTCCGATTCTTCTTTAACGGCCCCATGGCTGGTCTTCACGCCCAGTGCGAAGGTGAGTTCCACGGTGGCGCTCTCCCGGCGCGCCAAATCGGCCGCGTCGCGCAGCCGTTTCTCAAACGCCTCCAGGTACGCCTCACCGTAATTGTCGCGATAACAATACCCGGACACATTGAGCAGATCGAGATAGCCGGCGCGCAGCCAGTCCGGCCAGCATTGGGCAATGGCATGATTGGACGTTACATTCGCGCCCCACGTATACAGGCCGATGCGCAGCTTAGGGTCGTGCGCGCGCAGCGCCCTGCCCAAATCCGTCATCAACGAGGTCAGCGCCGCCTCCTTCGCACGCTGTAGCCGCTCCTTCCGAGCCGCCGCATTCTCGTCCCCGGGCGCGGCGGCGTCAAAAGCGGTCATGCCCGCCGGGTCAAGCGTCACGCCGCCCTCGCTGGGAAACCGCATGTAGTCCAGCATAATCCCATCCGGCTGCACATGCTTTACCATGGACAGCACCAGCGCCGTTACCCACGCCCGCGCGTCCCCGTTCGCCGGGGAAATCCAGCCCAGCGGCGCCCCTTTCTCATCACGTAGCGCCCAGTCCGGATGCTGCTCCAATATGCCCGCTGGCGCGTCATGCCCCGCCGCCAGCACGCACACCGCCGGCATGATTTTCAGGCCCCGCGCCCGTGCCTTCTTCACGAAAATGCCCAGCGCATCCCAATCTTTCACCCCCGCCATGGGCGCATCCGTTCCCGGCCAATACACCCCGCCCGATGTGGTGGTCGCGTATGGAATGACCGTGGTAAAGCCGCAGGAAGCAACGCCGTCCAGTACCTTATCCATCTCCGCCTCCCGCGCCTCCGGCGCCACAGCCGGATCAGAAAATTCCGACGGGTGAATATACACGCCCGAAAATGGTTCAATTGCCATAGTCGGCAAGGAAGACAACAATGAACAAACGAATATGACTTTATGTATGGATTTCATGAACATTTCCTTTATTCAAGCATTTCTGTAGCATAAAGGAAACTAGAGTTGATACACAACTTGGTGAATCTTCAGAGAAACAGGCTACATAGGACGCGGAAGGGCCTCTATGGAAGATTTAAATGGCTGTTTAAAGCCGCTTTCCCACTAACAGAGCCGTTCCTCTTTTTTTCCTTTATATTTTCTTCGGCTTTCATACGCTTGTAAGCGGCAATACCGGGCAGGGCAAAACGAACGAAGATAACGATGCCCGAGCATAACGCGACAACCGCGAGAAAGAAGAGCAGTCCGAATCCGACGGACCGGCTGATATAAGGAATAGCAACAGTAAATATCCCTTCGGTCTTTTCTGTTTTTCCGTCCGGAGACACAATTTCCGCGGTACCGGCGAAAGCCGTGTTCCCTACAGCGGTAGCGGCGGCCGCAACGATGCCCGTAATTCCAAGTCCCTTGCAGGCGGCAAGCACATTTGGATGGGACCCGAGCGCGTCAAGAACCTGTCCCGGCGTTTTATAAAGAATTTCCAACAATCCCGCACGGGGTCCGGGCGGCAACGTTTCAATGGCCGTTGCATGACGGGCAAACGCTATCATTTGATCGGTATCCAACCGCTGTGAAAGTTTCAGGGCATTCTCGCCGAATCGGTTCACCAGGGAGGCGCCCACTCCTGGATGAGCCAATTCCGCCTGAATGCCCCGCACCCCATACCGCTGGACAATATCGCCCATCAGCCGTGGTTTCCTGTTGATGATATTCAAGGCGGGTCGCAGACTTTCCGCGGGCAGTTCGCTCAAGGCGCGTGACAGGATCGCAGGCGATGATTTTACGGCACGCAACCCTCGCGCCCCGTATTGCCCGCCAATCTGTATGACCCGCGATGCGGCCTCTTCGCCCCCTTCGCGCAAGGCTCGCTCCACGATTTCCTCAACGCCCTGACGGCCCAAATACCCCGACAATTCCTCGATGCCCTGTTTTCCGCCGGCGCGCCCCACGAGCCGAAAGATTTCTTTCACGCCATTTTTAACAAACAACCCCGCCGCGGCATGCGCCCCGGGCATACAGGCCAGTGACGCAGCTGTCAGACAAACAAGGGCGACAAAAAAACGAGAATACCTGGTATGGGTGCTGTTGACCGTCATGGTGTTACTCCTTATCACCGCGCATCGCGGAAAGTCCTTTATGGGACCATGTTTTGCCGCCGTCATGATTATTGTCCTTCTAATACCATGTTTTTCGTCGCCTGGACCGTCATGGCATGGATATGGTTGTTGGCGTCGAGGAACATGGGGTGCAAGCCCTGATGTGTCTTGCCGCCAACAACCAGGGAAGAATAAAGGGTATTCAGAAGGTTCTGAATGTCTTGTTGCGCCTTTTCCTCGAAATGGCGCGTCATCCAAAGGTCTATTACCAGTCCGATCGCAATCCCTGCAATCAAGCCGCCTGCCGTACCGANNCCTGCCGTACCGATCGGGCCTATAGAGGTGCCCGTTGCACCGCCGATAAGGGCGCCTTTGGCCGCTGCGCCGCCCGTTGTCAGCCCGCACAACGCGGTTTGCAGCGATACGTTTGCAACCACAGACGTGGTCAGTGAAGCGGCCAGGGGTGCCGCAAGCCGGGTGATGACCTGCGTGACAGCCGAGGCGACATACGGCGCCGCCTTCGCACAGGCCACGCCGGCCAGTTCGCCGGCAACAAGGCTGGCCAGTCCATAACCCACGGAATTTATGGACAGTTCCCTGGCTACCGCGGTGAACATGGCACTGAACGCCTTATCAAAATTTTCAACGACAGCGGCATCCATAAGCCCTCCCAGCGGGATCGACTCTGTGTGAAGGACCTGCCGGATAGCGACAAGCAGCTGGTTGCGGTTGGCCGTCGTTTCCTGCAGATATTGTTCCAGGGCGGCTTGCACCAGTCCCCGGACGGCGCCTTCCGTGATGACATGGCGTTCGAATTTCGCCGCGATGTAGTTTTCCAGGCTCCGGGCCGACTGGCCGCCCTCCCGCCAATTACGCACCGCGTCCGACAGGAACCGGCCCGTAACCCCAAACCGGGTCCCGTACCCGCTTAAATCGTTCACGAAAGGCTCTATGCCCGCATAAAACTGTTGGTAATCACGCTGCAGGTCTTGCAGGATACGGTCCACCGCCGCCCGGTTTTGCCCGTGCATCGTTTCAATCAGAGGCGCCACATGGGTTTCGTACATCGCCTCGACCTCTTCCCGCGTAAACCGGCGCGGCCCTTCAATCTTGTCCGGCACCAGATGACGCACCTGGACCGCGGTAACGCCTTCCACGGAGTCCGTACGGCTCGAAGGGTGGCGCGTTGCAAAATACCACGCCGTCACGACCGCGAAGGCCGTCAGAATCAGGAGCGCGCTGAAAACACACAGGGGGGAGGCAAATCCTGCAGGTACAGGGCGCTTGCCGTTTACACGTTTAATTTCGGGGGCGCGATGATCCGTCATGGTCATGTTCCTTCTCGTAGATAAACTGTTCCATCATCAGGCGCATCCGGCACCTGCATACCCCTAATCAGAGCAAGGACCATGCCAAATAAAAAAAACAGGCCCGTAAGCCTGTTTTTTGCTGGATAAGACTATAATTACTCAGGTGGAAACACAGATATTTGACAGTGCCACAGAATTAACCCAAGTTAATGATTTCTTCACTTCAGTTAACAAAACACCCTGAGCCCAGTAGAGGTTCATTCCCTATTCCGCATCCTGAATGATTACCGGCAGGTGCGATAGTCGCGTGAATCGAGACAGGCGTCATAGCATGTTCTGGAAATTGGAATCCAGTCCGTTGCGTCAATGCCGCGTTGTTGTCCCTGATTCAGATTCTCTGGATAGGCAGACGACATTTTTATCCATCGCGCTTGTTCCTTGGCGATAACGCGAAGTTCGCGCGCCACTTCCGATAAGTCTTGGTCTTGGCTGAACACCAAGGCGACATCATATTCCCGCCTGTGGGCCATGCGAATGATGTCTATCGCAATACGTACGTCTATGCCCTTTTCCTCGCCTGTACGGATGCTGGTGTCCCTGCCGTCTGGCAAAGTCACGACTTTGTTCCGATACCGCAGACTGCGTGAATAGGTATGGATGCCTTGCCTACTCATGGCAAGCAGTTTGGCGCTCCAGAATTTGTGCCACCGCTCCGAATCGCACGCATCTGGAACCCCCGTGTAGAAACGCGTTTGAAGAAGCATCCATCCGCGCACGGAACAAAGCGTCTGCGCCAGCGCACCAATATCATAATTGGGATACGAATACCCAAAAGCCTCGCGTGCCCCATGGTAGAGGTTTTGACCGTCCACAAAAACCACTGTCCTTTTTATGAGAGGTTCCGTTTGCATAGCTCTTTTTCTCTCCAAAAAAATAAACCCGCCGGGGGCTTTCGCCAAGTCCAGCGGGCAGCAAATCTATACCAAATATACCATAAGCAGGATGTAATGTCAACAGAAGTCAGAATGCAGAAGTCAGAATGCAGAATGCAGAATGCAGAATGAAATACCACCCGCCATAGCGCCTTGAATGCGACACGCTTTGAAGTATCGTGCTGACTCCTCGTGGTCCGCTTGTTCTATACACAGATCATCAAATGCTGCAAGATGCTTCCTGACAACCTCAAACTTCCTCGGATCAGAACTACCCGAAAGGACCTCCTGCCAAACAGGGCCTATCACTACTGCACGTAGTTCCCTGATCAATTCGGAAGGTTCTCCTAAATATCTCCTCTTGGATCTCATCTGCTTGGATCAATAACCCAGCAACCAATTTCTGAGTAGGATACAGGCCAGTATAAAGAGCTTTACTAATATGGTCACCAAGGATAGTATAAACTCTCGATAAAGGCTCTCTTTTGATGTCATAAGTCTCTCCTTTCTCTACGAAGGCAATGAACTCCTTGGCCCTCATGGTTTCTCCTTGTTCCTAAGGCGGCATAGCCGCAACCAAAGTTTTTGAAATAAGACGTTCCTTTCCTGTACTAAGATAAGGGTCGTCAGAATTCAGAAGTAAGAATTCAGAATTAAAGAACACCAGGCGCAAGGCCAGCCGCCCCCCTGCATTCATCATTCTGCATTCGTCAGAATTCAGAATTAAGAATTCAGAATTCTGAATTAAAGAACACCAGGCGCAAGGCCAGCACGATAGTCCCTGAATTCGTCATTCTGCATCCGTCAGAATTCAGAATTAAGAATTCAGAATTCTGAATTAAAGAACACCAGGCGCAAGCCAGCACGATGGCCCTGAATTCGTCATTCTGCATTCGTCAAAATTCAGAATTAAGAATTCAGAATTCAGAATTAAAGAACACCAGGCGCAAGCCAGCACGATGGCCCTGAATTCGTCATTCTGCATTCGTAAGAATTCAGAATTAAGAATTCAGAATTCTGAATTAAAGAACACCAGGCGCAAGCCAGCACGATGGCCCCTGAATTCGTCATTCTGCATTCGTAAGAATTCAGAATTAAGAATTCAGAATTCTGAATTAAAGAACACCAGGCGCAAGCCAGCACGATGGCCCCTGAATTCTTCATTCTGCATTCGTCAGAATTAAGAATTCAGAATTCTGAATTAAAGAACACCAGGCGCAAGCCAGCACGATGGCCCCTGAATTCGTCATTCTGCATTCGTCAGAATTAAGAATTAAGAATTCTGAATTCTGAATTAAAGAACACCAGGCACAAGCCAGCACGATGGCCCCTGAATTCTTCATTCTGCATTCGTCAGAATTAAGAATTCAGAATTCTGAATTAAAGAACACCAGGCGCAAGCCAGCACGATGGCCCCTGAATTCGTCATTCTGCATTCGTCAGAATTCAGAATTAAGAATTCAGAATTCTGAATTAAAGAACACCAGGCGCAAGGCCAGCACGATAGTCCCTGAATTCGTCATTCTGCATTCGTAAGAATTCAGAATTAAGAATTCAGAATTCTGAATTAAAGAACACCAGGCGCAAGGCCAGCACGATAGTCCCTGAATTCGTCATTCTGCATTCGTAAGAATTCAGAATTAAGAATTCAGAATTAAAGAACACCAGGCGCAAGCCAGCACGATGGCCCCTGAATTCTTCATTCTGCATTCGT
>MTKZ01008307.1_pt1 | contig 12131 bp, 8 predicted proteins | sample 1042781 | NCBI WGS metagenome assembly MTKZ01 (sample SAMN06212207, study PRJNA360539) | anaerobic digester metagenome | biome: Wastewater treatment plant; material: sludge; isolation source: anaerobic digester fed with sludge from wastewater treatment plant | place: Denmark: WWTP Viborg ...
CTACGCGTTGCGCGGCGTCCACGCCCGGATCACCGCGCTCTGGGGGTTCCAGGCCCCCGCCGGCGCGGGCGACACCCATTACGCGCTGCTGCGCGGCACGCGCTGCCACCTGCGCATCCAGCAGGGCCCGGAACAAAACTACCAGCCCGCCCTTTATGTCGAGAACCCGATCGGTGTCAGCGCCGCCCAATTTGAGGCGGCGGTTCGCGCCGCGGTTGCCAAACTCGATGCGCAATGGCCGGGCGTGGGGCTCAAGCCCGCGGGCGCCTCGTGGGAAATCACCATTCCCGCCCAATATCGCGTGAGCCACGAGCAGCACTTCGCCCAGGTGACCGAGAAGTTCCTGGGCTGCCTGGCGGCGGGCCGGCTGCCCGACTGGGAAGTGCCCAACATGCTCGCCAAGTACTACACCACCACCCAGGCTTACCGCCTCAGCCACGCCCGAAAATAGCCAGCGCCGTTTGACAGCCGGGGCGGCCTGGGGTTGATTAAAAGCAGTGATGCTTTGCTGCCAGCGCGTCCTCGGTTGGGGACGATTCGCCCTGCTGTGGGGCTGCGTGCTGGTCTGCGGCACCGCCCGGGGGGCGGGGGTCACGCTCATCACGCACGGATATGGAGGCAACGTGGCCGACTGGGTGATTCCCATGTGCAATCGGATCCCCCTGCGGAGCGATTTCCCGGGCACGAACCACACCCGCTACCAGTTTTCCATTACCCGCAGCGGCAATCTCCTCTATACCACCGTGACCCTGCTCGGCGGTGGGGATCCGCTCACGTCGGACTCGGGCGAAATCATCATCGCCCTGGACTGGTCCACGCTTTCCTCGCTCGGCGGAGCCTCCAGCTCGGAGATTGCGGCCGAGGCGGCCGAGGCGTTGCTGGCCTCGAACCTGATTCCGGCCCTGGGCGGCCGGCGCCTAGCGGAACTGCCGCTCCATCTGATCGGGCATAGCCGCGGCGCTTCGGTCGTGGCAGAAATGGCGCGCGAGCTGGGCGCGGTGGGGGTCTGGGTGGAGCATCAAACCACGCTGGATCCCTACCCGGTGAATCTTCTGGGTGATCCCGGCACCATGCGAAACTACGCCAACGTCTTCTATGCCGACAACTATTGGCAAAACAGGGATTTCCCCGCTGGCAAATCGCTGGCCGGCGCCTACAATCGCTACCTGCCGGAGTTGAGCGGCGGTTATGCTTCCGGCCAAAACCATAGCGATACCCACCTGTGGTACCACGGCACCGTGGATGGGAATACCCCGGCGGGAGATAACCTGGCCACCATCACCAGCGCCCAGCGGAGCACCTGGTGGACGGCTCTCGAGCAGGCCGGCACCAATGCCGGCTTTCGCTACAGCCTGATCGGCGGCGGCGACCGTTTCAGTTCCCAGGAGCCAAACGGCCCCGGCAACGGACGCATCAACGATGGGGTGAACCGCAAGTGGGATCTGGGGGCTGGCGCGGGCGCCAACCGGACCAGCCTCCCGGCGAACAGCGGCGCCTGGCCCAACCTGGTCCGCCTGAACTTGGCCGGGACAAACGTGGTGGTCTCGGGCCAGCCAGTGCCGATTGCGCTCTACTACCAGCTTGGCGCGGCCCCCGCCGCCACCGGCAGCCTGAGCCTGTACTTGGACCTGGATGCCAACCCCTACAACGAAAACGAAACCGAACTCCTGAACTGCACGCTCAGCGGCACCGGCCCCAATGCGGTCGCCGCTCTTTCCACTAATGCGCAGCCCAACCCCGCCGCGATTATGCCGCGAACCTACCGCCTGTTTGGGCGGCTGGCCGACGGCTCCCGCGCACGGTATTTGTATGCGCCCCAAACCATCACCCTGACCCCCAGTCTGCAGGCGCCAACCCTGCTCGACCCGGTTTGGCAGGGCAACCAGTTCCGCTTCACCCTGGCGGCCATGCCGGGGCAGCGCATCGTGATTCAGCGCACTCCCGACTTCCAAACCTGGACGCCCGTGGTCACCAATGTGATGCGGGGGCCTTCCGCGCAGATTATTTTGTCCGCCAGCTCCGCCGACCCGCCCGGCTTCTACCGCGCCCTGCTGACGCCTTGAGTGCGGGCGAAGGGGGGAGCAAGCTTGCAGGGCGCATTGCGCGTTATAGAACTGGCGGAAGGGGTGGGATTCGAACCCACGGTAGGGTTACCCCTACGCCTGATTTCGAGTCAGGTGCCTTTAACCACTCAGCCACCCTTCCGCGGCAGGCCAACCGAGATATATTGTGCCGCAATTTACGGCGACGGCAACTGGATTCATCAGGTGCGCCAATCCTTTTGGGCCTGAACATTCTGGCAATACGCAAACCGACCCGGAGCGCTTCATCCCGAAACGCCCCGCTTTCCCGGAGCCGGAAAGCTGAGCCGCCCCGGACGGCATCCGCCCCGCAGGGATTCTTCTCGGGATATGCCCCTCGCTCGCATCCGTCACCCGGGAGGGAGGGTTGACAAAGCCATTGGGGCGGCACAGGTTGATGGCAGCACCGATCAACTTATGAAAGCAACCCTCGCCCTGATTATTTTGGCCGGGTTTCTCGGGGGAACCGCCTGGGCTGGCCCCGAAGGCGTTCTCAAGCGCGCCCGGGAAACGCGCGATCAGAATAACGTCCGACAGGATGTCGCGCCGGTCCGGCCACCGACGCCGCCCACGCCAGCGCGCCAACCCGCCGCCCCGGCGCCTTCGGGGCCCTTGCAGCAGAGCCTGGCCCGGGTGCGGGCGGATTTGGCGGCCATCCAGGCGAATTCCCCGGTCACCGTCACGCAAAAGCAGCAGCTTGCCAAAGACCTGCTCGCCTGCGCGCAGGGCGCCAGCAAACCATCGGCGGCGACCGTGGCCGCCCTGGCCGACAGCCTCGTCTCAGCCCTGGCGCAAAAGCCGCTGCCCGAGGCGAGCCGCCAACGGTTGGTGTCAGACCTGGCCGCGGTGCTTAACCCGGCCAACCTGCCCCCCGCCCAAATGCAGGCTATTTACAACGACATCCAGGCCATCTTTCAAGCCAACGGCCTGCCGCGCACCGAAGCGGTAAAACTCGCCGACCAGGCCCGGGCGATCGCCGCCGAAACCCGGAGATAAGCTCCAGCTCCTCCCCGGAGGAGAGGCGTTCCTGATTGCTGATGAAACGAATCGGACATCCGCGCCGCGGGTCCAGCCGCCCCCGGCTTTCGACCCTCGCGCCGATGGCTCTGCTGGCCCTGGGCTGGCTGCTCGCGGAGGCAACCGCGGAGGTGACGCGCACGAATATTATGAACAACCCACCCCCCCACACCGAACTCGCCACGTTCGGCGGCGGCTGTTTCTGGTGCACCGAAGCAGTGTTTCAGTTGCTCCCGGGAGTCAAGTCCGTCACCAGCGGTTATGCGGGCGGCCACACGGCAAACCCGACTTATCGGGAGGTCTGCACCGGCGACACCGGCCATGCCGAAGTGGTCCAGGTTGAATATGACCCGCGGCAGATTTCCTACGAAAAGCTGCTGGCGGCCTTTTGGGAGGCGCATGACCCCACGACGCTGAACCGCCAGGGGGCTGACGCCGGCACGCAATACCGCTCCATCATCCTCTACCACAACGACGCGCAAAAACGCGCCGCGGAGAAAGCCAAAGCCGGGGCGCAGCCGCGCTTCCGGGCGCCGATAGTGACGGAGATCGTGCCGCTTGAACGGTTCTACCCCGCCGAAGCCGGCCACCAGAATTATTACCGCGCCAACCCGAACCAGCCCTACTGCCGGATGGTCATCCAGCCCAAAGTGGAAAAGTTCACGCGCCAGCTCAAAACCATCTCCCCGTAGCCGGAAATAACGATAAACGGCCCGCCTCGGGACGCACGCTCCCGGCGAAGCCGGGCGCGCGGGTTGAACTATGGCGGAAATAACAAAGGCGGCCCGTTGCCGAGCCGCCTTGATTCACCCAACTCCCAACCAAAATCAAAGACCCTTTTGGATCATATACTTTAGCAGGTCCGAAACGCGGCAGCTATAGCCCCACTCGTTGTCGTACCAGCTCACCAGCTTGAAGAAGCGCTGGTTCAGCTCGATGCCGGCCCCTTTATCGAAGATCGAGGAAGCCGGGCTGTGGATGAAGTCCGAACTGACCACTTCGTCCTCGGTGTATTCGAGGATGCCCTTGAGGTAGGTCTCGCTGGCCTTCTTCATCGCCGCGCAGATTTCCGCGTAGCTGGTCGGTTTGACCGTCCGCACCGTCAAGTCCACGGCCGAAACGGTGGGCGTCGGCACGCGGAAGGCCATGCCGGTCAGCTTGCCTTTGACCGCCGGCAGCACCAGGCCCACGGCCTTGGCGGCGCCGGTGGTCGAGGGGATCAGGTTCAACGCCGCGCTGCGGCCGCCTTTCCAGTCCTTCTTGCTCGGGCCGTCCACGACCTTCTGCGTGGCGGTATAGGAATGGACGGTGGTCATCAGCCCCTCTTCCACACCAAACCCTTCCTTGAGCAGCACATGCACGATGGGCGCCAGGCAGTTGGTGGTGCAGGAGGCGTTGGACAGAACATGATGCGCTTTCGGGTCGTAGCTGGCTTCGTTCACGCCCATGACAATGGTCGGACACTCGCCCTTGGCGGGAGCGGTAATGACCACCTTCCTGGCCCCGGCAGTGAGATGCCCCTTGGCTTTCTCAACGTCGGTAAACAGGCCGGTGGACTCGATCACCACGTCCACGCCCAATTCTTTCCAGGGCAACTGGGAAGGATCTTTGGCGCTGACCACCTTGATCTTTTTGCCGTTGACGACGAGCACATCCGCGTCCGGCCGGTCGGCGGTGGACTTCTCCGACCCGATGGCGCCGTTGAAGCGGCCCTGGATGGAATCATACTTCAGGAGATACGCGAGGTTATCCGCCGGCACAATATCGCCAACGGCAACGACTTCCACGTCTTTCCCGACCAAACCTTGCTCGACCATCGCCCGGAACACCAGGCGACCAATGCGGCCGAACCCATTAATTGCAACTTTGACTGCCATAATTCGTTTTCAGATAATATGTAAAATAGAACAGCTAAGCATATCACCCGCGCCCCGGAGGTCAATAGGCAAACCAACAAGCGCGGCGGCCCAAAAAACCCAAGCCGCTCCGCAACCGCGCGCGCCCCGGGCGCATGCCTTCCGGGCCGGCGATCCGCGCGGACTCAGGAGGCGCCGCTCCGGCTCCGGGGCGGCGCGGCCGTGACCCCGAGCCGCAGCGGGGGCAGAAACCGCACGGCCAGCTTCTCCGTCAGGCTGAACAGCACAAAGCCCTCCGCGCCCAACTCGCGCGCCAACTGGATTTGGCGGACGAGCTGCTCCGGCCCGGACAGCGTGTGCGCGCCGATTCCCGCGTAGCAGGGAATCCGGTGGTTGACCGCCTCCACCTGCTGGCGCAGCAGTTCGGCGAACTCCAGGTCCTCCGGCTCATAATTCATCGGGCAGACAAAGTCGAGATACCCGGCGTCAACCCAGGCCAGCGCGTCCTGGCCCACCACCTGGCGGGCGCTTTTCCAGTTGCCGAACACCGCGGCCGAGACCTTGATCGCGGGCTTGATCCGATGCGCCTCCTGGCTCACGGCGCGCACCAGCCGCGTGATTTGCTCGCGCCGCCAGTCGCCGAAAGCGGCGGCGTGCGGCCCGGTGCGCGCGTCCTCCGGCCACCGCGCCAGCCGGATGCCGCGGTCCCGCTCGAAGCGCTGGCGGCAGCCGTCGCAGTAGCAGGCGTGGCCGTTCGGGTAGCGAATATAATCGAAGTGAAGGCCGTCCACGTCATACGCGCGCGCCAGTTCGAGCATCGAATCCCGCTCCAGGGCGAAGTTGTCGGGATGGGAAGGGCAAAGCCAGTCCACCTCGCCGCCGTGGACATCTTTTTGCGTGCGGCCGGCGGCCCTGAGTTGCGCGAGGAACTCGGGCGGCGCGTGCAGCAGGTTATGGTTGACCTTCCAGACATGCAGTTCGAGGCCCTGCTGGCGGCACGCCGCGAGGCACGCCGCCACCTGGTCGCCCTGCTCGGCCACCCGGGGGCTCACCGGCAAAATCCGGCTCGGGTAATGAGCCACCCCGGCCCAGGCCAGGTTGGCGAAGACCGCATTGAACCCGTTGGTGTGGAGCGTGGCGAGGGTGGGCTCCCAGCCCCAACCCGGGATGCCGTAGGCCGAGTGAATCCAGGCGGCGCGAAACTCGCCGGGGCGGGAAGGTTGCGCGCGGAAAAAGGCCTCGCGCTCGGCGGCGCTTTTCAGCGGACGGTCCGCGGCCTTCGTCAGGCGCGCCGCGGCGGCGCCCTCCCAGGGAAGCGCGAACGCGCCGTCGCTTTCCCGCGCGCGGAGCCGGATCCGCCGGATTACCGACCCGTCCGCGCGCAGCAGCGCGGCCTGCCAGCCGTCCCCGGGCAGGCGCAGGAACAGCGGCTCGGTCCCCGGCCCCTGTTTATGGATTTCAATGGCCTCGGGCGTGGCCCGAATGCGCCAGACCCGGCCCTGGAACTGGATCCGATCCACGGTCAACTCCGGCCAGTCCCGGGGCAGCCGGGGATTGAGCTGAAAGCCATCGGCGTGCGAGGCAAAGCCGAGGAAGCCCTTGAGCATGATCTGGGGCACCAGCGCGCTTTCGAAAAACTCCTGGTCAAGCCCCAGGCCGCCCGCGGTGCCGCCGCCCTGCAAAGACCCCTCGCGCGGTTCCTGGTAATACTTGCGGTAGCCGCCCGCCGCCTGCACCTCGTCGAACCAGGCGATCACCTCGCGCAACCGCTGCCAGGCGTTGTCCGGCCCGAGCACCTTCAGGCGGGCCATCAGATCATGGAAGGAAAAACCCAGCACCGCCCCGCCGTCCTGCACCTGTCCGCCCCAGGGAATATTTTCCGGCGTGTTCCAGGCCCAGACATACCAGTCCACGTTGCGCCGCGTCGTGGCCCGCGGCCCGAAGCGCCAATGGTAAATATCCCGGCCCTGCGACGTATCGCCCGCCACCACGCGATCCCCGTTGATCCAGCTCAGGATGGCGCGGGCGTGTTTCGGCGTGGCAAAATCATAATAGACCGCCTCGAGGTTGAGAAAGGTCAGCCCGTAGTCGTAGGCCTGGCCGTCCACATCCTCGCACGCATTGAACCGCTGCGTCTCGCGGTTCCAGAACCGGCGGTTGCCCTCGGTCTTCACCTCCTCGGCATGGCGCTCCAGCATCGCCGGGTCGAAGCTCAGCACCCCGCCGGGGATTTGCCATTCGGGATGCTGCTGAATCTCGCGTTCGAGGGCGGCCATGACGCGGACGGCGTCGTAGTATTGAATCGTGGCGTAGGCATCCAGCCCGCCAAACGGCAGCAAATCCCAGTAGTTATTGCCGATGCCCCGCCCGGCATGAATCACCCGGGCGCCGTTCGCGTCCCGCCCCAGCCCGCTCCGTCCGTCATGGCCCACCCAGCCGGTATAAACCACCTTGCGCTCCAGCGCTTGGTGCTCGGTCATGACATAGCGCAGGGCGGTGCGCAGGCGGTTGATGTTGGCCCGCAGGAACCCCAGGTCGCGAGTCCACCAGAAATACTTGGCGCCGCCGCGCACGAAGTTCTGGCAGTTGATGTTGTGCCGGGTGTCGTATTGCGAGAAAAACGCCTGCAGGGTCACGTGGCCCGGCTCCGGGTTGCCCAGCCCAATGCGCAGTTGCGCCACCTCCCCCGTCCACTGCGCATGCCGATACATGGGAATCATCGTGTAGCTGATCCGGTCGTCCTTCACCGGATCGAAATACATCCGGCGCGCGGCGGTAAAGTTCGTCCGGGCCGGCGTGGTCCATTCAATAAACGGCTGCGCCGCGCCCAGGCCGGCCGCCCGCCAGCGAAGCTGGAGGAAGGGCGCCTCGAAGGTTTGGAACCTCCAGGGCGGCGCCGTCACCACCGCGGCGCGGTTGGTGACCTCAATCCGCCAGCCCTCGTCATTCGTGCCGCCGTCGCGCGCCCCGGCCAGCGCCCAGCCCTCCAGCCGGCTCAACTCGGCGGGCCGCCAGACCGGGCCCACGGTGTCCTTGAACGAGAAATGCCAGCCGAAGCCGTGCCGGCCCTGATTCCAAAAAGGAAACGGCCAGCCAAGCTGATGGGCGATGCTCGCGTGCTGATGCGAGGCCACGTAGCCCTCCGGGTCCAGGATGCGGCCGCTTAACGCCGAAGCCCACGCCGCGCGCAGGGTGTCGCCCTGTTTGCCGGTGGCGACCGCCGGCCACAGCGAGGCATCCGGGAGCCACTCGTCCCACAGCGTGGATTTGGGCCCCGCGGCGGGATAATGCAGCCAGAACAACTCGCGCAGCGTTGCCATCGCCGGCTCCTGGCCGGGCACCTGGAAGCGGGGAAAATCATCCGGCGGCGCCGGGCGGGCCGAACCGGCCAGCAGCAACAGCAGGACGACGCAGGTTTCAACGGCGGGAAGCAGGCGATGGGAAAACACGGGAAAAAGAGGTTGCGGGTGGGGCTTAGGTCCGGCTGATGACGAAGATGGCCAGGTCGGCGTTCAGGTTGGGGTGCTCGAACACCTCGGCCTTGGTTTCGGTATCCAGCGCGATGCGCCGATGCACCCGGATGCCTTTCTGGCGGCAGAAGTCTTCGAAATCGGCAATGGTGAAGAAGCGGATGTTGGGCGTGTTATACCATTCGTAATGCAGCACGCCGGCGGACTTGGGGGCCCGCCCGGTCTCGGCCAGCATGGTGCGGAGGCGGTGATACCCGAAGTTGGGAATGCTCACAATGCAGGTGCGCCCGATGCGCACCATTTCCGTCAGCACCCGCTCCACATCCTGCACCGCCTGCAGGGTCTGCGACAGGATCACGCAGTCAAACTGCCCGTCGGCAAAGGCGCCGAGGCCCCGGTTCAAATCCGCCTGGATGATGTCCAGGCCGCGGCCAATGCCGGTGAGAATCTTCTGCTCGTCCAGCTCGACGCCGACCAGGCGCCGGTGGTTGGTCGCGCGCAGGCCGGCCAGGAACGTGCCCGAGCCGCAGCCCAAATCGAGCACGCTGGCGCCCGGCGGAACCAGCTCGGCAATGCGCTCGTAATCCAGCCGGTGCTGGTAGAAAATGCTGGTCGGCCCATACGCCTCCCCCCGGGCCGCCGGCGCGGCGTGCGGCGCGGGCGTGAGCTGGTCCAGAAACGCGCGGATCATTTCGCCGTAGCGGTCCAGATCGTGAGGCAGCAGGAACGCGTCGTGGCCGCAGGGGCTTTGCACCTCGCAATAGCTCACCGGCGCATTATTGGCGATGAGGGCGTTGACGATGTCGCGGGACTGCTCCGGCGGAAACAGCCAGTCGCTGGAGAAGCTGATCACCAGCCAGCGGGCGCGCGTGGGGCGAAACGCCGCCGTCAACTCCGCCGCCGTGACGCCCAGGTCGAACAAGTCCATCGCAATGGACAGCGTCAGGTAGCTGTTGGCGTCGAACCGCTCGACGAACTTCGCCCCCTGGTAGCCCAGGTAGGAGCCCACCGAAAAGCGCTTCTCAAACTCGATGGCCACATCGCGCGGCTTCAGCCGGTCGGCCTCGAACTTTTCGCGCATGGCCTCGCGCGACAGGTAGGTGATATGCCCAATCATGCGCGCCAGCGCCAGCCCCACTTTGGGCCCCTGCGGCCGGTCGTAATAGCGCCCTCCGTGGAAATGCGGGTCGCGCAGAATGGCATTGCGCCCCACCACGTCAAACGCCAGTCCCTGGCTGGTCAGCCGCGCCGAGGTCGCCAGCGCCACCACCCCGCGCACCCGGTCCGAATACCGCGTCCCCCAGACCAGCGCCTGCTGCCCGCCCAGCGAGCCGCCCACCACCGCCAGCAGCCGCTCGATGCCCAGTTGATCCAGCAAACCCCGCTGCGCGGCGACCATATCGCCCACGGTAATGGTGGGGAAATCCCGGCCAAACGGCTTGCCGGTGGCGGGATTGACGCTGCCCGGCCCGGTGCTGCCGCGGCAGCCCCCCAGCAGGTTCGCGCAAATAACAAAATAACGCCGGGTATCAATCGCTTTGCCCGGGCCCACAACGATGTCCCACCACCCCGGATCATCGGCTTCATCGTGCTGGGCCACATGCGAATCTCCGCTCAGCGCATGGCAGATGAGAACCGCGTTGTCGCGCGCGGCATTCAATTCCCCGTAGGTTTCGTAGGCCAGCGTGACCTCCGCCAACTGGCCGCCCATCTCCAGCGCCAGCGGCTGGGCCAGGCGGGCCAACCGCACATGCCGCAACGGCTGGGCATGCCGTACGGTATCGCTGCTCTCAAACGGATTCTGCGTCACGCCGGATAATTTGACCTACGCCCGCCCATTTGGCAATTCGTCAGGAATCCCGAACCGCCGCCGGGTCGCGCCGCCACCAGACCCGGCAATCGCCGCCCCGGCGGGACCGCCGCAACAAAAAAGCGCGCCGGGCTCATCCCGGCGCGCCAGGGTCAAAACTCAACAAAAGCTAATTAACCATTGCGACGGCGGAAAGCAACCAGGCCCGCCACCCCCAGGCCCACCAGCGCCAACGCCGACGGCTCGGGAATCATGGTGGCCGTGACCGTGAAATTATCAATTCGGCCGGTGCCCCCCGCCGCAACGGTGCCTCCATTTATGGAAGTGGTGCTGTCATCAACAACCCGGAAATAAATCGTCCCGTTCCAGTTGTCCAGCGCGCTGATGTTAAGAAAGCTGAGTTGGTCTGGCCGGCCGCCAATGGTGCCGGACCAGCTAACACCAGACGTGAGTTGATAACTGCCCACCGTGATGAAAATCGAGCCATCGGTGCTGTAGGTAAATGAAAAATCCCGGGGACCAGTGCCACTGCCGATTTGATCATAGCTAATACTGACGTCTTTGTACCCGACCGTTGAAGGAATCGTAAACTCGAAATAGTCGTTCACACTCCAGTTGTTCGCGCTGAACGATTCAGGCGATCCGTTGCCTACCGGGGAAGACCACACCGTTGACGCGCTGGCATGGACACCATAGGCGTTTCCGCTGCCAACTTCAGGCGCGATGGGGCCGAAGGTAGTACTCGTGCCAGCAATGCTGGGGCCACTGCTTTCAAAGGTCCACTGCGCAAGGGTGTCGGCCCAGGCGCTGGACGCGGCCACCAAGGCCACCGCAGAAACATGGGCCAGAATGAATCGGGTAATGGTAATTCTTTTCATTGACTTATAATGGGTTAATCAGGTTATGCCGTTGACCAAATACTTTCTTAGCTTTTGAGTCTGGCCCACGTTACCCAAGGCGGCAACTCAAGCGCAAGCAAATTCTTCAAGTTTTTTTCTCTGATGATCCGGCTTCGCCCCCGGTCCGTCACCTGCCTGCGCCCGCCTGGGCTTAGCCCGCTTTTAGGTAGTGTCCTAAAAGTTCTGCAAAAAGCAGCGGGTCATGGTAAGCCACTGGGGTGAATAAAGAACCCAGAAACGAAAGGCAAAGAACCATGACCCGAAAGGTTGGAAAGAACGTAAAGACAGTAGCATTGGAGTTGGAAGAAGTGAAGCAGGCCTTAATGGCACAGAAGGATTTTTTAGTGCCGGTGGTGCAACAGACGATGCAGGCGATGCTGGAGTTGGAGATGGAAGAGTGTTTGCAGGCGGCCCGATATGAGCGGTCGGCGGCGCGCACCGGGTATCGGAGCGGGTATTATCGGCGGCGGTTGGTGACGCGGGTGGGGCCGATTGTGCTGCGGGTGCCGCAGGATCGGAGCGGGCAATTCAGCACGCAGGTTTTTGAGCAGTATCAGCGCAGTGAGAAGGCGTTGGTGGCCGCGCTGGCACAGATGTATGTGCAGGGGGTCAGCACGCGGAAGGTGGCCGCCATCACCGAAGAGCTGTGCGGGCACGAGTTTAGCGCTTCGAGTCTCAGTGAGATTACGCGGCGGTTGGATGAGCAACTGCGCCAGTTTACGCAGCGAACGTTGGAGTCGGAGTATCCGTATGTGATATTGGATGCGCGTTACGAGCGGGTGCGGGAGGAGGGTCACATCGTGCATCGGGCTATTCTGGTGGCGCTGGGGATCGATTGGGAGGGTCGGCGCCAGGTTTTGGCGGTGGAATATGCGCCGCGGGAGAGTCACAACTGCTGGAAGGAGTTTCTGCTGGGATTGAAGCAACGGGGTTTGCACGGGGTTCGATTGGTGGTCAGTGATGATCATCCGGGGCTCAAGGCGGCGGTGCGGGAGGTG
>MTKZ01125953.1_pt1 | contig 12130 bp, 9 predicted proteins | sample 1042781 | NCBI WGS metagenome assembly MTKZ01 (sample SAMN06212207, study PRJNA360539) | anaerobic digester metagenome | biome: Wastewater treatment plant; material: sludge; isolation source: anaerobic digester fed with sludge from wastewater treatment plant | place: Denmark: WWTP Viborg ...
GCCGTTCCGCTCGTAGAAGTCCCAGGCGTTCTCGCCGTCCATGGCGATGAGGACGAGCGGGGGTGCATCCCCGCGCCACGTCTGGCCGATCTCCCGTAGCCGCCGGACGAGGTCCTCGGCCGCGTCGGCCGCCGGCCAGCGGTGGTAGTCGAACCCGATGAGGTTCGAGAGGTACGTGTCGCGGAACAGGATCGTCAGTTCGCCCCTACCGGTCGCGAAGCGCCACGGGCGGTACAGGTCCTCGCGGTGGGGAGGTCGGCCGAGCGAGCGGGCGAGGATCGCCCCGTCGGTCGCGATCCAGCGCACCCCGGCCTGGGCGAACACCGCGGCCGCGTCCGTGCTCACCGCCCCCTCCGCCGGCCACATCCCGAGGGGGCGGCCCCCGAACGTGGCCTCGTGGTGGGCGAGGGCCCGGAGGACCTGCTCGCGGGCGTCGTCCGGGGCGGCGAGGGGCGGGATCGGGTCGCTCGGCTGCGCCCGGTGGGCGACCTGGGAGTCGAGGAGCAGGGGGAGGATCGGATGGTAGAACGGCGTCGCCGTGAGCTCGACCAGCCCCTCCGCTGCGAGGGCCCGGTAGCGGGGGAGGACCTCGCCCACGAGGCGGCGATGGACGCCGGACAGATACTCCAGGTCGTCGTGCGCGAACCGGCCGCGCTGCGCCAGATCCCGGAGCGAGGGATCCCCATCGAGGACGGTCTGGCCGATCCACGAGAGGAGGAACCATCCCCACAACGCCCGCTCCCCCTCCGGCGTGACGGCGGCCGCCCGCAGGCGATTGAGATCCGGGACCGGAAGCCCCCGCCGCGCCACCGGGAGCGGGATTGCGCCGGAGAGGAGGTCGCGTACAGCCCCCTCCCCCGCCGTGGCGGGGAAGTAGCCATCGCTCAAGGAACCCGCGGCGTACCGGGTCAGCTGCTCCGTCAGGCAGGGGGTGAAGTTCACCGTCACGGGGACCTCGCCCCGCCCGATGAACGCCGCCATGTCCGTGTAGTCCTTCGTCGCCCGGAGGCGGGTCCAGGGGAGGAGGTTCTCTCCGCTCCCCGGGAGGGCGTACCACGGTTGGTGCATGTGCCACAGGAACGCGACGTGGACCTGGGATCCCATCGGCGGGCGATGGTACCCGAGGCTTGCCCCCAAGCCAACCGGGCCTAGCGGAGGGTGAGCTCCTGTATCGGTCCGTGCGTCTTAAGGCGATGCATTATACTGGCAAGACCGGCACACTCGATGTGCGCCAAAGGCAATGCATGGTCATCACTTTTGGCGCCGGGGGTGGTAGACTTGCCTTAGGGCTCGTCCGCCATCCTGGCGCCTGGCGGTGGAGCAGCTACCGAGCAACAGCCGGGGAAGAAGAACCCCCGGACTTTCTCGCCACGGATTGGGTATTGTCCCAATTTCACCAGGACCGTGCTCGGGCGGAGAAGGAATATCGGAAGTTTGTCAAGGAGGGGCGCGGGATCGACGTCTGGGCCGATCTTCGCGGTGGGGTGATCCTGGGAACGGAGCGGTTCGTGGAGGCGCTGGAACCGCTATTGCGAGGGAGGTCCTCCGCGGTGGAGATTCCTCGAAGAGAGAGGCTGGTGACCCGGCCCAAACTAGAGGAGCTGTTTTCCGGCATCACGGACAACTCCGATCAAAGTGAACGGGTCTATCAAGCTGTTCGTACTTACGGGTACACTCTCAAGGAAGTGGCGAATGCAATGGGGTTGTACTACTCGACGGTGAGCGTCATCGCTAACCGGGCGGCAGAGGCGAGGAAACACCAAAAAATGAAGACCTAACCCCCTGGGCACAGCAGGCAGGGACCTTGCTACGAGTACGTCATAATGGTTCGAACGTAGAGGCGTCCCATAGACCACTAACATAGTATGCGGGCCCTCGATGTGCCGCTGTTGACACAGGTGTGGTAACCGCAGCCTGAATGTTCCCCACGGCGTATGTTTTTTTGCGCGACAGGCGCGGGTTCCAGTGTTTTTGCATGCCCTGGCTTTGTTGGTTCTTCAAGGTCCACTGGCCTGCGAAGGGTGGAGGATACGCCCTGCGGGCCTAACTTCTCATCACCTGCCTCGCGCTCGGAGCCCCGACCGGGCCGAGGGTTGGACCTCCTGGTGCCAATCCCGGGGGGCGGTACCATATATTTTCTAGAGGAGATATTCGATGATCGTCTGCCGCAACCTGGCCAAGACCTACATAGTGCGCGAGCGGGCGGGGCTCCTCCACCGCGGCCGGCGCCGGGAGATCGAGGCCCTGCAGGGCGTTGATCTTCAAGTGGACACAGGGGAGTACGTGGGGCTCCTCGGCCGTAACGGAGCTGGCAAGACCACCTTGCTCAAGATCGTCGCCACTCTTCTCCTTCCCACCACGGGCGAGGTCCAGGTAAACGGGATCGACGCTCTACGCTACCCGACCAAGGTCCGCCGCCTCCTCGGGGTGGTTCTTGCCGGAGAACGTACCCTCTACTGGAAGCTCACCGCGCGGGAGAACCTTCTTCTTTTTGCTGGGCTCCACAACCTGCCCGGCAAGGAAGCCCGCCGACGAGCCCAGGAACTCCTGGAACTCGTAGGCCTCACGGAGTTCGCGGATGTCACGGTGGAGAAGTTCTCCACCGGGATGCGCAAGCGCCTGGCCATCGCCCGGGCCCTTATGCACCGACCGCGGGTGCTCATCCTCGATGAGCCCACCGCCGGGCTCGATCCTTACGGGGTGGAGGAGGTGTGGCAGGTGCTGCGGACGCTGCGGGAGGAAGGCACCACCGTGCTCATGGCCACCCACAATATGCTCGAGGCTGAGCGCATCCCCACGCGCCTCCTCCTCATCGACGAAGGCCGCCTCATCGCTTTGGGGACGCCCCAGGAGATCATGGCCCGGGCTGGGGCAAGGCGGACAGCGGTGCTCACTCTGGGATCGCGGCCCAAGATCAATGACGGCCTTCTTATCCACCCACTCGAAGATGGCAAATTCTCCCTCATTGTCCCGGTGGACCGGCTGCCCTCGATCTTGAGCCACCTTCAGGCAGACGGAGTGCACCTCGCGAACGTGGAGATCAAGGAAACCGGGCTGTGGGAGGCGTTCCTCAGGCTCACCGGCCAGCCGTTCGACGAGGAAGCGGAATGAGGGCGTTCCTGGCGCTCGTGCGGAAAGAGCTTTTATACCTGCGGGCGTATCCGCTCGACCTTCTGAACTTGGCGGTATCCCCAGGGCTTTTGGTGGCCCCCTATCTTGTGGTGGCGAAGCTATTTGGGGCAGGCCCGGACCTCCAGTCGTCGGTGGCCGTGGGCCTGCTCCTTTGGTACTGGCTATCCACCCTGTTCTGGACAGTGGGCTACGGGATCAGAGAGGAAATGGAGGAAGGAGTACTGGAGTCGCTTCTCACTACGCCGACGTCCCTCCTGGCGGTGCTGGGGGCCAAGGCGGTGGCCGGCATGATAGAAAACGCCTACATCACCTTGGGGATCGTCGGCTGGTTATTCGCGTTTGGGATAGCCCTTCCCCTTCCCTGGCCGGCGTTCGTAGGGGTGATGTTCCTGGCCGGTCTGGGATTGGTGGGGTTCTGCATGGCTTACGCTGGGGTCGTGCTGCTCGTCAAGCGGGCAGAGAACATAGGGGAGGGAATGCAGATGGCGCTCGGAATGTTGGCCGGCATGACCTTGCCACCGCAACTCTTCCCCCGTTCGGTATGGATCATCTCCCGGGTGATCCCGCTCTCCTACGGGATCGAGGCTGCCCGCCGCCTCTTATCGGGGGACGTGGTCGAACGCGAGATTGCCTGGCTCGTGGCAAGCGGGGCAGCGTACGCCTTCGCCGGCTGGGCTCTCTTGCGGCGGGCGGAGAGGCGGATGAAGGCCGCCGGGACCACAGGGGAGTTCTGAGATGCGGCCCGCGTTCACGCTCCTCCTCTATAGCTTCCGGAGCATGACTCGTTACCGTTCCGAGTTCTACGGTTCGCTCACCACGCCGCTCTTCCTCGCCCTGCCCGCGGTACTCCTCGGCTACTGGGGGGAGCAGCTTGGGCTCCTAGAAGCGTTCGCCCAGGCGACGGGCACCGCCCGCTATCTCGTGTACATCCTGCTCGGGGCGGTGTACTGGAACTACGTGGAGGCGGTGTGGTCGATTGCCTTCTCCCTGCGGGGGGCGATGCGGTCGGGGGTATTGGAAGCGCTCCTCGTCACCGGGCTCTCCCGCCTGGGGATGATCGGGGGCTGGTCCGGAGCTCGCCTCCTTGGGGTCACGGTGCACTCGGCGCTCGCCATCGCCCTCGTGATCGGCCTCGCTGGCTGGCCTGGAGGAGCGACGGTGGGAAAGCTTCTGCTCGTATGGGCCTTCTCGCTCGTTGGCTCTTATGGTTTAGCGTTTTTTCTCTTTGGCCTGACCTTGCGGTTTAAGGACGCCGAGTCCTTGCTCAGCCTGGTGGGCAACGTCGCCCCGCTCCTTGGAGGGGTGTTTTTCCCGATCGCCTTCCTCCCTGGCTTTCTCCGGCCGGTGTCGCTCTTCTTCCCGTTCACCTATGGCGTGGATGCGCTACGGGCCCTGTGGCTGGGGACGGAGTCGCTCTTCGCCATGCCGCTACAACTTGCGGTCCTGGCGGCGCTAGGCCTCGTCTACCTGGCTCTGGGTTGGTGGGCCTTGGGCCGGTTCGAGCAACTAAGCCGCCACCACGGCCTGGAGGGGTTCTGAGAAAGCTCTCCCCAAGAGGAGGCGCTGGCGGCTGCTCGGCTTGGGCTCGGCCGAGTAGCCCCTGGGGTCGGGAAGCTTGTGCCCGCACGCAGATTGCCGCTCTTCTCACTCGTCACCCGGCACGGCCTGTGTTGGTTGGCGCAAAGTTTGGTAATATCCAAATGTAAGTGGAATCGGCGGCTAAGGAGGTTCGTTTTGATGACTGGACCGCCGCGGGACACAGGATGTGGAGGGTGCACGGTTCTAGCCTTTTGTGTGCTCTCCGGGCTTGACGGGGAGAGCCTTTCCCAAGTCGAACGGATAATCCAGCGTATTCCCTATGCCACCGACGAGACGATATTCCATCAAGGCGCTCCAGTGCTCGGTTATCATATCCTCTGCCAAGGGCTGGCCAAACTCTACGCCCAGGCTTCAAGGGGTAGGAGAGTGCTCTTCAAATTCTCCGGCCCGGGCGACCTCCTGGGAGGACCGGTTGCCGAGGTTTACCGGGCCTCCGCCCAGGCGATGGAGGATTCCCTGGTGGCGTTCATCGATAGGCAGGCCTTTTCTGAGCTACTCAGAGACCATCCCCGGGTTGCCCTAGAGGTAATCCGCCGGATCGGGCAGGACCGAGATTTGCTCGCCGCGCGGTTGGTGGCCATAGCCTATGGCGACGTCCGAAGTCGGCTGGCCAGCGTGCTCTTGGAGCTTGGTGAGAGGCATGGGGTCCAGGCGGCCGACGGCATACGGATCAACCTTCCGCTCTCATTGCGGGACGTGGCGGAGATGATCGGGTGCACCCCGCAGACGGCGAGCGAGGAGTTGCACAAACTTGCCAAGAAGGGATTGGTCAAGGTGGCATGGCCTAGGATCTTCATTCTCGACCCAGAGGGCCTACGCCGCCTTGGGTGACGAATGTCCAAGCTCGACTGGAAATATTGTTCCTTTCAGCGTTACCGCTCATGATTTCGTCTAGACGAAGGCATCTCTTCATCTAGACGCTTGATGCCCGGCGCACTGGGTATTAGTGTAAGTAACAAGGAGGTGATGGAAGATGAGAAGAAGGTTGCTTAGGGCGATGCTGTTGGTCTCCATCCTTGTGATCACATTGCAGTTTGCAGCGTGGGCGCCTCCTGCTTGCGACGTTTGCTGGGGGTCGTGCTCTGGAAATTGCTCTTATGACGGCTGGTTTTCCTATGAAGACTGCACCTGCAATGCTTGCATAGGCAACGAAGATTTGGATTGGTATTGCTCAGGAAAATGCAGCAAATATTGGTGCGAGCAGGCGTGGCCTTCGCCGGACTACGAATGTTATGTGACCATCACCGAAACCAACACGTGCAAATACTGCTGCGACTAGAGCACTCTCTGTTCTCGTTCTCGTGCCGGCAACAGCCACTCAACTTCGGTGGATTATGATACCCCTGCGTCCTTTGTAGGAGTGTAATGACCATGTCGAAGCGCGCAATTGTCATAACACTCGTGAGTATATCGTTCATCGTACTTGTGGGGGTCGGCGTTTTTACCTTTGTCATGCGGAGTAGCAGAAGTCCAGGTTGTCCGACATGCGGTGAAAAAGCAGTAACCACTACAGGCAGCGAGGAACTCACATTGGAGCAGGCACTGCGTACGGACTATGCGGAGAAGCTGGCCTCCGCCAGACAAGGACTGGCTGAAGGAGAGGTTGCGCCAACGATTACGGGAGTGCAGTTCGCCGAAGGTCCGACAATTGTTTACGACTGGAGACCTGATGAAAAACCCTCACCGGCGAGTGACTACCTATTTGCAAGTGTACTGCGGGATTGGGCCAAGATGTTTGAGGGACTTTAAATCGTGCTCGTCATCAGCGGGCCTACCGCAGAGGTATTCGCTAATGTCATGGACTCAATCGTGGAGGACCAGGTTACGGTGATCCTGGATCCGTTCGGGAAGATCCGCGCTAACTACGAGCTTCTGAACTTCCCCCGCGGAATGCTCTTCCTGGTAGACCAAGATGGCAGTATCGTTGGGCGAGCACGCGGCATTCAGGAGGAGAACTGGTATTACCTATCCCAGGTTGTGGAAGCGCACGCTCGTGGAGAGTCACCCAAGACCGAGAACATGCCGTTTGCCGTCCGCCACCCCAAGTCCACGCTGGGAAACCCCGTTCAGATCGCAGGTTTGACAGATATCTCTGGGAATCCAGCTCCGGTGGACATGTTCCGCGGTCAGGTGACCATGGTCTACTTTTTTGCCCCCTACTGTCAGCCATGTGCCGTTGCTACAGAAGTGACAAAGCAGTTGCACGAGGAGTTCGGAGATCGGGTACAGTTCATCGGATTGGCGCATGTTCTCTCCCGCGACACGGTCTACTGGGCACACATCTGCGCCACTCGCTATGACGCAAAAGAAAGCTGGGCTTGGACCATCCCCGAAGGGAATGATGGTGCGCAACGGTACGTCGAGGAGAGAGTAGTCGCACTTAAGGACTACATCGTGGGGATTGAGTTTCCCGTCCTCATCGATTGGGACGATCGGGTGATGGGAGCGTGGGGAATGGGCCTATGTGGTTTCCCCTCATGGGCAATTCTAGATCATGACGGACGACTCGTGCAGATGGTTCCCGGAGGTGCTATGTGGTACAACCGCAACGGTCAAAGGGTGGAGACAACTTCTCCACCCGTGGACTGGTTGCGAGAGATGCTGAGTGCGGCGCTGACCATCGAGAGGTCCCGGTAGCACGGTATATAATCAGCCGATGCTCTTCCGGGTCCGGACTACGGTGGTGCTCGTCAGCGTAGCCGCCGGGGCGGCTGCGTTGTGGCTGGCTTTGGGGTTGTGGGAAGGCGTCGAATGGACCCTTAAGGACCTTGTACAACGCAGCGGTGCCAACCTGTTCCGCGTGGAACCCCTGTCACACGAAGGGTTCGATGAAACTGATCTGGCTGAGATTCAGGCTCTGGACACAGTAACAGGCGTGGCGGCAGATACAGCAGATTGTTTGTCCAGCCGGTCCACAGACGAGCATGTGTTCATCTTCACCGGGGTAACTCCGGGATACTTCGCGATCCGTAGCCTCCCCTTGCAGGAAGGCCGCAGTTTCGAAGAAGGGGAAACCGGCGTGGCGGTTATCGGGGCTCAAGTAGCCTCCGCTCTGTACAGCCAGACCGCAGTTGGACAGATGCTTGTGCATCGGAAGCAGGAGTTCCGGGTGGTTGGAGTCCTCGCCCCGGTCCCCCAAGACCGTCGCTGGGAACTCCACGAGGGCCTAGACATCCGTGTGTTTGTGCCGCCTTCCGAGATCAAGAAGCTGGGCTTCTCGTCGTCGTTCGATACGATCTGGGTTCAGGCTAAAGAGGGGCATCTCCCGACCGCCATGGAGGATGTTCAGATGCTGCTGGCAGGGAGGGCAAAGGTAACCCCCATCCTTTCCCTCTACGACATCTTCTTCCGTTCCCAACGCCAGATCATGACCTCGTTGTCGGTCGTAGCCTGCCTTATCCTCGTCGTCGGCGCACTCAACGTCGCTACCATAGCCTCGATCTCTGTGATCTCCCGGACCCGGGAAATCGGGATCCGCCGCGCCGTGGGAGCCACCTGCGGGAATGTTCGAGCCCAATTCCTGCGCGAAGCGTTGCTCCTGATGAGCACAGGCGGGTTCCTAGGTGGCATCCTTGCGGCCCTTCTGGGCCCAATCGTGAGTAACCTAGCACAAGTACCCCTCCGCCTTGGCCTCATGCATCTCACAGGCGGCTTCGTGCTCGTTATCCTGGGCATCGGAGCAGGTGTAACTCCCGCGCTTAGAGCAAGCAGAATTCCCCCCAACGAGGCTCTGGCCTACCGATCGCTACTCATGCCTCGCCGTTGGCGGTGGTCGCCAGCGCGATTTTCCGCTGGACTTGGGGTGACAGTCGGAGTAGGCACAACCTTGTTCATCCTCTCGTTCGGCGACTGCTCGCGGCGGCAGCTCGAACGGATCTTCGGCCCAGTTGATCCCCGGGTAGCCGTTATCCACACCGAAACGGAGCGAGCAGTTGGCACAGCTGGGTTCCTTCGTTCATATGTCCTCAGCCAAGAAGACTGTTCCGCGGTTGCGGCGATCGACGGAGTGAAGGTGGCAGCTTTTGTTGTTCGGAACAGAACAACCTTTGCCACCAGCGATGGAGAAGCGTCGATCATGGAGTTTGCTCTCCCTCCAGGCGCTGAGACCATCGTCCCAGGAACGCTCGCTGAGGGCCGGTTCTTCACCCGGGAGGATCTAGAAGATGGCGTACCCTGCGTCGTCCTTGGCGCTGTTACCGCCGAACGGCTGTTTCCTGAAGGGAATGCAGTTGGCCAGTTTGTCCGCAGCGGATATGGGGAACTGGAGGTGATCGGGGTATTCGCAGAGGGCTCAGGCACACTGGGTGACCCTCGTTTCCCATCCGAGTTCGCGTACGTTCCCGCCAAGGTACCCCGCCCCACGCCGCTCTCTCCTCTACAAGGCAGGATATGGGTGAAAATCGACACAGCCTACGACGTTGATTCGGTGCTGGCAGCAGTCGCCAACGTTCTGGCGGAACGTCATCCGCTACAGGCTCCAGCCGTGATCGAAGGGCCGGCCGCAGAACTCCACAAGTTGGTGATGATGCAAGCAAACATCGTCTGGATCTTCTTCCTCGTTGCTGTAGGTGCCATCGTGGCAAGCGCAGTTGGGGTGGGGTGTGTGGCCTGGTACGAAGCGGCACTAAGGACGGCTGAGGTGGGGATCCGCCGCGCGATGGGAGCAACGCGCACCCAGATCCTGTGGACCTTCTTGAAAGGGGGCATTGGCCTTGTTCTGATTGGCGGCGCTCTCGGACTGGCGCTAGGAGCAGGTGCGGCCACGGTGCTCGCCCTGCGCTCGGGTTGGCCCCTCTACTTCAGCGTGGGTTGGGCGGTCTGGGCACTTGGTCTCTCTCTAGTGGTTGGTATGGCAGGCTTGCTCCCGCCAGCATGGCGAGCGAGTCGAGCGTCTCCGGCGGAAGCGATGCGAAGGGGATGGGGATGATTGAGGTCCACGATGTCACTAAGGTGTATCGCAAGGGACGGGTGGAAGTCCCTGCCTTGCGCGGAGTTACCCTGCGAGTCGAAGAAGGGGAGTTCCTTATCGTCCAAGGGCCGTCGGGTTCGGGGAAAACCACCCTCCTGAACTTGATCGGCCTCTTGGATACCCCCAGCGCTGGAGAGATCCGTCTGTTTGGCTCTGATGTCCGAAGGCTGTCGGACCGTGAGCAATCTCGCTTGCGGGGTCGGACGATAGGGTTTGTGTTCCAGTCGTTCAACTTGATCCCCTATCTGCGAGCGTGGGAAAACGTCGCGTTGCCTCTGTATTACGCCGGAATCGGAAGGAGGGCACAGAGGAAGATGGCTCTCGCCGTGCTGGAGAAGTTGGGGCTGGCCCAACGAGCTGAGCATCTCCCGAGCGAACTCTCTGGGGGAGAGGAGCAACGGGTGGCAATCGCACGGGCCCTTGTGATCGAGCCCAAGTTGATCCTGGCTGACGAACCTACCGGGAACGTGGACTCATCCACAGGCCGCAGTGTGATGCAGGAATTCACGCGGCTGAGTGAGACCGGGATCACCCTGATCGTCGCCACCCACGACCCAATGGTGGTCTCCTTCGCTGGACGGGTGGTGCGGTTGCACGACGGCCGGTTGGAGGACGGCTTCCTTCCTTCCACTGCCTCCCATCATTAGGACAACGGGACCTGAGTACTGGAAGAGACGAGTCCTGGCAGCCCCGGGAGAGTAGGTCGCCGCCTGGATTTTTCTGGAAAGCTTCCGCCTCTCTTTTTGTTCACAAACGCCCTTGCCTCCTTTTTACAAGTTGGTCTTTGTATGCGATCGTATATCTAATCACAAAGATGTTTGTAGGTAACTGCGTAACCCCCAATGAAATATGGTTATAGGGAGAGAATAGGCAAAGATGCTGGAAGGAAGAGCTTAGGATAAACGAGGGAGAAAGTATGATGCCGACCTTTTGCGAAGGTAACAAGGTTTATCTGCGGCCAGTCCAATTGGAAGATTTGCCGCTCATCGTGAAATGGAAGAGCGATCCATTGGTGCGGAGAATGGCCCTGGGGCAGGGGGCACAGGTGACCCTAGAAAACCAAGAGGAAGACGTAAAGAGGGCAATCGAGTCCGATAAGGAGTCGTACCTGATCATCGCGGTTAAGGAGACTGGCCAGGCGATCGGTTATGTACGCATCAACTGGATGGACGAGACGAAGCGCTTTGCCTGGCTGCGGTTTGCCCTGGGGGAACAGCGGGGGAGGGGATATGCCAAGGACGCTTTGAAGGCCCTCTTGGCACACCTGTTCTCTGAGGAAGTGCACCGCGTGGACGCAGAGGTTTATGAATTCAACGAGCGTAGCCTGGGCTTACTTGGATCTCTGGGCTTTAAGCGGGAAGGCATAAAGCGCGAGGCCCATTTTGACAGCGAACGCTATGTGGACGTTGTGGTTTTGGGATTATTGAAAGAAGAATTCCGAATGGTTTCGTAGAAGTCTGCTACGAAGGCAGTTATTGCTGGAGCGGGCGCGGGGGTCAGGTCTTCACCTTTGGTGTTAGGCGCGACACACTTGGCGTGTGGCACGCCCGTTACGCATCGAATATGAGGGCGCGGTGTGCCACATCACCAGCCGTGATAACGCCCGCCAGATATCTTCCTGGACGACGAAGACCGGTTGAGCTTCTTGAAAACCCTGGAGGACGTCGTCACACGGTACACCTGGATCTGCTACGCCTGCTGCTTGATGCCAAACCACTGTCACCGCCCTGTGCAGACGCGCTCAACCAATCCCAGGGGATGCAGCTCCTCAACGGGGCCTACCCCCCGGGCTTCAACCGCCGGAACAACCGGGTGGGGCACGTCCTGCGTGGTGGAGGCCGTGGATACACCCTCAAGGAGATCGCCGAGGCCTTGGGCCTCCAGTACGCCACGGTCAGCCGCCGGCGAGAGAGGCGCGAGGCGGGGCCGTCGTACTGCGAGATCTGTCTCTGCGCTATTGTTTCGGGGTGAATGAGCCGGGCGGAGGGGCCCTACGATTTGGGGGCAGGGGGCTACGATGGGGATCAAGGACCTGCCGGAGGTGGATCGGCCGCAGAAGCTCCGCGCCCGTGGGTCCCCAGGCGTTGTCGGACGCCGAATTCCTCGCCGTCCCCATCCGCACCGGGACGAGGGGGAAGAGCGCGGTCGAGCTGGCCCAAGCGCGCCTGGAGGGGGCCGGTCCGCAGCTCGCGCGGTGGAGCGGGGACGACCTCGCCCCCACCCGCCAGCTCGTCGAGGCGGGGAAGATCTGGGGATCGAGGTCCTCGTCCACATCATCGTGACGAAGGCGGGGCACACCCCGCTGTACGACAGGGCTACATCCCGTGACCGGCCGGCGATGGCCCGAACGAGGGATGCACGGAGAAGAGCCGGCACGCGCTTTCCCACGTGACCTCCGCGAGTTCGGGCACGGGGATCCCCCGCAGCGCG
>MTKZ01011629.1_pt1 | contig 12126 bp, 13 predicted proteins | sample 1042781 | NCBI WGS metagenome assembly MTKZ01 (sample SAMN06212207, study PRJNA360539) | anaerobic digester metagenome | biome: Wastewater treatment plant; material: sludge; isolation source: anaerobic digester fed with sludge from wastewater treatment plant | place: Denmark: WWTP Viborg ...
ATGTCGACAATGTCGAGCTTGGTCGTCAGTGACGGATGGGTTTGGCATCCGACGGAGAAGGCTTGGAAAAGCCGGCGGCCGACGTCCAAGGGCACCGAGTCCAGCGTCGACCTGTACGCGTCGAGCAGCCGGTCCATCGCATCTCGATGCTCGATCGGAACCGGTCCGCTGACGTGGAGCGTCAAGGTCAGTTCGGGACGTTGATCGAACACGAACCGGAACGGCTCGTACTGCAGAAGCGCGGCGATCAGTTCCCAGTTCCGCCAGATGCGCTTGCGAGGCACGATGCGGGTCGGCTGCAAAAGATAGAGCGCTCCGTCGGTGGTGATGTCGAGCTGCAAATCGCGATGTGCAGCGCAGACCACCGGTGCTTGATCGGCCATCCACGTGCCGAGCGTCTGCTGAAAGCGGCCGACGGAGGCCGGCTCGATCATCGGGGTTCCGCCGAGCACGTGAGCCATTTGCCGACGGTTCTCGACCTTGCGCTCCGGCGTGGGTTCATCGAAGAAGCCGGCATCGATGGCGGTTCCGATCGTGAAGACGCCGTCGGGATGGAAGTGGAACCGGTCGATGAGACGCCGCGATTGCACCGGGTTGATGTTGGCCTGTACCCAGTTGCGACCGTTCCACGGAAAGATGCGTTGGAGGAAGGAGAAGAACTCCTCGTTGTCGTGGTTGCGGAAGAAGTGGTCTCGCGGGCCGGGTTCTTCACCCGGGTTGCGTTTGCATCCGGCCTTGCCGCCTTCCCAGTAGAAGTCGTGGTTGTTGTTGATGACCGCGCAACCGGTCACCTCGGTTGCGAGCACGATGGCCAGCGCGTAGGCCACATTGCCGGGGTTGGAGTTCGTGTTGACGATGACGAGGAGGCCGACGTGGTTGTCCTCGATGTAGTTGACGAGCCGCTCAGCGAGGACGAGCGCCTGCTGCCACATCTCGGCCGACAGCTCGCTTGACTGCTGACTCCCCGGCGGCAGGTCCTCGAAGAAGAGGCGGGCGAACCACTTGCCATCATCCCATTTGTCCCATCCGTCTGCGCCCTTCAGACGGCAGCGTTGCCACTCCGGGTCGAGGATGGCGTCCGCCTTCCCGCCGAAGTTCCCCGCGATGCAATGGATTGGCGCACCGGGTGAGATCTCGGTGAGGCACCTCGCATACTTGGCGATCTCCATCGACACCCCGTCGATGTCGAACGCGAAGGTGACGAATCCGATGCCTTGGGCCATCCGGTCGCGAAGGCTGGACGACGGGGGATCGAAGGTGTGCCGAGCGAGTTCGTCCAACACCTCGCTGATGCCGTCGCCCGTGTCGACGTGGCGCTGCTTCAGATCCTCAATACGCACGAGCAATCCATTTCCGGTTGGCGTTCTTCCATGCCCATCATCGTAGGTTTGGTGACCCGTTCGTCACCTATTGGTGGTTCGCTGGTGATTCGGTGGGCTGGGGAGCACCCGAGTCTCGACATCGCAGCAGCCGAAGTAGGATGGAGCAGGTTCTTGAACGCATGAGGGGTCAGCGCCGACGTCTGGCCCAGTTCGAGAAATGGAGACCTACCAATCGACCAACCGACCCCGGGCTCGGGCCTGCGCAGATCCACGACGTGGGTTGCTGCGCTGGGCATCGTTGCCGTGACTGTTCTCGCAATCGGCATCGTTGGCTCAACGCGCGCCGAACCGGGCGAGGTAGCTGCGACACGGGCCAACGTCCCGAAGCCGGTGGATGGCGTCTCAAAACCGACATCGAAGGCTCTTTCGGCGACCCAAGCCCAAGGGGCTCCCGTTCGGCCGTGGATGCGCCGCTTCGAGCCCGGCGAGCGCCCGCCCCAGTTCGTGGTGTTCTCCTTTGACGGAGGGGGCTACAAGGAACGCTGGCAGCTGTTCCTCGATACAGCCAAGGCATCGCAGGCGACGTTCACCGTGTTCATGACCGGCACCTATTTCGTCCCGGAGGCGTCCCGGACCGACTACACCCCACCCGGTAACCCGCCGGGCATGGCCGACGTGGCGTTTTCGAAGAGCGATGAGCAACTGGCCACCCTGCTGACCAACCTCAACCGAGCCGTCGACGAGGGCCATGAACTTGGCAACCACGCTGTTGGTCATCTTTGCACGGGGATGTCGACCGAGGTCGGTGCCACCTGGTCCGCCGCCCAATGGGGTGACGAACTGGACCAGTTCACCGCCTTCTTCGAACGAGCTCTAGATCGAGCACCAGATCTGATCGGGGAACCGCTCCTCGCCGACCCCGACTCGATCGAGGGATTCCGGGCGCCATGCTTGGAGTACCAGAAGGAGGCGCTGATGCCGGCACTGCGAGACCGCGGATACCGCTACGACTCGAGCGCGATTGCTACGGGCGTCGAGTGGCCAACGATCGACGACGGACTCTGGGAATTCCCCATCTCCACCGTGTACTTCAACGGTGACCGCACCCTCACCCTGGACTACAACCTGTGGTTGCAGTTCAACGGTGGCAAGAACCGACCCGAAGACGCTCCCAGCATGCGGGCACGCACGACGGACGTCTACGACGCGGTGCTCGATTTCGTCATCACCGGCAACCGTGCGCCGCTGGTGATCGCCAACCATTTCAACAACTGGAGCGGCAACGCCTTCAACCCGGCAACCGCCGACTTCATGGCGGCTGCGTGCCCACGAGCAGATGTGCAGTGTGTGCCCTTCACCACCGTGGTCGACTGGCTGGAACTGCAAACCCCGGGCTACCTCGACGCCATGCGAGCAGAACCCACCGGCTACATCGCCATCCCAAAGACAGGAGCCTGAACCATGCGCCACGGAACACCATCGGATCTTCCCTGAGAGCTACGCCGGCTTGCTACGGTCCGGTTGGCACCTGCCTACGTCTCTTGGAGGGAAACCTAAATGAACCTAGGCCAATCGCGCATTCGGATGTCCGTGGCGTTGCTCCTCAGCATCGCCACGTTGGGGCTTGTCAACGGGTGCGGGGCGGCCGGCGTTCCGGCCGACGACGTCTCCACCCTCGCCGGTAGCACCGTCGGGTTTGCTGACGGCTCCGGTACGACCGCCCAGTTCAACGGCCCCTCCGGGGTGGCGGTCGCACCCGACGGCACCGTGTACGTCGCCGACACCAACAACCATCGAATTCGGGCCACCGACCCGACTACCGGTGAGGTCACCACCCTCGCCGGAAACGGCTTCGCCGGGTTTGTTGACGGCCCCGGGGGCACCGCCCAATTCTCGGTCCCGTTCGGGGTGGCGGTCGCGCCGAACGGCACCGTCTACGTCGCCGACACCAACAACCACCGGATCCGGGCCATCGACCCCACCACTGGCACGGTCACCACCCTCGCCGGAACCGACAACGCAGGGTACGCCGATGGCCCCAGCGACACCGCCCAGTTCAACGGCCCCACCGGGGTGACGGTCGACCCCAACGGCACCGTCTACGTCGCCGACAACTTCAACAACCGGATCCGAGCGATCGACCCGATCACCGCTCAGGTCACCACCCTGGCCGGCAGCGGCTCCGGCTTTGCTGACGGCCCCAGCGCCACCGCCCGATTCTTCCGCCCGTTCGGGGTGGCGGTCGCCCCGAACGGCACCGTTTACGTCGCCGACTACCTCAATCATCGGATCCGGGCCATCGACCCCACCACTGGCACGGTCACCACCCTCGCCGGCAACGGCACTGCCGGGTTTGTTGATGGGCCCGGCGCCACCGCCCAGTTCACTGGTCCGTCCGGGGTGACGGTCAACTCCGACGGCACCGTCTACGTCGCCGACCGAGGAAACCAGCGGATCCGGGCCATCGAATCGACGACCGGTCAGGTCACCACCTTCGCCGGCAACGGCACTGCCGGGTTTGTTGATGGGCCCGGCGCCACCGCCCAGTTCAACGGTCCGTCCGGGGTGACGGTCGACCCCGACGGCACCATCTACGTCGCCGACCTCGACAACCATCGGATCCGGAAGATCACCTGAACCCGCCGACCGACCCAACAGCCCGGGGTCGTCCAACCACGGGCCGGTTTCCAATCACCGGAACACCCTCAGCGACGGCGGGACGCCCTCTTCGCTGCCCGACGTTCCCGGCGTTTCATCGCCTCGTTGAAGTACGCTGCCAGCAGCGACAACCCGCTGGCGAGGTACACGACGGTGAAGAGTTTCGAGACGTCAGTGGTCGGGGCGAGATCGCCGTATCCCACGGTGGCCAGGGTCACCACGCTGAAGTACAACGAGTCGACCCAGCTCCAGTCCTCGAGCAGGTGATACACGACGGTTCCTGTCAGCAACGTGCCGGCGGCCAAACCGCTGACCACGCTCGACGAGCGTCGCTCCCAAACGCCGGACGTGACGCCGGTCGGCTCACTTCCTTCCGGCTCATTGCCTTCCGGTTCATCGCTCGTTGCTTCCATGGTGGGGCCGCTCAGTCGTCGTCGGGCGGCGACGCCTCGCCCGGCGAGGTGTCGTGTTCGGCGGTGCCGGTGCCGGGATTGGCTGTGCCGCCAACCCCCGGGACGTCTCCGCCCGAAGACTCCTCACCGTACGTCGAGGCGTACACGACCGCGTAGGTCTTCCCGGAGTTGCTGATGATCGACGTGATGAGCGCAGCAAACGGGAGTGCCATGAACGCACCCATCGGCCCTGCGATCGCCCCTCCCGCCAGCGCCGACCCGAACGCCACCCCACCGTTGATCGACATCGTTTCGGCACTCAGCTTCGGGCTCAACCAGTAGTTCTCACCCTGCTGGTAAATCAACGTCCACACCAACAGGATCAGCCCCGACCCCAGACCTTGAACGGCCAACGTCATCAGGATCGGAACCGCCGCTCCGATGTAGGTGCCGACCGCCGGAATGAACTCGGCGACGAACCCTTCGAACACCGACATCGGGAGGGCATACACAACCGGCATCCCGACCAGCAGCATCGCCACGAAAAACAACCCACCATTGATCAGCATCAAGAGCAGACGCGAGTAGAAGTAGCCGCCGGTCTGTTTGATCGCGGTATCCATCACCCATCCGGTCACCTTCTGACGTCGGGGTGGCATCCTCGCCAACAACGCCTTTTGGATCCGCGGCCAGTCTGCTGCGAAGTAGAACGTGAACAGCGCGATCGTCGCCACGTTGAAGATCAGCCCGAGCCCCTCGGACGCGATACCCCCCAGGTTTTTGGAAAATCCGGAGATGGCGTCGGCGGTCGACACCACAGCGTCATCGCCTTTGGTCCGTCCGATCAGGTCCTTGCCGATCAGCTTCTGCCCTTTGGAATTCAGCTCCGCAACCCACTTGTCACCGTTCTTGCCGACCTCGCCGGCGAAGTCCGAAACGCCTGGGATCAACACCACGACCATCAGCACCATGAACAACAGCAGCACCGCGTAAATCGCCCCCACCGCCACGCCACGCTTCCACCCACGCTTTGCGTGGAGATAGTTCACTGCCGGCACCATCGCAATCGCGAAGAACAGCGACAACCCAAGCAGCCGCAACAGCGACTGGGCACGCCATGCCATCAACGCGAGAACGAACGTCGCCAGTCCAACCGCTACGACCTTCCACAGCGACTGCCACACCCACTTGTTCAGCCAAGCTGGGGGGCTCACCGACTGGACTGCGCCGGCACGCGCCGCTGCCACGACATCGTCCGGCATCTCGTTCGCGGCACCGGGCCCGCTCAACACATCTGGCCCATCAGACGCCAGGTCATCGACCATCTCGCTCACCTCTCGGTCACCTTCTCTTCAGTTCGCACGATACGGGAGTTGCACTCCACCCGGCTCGCTCGTCGGCCTGCCCACTCAGAATCCGACAGCCATCAACTCCGTCTTGAGGTCCTCGGCGATCGCAACGATGGGACCGAACAGTCTGAGCTCGTGGCGGCGTTCGACGACGACACGTTGTGGGCCGAGCAGCTGCTCGACGCCCGACGTTCGCCCTCGACCGAGCGATACAACCGGGTCACCCCCATTCAGCCGGCTGTGGCGACCACTCTAAAACCGATGTTGCCGGCGGTGGAGTCGGTCTGATTCGCGCTCCGCGCATCCACCCGGTAGCGCCAGCAGTAGCTCTCGTGGCAGAGGTACGACCCCCCACGCATCACCCGGGCCGTCCCGTCCGGCGGACCGGCCGGATCGATGGCGGCCTTGCGATGGTAGGTAAGTAGAGCGAACCAATCGAGACACCATTCCCAGACGTTGCCGGTCATCTGGTGGAGGCCAAAGCCGTTCGGCGGGAAGTGGTCGGCGGGACTCGTCCCGATCCACCCGTCGGCGCCGGTGTTTCCGCCGGGGAAGTCACCCTGGAACACGTTCATCCAGTGCTCGCCGTTCGGCTCCAGGTCGTCGCCCCACGGATAGTGCGATCCGCTACGTCCTCCGCGTGCCGCACGCTCCCATTGCGCTTCGGTCGGCAGCGCCGTGCCGCTCCAGTCGCAGAACGCAACCGCGTCTTCCCAGCTGACGTGGACCACTGGGTGGCCGCCGCGATCGGCAACATCGCTGTGCGGACCTTCCGGGTGTCGCCAGTCCGCCCCGTCCACCTCACGCCACCAGGGCGCCGCCACCACACCGCGGGTCGGCGGGAAGTCATCGGGGAGGAGACCGCCGAAGACAAACGAGTTGCCGAAGCGTTCCGCCGTGCTCTGATGGCCGGTTGCGGCGGCGAACGCTTCGAACTGGTCGTTGGTCACCGTGGTCCGGGCGATGGCGAACGGGCTCAAGGCCACCGTGTGTTCCGGTCCTTCACCATCGCCCGGGTAGCCGGTCGGATCGTTGGTGCCCATGGTGAACTCACCGCCCGGGATACCAACAAAATCGAACTCGACCGGATCGGTCTGCGTCTCGCCCTGGAGGTTGGAACCAGCTCCGCACCCGCTTGATTCAGCGGTGGCGGGCAAAGCTCCCGGCCCGGTCGGCCGTACTGGCGCGCAACAGGGTTGATCGTCGGAATGCATGGTTCCTTCCGTGCGCAAGGTGGCGCTCTGGTGCCCGGTGCGTTCCAGCGCTCGGGCGAGTGCCCCATGCTCCCAGATCGACGACGGCGCGCGGTGGCATCAGGTGCAACCACTATGCAGGTGAAATCGAATCCCCTGATGTGGGTGATGCCGCAGCGATCGCTCGGCCTCAAGCTGATTCCACAACCAAGCGGAGCACCCTTTTCAAGGGCCTCACGAACAGGAGAGATCACATGGCAAAAGCAGACGGAACCTTCCTCTACATCGGCACGTATGCGAGCGAGGCGGCAGCTCGAGACGACTACGCCATCGTGAAGGACCTCCACACCGACGGCGCTGTCGGCACCTACGACGCAGCCATGATCACCAAGGACTCGTCCGGCAAGGTGCACGTCAACAAGGACGAGATGGCGACGCGCCACGGCGGTTGGGGCGGCGCCGCGGCGGGCGCGGTGATCGGCATCCTCTTCCCGCCGGCCATTCTCGGCTCCGCCCTCGTTGGTGGCGCCATCGGCAGTATCGGCGGCCACGTCTGGCGCGGCCTCTCCCGATCTGACGTCAAGGAACTCGGTGAGCTCATCGACTCGGGCGAGGCAGCGCTGCTGGTCGTTGGTGCGAGCACCCTCCAGGCTGCGCTCGACAAGGCCACGCTGAAGGCCGAAAAGCACGTTGCCAGGGAGCTCGGCGTCAGCACAAGCGACGTCGATGCCGCCGTGCAGGAAGCCGCCTCCGAAATCAGCTGACTTCCCGACCGTCGCCGTCTTCAACCCGGCGCCACCATCGTCAACGCTTGTGGCCTCCGCTGATGCGTGGCGCGAGATCGATTTCGGCGCCGGCGTGAGTTCCCCAGAACCACACATCTCTCACCTCCGCACGGGTGAGCAGTTGCTCTATCACGAACCCTTCCCAACTCGCGCCAAGCTTGGGGTGGCTCGACACCGCGGCCCGGTCATCAAGGCCGAGCAGACGATGCAAGAGCCCGCTATCGCGGACATACACCTTCGGCGACCGCACTTGACGCTCTCCGACGTCAGACCGACGTGATCGAGGGAAGCCGAGCCAAGAACCAGGAATCGACCGTTCCTGCNNCGAACAAGAACTGCTCATGGGCCGCTATGCCGGCCGCCGCCCCGTCGCTGGGCCGGCCCGACAGCCCCGCGTAGTTGAACGACAAGACCAGCAGCGCGAAGAACGCACACGTGAAGACGACGATCGAGTCGGCGATGCTGCGATCCTCGTCCTGTACCGCCTCGTGATCGAGGAGCAACAAAATCGCCAGCAGTGCGAATCCGGCGAGGTCCGGCGATCGCCGAGTACCAGCCGGCGGCGGCCGCTATGTCGAACTGAAGCAGGTCCAACCGGCAGTTCAACGCAGACCCACCGAGCTTCTGCGACCCGGGCTTCGACGCTCCGGGCACTCCGGCTGAGCAGCATGCGAGTACGGTTCAGGGCCACCCACCACTTGCGTCCTCATGGGGCTCCGATCGGCGCAGGAAGCCTTCTGACAGCGTAGCCAGATCGCTGTCGAGCTGGGCCCGACGCGCACTACGTCGCCTGGTCGCCCTTCGCGTTGGCGACCGATTTCAGTTGAGCGTCAAAGGTCAGCACGTCGGTGCCATGCCAGATTGCGACTGCCAGGACCAGGCAGTCGGGCATCTTCAGTCCGCTCTCGGCGCGGAGTCGAGCAAGCGCGACCGCATCGACGTGCATCGGAGACTCCCGCATACCAATGCTGATCAGCGTGTTCAGGACGGCCAACTCCGTGCCATGACGCGCAGGGTGCACCAGCACCTCTGCGAGCGTGACCGGGTGAACCAAAAACTGGTCGACATCGATCAACCCCTGCACGGCATCGGCGTGATGCGCATCGCCCGGGTCCAGATAGGCGATCAGCGCGCTGGCATCGGCGACGATCAGTCCGGCCATTCGTCGCGCAACTCCTCCAGGTAGCCGGCGGGGTAGGTCTGCGATCCGGCAAGCCCTCGCAAGAGCGCTTCTCGCCCGAGCGCTTCGCTACTGGCGGCGTGGCCCCGCTCGATCAGCATCGCCACCAACGCCGAGGGGCTCAGATCGGGATGAAGCCGGGCCTGGGCATCAAGGATCCGTTCGAGTTCACCGGTAGCCGTAATCGTGATGCGCTGCTTGATCGTCGGCACGGAGCAAGTGTAACACCGCAACTTCTCTGGGTGTCGCACCTCCCTGCGCACTCGCTGACCGAGCGACGTTGGCCGAGAGTTCCCGGCGGTCTCTCGGAGGATCGCTACCGGGAGCGGGAGATCTTGGATGGCGAGTCTGGCCAAGGACGTCATCTTCGGTCATTGGCGGGTTCTTGAGATCGGCTGCCTGTTTCCAGATCACGGCACTCCCAAAGGCAGCGGTTCCGGGCTCCAGAAAACGGTCGAGGCTGCTGGCGCCGCTACATCGAATCCCTGGCAGGCGTGTGGATAATACTTAGCATAGGTGTAGTATCGTATGCATGATCTTGAGTCGACCGTTCCTGGCGGTGACACCGACGATCGATGGGGACGTCCTCGCGGTACTGGCACGAGCCGACGCTTCGTTCACCCCACCGCAGGTGCACGACCTCATCGGGTTCCACTCTGTTGCCGGTGTCCGAAACGCGCTCGTTCGACTGACCGGTCAGGGCGTCCTCCACTGCGAGCAAGTTGGCCGCGCCTACACCTACCGGCTCAACCGACAGCACATATGCGCCCCGCACATCATCGGGCTGGCTCACGCCACCCGCGAAGTGCTGCAACGGATGCGCGACCAGATCGACACTTGGTCGACACCGTGCGAATTCGCCGCGCTCTTCGGATCTGCCGCTACGGGAAGCATGACCGAAGGAAGCGACATCGACGTGTTCGTCGTCCGACCTGATTCGGTCGACGTCGAAGATGACATGCAGTGGCACGAGCAGCTCGACGCCTTCGCAACTGCCAGCACTTCGTGGACCGGCAACGACACGCGCATCCTTGAGATGTCAGCGTCTGAAGTCGCAGACACGATCGCGACCGAGCGGATCCTCGCTGAGATCGCTCGCGACGGCATCGTCTTGTCTGGCACCCCTGGATACCTCGCCGGCGTGAAGCCAGGGCCGGACCACCGGCAGGCGGGGTGAACTTCTGATGGCCGCACCGACGAGAAGATGCTCAGCGAAGGACCGCTCGGGACGAATGGCCAAGGCCCGCCAATTCAGCGACGCAGCGTCGCTCATCAGCGAACTGGCCTCCGACGACAGCAACCTTGGCGATGCGTACATCACCCTGTGCGTGCATGCCGGCATAGCCGCGGCAGACGTGATCTGCTGCTCACGGCTCGGCGTTCACGCCAGCGGGCAGGACCACGCCGTTTCGGCGGCGCTGCTCGACAAAGCCGACGCCGGTCTCGGAAAGGAACTCCGCAGACTGCTTGGGCTCAAGACGAAGGCCGGCTATTCCTCGGCTCCGTCAAGCGTCGCCGACCAAAAGGTCGCCGGTCGGGCCTCAACCCGACTTATAGATGCCGCATCCACCAGCCGATGACCACCAAGAAGATGAACGCCGATGAGGACCACCTACAACCCTGTACCAGTCCTACCAGGAGGGTTTGCGGCCCCAAAGTGGCCCGGACATTTATCGAGCAAACGCTAGGAAGCTCAGATCACTGCAATTGCAAGGGTTTTGGAGCCCGAAGTCGGATTCGAACCGACGACCTGCTGTTTACAAGTCACTCCAGAATGGTTGTAGGAGCCGGTAGGGCCTGGTATCTAAAGGGTTTTGTGGGAGCCGCTGAAACAGATACCACCTCCTACCGCGCCATACCACCGGGGTTTGTGGCCCCAATGTGGCCCCGCTCCACTACCGCGTCGCAGCCTTGAGCGCAGCTCCTGTCTCTGATCTACGAGTCACCATCCTCGTCCAAGGGGATCGGCGTGCTCAGCGCCATGTTCGACACGCTCGGGATCTGGTCGACCGCGGCTGGCCTGACTCATCGAAACTGGCGGCAAGCAACTCCCGATCCGACCAAATTGGCGATCCCATGGTCGTTCTCCAACGTGGTGACTTCTGTAGTCGTCTGTATTACAGTACGGTCGTGTCCGAGTCGCTCGATCTGGATCTGCTCGACGACGTCGAGCCCTTCGAGATCGCCGAGCAGGTTGCCCACCTGTTCAAACACCCTGCGTTGGGAGTTGATGATGTCTACGACGTCTGGGATTCCGATCCGCTGTTCTATCCGGCCGCTCCTCCGGCGCACTGGCTGATGGTCGCCGACGTTGGCCAGCGAGTTCTGGTGGTTCCGTTGACCCCATCGAACTCGGGTGATCCACGCCAATGCCGCCCGATCGGCTGTTACGAAGCATCGGCCGGTTTGGCCACCAGGTACCGGGAGGACCGATGACCACCAAGATGAACCCCGACGAGGAATACGAGTTCTACGCCCGTCCAGAAAATCAAGTACCGCAGGGGCCGCCGCGACGCCGCTCAAGGATGACCGAGCCTGTTCCGGTCCGGTTTCCGGCCGTGACCTTGGACGAGGTCCGTCGTCGCGCCGAAGCAGACGACAGGTCAGTATCGAGCTGGATCCGCCGTGCAGTCGAGCACGAGCTGAACAAGCAGACCGGATAGCGCCTGAATCGCCAATGTGACCCGAAGAGCCCGAGCGGTAGGGCTTGAGGGCTGCTTTGGGGAAGTCCTTCATGTTCTCGGTGACGATGGCACCAGGGCCGGCGCGGATCGCTGCGGCGAGCACGTGTCGGTCGTTCGGGTCGGGAAGTTCGAGCCCTTCGATGAGCCCTTCGTAGCCGGTGGTGAGGCAGCCCGGGACGGCTTCACACATGAGGGTTCGTGTGCGCTGGAGCTGTTCGGCTGTGAGGTCGGCGCGGTTGGGCAGAACCGCCCTGGTCATTTCGTCGAGGATCTGGTCGGTCCATCTGGCGTGGAACACCCGTCGCCCGCCCAGCCGGACCAGGAAGTCCCTCAGGCTGGCCGGGTAGAGGACGCATGCATCGTAGGTAGCTCCGAACGCCACAACGGCGTCCTAATAGTCGAGGTGGAGGCGTTGGGCCTCGGCGGTGAGCTCAGCGGCTGCTTCAGCCCGTTCGCGGTCGTCCTCGCGCATGTAGGCGAGGAGGTCGGTGAGCCGGATGCGGCGCCGGTTTCCGACGCGCCGATGGGGGATCTGGCCGTCTTCGAGGAGCCCGATCAGGTAG
>MTKZ01005329.1_pt1 | contig 12118 bp, 13 predicted proteins | sample 1042781 | NCBI WGS metagenome assembly MTKZ01 (sample SAMN06212207, study PRJNA360539) | anaerobic digester metagenome | biome: Wastewater treatment plant; material: sludge; isolation source: anaerobic digester fed with sludge from wastewater treatment plant | place: Denmark: WWTP Viborg ...
CATGCCTCCGCGCCATAAACTCACGGCATTTGCCAGGCCGGTGAGGTTGATGAGCAGATAGGCGGCCCAAATTGAGAGAACGGCTTTGGTTATGTCGACGATCATAACGGCGAGTCCGGCTTTTTTACCCCATAGCCTTCCGGCGTTCGTGCCGCCGGCGTTTTTGGAACCGAAATCGCGGGGATCTTGCTTGAAAAAGACTTTCCCGATGACGATTGCCGTCGGAAAAGATCCGATTAAATAACCAATTATTAATGATCCTAATCCAATTGCTATATTATAAATAATATCCATAAGTCCTCACCCGTTAAATGCTTATTTATTATATAAAAGTATCATTACTTTTCAAAACTTATTTGTTATAATTACGAATTGTTTTAGAACACGCGAGGACAAGATGACCGAAAAAACGATTAAAAACACATATACGGCTGCTGATATTGATATTCTTGAAGGCCTTTCTGGCGTTCGCAAAAGACCGGCGATGTATATTGGTTCGACGAACTCTTCTGGTTTGCATCACCTCGTCTGGGAAGTAATCGATAATGGCGTCGATGAGGCTCTCTCCGGTTTTGGCAGTAAAATTACGGTCATCATTCACAAAGACGGCTCGCTGTCGGTCGAAGATGAAGGTCGCGGAATCCCTGTCGACCTCCACACACAGTCGAATATGCCGGCGGTGCAGCTCATCTTTTCAACACTGCACTCCGGGGGAAAATTCTCCGATGCCGTCTATAAAAGCAGCGCCGGTCTCCACGGTGTCGGCGCCTCGGTCACGAATGCCTTAAGCGAGTTTTTGGACGTCACCATCTATCGCGATAGTTCGATTTATCACCTCCGTTTTGAAAATGGCGGAAAATTGGTGACTCCGCTTGAAATTATTGGCAAAACCAACAAACATGGCACGCTTGTCAGATTTAAGCCTGATGCGACGATTTTCACCTCAATTGATTTTAAATGGGATACGATTTATAACCACTTGCAAGAGAGTGCTTTTCTCTTAAAGAAAGTTCGATTCATCCTTAAGGATGAAAGAACCGATTTATCTCACGAATTTTACTATGTCGACGGCTTAAAAGAATATGTCGCGACTTTAAACACCAACAAGAAGCCGCTAGGCAATATCGTCTCTTTTGAAGATGAAGCCAACGGCATCATCATCGAATGCGCGATGCAATATTGCATCGAAGACTATAATGAATCAATTTATTCGTATGCCAACAATGTCCGCACTCGCGATGGTGGTACTCACGAGACCGGCTTTCGCATCGGTTTAACCCGGGCTGTCAATGACTTCGTAACCGAACATTCCCTTTTAAAAGGGAAAAGCAAGATTGAAGGCGGTGATATCCGCGAGGGTTTGACGGCGATTCTTTCTTTAAAAATCCCCGAAACGCTCCTCCAGTATGAAGGTCAAACCAAATCAAAACTCGGCACTCCCGAAGCTATTCAGGCCGTCAATAATTTTATTTATAGTAAGTTAACTTACTATTTAAATGAAAACAAAGAGTTCGCCGTCAACTTAGTAAAAAAGATCAGCGATTCGCGTGATGCCCGTCTGGCAGCCCGCAAGGCCAAAGATGAGGCCAGAAGCACTAAAAAAGCTAGAAACGATCTGATTATCAGCGATAAACTGACACCTTGTCAGTCCAAAGAATACGCTTTAAATGAATTATTTATCGTCGAGGGCGAATCGGCCGGCGGCACGGCCCGCAAAGGCCGGGATCGTCTCCATCAGGCGATTCTACCACTTCGTGGTAAGCCTCTTAATACCGACAATGTCACCATGGAGCGAATGCTAAAAAACGAAGAGTTCTCGACGATCATCTCAACTATCGGAGCCGGTGTCGGGCAAAACTTTGACATCGACGAATCCAAATACGGCAAAATCATCATCATGACCGATGCCGATACCGATGGAGCGCATATTCAGACCTTGCTTTTAACATTCTTTTATCACTATATGAGACCCCTCGTCAACAAGGGCAAAATATTCGTCGCCGTCCCTCCTTTATATCGCGTTTACAAAGAGGTCAACAAGACCATTGTTTATGAATATGCCTGGGATGATCGCGGCTTAGAAAAAGCCAAGAAAAATATCGGCGCGGGATATAAAATTTCGCGTTATAAAGGCCTTGGCGAAATGGACGCCGATCAACTGTGGGAAACGACGATGAATCCGCGGACCAGACAGCTCGTCCGCGTCAAGATCGAAGACCCGCTTCTCGTCGAAAGACGCGTCAGTGTCCTGATGGGAAAAGATGCGGCGGTGCGCCGTAAATGGGTCGAAGAAAATGTCGACTTCAACAAAGTTGACCACTTCATTGAGGAGATAAAATAATGGTTAAAAAAGCTCCTGATACCGTTGAAGTAATCAAAGAAAAAATCAGCAACCAACCGCTTGAAGAAGTGATGGGTGACCGCTATGCGACTTACGCCAAATACGTCATTCAAGACCGCGCCATTCCCGATGTTCGCGATGGTCTAAAACCCGTCCAAAGACGCATCATCTACGCGATGTATGAATCGGGTAATATTTCGACGCGGCCCACCAAAAAATGCGCCCATACCGTCGGTGCCGTCATGGGTAAATATCACCCTCACGGCGACGCTTCGATTTATGATGCCCTGGCCCGCATGTCACAAGATTGGAAAGTGCGTGTTCCCCTCGTCGATTTTCAAGGCAATAACGGCAGTATCGACGGCGATGTTCCGGCCGCCTATCGCTACACCGAGGCACGGCTTAGCGAAATCGCCGAAGAATTGACGCGCGACCTCGAAAAAAAGACGGTCGATATGGATCTCACATTCGATGATACTGACTTTGAACCGAGTGTTCTTCCGGCCCGGTTTCCCAATCTCCTCGTCAATGGCAGCGAAGGCATTGCAGTTGCATTAGCAACTGAGATCCCTCCCCATAACTTGCGCGAGGTCGTCGAGGCCGTCATCTGGCGCCTGACTCATGTCAATGTTACACCTTTGGATTTGATGCGCTTTATCAAAGGTCCGGACTTTCCGACCGGCGGCCTCATCTACGAAGGTGAAGGTTTACAAAACATGTATGAAACCGGTCGCGGCCGCATTGAAGTCGCCGCTAAAACGCAGATTATCGATGAAAAAGGCCTCAAGCAAATTGTCATCACCGAAATACCGTATAAAACGGTTAAAATTTCGCTTGTTTATGAACTCGACAAGATTCGTCACGGCAAGGAAATCGATGGTATCGCCGAGGTGCGCGATGAATCAGACCGCAAGGGTTTACGCATTGTCATCGATCTCAAAAAAGACGCTAAACCAGAAGTCATCTTGGCTTATATTTTTAATAAAACGCAACTCAAAAGTTCGTATTCGGCCAATATAGTTGCCATTGTTAACGGGCGTCCTAAAACGCTTAATTTACTGCAAATTGTCGATGCCTATATCGACCACCAAGTCGAGGTTATCACGCGGCGCAGCCACTTCGACTTAGACAAGTCTCAAGCTCGTCTGCACATCGTTGACGGACTCATCAAAGCCATCTCGATGCTCGATAAAATCGTCGAGGTTATCCGGGCTTCCAAAGATAAGGCCAGCGCCAAAGAAAACTTGCAGAAGAAGTTCGACTTTTCCGAAGCGCAGAGCGAAGCGATTGTCATGTTACAACTTTATAAGTTGTCGAATACCGATATTACCACGCTCGTCAAAGAAAAAGAAAGCCTCGAAAAGACGATTTTAAAACTTCAAGGTATCCTTGAGGATCGCAAAAAACTCGACCGCGTCATCATCGCTGATCTAAGGGCGATCGCCGCCAAATACGGAGATGATCGCCGAACCCAAATCGTCGAAAAAGATATTAACCTGCAAATCGATAAACGCGACTTAATTGCCAAGGAAGACGTGATGATCGCCATCACTCGCGACGGCTACATCAAGCGCAGTTCCGTGAAGTCATATCGCGGCAGCGGCGTCGATTCGCTCCCCGGAATGAAAGAGGATGATATTCTCGTTTACCGGGGCCAGGCGGTGACGACCGATTTTGTCTTGGCTTTTACAAATCGCGGCAACTATCTTTACATTCCGATTCACGAAATCATCGATACGAAATGGAAAGAGGAAGGCAAGCACATCAATTACCTGATNNAGATCTCTTTTTGGCCCTCGTGAGCAAAAAAGGCCAAATTAAACGCGTGCGTCTGAGCGATTTTGTCGTCATTCGCTACGCGCGACCGATTACAGCGATGAAACTCATCGGTGATGATGAAATTGCCGATGTGGTGGTAACAAGCGGCGACAGCAACCTCCTCGTCCTCACCAGCACGGGAGGCGCAATCCTCTTTAACGAAAACGATGTGTCAATCGCCACCCTCAAATCCGGCGGCGTCAAGGCCATCGCCGAATTAAAACCGGCGGTGATTGCTAAAATACTCGTCTTTGAAAAAGACGAAAAAGCCAAAATTGCCTTGCTTACGCATGCTGGACACATTCGGATTTATGATTATGCCAATACGCCTTTAACCGTTCGTTTAGGCAAGACGACACCAATCTATCCGTGCTTTAAAAACGAGCCTCATTATTTGATTTTCGCTCAGAAAATAAGCGCTAAGGATGAAAAAATTGTGTGGCGAGTGCAAGCCAATAACAAAGCGATCATCGAGGTGCCGGTGGAAGAATTCTATGTCACTCCGCGCAACAAATACGCCAAGGGCACGATCACCTTGCCGCGGCGCTCGCACTTAGCGATTGTCTTTCGGCAAGACGACATCATGATCGATCAGACGATTATCGCTCACGAACCGCCCATCAAGGAAAAACCGATCGTCGTTTCTAATGGCGTTGAACTCGATGAAAACGGCGAAGAGTACAAACAGATCTCCATTTTTGAAGAAGACGAAACGAAAAAATAGTTTTTCTTGCGTATTTCGTGCTTTTAACTGGCGGCGCCAAATATCTGACGCCGCCTTTGTTTTTCTTATTTTTATGGTATTTATCTATGTTTTTACAATTATAATTTGTAAAATAAGAATATGAATAAACGCTTCATTCCCTTCTGCGTGGCTAAGAGCATTTACGACATCGAGCCCGCCTTTTTCCAAAAACATAATATATCGATTTTGTTTGTCGACTTGGATAACACATTAGATGCTTACCATCAGTCGCATCCGACCGACAAAGCTTTTGCCTTAAAAGAAAAGCTGAGCAAGGCCGCTATCGAGATGATCGTCGTCTCCAACAATACTTCGAAAAGAGTTTCGACGTATGCTAAAGAATTAGGGGTTCGCTATGCTGGATCACTATATAAACCATTTGCTTTTAAACTTAAAAAATTTATTAAGAAAAATAGTATCGACATTTCCAAAGCCATGATGATCGGCGATCAAATCATCACCGATGTGGCGTGCGGAAATGGCGCCGGCATTCGCGTCATTCTGACCGAAAGGCTCGTCGAAGATGACCAGTGGACGACGCGTTTTAATCGCTGGTTTGATGCTCCGCGCTATCAAAAAATGAAAAAACAAAATCTCTTAATCAGCTGGGAGGAAAGATAATGGCTAAGTTAAATATTATTCGCCGCTGCTACTCGTGCGGAGTCGTCTTGCAAAGCAAGGATCCGCAAAAAGACGGCTATGTCGAAAATGAATTTCTGCAAGACCTGTCAAAGGGCGTCCTTTTTTGCTCAAAGTGTTTCCACAGCGAGAAATATAATCTCGCACCGCGCGAGGCGAGTCTCGATCACGAATTTTTCACCCTCATCGCCGATGCCCAGGCCACCGATGCCTTAATCGTTTATGTCATCAACCTCTTCTCTTTTGAGGCCGGTTTTATCCGCGCCCTCAATCATTGGCTTTCGGGCCTTGATATCCTCGTGCTTGCCAATAAGCGCGATATCCTTCCCGATGATATCGACGATGAGCAACTCAAAGAATATGTCGCCCATCGTCTCAGAGTCGAAAAATTAAAAGTCCTCGATGTCAAATTAGTGAGCGCTTCCGCCAACTACAACATTCGCGATGTGATTGATGTCATCAAGGATTTGCGCCGGCGCCGCGATGTTTATATCATCGGCCAAAAACACTCTGGCAAAACGACTTTGATGGAAGCCTTCCTTAAGGAATACAAGAACTTAAGCCGGACGAATATCATCACTCAAAATTATCCGGGGACGAACCTTAAAGTCATGCAAATACCAATCGACCAATCGACATATTTTTATGACACGCCCGGATTAGGAAACGATAATTCTGTTCTCGAAAAGGTCGAAAAGCCAGTCTTGAAAGCAATCGTTCCCGTGAAAAAGATTGAAAAACGGCGCTTCACCATCACAAAAACGCAGTCTCTTTTCATCGGAGGTCTGGCCCGCATCGAGTTGGTCGAAGGCGAGAAAACGGCGGTGGGATGTTATTTTTCTGATGATGTTGACATCAAAAAAATTGTCTTGCCGGATGCCAACAAGCAGTTCTTGAGAACACTTAGCAAAGACTTGCTCCATCCGACTTCGAAAAATTTGCAGAGCCTGAAAGATTTTGACATCTACGACATTGTCGTCGACGAAGAAGGTTCGCGCGACATCGGCATTAACGGTCTGGGCTGGTTATCTTTTATCGGCGCGAACCAAACCTTCCGCCTCTACCTCCCCAAAGGGGTTTCGTTCTACACGACGAGGTCTAAAATCCAAGATGTTAAGTAACAAGGACCGGCAAGAATTATTTGCTTTTAGCAACAGGCTTAAAACACGCTACATCATCGGCAAGGATAATCTTGACGAGAAAGTTTTAGAGATGCTTGATAAGGCTCTTTTAGCCAACGAACTGATCAAGGTGTCAGTCAATAAAAACGCCAGTCAGGAAGCTGATTATTTCGCCACGGCAATCTGCGCAAAACTTGATTGTGAGCTGATAAAGATAATTGGTAAGACAATTGTCTTATATCGGCAAAAACCGCAGAGGAACAAAAAATAGTGGAAAGCGTCATTCTCTTCGGCGGAGCTTTCGACCCGGTCCATAACGGCCATCTCAGAATGGCGGGAGCGGCCAGTTTTTTGCTCAACGCCGATGTCATCTTCATACCCAGCAAAAGCCCGCGATGGAAAAATCCGAGTGTCGGCATTGATCACCGGCTCAAAATGCTGGCTTTAGCCATTCGTCAAAATGGATTATCGGGGACGACGATTTCCGATTACGAGATCCGTTCCGAGGCCGAAGTCAATTACACGATTGATACGGTTCGTTACTTTGTAAATAAATATCCCAAGAAACAATTTTACCTTTTAATCGGCGCTGATCAGGTCAACCAGTTTCACCAGTGGCGGGAACCTGAGGAGATTGTTAAATTGCTGACGGTGGTCTACATACCGCGCCCTGACATCAAAATAAATGAAGGTAATGTGACAAAGTATAAAATTATGAGTTTGCCGTATAATCATACCGGCGAAGTCTCCTCGACCAAAATTCGCAATTTGCAATCTGTCGACACGCCTTCAGCGGTGCTTGATTACATCGAAAAAAACCGCCTCTATTATATAGAGAAGATCGCCGGAATGCTCGACAAGGAACGTTTCGAACATTCGCTTTCAGTCGCTCACCTCGCGCGTTCAATCGCTTATAAAAACGAGCGGAATGATTATCCGAAAGCTTACATTGCCGGCTTGCTTCATGATCTCGGCAAAGGTTATGACACAGCGCAGACAATTGCCATCATGAAAAGACAATATAAAGATTATGTCAACCAACCTGAGTTTTCCTACCATCAGTTTGTCGGATCATATTTGGCCGAAAAGGAATTCGGCATCAAAGACGAAGAAATCCTTGACGCGATTCGCTTTCACGCGACCGGCAAGCCGCACATGAGCCCGCTTGGCAAGATTATCTACTGCGCCGACAAGATCGATCCTCTGCGAGGCTTTAACTCGAGACCGCTCATCAAAAAATGCTATCAAAACTATTACTTGGGTTTTGTAGTGGTCTTAAGTGCCAATCGCGAGTATCTTCTCGCCAACGGCAAAGACATTAATAATCCGCTAACTGACGCCTGTATGCAGCTTTACCTAGGAAAGGGGAAAGACATTGAATCCAGATAAGTACACCAAGGGCATCCTCCAGCTGTTAGAAGAGACGAAAGCTGAAGACATTCAAATCATCGACGTTCGCGATAAGACACCATTCAGCGAATACTACATTCTCGTCACGGCCACCAATCCGCGGCAGATGAATGCTCTTAAAGAAGCGGTTGTCGAAAAGATTGAAACGCTCAAAGGTAAAATTAATCACGTGGAAGGCAACGAGAATTCGGGATGGATATTAGTTGATGCCTATCATGTCATCATCAATATCTTCTCAAAGGAAGAACGTGAGAGAATTAGCCTCGAGCAGATCTTGTCTCGGCGTTAACCTTTAAAGATCACATTTTGAACCGGAATCAAATTCACGGTTCTTTTTTTATCGAGAGCATAAATAGTGGTAGCAGCGATTTTTGCCCAAACTGGTCCGATTCGCGAAATATGATTAACTTCGCATAATGTCCATTATGTTAACCATATAGTGCTTTTTATAGATTTTATCGATGTTTTTATCATTTCCTTTCCTTTATGCTTTTCAATTAAATTTTCTATTGTCAGGAGTTTTCCACATATTGCCCATTATAATAAAATACTAAATTACTACTAATTGAATAATACCGCCACAATTTTAAAAACCCTACGTGTATATTTATTCTCATAAGTTTTATAATGGATTTATGGCGACAAGATGCTGTTCATGCTGTGGAGAATTCACCCTTGGCAAAGGCCTTGATGGCGAGATTTGCCCGATTTGCGGATGGGTTAAAGATGCGCCTCAGGAAGCAAATCCCCGCCTTGCAAGCGGCCCAAATAAAAAGTCCCTGGCCGAAGCGAGGAACATCTATTTTGCTCATCGGCGCGATCATACAATCTTTTAGCGCCTTTGCGAAATGATAATAATTAACGGCCTTTGAGTTTTTTTTTCGCGAAGTACATGCCGAGGTCGATCAGTCCGATCAGAATAATCGCAAAGATTGAAATCGCGACAATTCTCGTCATGTCAGCTTCGATGTATGCTAAGTGAATCAGCCGTCCGAGTCCGGAGATGCGATTTGAGCCGGCGATAATTTCCGACATGATCGATATTTTCATGCCGAGGCCGAGGCTTGAGACGATTCCCAGGAGGACATACGGCATCGAAAGCGGTATTTTAATGCGGATGATGGACTGGAGGCGAGTCGCACCGTCAATTTTAGCGGCTTCCCGCACTTCGCGGTTGACGTTTTTAATTCCGGTTGCCATCGATTCATAAGAAATCGGAAAGATAATTAAAAAGACGATGATGATCGGCGCGAAAAGAGGACGGAGCAATACGATCAGAATTAAAATGACAGCCGCGGTCGGAAGCGTCCTTAAAGTAATCACGAGCGGCCTCATGAAATGGGCAAAGCCTTTATGCACGCCGGCGATGATGCCCATCAGCGAGCCGAGAAGAAAGGCGATGGCAAAACTGATGGCTAAACGAAGCAGGGTTCCGCCGACGGCAAGCCAGGTTGTGGCCTCGCCAAACAGCGTAAAAAAGAGGGGGATAGCATCTTCCGGGCCGGGAAATGTCGGCAAGACGGTCGCTTTGACGATGAGCGAGGTCAGCCACCACAAAAGAAAAACGAAGCCAATGCCAAGCACCGTATAAATAACTGCGCCGTGTTTTTGGAAGAAGGCTTTCGTTTTATTCATCATTTATAATTTTACCTACAAACCGAGGAAGTAGGAATCAGCAAATGTTTCTAATCCGAGCGTTTCAAGAAATTCGTTGACATCGACTTCTTCGGTGCCACGAACTAAACCGAAGCCGTTGGCCCCGTCGCTTTGTGTGGTTAACATAATATTTGAGTTAAATCCGAATTTAGCAGCTTGAGCCTGGGCGTCGCCATAGGCGTCGAGGGCGGCTTTGGCCGTCGCCGGCGTGTCGATGGCGACATCAATTCGTGCGACCATTTCGTCGACGTAATTTTCAAAGACGGTCGGATTTAATTCATAGTGGCTGGCGCGAACAAATAAACCGGCTTGCGGAATGGCGCTCTGTCCGGTATATTCTTGCCATTCGGAACGAATGTTTTTAACAACTTTGACGTTGCCGTAGGTGGCGGCCGTCGCATCATTTAGGGCGATGTTAAGGGCCGGCTGGGCGATAAAGACAAAATCGACGGGATTACTTGCGTAGACGCCGGTCTTTAAGACGCCGAGAGCCTCGGACACGCTTGGAACGTAGTATGGCGTGTTTTCAATTTCCCAGTATTCTGACAATTTGCGATAGACAAGATCCGGAATGAGATTTTCGCCAAAAGAGACGACGACATCATTGGCGGTCGGCATTTCGCCTTCGTTTTTATTAATGCTGGCCAGATAGAAGTTCCCACCCGTTATTAGCTTTGCTAATTTGAAGTCTAAATCGTTATTTTTGATGCTTTTTAAGGCATTGATCGAATCAAAGACAACAGCGTTGTAGTAATTGGTCTGCAGTTCAGCTAAAACATTGCTCGGCGTCGAGTTTGTGACGAAGTTCTCGTTGCTACCTTGGTCATAAAAAGCCAGGGTTGGCGCGCCAGCCGGGGAAATCGTGCGGATTGTGATTTCTGGGGCGGGTCCGCCACAGGCGCTCAAGGTGATGGCCGCTAGGGGCAGGATAATACTTTTTGCTTTCATTTATTCAAAAATCTCCATGATGGGGGCGCCGATTTGATTCGGTGTCTTCTTAAGTCCAAAGTTTTCTAAAACGCTCGCTCCAATGACGGCGAAAGTTTCGCGCTCATCAAGATAGCGGCCGTTTTTAATCGATTTCGAGTAGATTAGAAGCGGCACTTTTTCTCTGGTGTGATCGGTGCCGTGATGGACGGGATCATTGCCGTGGTCGGCTGTGACCATGACCAAATCATCGTCCTTAAGAACTTTTAATAACTCGCCTAATTTAACATCGAACTCTTCTAGAGCTTTGGCATAACCAATGGCGTTGCGGCGATGGCCGAACTCGCTGTCGAATTCGACTAGGTTAACATAACATAATCCGGTAAAATCGTGATTCTTGGCTTCTTCGATCGTTTTGTTCATACCGTCGAGGTTCGAGACCGTCTTCTGGGCTTTGACGACACCCATCGTATTGAAGATGTCATTAATCTTGCCGATTGAACTNNGACAAAATATTCCGGCTTCATGCATATCTCGCGGGCGATATCGCAACAACGATATAATTCTTTAACGCCGGTCACTTCTTCGTGGGCGGCAATTTGTAAGACACTATCGGCGGAAGTATAGACAATCAGGGAATTTTCGCGCGTTTGCTGCTCGCCTAATTCGACGAGAATCTCCGTTCCGCTGGCCGCTTTATTGCCGATGATTTTGTGTCCGGTCTTCTCGGCCAGTTCAGCAATCAAAGATTGGGGAAAGCCGGTGTCGGTAAACGTCTGAAAGGGCTTGGTCGTATTGATGCCCATCATCTCCCAGTGACCGGTCATCGTATCCTTGCCGGCGCTTGTCTCGCGGAGGCGAAGGGCGTACGAATGCGTGTGCTTGAGGATACTGGTGCCTAAAATCGGCGCTAAGTCACCGAGGCCTAGCGAATTCATGACCGGAACTTTTAAACCACCGGCTTCGCGGGCTGTGTGGACGAGGGTATTGGCCCCTTTGTCGCCAAATTTCTCAGCATCCGGCATCTCGCCGATTCCGACGGAATCGATGACGATGACGAACATTCTTTTAGATTTATTCATGGTTGCTCCTTTATTAACATAAAGATTGTATATTATTTGCGCTTGGCATACAAATCATACGCGCTCAAGATGCGGTTGCTGGAGACATGCGTGTAGATTTGCGTGGTCGCGATATTCTGGTGCCCGAGCATCTCTTGAACCGCCCTCAACTCCGCGCCTTTATCGAGCATATGCGTCGCAAAACAATGACGAAGTGTGTGGGGTGATATTTCTTCTTTGATTCCCGCAAAGGCGGCATACTTTTTTACTTGCCGAAAAAAATATTGGCGGGACAGCTCTTTTCCATAGCGGTTTAAAAAGAGATATTTCGTATTCTTTCCGATATTTTTGCTTCTTGCTTCTTCGATGTAATGGACCAGATATTCCAAGGCGTATTCGC
>MTKZ01007821.1_pt3 | contig 12116 bp, 9 predicted proteins | sample 1042781 | NCBI WGS metagenome assembly MTKZ01 (sample SAMN06212207, study PRJNA360539) | anaerobic digester metagenome | biome: Wastewater treatment plant; material: sludge; isolation source: anaerobic digester fed with sludge from wastewater treatment plant | place: Denmark: WWTP Viborg ...
GCCGCGTCGTACGCCTCGCGCGTGCTGAGCGCGAGCACGTTGCCGGAGGCGTTCAACGCAACTTCTCCACCGGCATTCAGCTGCGTGACCGGCAAGACGCTGACCAACCCAGCGAGAGGGCGCCACACCTGGATGCCCGACGTGCTCCAGAACGCAACGGTGCCACCATCGCCGCTGATGGCCGCGGTCTGCCCCAGGTACGGAACCGTCGACACGGTGACGTTGGCAGTTGCTGCCGGCTCGTCGAAGATGCTGTCACCGTCGCTGTCACGGTCGTGCCGAAAGACGTAGTCGGTGCCATTGGCGTTGGTGGTCACGACGACGTAGCGGCCGCTGTTGCTGATGCCGCCGAGCGCGCCCTGCAACGTGTTGGGGCCGTTGATGTTGCCCAGTGACGTTGGCACACGGATGGTGGTGTTGGTGGTGAAGTCGCGAACGAAAACGTCGAACGCCAGGTTGCCGTCGCCCACGACGAGGTTGTCGAAGTCGGAGGTGAACGCGACGTGCTGGCCGTCGCCGGAGATCACGAGCGAATCCGGATCGAACGGGATGCCGCGGAAGCAGCCGCCGGTGCGAGCACCGGGAGTGCCCGACGAGCTGACGGTGACGTCGGCCGTCGTGGTCGCGCCCGGCTCGTCGAACAACCCGTCGGCATCGGCGTCGCGGTCGTAGCGGAAGGCGCGCAGGCACGAGGTTGCATTGTCGAGGTCGGGTTGCGTGAACGCCACGTACCGGCCGTCGTTGCTGATGTCGGCCCTCGCCCAACCACCGGAGCTCTGGCCGGCTGCGACCCGGCCAGGGATGCGCCGCAACGTCGTGTATCCGGTCTCGTCGTAGATCCCATCCTCGTCGGTATCCCGGTCGAGGGTGTACACCCGCGTCCTGCTCGTCGTATCGGTCGGGACGAGGTTGGTGGCGTCGCTGACGAGCACCACATGTCGACCGTCCGCCGACATGCCGGCTGGCTCAGCAAACTGGTTGGCGAGGACGCCCTGACCGTTGAGGGCGACCTGGGTCGCGCCAGCGACCGTCGGCTCGCCGATCCGCACCCCATCGAACCCGAACGCGATGTATCGACCATCTGCGGACACTTCCGGGGATCGCCCGACACCGAGCAAGATCGACGTGACGCTGGTGGCCACGATGTCGCCGGGCGCGGCCTGCACCACTTGCGACTCCGGGACGATCAGCGGCACCGAGGCCGCGATCAGTGCGACGACGACCGCAGTTGCTCGTGCTCGCTGGCTCATCGCACTCCTCCGCATCGAACGCTGAGCGCGAGTCTGGCGGACCGATCAGCCCGCGTCTACGGCCCGAGGCGGCCATCGACTCAAGACTTTCCGGCCGCGTTCGACCCAGTGTGGTGAGCTGCACACACACGGCGAAGCTATTTGACATGCGTCCCGAAAGGCGGAGAATTCGCGCCTTCCGATCGACTCAGCTCCCGGCAGTCGAGGTGCGGGGTACTTGCTCGAATGCAATGACAACTGCAGTTCCGGGGGGTGCCAACCGCCGTTACCGTGCCACGGCACACACACCCCCGCACTGCCGCCTTCGCGGCGTCAGACCGACTCAGGTTGCCCGGCGCATGCCGAGCTCGCCGACACCCGCCAGGGTCAGCCGCCGACGTGCCAGGTGCCGTTGCTGCGCAACAGTGCGCTGAGGTCGCCGGGGCCCTTCTTCTCCGAGGCGGCCGCCAGCTGCGCGCCCACCATCTGGCCGTAGTCGCCGCGTTGCACGTCGCGGAACACACCGAACGGTGTGGCCGAGTGGTCGTCGTGCGACAGGCGGGCGAGGGCGAACGCGAGGCCCGGGTCTTCGCGCTGCGCGTCGTGCACCAGCAGCGCATCCTCACCCACGTCGGCGACCTCCACGATGCGCAGTTGACCATCGCTGCCCATCGACACGCCCTTGTGACCATCCACCCCGAAGCGGATGGGCTGGCCGTGGTGCAGGTCGATCATCATCTCGTCGCGCGCGTGGCGGCTGGTGACGTCGTCGAACGCACCGTCGTTGAACACGTTGCAGTTCTGGAAGATCTCCACGAACGACGCGCCACGATGTGCGTGAGCGGCACGGAACACTTCGATCATGTGCTTGCGGTCGAGATCGTGCGTGCGAGCCACGAACGACGCCTCGGCACCGAGGGCCACCGACAACGGGTTGAACGGATGATCGATGGAACCGAACGGCGTGCTCTTGGTGACCTTGCCGGTCTCGGAAGTGGGCGAGTACTGACCCTTGGTGAGGCCGTAGATGCGGTTGTTGAACAGCAAGATGGTGAGGTTGACGTTGCGCCGCAGCGCATGGATGAGGTGGTTGCCGCCGATCGACAGCGAATCGCCGTCGCCGGTGATGACCCACACGTCGAGGTCGGGGCGAGCCACGGCCACCCCGGTGGCGATGGCCGGCGCACGACCATGGATGCTGTGCATGCCGTACGTGTTCATGTAGTACGGGAACCGGCTGCTGCAGCCGATGCCGCTGACGAAGACCGTGTTCTCCGGCGCCACACCCAGCTCGGGCATCAGCGTCTGCACCGCGTGCATCACGCCGTAGTCGCCGCAGCCGGGGCACCAACGCACCTCCTGGTCGCTGACCCAGTCCTTCTTCGTCGTGAGGGGAACGATCGTGTCGCTCATGACAACGCCTCCGTGATGGCAGCTTCCAGTTCGGCGGAGGTGAAGGGCAGGCCCTGCACCTTGTTGATCGGCTTGGCATCCACCAAGTAGTCGGCGCGCACCAGGCGGCACAGGTGGCCCAGGTTGAGCTCGGGCACCAGCACGGTGCGGAACGATCGCAACAGCTCGCCCAGGTTGGGCGGCAACGGGTTGAGGTGCGTGAGGTGGATCCAGGCCACCTTGGTGCCCACCCGCCGCGTGCGCTGCACCGCGGCATCGATGGCCGCCCAGGTGCTGCCCCAACCCAGCAGGCACACCTCGGCATCGGCATCGCCGGTGATGGTGGCCAACGGGATGTCGTCGGCGATGCCCGCGATCTTGGCGGCGCGCAGGTGCACCATCTTGGAGTGGTTGGCCGGCGCGTAGCTGATGTTGCCGGTGCCATCTTCCTTCTCGATGCCGCCCACTCTGTGCATCAACCCCGGCGTACCGGGAATGGCCCATGGGCGAGCGAGCGTGTCGGGGTCGCGCAAGTAGGGCCAGTACTCGGGTGTGCCGTCGTCGGCCACGTGGTTCATTTCGGTCTGGAACGACACCGAGATGTCGGGCAGCGCGCTCACATCGGGCAGCAGCCACGGCTCGCTGCCGTTGGCCAGGAAGCCGTCGCTGAGCAGGATGACCGGCGTGCGGTACTTCAGCGCGATGCGAGCAGCTTCGATGGCGGCATCGAAGCACTGCGCGGGGCTGTAGGCCGCGACGATCGGCAGCGGCGCTTCGCCGTGGCGACCGAACATCGCGATGTTCAAGTCGGCAGCTTCGGTCTTGGTGGGCAAGCCGGTGGAGGGCCCGCCGCGCTGGATGTCGACGATGAGCAACGGCAGCTCCAGCGACACGCCCAGGCTGATGGTCTCGCTCTTCAGTGCCAGGCCCGGCCCGCTCGTGGTGGTGATGCCGAGGTGGCCGGAGAACGCGGCCCCCAGCGCCATGCCGACAGCGGCGATCTCGTCCTCCGCCTGCACCGTGCGCACGCCGAAGTGCTTGTGCTTGGAGAGCTCGTGCAGGATGTCGCTGGCCGGCGTGATGGGGTAGCTGCCCAGGAACAGCGGCAACTTCGCCAGCTGGCCGGCCGCCACCAGGCCCCACGCCAGCGCGACGTTGCCGGTGATGTTGGTGTACTCGCCCGCCGGCAGCTGCGCCGGCTTCACCTGGTAGGGGTGATCGAACAGTTCGCTGGTCTCGCCGAAGTTGTAACCGGCCTTGAAGGCAGCGAGGTTGCTCGCCTTCACCAGGTCCTTGAATCGCGCTTCGATCCATTCCACCGTCGGCTCGGTGGGCCGCGAGTACAGCCAGCTGATGACACCGAGCGCGAAGAAGTTCTTCGACCGCTCGGAGTCGCGTGCCTTCACGCCCAGCAGCTCGGTGGCCTTCTGCGTGAGCGACGTCATCGGGATCTCCACCAGCCGGTAGCTCGACAGGAAGTCGTCGTGCAGCGGGTTGTGGTCGTACCCGGCCTTCTCCAGATCGCGGGTCTCGAACGCATCGCTGTTGACGATGAGCAGGCCGTTCTGCTCGAGCCGGTGCAGGTCGGCCTTCAACGCCGCCGGGTTCATGGCCACCAGCACGTTGGGCGCATCGCCAGGCGTGGTGATGTCGTGGTCGGAGATGTGCACCTGGAAGCTGGACACGCCGTTGACCGTGCCGGCCGGGGCACGGATCTCGGCCGGGTAGTCGGGGAAGGTGGACAGGTCGTTGCCGAACAGCGCACTCGCCGAGGTGAAGCGATCGCCGGTGAGCTGCATGCCGTCGCCGGAGTCGCCTGCGAACCGAACGACGACGTGGGAGATCTGCTCCACCTGTCGTTCCTGGCGATCGGCGGCCGCGCCCGCGGCCGAATCGATCGTGGCCGGGTCGGTCGTATGGGTCGTGGTGTCCGTCATGGGCCACCTCCTGGTGTGAGGACCGCCTCGTTGCCGTCCGCACTGGGCACGCTACCGCGCGGGCCTCAGTGTGAGCGCTACTCCAGCGAGCGCGATGGCCAAACCGATGAGCGCCAGCGGGCCGAGCTGCTCACCGAACAGGATGGCCCCTTCGATTGCGCTCAGCGCGGGCGTGAGGAAGAACAGGCTGCTCACCTTCGCCGCCGCCTCGCGCTGCAGCAGCCACAGCATGATCAGCACGGCTGCGATCGACAGCACCACCACGGCCCACGCCAACGCGAACAACGAACGCGCGGAAGGGGTGAACCCTTCGTCGGCATGCAACGTGGCAGCCAGGCCGAGCGCCACCGACGACACCAGGTACTGCGTGGCGGTGCCCCACAGCAGCGGTGTGGAGTTGCCGTGGCGGCGCTGCACGAGGGTGCCGGCGCTCATGCCCAGCACGCTGAGGCCGGCAGCGAGCAGCGCGCCCAACGTGAGGCCCACCGACTTCGCGAGCAGGCGGTCGACCACGACCACGATCACTCCGGCGAAGCCCAGCGCGACGCCCGCCCATTGCACTCGCCGCAACCGTTCGTGCAGCAGCCCGCGAGCAGCGACAGCGGTGATCACCGGGTGCAGGCCGGCGATCAGCGCCCCGATGCCGGATGGCATGCCCCAGCTGATCGCCAGGAACACACCGCCGAGGTAGACGGCATGCATGCCCAGCCCAGAGACCCCGGCTGCGACCGCTTGCCGGCGCGTGGGTCGTTCGCTTCCGGTTGCGGCGGCGATGCCACCCAGCACCAGCGCGGCGATGGCCAACCGGATGGCCAGGAAGGTGAGCGGGCCGGCGTCCTCGGTGCCGTAGCGCGCGACGACGAAGCCCGTGCTCCACAGCACCACGAACAACCACGGCGCCGCGGCGGCAGCACCCGTCGACACCGCAGGCGCGACGCGGGAAGGGCGGGCCGCCGGAGCGACCCGCCCTTCCCGATCCGTGTGGTCCGACGAGGTCAGACGCCGCCCTCGGTGAGGGTGACTTCGATCGGCGCGTAGTCGGCGCCGTTGATGTCGATGCCCATCGCTTCCAGCAACGCATGCGCTGCCGTCACGATGTCGTTGGTGTACGCCTCGGCATCGGGTGCTGCAGTGAGCACGGTGCTGCCTTCCAGGTTCTTCGTCTCCTGCGACAGGGTGGCGGTGCGCTCCCACGCGGCGGAGTCGATGTAGCCGACGCCGCCTTCGGCCGGCCAGATGAGCTTGTTGATCTCGTTCATCTGCCAGGTCTGGTGCGTGAGGCCCAGGGCCGAACCCTGCTCGGTGACGAGCGTGGCGCAGGCCTCGACGTTGTCGCGGCAGTACGCCCAACCCTGCAGCGAGGCAGCAACGAAGCTGATCGCCGTGGCGTTGTAGGCCTCGTCCGACAGGCGGGTGCCGTCGGCCCAGATGGCGTCCTGCAACATGCCAACACCCTCGTCCTCGTAGGAGATGACGCTGAAGTCCTCGGGCGTGTACAGCTCGCCGGTGTCGGGGTTGATGGCCTCGAGCACCTGTGCGTACTCGTTGTAGGTCATCGCCTCGGCAGCGTCGATGTCGCCTTCGAGCAGACCGACCATGTCGAACTGCTGCGCCACGTTCTCCACCGTGGCCGGGTCGATGCCGGCCTTGGTCATGGCCGCGAACACTTCGAACTCGTTGCCGAAGCCCCAGTTGCCGATCTTGCGACCGGCGAAGTCGGCCGGGCTGGCGATGCCGGCATCAGCGAAGCTGACCTGCAGCGTGCCCGAGCGCTGGAACACCTGAGCGATGTCGACGATGTCGGCTCCGGCTTCGCGGCTGGCGAGCGCCTTGGGCACCCACGAGATGGCGAAGTCGGCGTCGCCATTGGCGAGCACGGTCTGCGGCGTGATGTCGACGGCACCTTCGAGAATGGTGACATCGAGGCACATCGCCTCGTAGAACCCTTCCTCCACCGCCGCGTAGTAGCCGGCGAACTGTGCCTGCGTGACCCACTGCAACTGCAGCTTCACGGGTGTCAGCTCCGCGCAGTCACCCATTGCCATGGTGTCGGTCGGTGCGGTGGTGTCGGCGGGAGCGGTGGTCTCCTCCGGTGCGGTGGTCTCCTGCGGCGCCGTGGTCTCCTCGGCCGGTGCGGCCGTGGTGTCGGAGCTGGTCTCGTCAGAGCCGCACGCGACGGCCACGAACGACAACGCCACCAGTGCGGCGATCACACCCTTGCTTTTGTGCTTCCTCATTCTTGTTCCTCCCCTTCATTGGATTTTGTCTTGAGGTCTGTGTGCAGGCGCTAGGCGCCTTCACGATGTCGGTTGGCCGCGCCGCCGGGTGTGGCCACCCGTTCGAGCAGGTTGGCGATGAAGTAGAACCCCAACCCCAACAAGCACGCACCGGCCACGTAGGCCCACCCGACTGCGTTCTTCGAGTTGACGATGTTGGAGGTGATGCGGTTGCCGAGGCCGTTCTGCGCACCACCAAAGTACTCCGACACGTAGGCGTAGATGACCGACAGCGGTGCTGCCACGCGCAACGCGGTGAACAGGTAGGGCACCGCGTTGGGCACACGCACCTTGCGCATCACCTGCCAGCTGCTGGCGGCATAGCTGCGCATCAGCTCGGCATGCACCGGCGCCACCTGACGCAGGCCCTTGGCCACGTTGACCAGCACCACGAAGAACACCACCAGGGTCACCATCAGCCGGCGCGGCACCACGCTGGTGCTACCCCACATGTTGTTGAACACCGACACCAGCACGAACGCGGGAATGGCGTTGATGGCGATCGACATCGGAGTGATCAGCTGGTCGAGGATGCTGAAGCGGCTGAGCAGGAACGACATCAGCACCCCTGCAATGGTGCCGAACACCAGGCCATAGGCGGCGTTGGTGCCCGAGACCACCATCGCCTCCCAGATGTTGCTCCAGTTCTTGGTGAACTGCGCCCAGATGTCGGTGGGCGCCACCAAGAAGTACGGCTTCAGCTCGAAGAAGCGCACGACGAACTGCCACAGCCCCAGCGCGAGCACGCCGAACACCACGGGCGGCCACACGGCGCGCAGCACACCGGAGAGGCGAGCGGTCATCGGTCCTCCACCCCACGCACGCCGCCACCGAGCTCGGCGCCGCGCAGCGCCTCGCGCACTTCGGTGATCTTCTCGAAGAAGCCACCCGTCTCGCGGGTCTCGTCGTCGCGACCGGCGCCCAGCGGCACGTGGATGACGTCGGTGATGCGACCAGGGCGTGGCGACATCACGACCACGCGAGTGCTGAGGTACACGGCCTCGGGTATCGAGTGCGTGACGAAGATGACCGTGGTGTTGGTCTGCGCGCAGATGCGCAGCAACTCGGCCTGCATGTGCTCGCGCGTCATCTCGTCGAGCGCACCGAACGGTTCGTCCATCAGCAGCAGCGGCGGGTGCGCCGCCAGCGCCCGGGCGATGGCGACGCGCTGCTGCATGCCACCGCTGAGCTGCCACGGCATGTGGTCGGCGAAGTCGGGCAGCTTCACCAGCTGCAGCATCTCGCGAGCGCGAGCGCGGCGCTTGGCACGATCCCAGCCCTTCAGCTCCAACGGCAGCTCGATGTTCTTCGCCACCGTGCGCCACTCGAACAGGCCTGCCTGTTGGAAGGCCATGCCGTAGTCCTGGTCGAGTCGCGACTGCTTCGCCGGCTTGCCGTTGACGGTGATGCTGCCCGCTGACGGTTCGGTGAGGTTGGCGATGAGCCGCAGCAGCGTGCTCTTGCCACAACCCGACGGCCCGATGAGCGACACGAACTCACCCGGCTCGACGACGAGGTCGATGCCCACGAGCGCATCGACCTGAGCGACCTTGCCCGCATTGAAGATCTTGTCGACGCCGGTCACCTCGACTGCGCTCACGCCTCTGTCTCCTTCGGACGGTTCCTCATGAACAGCGCGTCGGCCAGCGCCACCAGACATGCCATCGCGAGACCGAGCACCGACGCCCCGATGACCGCGGTGTACACGATGGCCGGGTCGCTGGTTGCCTTCTGCCCGAACTCGGTGACCAGCCGGCCGATGCCGCCGCGCAGGCCGGTGGAGATCTCCGAGACCACCACGCCGATGACCGCACCGGCCGCCCCCAGTTTGAGCGCCGGCACGATGTAGGGCACGGCGGCCGGGAACCGCAATTTGAACAACGTGCGATGCCACGGCGACGCCAGGCTGTCCATCAGTTCCAGTGCCGACGGATGCGGCGACTGCAACCCGCGCAGCGTGCCGACGGCGATGGGGAAGAACGTGAGGAAGGCACCGAGCACCGACGCCGTGAGCCAGCGCGGCCACTCCCACCCGGCGATCTCCACCTTGCCACCCCACGTGGCCACCAGTGGCGCCAACGCAATGAGCGGCACGGTCTGGGAGATGACCAGGTACGGCAGGATGGCCCGCTCGGCAACCCGCAGACGGGTCATCAACACCGCCAGCAACACGCCGGCCACGAGCCCCATCGCGAACCCGGCGAGCACCAGCCGGAACGAGAACCACACGCCCTTGAGCACCACCGACAGCACCGTCTCGTCGGAGGCGCGGTTGATGGGATCGCCGAACCGCGAGTAGATGTCACTGATGTGCGGCATGATGCTGTCCTTCGCGCGCGGCAGGATCTTCCACCCCAGCACGTCGCCACCGTTCTGCGGGCCCACCGCTTTGTAGCCCTCCCAGACAGCGGCGATCAGTGCCATCGACAGCACGAACATCAGCACCCTGCGCGCGCGCCGCCACAGCGGGCGAGCGGCACGGGCGGCGGGCGGGGCGGTGCCTGGTGGGGCGGTGACGGAGCTCATGAGACGCGGTGCGACCATACGCCGCGCGACCACCGCACGTGTGCGGAGCGGATGAAGAGAACATGTCGAGCATGTGCCACGGGTGGTCGCGCCTTTCAGTTCTTGGCCCGTACGTGATCGGCCACTGCGGGCATCACCTTCTCGCCGTAGGCCTGCAGCGTGTGGTCCTTGTCGTCGTGCTGCAGGTAGACCGCGAACTGATCGACGCCGAGGTCCTTCAGATCTTGCATGCGTTGGATGTGGGTCTCGACCGGGCCGACGATGCAGAACCGGTCGACGATCTCGTCGGGCACGAACGTGGTGTGGCTGTTGCCCGACTGACCATGCTCGTTGTAGTCGTAGCCCTGACGGTTCTTGATGTAGTCGGTGAGCGCCTTGGGCACCGGCGCGTCGTCGCCGTAGCGGGCCACGATGTCGGCGACGTGGTTGCCCACCATGCCGCCGAACCAACGCACCTGCTCGCGACCGTAGGCCAGCCCGGCCTCTGTGCCGTCGGTGACGTAGGCCGGCGCCGCCACGCAGATGGTAATGCCGTCGGGGTCGCGCCCGGCTGCCGCCGCTGCCTGTCGCACCGCCGCGATGGTCCATTCGGCGATCGACAGGTCGGCGAGCTGCAGGATGAAGCCGTCGCCCACTTCGCCGGTGAGTGCCAACGCCTTGGGCCCGTAGGCCGCGACCCACATCTCCAGCCGGCTCTTGCCCGCCCACGGCAACCGCAGCTCGCTGCCCTTGTACTCCACGGATCGCCCGTTGGCCATCTCGCGGATGACGTGGATGCTGTCGCGCAAGGTGGCCAGCGTGGTGGGCGCACCGTTGGTGACGCGCACCGCCGAGTCGCCTCGCCCGATGCCGCACACCGTGCGGTTGCCGAACATCTCGTTGAGCGTGGCGTAGAGGCTGGCCGTGACGGTCCAGTCGCGCGTGGCCGGGTTGGTGACCATCGGCCCCACGATCACGTTGCGCGTCTCGGCCAGGATCTGGCTGTAGATGACGTACGGCTCCTGCCACAGGATGTGGCTGTCGAAGGTCCAGACGTAGTCGAACCCATAGGCCTCGGCCCGCTTCGCCAGATCGACCACGCGCCTCGACGGCGGCGTCGTCTGCAACACAACCCCAAACTCCATTTTCCTGCCCCTCTCCCTCGTTCGTCGACACTCACACTTGCCCGGTGGACCGGCCCCTCCGCTTCGTTCCTCGACACGGTGGGCGGAACCCCGCCGCCCACCTACCGTCTCGAAATCGAACCGGAGCGCCCGCCCCACCTCGTTCGCTTGCTCTTGCCAACTCCGGTGCTCGAACCAGGCGATGCGGAGTGTCGTGCTTCGATTCCGAGACGATAGGTCAGGGGCGGGTTTCCCCTGACCGTGTCGAGGAACGAAGGACGACGATCCGCAGCGCCGGGCCCCGCCACCACCTGTGGCATTCGCCGAGCTAGCGGTTCTGGGGGAACCCCAGGTCGACCTTGCTGCTGCGCGGGTCGGGCCAGCGCTTGGTGACCACCTTCGTACGGGTGTAGAAGTTGACGCCTTCCGGCCCGTAGATGTGCGTGTCGCCGAACAGGCTCGCCTTCCACCCGCCGAAGCTGTAGTAGCTCACCGGCACGGGAACCGGCACGTTCACACCCACCATTCCCACCTGCACGTCGAACTCGAACTGGCGAGCGGCACCGCCGTCGCGAGTGAAGATGGCCGTGCCGTTGCCGAACTGGTTGGCGTTGATGAGGGCCAGGCCGTCGTCGTAGCCGTGCACTCGGGTGACGGTGAGCACCGGGCCGAAGATCTCGTCCTCGTAGCAGCGCATGCCCGGCTTCACGTGGTCGATCAGGCTGGGCTTGAGGAAGAAGCCCTCGGTGGGCGCATCGGTGCGACCGTCGACCACCAGCGTGGCGCCTTCACCCTCGGCGCCCGCCACGTAGCCCTGCACCTTGTCGCGGTGCTCGCCGGTGATGAGCGGCCCCATCTCGTTGCCATCCTCGCTGGCCGGCCCCACCTTGATGGCGGGGATGCGAGCCTGGATCTTGGCAACCAGGTCGTCGGCAATGGCCTCACTGGCCAGCACCACCGAGATGGCCATGCAACGCTCGCCGGCGGAGCCGTAGGCGGCCGAGACCGCAGCATCCGCCGCCATGTCGAGGTCGGCGTCGGCCAGCACCAACATGTGGTTCTTGGCGCCACCGAGCGCCTGCACCCGCTTGCCGTTCTTGGTGCCGGTCTCGTAGATGTAGCGCGCGATGGGTGTGCTGCCCACGAAGCTGATGGCTTCGACGTCGGGGTGCTCGAGCAAGCGGTCGACGGCCACCTTGTCGCCGTTGACCACGTTGAAGCAGCCATCGGGAAGGCCAGCCTGCTTGAGCAGCTCGGCGATGAACATGCTGGCCGACGGGTCCTTCTCGCTGGGCTTGAGCACGAACGTGTTGCCGCAGGCGAGCGCGTTGGCGAACATCCACATGGGAACCATCGCCGGGAAGTTGAACGGCGTGATGCCGGCAACGACGCCCAGCGGCTGCTTGATGCTGTAGACGTCGACGCCGGTGGAGGCCTGCTCGCTGTACCCGCCCTTCAACAGGTTGGGGATGCCGCACGCGAACTCGATGTTCTCGAGGCCGCGAGCCACTTCGCCGAGCGCGTCGCCCAGCACCTTGCCGTGCTCCTTGGTGAGCAACGTCGCGATCTCCTTGCGGTTGGCCGCGACCAGCTCGCGCATGTGGAACATCACCTCCGCCCGCCGCGAAAGGTTGGTGGCCCGCCACGCCGGGG
>MTKZ01018719.1_pt1 | contig 12116 bp, 7 predicted proteins | sample 1042781 | NCBI WGS metagenome assembly MTKZ01 (sample SAMN06212207, study PRJNA360539) | anaerobic digester metagenome | biome: Wastewater treatment plant; material: sludge; isolation source: anaerobic digester fed with sludge from wastewater treatment plant | place: Denmark: WWTP Viborg ...
CGGCAAATACAGCGGCAAGATCGTTTGGCTCAAAGAGCCCAACTATCCCGAGGGTGACCCCGAAGCGGGTAAGCCGCGTCATGACCTGAACAATCCGGACGCCTCGAAGCGGGACCAGCCCATTATCGGACTGGTGGTACTGCGCGATTTTACGTATACAGGCGATAAAACATGGAAGAAGGGCACTATCTACGATCCGGAAAACGGCAAAGCGTACAAATGCACCATAACCCTGGCAGGGGATGGTTCCTTGAAAGTACGCGGTTTTATCGGCGTGTCCCTTATCGGCAGGACTTCGGTCTGGACACGGGCCAAGTAGGCCGTAGCCCATCCATGGTAATCAGTCCTATCTGGTACCGGGCGCAACATCGTTAAAGCGGTTTTTAATCTGTTCCCAAACGGCCATGGATTGTCTGAGGTGGATACGGGGGTCTGCTTCGATCGCGTAGCACTGAAGTCCGACGGGGCCGCGAAAGCCCGCCCTGCGGAATGCCGCCAGCACGTCGCAATATTCGCTTATGTTTGCTTCTTCAAGAGGGCCGATGGCAATCTTGTTTCCTTCATCGCCGTTGATGGACAGAACCATCAGTTTCGGCGCAAGCCGTGCAGCCACTTCCGCCAAGGGACGCTTGCGGTTTCCTTCGAGCGCTTTCCAGTGGTACAGGTTGAAGGAACTGCCGAAGTTCGGCCGGTCCACCTTGTCTGCCAGGCGCGCCGTGTCTTCCGGGCTTTCCACCCAGAAGTTGATATGGGGATAGGGCGCCACGCGCACGCTGAAGGGGGCTGCCTTGTCCGCGATTGCCCTGAGAATGGGTACCGCGTCGTTGTCTCCGGCGGGATCAGAGGGCGAATAACGCTTGCTGTGCACGTGACACCATAAAATCGTACCGTGGCCCTTCAACAGCGGGAGCGCCTCGTCCAGCCCGGGATTACAGGGCTGTTCCGGCACATCGATGTCCACGCTGAAATAGATGGTGTACAGTTTCAGGCCGCTCTTGTCCAGGGCGCGCAGCGTTTCATCCAGGCCTTCCAGTTCGCGATGGTCGTAGCCGTCGAAACCGATGTCCGCCAGGATGGCGGCTTGTTCCCCGATATCAGGCACCTTGTTTTCCATGCTGTTTTTATAAGCGAAGAAGGGGTGAAACGATTCTACCGTGAACCCCGGTCCGTGCAGGGCTACCGCCGTGATCGCCACGGCGAGCGCGGCACTGGCGCTGATATTGGACCCCATGATTATCCTTCCATCCAGTTGCCGCGTATTGCGCGCGTAAGCAGGGTGTTGGCATCCTCGTCATTAGTGAATTGCTCTCTGTCCACGTCCCAGACCAGTTTTCTGCCCCGTTGTATGGCAATATGGGCGATCTGGCCCATGGAACAGGTGCGGTGTCCGATTTCGGCGTCAATCATGACCGGGACGTCGTTTAGGATGGCATTGACAAAGTCTTCCTTGTCCGCCCGCTGCGGGATTCTGATACTGTCCTCTGTCAGGGGCGCCGTAAGCAGGGCCGCGTCACTTGTGGTCAGGCCGGGACCGGGGCGCAGCCAGTCCCCGTGAATCCAGCCTGCTTCGCCCGTGACTTTGATAGAGGCGCCTGCCGGGTCCGTATGGTAGCGCAGGGTTGCGCCGGAGGCATAGCGAAACTGCGCCTCAAAGGACGACAGCACATTCCACAGCCCCGAGCCCGGTTCCGGGAAGGCACCCGTGCCTTCCACCTCCACCGGGCCGGAGCGTTCCGTATCCAGGCATAGCTGGGCGATATCGAGCATGTGGGTGCCCCAGTTGGTCACGATACCTTCGCAGGTGTCCCTGCAGCGCATCCAGCCTGGACGCGTCAGGGCCTTCGCCGGGTGGACCCGGTCAACCGTGTAGGGCTTCTCCGGTGCNNGGGCCAAGCCACATTTCATAATCGAGTTCTTCCGGCACTGCCATCGGTTCGGCGTTGCCACCCGGACCGTCGGCTTCAGGTACGCCCACGTCGATATGAACCACCTTGCCGACACGGCCGTTGCGCACGAGTTCCGCGATTTTGTGCATGTCCGCGTGGGAGCGGCATTCCGTATCCGTACGGAAGACCACGCCCTTTTCCCGGACGGCATTCGCGAGGAGGCGTCCTTCCGCCACGGACAGGGTCAGGGGCTTTTCGCAGGATACATGCTTGCCCGATTTTACCGCAGCCAGGGAGATAGGCACGTGCCAGTGGTCCGGGGTGGAGTTCATGACGGCGTCAATATCGTTCCTCGCTATCACTTCACGCCAATCCCGGTACACGGCACAGTCGCTGTTCCCATAATACCGGTCCACCTCCGACTTGGCTTTATCCACGCGCCACCCGTCGACATCACACAGGGCGACAAGGCGAACCCGCTTCATCGCGAGCAAGGGCGGCATGTTGATCTGTATAGCCTGGCGCCCGAGGCCGATCATGGCCAGCGTGATGGTATTGGACGGCGCGGTTTGTCCCCAGAGCGTGGATGGAGCGATGAATGGAGTGGCACCCGCCGTGAGACAGAATTTCATGAACGACCGTCGTGTTGAAAAGGAAAGTGTATGTTTCATGGCAGTCTCCTGGTAGAAATCTTCACTGCGACCGGTATAGCGTGTCCAACCACCGCAATGACGCTTTATACACCGGTACAACAGTCGTTGTCGACAGTAGGAACTTTTACAACAGTTGTTTTCAGAAATCAGTGCCTTCGCGATCCGCCGTTCTTGCCAGGTACGCCCGGAGCCAGCGTTCCCAAGGACCGGATTTGAAGGTCCGCAGGTCTTCCCGATTTTCAGGCAATTGAAACAGCGGCAGATAGCGCAGGGCATCCACGTCTGTTACACGATAAAAACCCTTGAAGGCATCCTGACAGGATTCCGGAAACGAAATGCCCAGAAACTTGCTGCGTTTCCACAGGGGCTGTTCTTCAAAGGGGGAGTTGGGGTCTACCTGTTCGCGCCACTGGGGGATATTGATTGTCTGCAGAAAGTCCCAAAATAATTGGGAACTGCTCACGGTTGTTGCTTCGTAGACCGGGAAAAAGAAGGTGACCAGCCCCTTTTCCTTGTCTTTGGAGCCCCACAGGGTCAGGCGCTGCGTGAAATCATTGAACACCCGCCGCGGGTCATATTCAATGGTGACGGGTATGTTCCGTCCCCGGGTGTCAAACACCGCGGCGACATATTCCCAGGCCGTTTCACCAGGCGGCAGGGTTTCGGCATGTGCAAGTCCCGGGAGGGTGTCCAGGGGGCTTACCAAAACCCGGTCTTCCTTTTGGGTGTATGTCGTCGCCACTTCGGTGCGTGTGAGAGAAGACAAACGCACGGCAAGTTCCCGGACACGTGCTGTCTGCCATGGACGAAGTAGGGCCAGGGGAATCAGGAAGGCCGCAGCAACAAATCCCGACAGTAGAATCATATTAATCGCGGGACGCATCCAGACGCGCGGAGTCGTATCCTGTTCCGGTACTTGCCCAAAGTGTCTTCTGTTCCTTAGGAAACCGTGGATACGGTTGAAGAGCCATTCAATCCACATCATCAAGGCACCAGCGGGCAGGAAAATCAAGTATGCGATAAGTCGGTATTCGTAACTGATGCCCGGATATCCGGTGAACCAAAGCAACAAGCCTGTAAGACACAGGGCGGTCTTTAGGTTTGTGTAGCTTACAGCCAGCAACACGGCGGCAACCAGCAACAGGCCGAACCGTTGAAAGCATTGAGACGGCAGGCGGTGAAGATGCAATATCCCTTCCAGCCAGAGCGGGTAGTCGGCCCGTATCCAAGCCAGCCACTTTTGCATTTCCGCCGGAATCCGGTATGCCGCCGCCGCTGCGCGCCATGCCCTTGCGACCAGGTCCGCTGGGAATTGGCGTAGCACTTCATAAATCAGCAGGCGCTGATACCGGGCGTATTGAGGTCCTGTATAGTGCAAGCCGGGATTCTGCATAAAGGGAGCGGCCGGGTCACCATGGGCATGCCGGTATTCCGCCGTATGCGGGTTGTCCATGGGGCTGTCATCGCCCAGGCGCCGAGCCAGCACATTCGCCTGGGCGTAAAGGCCTGAATCCGTCCAGGCCAGAGATTCGTAGGAGGCGCCTCCAAAATCCAGGCGCGACTCCGCTTCTTCCGTGAGGCCCTGGAAAAATCCGTGCACGCCCGCCTGGTTGCCTTCCAAGGCGGCACCCCGAAACACGGGACGTGCCAGTGAAAAGAAAATAGCCAGAAAAAGAAGCGCTGCGGCACAACGCGTCTTCCATACGTTTTTGACTCCGGGACGGGATACGAATGCAAGTATAACGAACGCGGGCGGCACACAAATCAGGACATCCTGCCGGAAGCCCATGCCGAATCCAAGAACCACGCCCAAGAGTATGGCCCTGGCAAGAAGGCCTTTTACGGATACGGGCCGTATCACCAACCGGACCAGAAGACACAAAATCAGGAAAAAGAACGGGGTTTTGGCCGATTCCCGCAGTGCAGTGCTCATGAGCAGCAGAGCCGGCGAGGAACACACCAGCACCGCGCCTGCCAGGCTTGCCAACCGGCCCAACCCGTTTCGGAACAGGCCGTACAGGGCCGCCGCACCGGCGGCATGCCAGGCCGCCGCATAGAGTAGCAGAGACGCCACCGAAACGCCGAAGATCCGCCAGAACCACCCCACTGCGTAAATATGGTAGAGATAGGTCAATTCAAATGGTGTACTGATTGGGGTAACCTTGATATCTTCGGGAATATCCGAGACATCAAACGAGTCAGTGTTCCCGCTCATGAAGGCATTCACCCCTGGCACATCTTCTGACGGCGCCGTTCCCATGCCGTGCCCACCTGCGAAAAATATCGCCGGATAATACATGTTCCATCGTTGCGGTGGTGCCGGACTGTCGAAGGGATCTTTCAGGGAATGGCCATGCACGAAACAAAGGCCGAAGGCGGCCACCGCCGCAAGTATCAGACAGAGTACATCCCGGTACCAACCGCGCCACCTAGTGCGGAAGACAGTGCAAATCCAATGATCTGCTTTATTCACCGATATGGCATTGGTCTGCATGTTCATTTATCCTGCCCGGCCGCTGACAGGCACCCAAACATCCAAAATGGCATTGCAAATGCGGCGGCGCCTCTCGCTAAAACAGAAATGTGAACAGGAGTTTCAAGGAACGCCTCGGATTGCGCAGAAAGGTAAGGCAAAGCCGCAGTAGGGTTGCCGGGCGCAGATAGAAGCGGCGGTAAAGACGTCGACGGCGGTCTTCGGCAATACGGTATATCTCCGGATTTTTGTACCGGCACATGAAGGGAAACAGGCTGAACTCGATTTGGTCCGAGAACTGGTCAAAATAGGGCGTAATGGCGAAGGGCTCCAGAATGTTGACTGTGATAAAATTCAGGGGCGCGACAAGAACACCGCGAACGGTGTCCATGAAATCCTCCTCCGTTTCAAAGGGGGCGCCCACCATGAAAAAAGAAAGGACTTCGATGCCCGAACGGCGGATGGTCTCCAGTTGGCTGTTGATTGTCTTGGGGTCGATGCCTTTGTTAAGCGTGTTAAGAACGGAGGGAGAGTAGCTTTCTATGCCTACCATGATTCGTTTACAACCCGCCCGGCGCATCCAGTCCAGCATTTCGGCATCCACCGTGTCTACCCGGGACAGGCAGGTCCAGGAAATCTGCAGCCTTTCTTTCAACAGGAGCCTGCAGATGGCGATTACTCGCTCCTTGTCCACTGTAAAAATATCGTCGAGAAAACGGATGATTTTAACCCCCTTGTCATGCAGGTATTTCATCTCCTCCACCACGCGGGCGGGGGATTTCATGGCGATGGCCCGCCCATAGGTTGTGGTGCAATAATTGCAAGCGAAGGGACAACCCCGTATGGACAGGAGTGCCGCGCATGGACCTCCCATAAAGGCCTCTTCATATCGGGACATCTCCACCAGGGATGGGTCCGGGAAGGGGAGCGTGTCCAGGTCTGTAAGTCGCTCTTCCGGTGTGTTGAACAGGCTTCCATCGGGCCTGCGTCCCGCCAATCCGGGAATCGAATCCACCGGTTCGTCCTTCTGCCATGCCGTCAGAAACCGGGAGAAAGGCTGTTCCGGTTCCCGGCGTAGCACCAGGTCCACGCAACTGTGACCCAGTATCTCTGTGGGGAAGAAGGTGGGGTAATAGCCGAACACCACAAGATACATCTCGGGACACTGATCCTTGATCCGCTGTAGACACGCCATATCATCGCCGAAAATGCGGATGCCCACCAGTGCCACCACCATTAGCGGGTCGATGCGCTTAATCTGCTCGATAACCTCCGTTTCCGGGCATTTTTGGGCGATGGCATCCAGTACCACCACATCCATGCCGTTCCATTCCCGAACGCATGTAGCCAGAGAAAGCAGGTCATGTGGCGGTAGCAAATACTCCGGAGAGTAGTAACTGCACATATAACGCCGCATGAAACTTAACTCATGCGGCGGGTTCAGAAAAAGTATGGTATTCTTACCGGTTGTCATCACGCTTGATACTGGCCTTTTAGCGGAGGCATGCGCTTTCCGTCCCTCTCGGGGGTAACAAAGCCCGCGAACTGCAATACGGTTTTACTCACACATTATCTTTGGTCGGCGCAACATTGCGTTGAAAACAAAAAATACGATCCGACACCCACAGAAACAGGCTGATGGTTCCGTCAACGCACAGGGAACTCCATCGGGGGGCGGCAGAATGCCGCTATTTATGCCCCGGACGCCAGATTTTCCGATGCCGACAACAACTCCTCTCATACCTATTCCGCCCATGTTTTGTCCGGGAACGCCATCTTTGCCGCAAAACATATCTCCGAAGCATGACCCACCCTACAACTCCCTATCCCTTGGTTATTCTAACACGCAACATTCCGGGGATTCAAAGGAATAAAACGGATGTCAGACCCTGCCGATAGACCCGGTTACAAGTACAACGTGAACAATCAGAACCGAGAAAGGCCTTCATAGGGCAATGATGATAACAAGGAAAGAGCGTTCCGTGTCCTCAGTCCGGCTTATCTTCTGCCCTGCGAGGACAGACGGAATAAAGCGTATCCTTTTGGTATAATGCAGGCGAATGGATGTGTTGCGGGCCTTCCTGAAGGCAGGCGGGCTTTTGCCGCCCCGGTCCCGCCAGATGCTTTCCCCGGGAGGATGCGCCAGTCCGAAGATACAACGGAGCAAGACGGTAGTACCAATGAATATTCTAATCATCAATCCCCCGGACAAACAGGTTATCCCTGAGTTTAAGGATGAAAAAGGAAAGGGATTTCTGGAACCGGGTGATTTTGGAAAGTTTCCGCCTCTGGGTGCTTTGTACGTGCTGTCCTATGCGCAGAAGTATCAGCCAAAGCACCAGTATTTCTTCCTGGATTGTGTGGGGGAAAACATTTCCCAGAAAGAATTGCCGCAGTATCTCGCCACGATAAAACCCGACATCATCGGGATTACCAGTTTTACTATTTCACTGCTGGATGTCATTCAGGTGGCTGAAACGGCGCGTGCAGTAGCGCCTGGGGCGCACCTGTGCCTGGGCGGGCATCACGCTACGGATTTTCCGGTGGAGGCGTCCCAACTGCCGCAATTCGACTCCATCATTGTTGGCGAAGGCGAGCAGGCATTTGCGTCCTTGATAGAACGGCTGGGTACAGGGCGGGATATTGGCGGCATACCCGGCGTTTACACCCGGGATACCATAAGAAGTAGAAATGGTGAAAAATACCGTGATCCCCGTTATCGCGGTTATCTCACTGTAGCCCCGGCCTATATGGAAGACATCGATATGCTGCCGCCGCCCGACCGGTCCCGTATCACCCATATCCGGTATAACAGCGTGGTGGGCCTGGAAAGCCGCATTGCCACCATGATCACCAGTCGCGGCTGCCCATATAAGTGTACTTTTTGTAATGTCCCCTGCAAGCAATACCGCCCGAGAAACCTCGAAATGGTTATGGACGAAATTGAGGAATGCCTGCGCCTGGGATACAAGGAATTTCATTTCTACGACGACCTGTTCAATATTACCTCGGAAAGGCTGGAAGCATTCTGTACCGCGCTTAAACACCGGAGCCTGAACATCGTCTGGGATTTCAGGGGGCGGGTGAACGGGGTTACGTTCGAGTCCCTTGCCCTCGCCAAATCTGTTGGTTTGCGCCTGGTTTTTTTCGGGGTGGAAACGGGGTCGGATGAGGGGTTGAAGCGCCTGAAAAAAGGATGTACCCTGGCGCAAATCAAGCAGGCTTTTCACTGGTGCAGGCGGTTGGGCATCAAAACGGTGGCGGACTTCATGATTGGATTGCCCCATGAGAAATCTGCGGCGGACATACGCCACAATATCGACTTCCTGATTAGCCTCAAGCCGGACTACGCTCAAATAGGCATCATGAACTTATATCCGCATACCGAAATCTACGCGGAAGCGGTGGAACGGGGTTTGGTGGAACCCAACCGATGGAACACCTGGGCCCTGAATCCGACGAAGGATTTCTATGTGGAACATTGGACGGAACATATCAGCGACATTGAATTGGTGCGGTTCCATCGCCAGTCGTATCGCCGGTTTTATTTTCGTCCCCGGTATATCCTTAACAGTATCTTCGCGGTGCGTTCGTTTCATGAATTCAAATCCAAGGCGACAGGTGCCTTGAAACTGCTGAGCAGGCGGTGACCCGCTTGATGAAAAGGCACGCGGGATGCCGATGTGCCGTGTCTATAAATGCGAGCATGCGACGCCCATGAATTCGTCCATTATCATACCGGTGTATAACCGGGTGTCGGACTTGTTGTCCATCCTGAAGCAACTGAAAGAGCAGGCGTGTCGGGAGTTTGAAGTGGTCGTCGTGGATGACGGGTCCACGACCCCGGTGACGTCGGCCGTCCAATGCGCACACTATCCCTATTCCCTGAGAATCGTGCGGCATGAACACCGGCGCGGTATCGCAGCGGCCCGCAATACCGGCATCGTCACCGCCCGGGAGCAACACCTGATCTTCGTGGACAGTGATGCTGACCTTCTGGATTCTCATTGGCTTGAAAAGCATCACAACGCCTATGAACGTGCCGGCGCCATGGCCCGGAGTGCCGGACATTCTCACTTCGTATTTCACAGCACGGTCAAGGGCATTGCCGCCACATTTGCGGGGCGTGTGGACACCTACGCCAACTGGTGGGGGTCCGACTTGAAAACGGCCCATATTGTGCGGGACAGGCACGTGCCGATGAACAACACCAGCATGCATCGCGATGTTTTCGACCGGGTAGGCATGTTTGACGAGGCCTTTGCTGTAAGCGAGGATATTGAATGGGGGTTCCGCTGCATGGCCTGTGGCGTCATCGCGGTGTTTATGCCCGGGGCACCTGTCGGCCATCATGACCGCGATTCGGTGCGGAAGGTATGGGAGCACTACTACCGCTTCGGCCAATACTCGCCCAAGGTACGTACACGGCATCCCGGCGGGCCATGGCGTTGGCTGTATCCCGGGAACAGGCGTCAGGCCATACTACGGTTTCTGCCGCTGACCGTGCTGAAGACGGTATATATCGTGTGGAAATGTTTTCCCCAATCACCGGGAGTGGTGTTATACGCACCGGGTATTTACTTGGCGAATGTGGCCAGTTTCATGGGTATGTATAAAACACTCGCCGCTGGTCCTGATGAAAAAGGCCTGTCGTCGAAATCCGGTTCCTGAACCTTATACCGGCCTGTTCCCACGCATACCGTGTCACATGCTATTTGTCTCTTTCCGGCAGTGAGGCCAGCAGTTTTTCCAACGCCCGGAAATCCGCATCGTTCCGTGCCGGGTCGAACTGAAGCGCCGTTTCCGCCGCTATCAGTTGCTGCCGCTCTTGTTCAACCTGGCCACGTAATGCCGCGTCGGGCGTGGCAATGTACACCACCACGCGGCTTGCCTGTTCTTGGATTTCAACCGCAGCACCGTCCCGGGACCACGCCGCGTCATATATGCCGTCCGCATCCAGACGGAAAACATCGGCCATGTTGCCGAGATAGGCCGGCAGCGGGAATCGCCACTGCGCCGGTCTCGGCGATCCGAACTTAAACACCCGTTCTTCGGGGTCAGGCGTATAGTCCAGGTCCAGGGCAAATAACAATGCGCCACGGGGGCCGCACACCGAGGCGATGTCCCAGTCCGGCCGATTTCCCTCCCGGGTCAGCCGCTCAAAGCCGTAGGCGTCGCCTTCAAGCAGGAAGGCGTCGAGCAGGCGCAGTTCCCGCCCGATGCGGCCAAGCTCCTCCAACGTATCGCGCCATTGAACCAGTGTTTTCAGGCTCAGGTTGAACCAATAGAGCGAGGTGATGCGCGTGGAAAGGGCGTGATAGGCCTGCAGCCGTATTTCATCCGGGGTGGGGGAGGTGCGCCTCCTGCCGCCGTACCGGTCCCAGCCTTCATGCGGACCCTGTGACCAGATGGCGCAAGGCTTCGGGCGGTTCAGTTCGCGCAGGGAACGGCACATATCACCGATGGTTTCCAGGGGCGCGCCCCAGCTGATGCGCTTGCCGTCCCAGCGTTCATACTTGTGCCAGGCGTCCGGTGACGGCGCTGTGACCCGGTACGCGTCATAGTGGGGATAATCGCTCAGTCCGGCGTAATCCCGCCAAACGCGTTCTTCGCTGTGGGTCACTGTTGTAGGCAGGCGTGTCGGAGTGTAGGGCTGTAACGCTTCCCAGACCTCCTGTGGCGGCACCGGGCGTCCGCCGCCGTACTGGGGTTCGCCCAGAAACTCTACCGCGTGGATGCATGGCAGCATGTCGTCCGTATCGTAGAGGTCGAAGGGGGCGAGACGGTTGAAATACTTCAACGGGTATCGCGCATAAAGTTCCGTATCACTGTACCCCGGCGTTATGGCAAGGTGGGCGGTGTTGATATACAGCCGCTTGAGCGCTTTCAGAAAGGTCTCGCTTGCCACGGGATTGCCTTTTCCGTTCACCCAGCCGCCGGAGATATCAAAGCGTTCCGGCTTGACACGCAGGTACGCCCACACGGTGAGCGGTTCTCCCGTGTCCCGGCCGAGGGCAACCTCCACTGCGGCATAGGTCAAAGGCAACGGCCCTGTTTTCACGGTGAAACCGCCCCGGTCAAGGGAGGGTATGGAGAGATGCCCGTTGAACCCTTCAAGGGAAGACAACGGCGCTTGTGCCGCGAGAATGCGCGGTGACTTCGGGTCCGGCGGCAGCCAGAGCCGGCACGACAAAATATTCACGGGCAGCTTCGAAGCGTTGGCAACGTGGACCACCATAATGTCGGGTTGAATTGCGGTGTCCGCACCCAGAAATGTGATGGCAGACAGCCGGCATTCCGGGGGGGCGATGTGGAGGGATTCCGACAGCCAGGGAGCAGTTTCAGGTCCCACCTTCATGCGCACCCTGCCACCGGGTCCGAAAGGAAGGGACCTTCCGTTGAAACTCCAGACCGTCAACGTCTCCGGGGGGAAGATAAGGGATTCGCCGGGAATGGCGGCGGGGGTGTCATGCCAGGCCCAGAGTTTTTTTTGAAGAAGTTCAGCCGGGGAATTGTTTTCAAACAGGATGGCCGTTCCCTCGTCCAGAACCAACGGTCCGTGTTGTGGGGATGTATCGTTGTGCAGAAATAACTGCACAAGTGCGCCTGTCGCGGGTTCCGGCGCGCGGGCATAGCGCATGGATGGCACCAGCATATGGGGGGTGACGCTGATTCCGCGCAGTGCCAGCACAGAAGTCTCGCCCTGCAAGACGGGGGATAAAAAAAACCCCGCGACGAAAATCATCAAATAAAACAAAACCTTTGTTTTCATGGAGACCGGCATCCTCGTTTGTTACAGGACTGACATGGACATAGTTGGACCGTCTATTGCTGTGCGGTCTTGGCGCTTGAGGCGGCACGTTGGCGACAAGCGTATCATATGCCACCGTTCTGCGTAAACTCTGTGTATTTCGATTCCTGTCCTTTATGCGAATCTTTATTCTCTTTTAGAGCATGGGTAATTGTATCTATTTCAGACCGATGCGGGCGTTTACAGCTAATACGCGAAAAGGCCCGTTTTCGGTCCGCACTGGCCTTGGTGCCTTCCTGTTGCCTCACGGAAAAATCTACTCGAAACGGTATTCGTTGCCTCACGGAAAAATC
>MTKZ01021175.1_pt1 | contig 12111 bp, 15 predicted proteins | sample 1042781 | NCBI WGS metagenome assembly MTKZ01 (sample SAMN06212207, study PRJNA360539) | anaerobic digester metagenome | biome: Wastewater treatment plant; material: sludge; isolation source: anaerobic digester fed with sludge from wastewater treatment plant | place: Denmark: WWTP Viborg ...
CCCTGAAATAGGGGGTCGCCGCCATCACCCTGGCGCAGTATTCCGCCATCATCAGGTCGCGTGGATCCTGGCTCATCCGGGCCGCCTTGGTGGCGATCTTTTTCGGGTCGCCGATGGCGTCCACCACCACCACCCAGTCAACGTCCACCGCCTGGATGGACGGAGGAAAATTCGGGAAATCAACCAGGGTGTCGGTGATGACCACCACCTTGTCGGCATACTTGGCGTCCACCATCGCATAGGACAGAACCCCGCAGTCTGACTTGCCCCCCACGCCGCGGGCGTTGCCGTAGCAGTCCGAGGTCGGCGCGCCGATGAACGCGACGTCGATGTGGACCTCGCCCCGTTCCACAGCCCTTACGCGGCCGCCGTGGGAGCGCAGGACAGCGGGGGTCTTCAGCTTCCCGTGGGAGACGGCTTCGCCGATCCTTCCGCGGATCCCGCTGGTCTGAAGCCCGGTGACGATCCCCTGCTCAATGTATTCGGCCACCGGGTCATGCGCGGCGCCCACGGATGAGGCGGCGATGGTGATGTCCCGGATGCCCAGGGCGACGATCTCCTTCATCACCATGTTGATGATGTAGTCGCCCTCCCGGAAGTGGTGGTGAAAGGAAACGGTCATGCCGTCCTTCACCCCGCACTCNNCCGCTTCGCGGATGGAGGGGAGCAGCTTTGTCTCAAAGGATTTTTCTCGGACCCTGACCGAAGGCGCGTCCTTCCTGTACTCCGTCCCCTCATAATAACCGCTTCCCATGAACGGCTTGCGGCCGTTTTGCAGCAACTCGTCCGGGATTTCCCGGTTCACAGCGTTCTTCATCACAAATCCCCCCTGTACAGGCCGGAAGCCTTTGCCATCATGATGACCCGTTCAGCGCCCGGGATGAACGCGATGTCGATCATCTTTCCATCCACAGTGAACACGCCGATACCCAGGGCGGAATTCTCCCGCCAAGCGCGGACGATCTTCTCGGCCTCCAGGATCTCCTTCTGCGTCGGCGCGAATACCTCGTGCACCACTGCGATCTGGCGCGGGCTGATCAGCGACTTGCCGTCAAAACCCATCTGCTTGTTCTGTTCCACTTCGGCGCGGAAGCCTTCCATGTCGTCCAGGTTGGTGAATACGGTGTCAAAACACTGCACCCCGGCCGCCCTGGCGGCAAGGAGCATGTTCGAACGCCCGCCCAGCATTTCCAGCCCGCCGGGGTAATACCGGGTTTGCATGCTCTTGCGGAAATCGCCGCCTGCGATGGCCACGCCGATCATCCTTTCCGGGCATGCGGTGCAGATCTCATAGGCGTTGAGAATGCCCAGCGGGGATTCCAACGCGGCCATGACCAGGGTTTGCTCCCGCTCCGCCCCGAACTCTTCCTCCGCCTGTTCAATATGGCGTACCACGGTCCGCACGTCGTCGGCCTTCTCGCATTTTGAGATGCGGACGGCGTCGGCGCCGCCTGCCACCGCGACGCGGATGTCCTCCTTCCAGTGGGGGGTATCCAGCCCGTTGATGCGTACAACACGCTCAACGCCCCGGTAATCCACCGTCTTCAGGGCATGGTAGAGGGAAAAGCGCGCGGCGTCCTTCTGGTTTTCAGCCACCGCGTCCTCCAGGTCCAGCAGCAGGGAATCCGGCTTGTAGACATACGCGTCCTTTAGAAGCGCGGGCCTCTGGGCGCTGACAAAAAGCATGGAGCGGCGCATGCGTTTGAGCCTCTGTTCCTTTGTCATCTGATCACACCCCCCCAGGGGAAGTCCTTCTCAATCCGGCAGGCACGGAACACCGCGCACTCCACGCGCGCCCGGAGCGTGCAGTCCAGAGCGCCTTTGTCAATCACCCGTACCCTGGCGTTCTCAACACCCAGGCGCGCAAGCGTCTCAAGGACTGTTTCCCTGATCTGCCTGCCATACTGGTTGATGACGTCAGATTCGATGCTCAGTTCGATTCCGGTCCCGGCGTTTTCGACCATCACCTGCGCGTCGCTGGACTCCAGGGTGCCGGCGAGCGCGGTCTGTATGAGCCGCATATGTTTCACCTCCGTGAGTACTTGATTCGGGTTTTTAGGACAGCCATCCGGCAATCAGCTTGAACAGGGAGGGGAAGAAGGTGATGACGGTGATCATGCGCATCACCTGCAGCAGGATGAGCCGGATGTTGCGGATCCCCAGATCCGCCGAGATCAGCGCCATGTCGCTTGCCCCGGCGGGCGTGGCTGCCAGCATTCCTTCCCGGAAACTGAACAACCCCATCCGCTTGAGGACCGTGCCGATCAGGAGCGTCCCCGTGGCCAGGGTAAGAATCAGGATCAGGGCAGGGCCTGCCAGCAGGCGCAATTCCATCAGCTGCGCCACCCCGATGCCCGCGCCGACGTACGCGCCGGAGAGGCACTGGGCGGTCCTCCGCACGCCAAGGGGCAGGGCCGCCCTGGGATAGAGCAGTTTGAACGCGATGCTGCCGACCGTCGCGAAAGCCATCGTGCCCGCGGGGATCCCGCTGGCCTTCCCCAGCAGGCCGGCGGCGGTGGCTGCCAGGAGCGTGAGGAAAACCGGAAGCAGTTCCTTCCCCTTGTTCTTGGCCCCCGCAGCCGGCCCCCCGGCACTCTGGACTTCCCCCGCGGTCAGTTTCGCGATGAGCGCGGGAAAAACGCCGATGCCGAAGATGAAACGGACAAACTGCATGACCAGAACCTTGGACGCGTCCGCGCCCATTTCCGCCGCTACGATGGGCATATCGCTGATGCCCCCCGGGGCGGTGCACAGGAGGGAGGTCAGCAGGCCGATCGAACTGACCCTGTGGACAAGCAGCGCGGAGAGGACGTTCAGGAGCAGGAGGCCCAGTATGNNGCCGGTTTGAGAACCTTGCGCATCTCGCCAAGCTCACCCCGGCTGACGCCGGAGCCGACGAACGCGCCCGCCACGACCTGGGCGGCGGTCTTGAAGTAAGCAGGAAGCTGGGCATTCCCCAGCGCGAGGTTCAGGGCACAGGCGCCGATGACGGCGCCGATCATCATGCCGCCGGGTACGCGGAGCCTGTTGAGGACCAGTCCGACGGCCGCAGCGGCTAAAAGCGTGTAGGCAATCTGCAAATATCACCTCAAGGAAGCGGCACGGACAGCAAGCTGCCCGTGCCGCGCGGTATTACTTCTGGGTCTTGAATTCCTTGCCCAGCCGTAACTTTTTCTTGATGAGGGGCGACACCATCGAGTAAACCAGGGCGCCGATGCACACCAGCATGATGATGCCGGCGATGGGCTTGTTGAACATGGTCCACAGGCTGCCCCTGCTGATGGTGAAGGCGCGGCTGAAGTTGCCTTCGCAGATCTTTCCCAGGACCAGGCCCAGGATCAGCGCGGCGCTGTTGAACTTCAGCACGCTGAACAGGAGGCCCGCTATACCGGCGACAGCCATGATCTTCACGTCAAAGATGCTCATGTTGGTCGCGTAGGATCCGATGACCGCCAGCATGATGATGATGGGGCCAAGGTAGGAGTAGGGAATGGACAGGATCTGCGCGAACACCCTGGCAATCATGATGGCCACAAACACCATGACGATGTTGGTGATGATCATGGAGATGAAGGTGCCGCTGAGGTAGTTGGGCTGGTTGACCAGGAGCAGGGGCCCCAGCTGAACGCCTTTGAGGACCAGCGCGCTCATCATCACCGCCGCGGCGTTGCCGCCGGGGATGCCCAGGGAGAGCAGGGGAACCATCGCGCCGCCGGTCGCCGCGTTGTTGGCGGTCTCGGAGGCCGCTACACCCTCGATGATGCCGGTCCCGAATTTTTCAGGGTGTTTGGAAAGCTTGGTCTCGGTGGAATAGCACATGAAGGAGGCGATGGTCGCGCCCGCGCCCGGAAGGATGCCGACGATGGTGCCGACAACCGCGCTGCGCAGGATGACCCATTTGATGGACAGCCACTCCCTCAGGGAGGGCATCTCCGTGTTGACCTTGCCGCCGCCGATCCCGTCGGATGCCTTGAGCTTCTTCTCCTCTCCGGTCTGCTTGAGCACCTCGGTGACCGCGAAGATACCGATGAGCAGCGGGATCATCTCGATGCCCGAGAGGAACTGCCTGGACCCAAAGGTCATGCGCTGCACACCGTACTACGGGTCCTGCCCGATGCAGGCCAACAGCAGGCCCAGGACGCCGGAAATCAGGGTACGCAGGACATTCTTGGAGTCGAGGCTGGTCAGGATGGACAGGCCCAGGAAGGTGATGGCGAACATCTCGCTGGGGCCGAAGGACAAAGCGGCCTGGCTTAACGGTTTGCTCAGGATGAACATGGCCAGCGCCGAGAAGGTGCCGCCGAGTGCGGAGGTGACCAGCGCTACGCCCAGCGCCTTGCCGGCCTTGCCCTGCTGCGCCATGGGATAACCATCAAAGGTGGTCGGCGCGCTGGAGGGCACTCCCGGAATCTTGAACAGGATAGCGGAAATGCTGCCGCCGGTGATGGAGGAGCAGTAGATGGCGACCAGGAACACAATGGCCTGAACCGGGTCCATCGTGTAGGTGAAGGGGAGGCCGAGGGCGACAGCCATCGTGGCACTCACACCCGGCAGCGCGCCGAATGCCGTGCCCAGCACCACGGCCAGTAGGACCATCAGCAGCATGCCGGGCTGAAACACGATGGACAGGCCGGAAACAAACATCTCTCCTAAGTTCATGCTAGCCTCCTCAGGAAATGAGCTGTTCGAGGAACAGCGCGAAGTTGCGCAGGAACGGCACTGTGCCGCGCGGCAGGTTGACCTGCAGCAGCACGCCGAAGCAGAGGTAAAGCGCCAGCGTCACCAGCAGGGAGACCAGCAGCAGACGCCAGTATTTCCTGTCTCCCAGCAGGAAGCCGAAGGATGCCAGCAGCAGGAAACTGGTGAGCATGAAGCCGAGCGGTTCAAGAAGGAAGGAGGCGGCGATGACGATGAGGATCCCGAAGAATACCTTGCTTTTGAAGAAGTCCGGTATGCTGCCCGCAAAGCCTTTTAGGCTGAACGTCTCCTTGCCTTTGTTATTCCGGATGATCTTAATGATATTCAGCAGGATCAGGAAGATCAGCAGGGCCAGCAGGACGGTCGGCCAGATGCCCGGCTGCAGGGCAAAGGGGTTGCGCTGCACCTTGGCTGGAACCGGTGCCTCCAGCACGTGAAAGGCCAGCGTATAGATAAAAAACAACAGGAGAAGCACATTGAGGATTAATTCAAACAAGTCGGATCATCTCCTTTGCAGAGGGAGGGGGCATTGCCCCCTCTCTCTTCATTGTTTTCAGCCAGCCTTGCCGGTCAATACTCTTTGGTCAACACGCCTTCCTCGCGGAGGTATTCGGTGAAGATCGCGTACTCGCTGTTGAACAGGTTCAGGAAATCTTCGCCGGTCTGGAACCCGGGGCGCTCGTCATACGCGCCCTGGACCAGGAAGTCTTTCCAGGCTTGGGTCTCCACAGCCTGCGCGACCGCGGCCACCAGGGCGTCGATCGCCTCCTGGGGGGTGCCCTTCTTGGCGAAGATGCCGCGCCAGGTGCCGATGTAGGAGTTGATGCCCAGCTCGCCCGTGCACTCCATATCCGGATAGAGCTTCATCCTGTTTTCCACGCAGGCCACCAGCGGGACGACGTCGCCGGATTCGATCAGGCCCTTGATCTCATTGGTGCCGGTGATCATCATGTCGATGTGGCCGCCCATGAGCGCGGCGTTCATCTCGGCGCCGGAGGCGTAGGAGACTTCCAGGACGTCCAGGCCGGCCAGGGCCTGCTTGAGGGAGGCGCCGTCCGCGCCGGTCGCGGTGAGCATGCCCACGCTGACCTCGAAGGGATGATCCTTCACGTATTGGATCATGGTGGAGAAACTGGTGTAGCCTTTCGCATCCATGGCCTTTTTGGAGCCGGCGATGATGTTGATGGAATGCACCAGCTTGGCAACCGGGATGAACTCGTTCTTGTAGTCCATGGACAGGTTGCCCTGCAGGTCCTGCATGATGAGCGACTGGGTGCCCAGCATGAAGGTATACCCGTCGGCGGGCTGCTTGTAGGTGAACTCGACACCGTTGACGCCGCCGCCGCCTTCCACGTTGAGCACGTCGACCTGCTGGCCGATGATGTCCTTGAGCAGGTTGGCCATCGGGCGGATGGTGCTGTCCGCGCCGCCGCCTACGCCCCAGGGGCAGACGATGTCGATTTTCCGTTCAAACTTCCATTCGGCGGAGGCAACAGAGAAGACTCCTGCCAGGAGCAGCGCGGCAACCAGAATACTGACCAGTTTTTTCATTGATGATCCCTCCTTCAATATATGCGAACCGGCAGATGACTTAAATTCTCATCCTCGACCGGATTCCCATCGCGGTTCCCTTTCAGGCTGCAGTCGGAAAGCAACAGATTGAATGATTTCTGTCTTTATGATATATATAGTGTAAACAGCCGTCAAATCGAAATTCGATTATGATGCTTATAACCGGAGCGTTATAAGAGGAAGCGTCCTTATGATCAGTGTAAAAAGCGCAGAGTGCATCATGACCATCTTGCGCAGCGGCAATTTCACCAATGCCGCGAAGAATATGTACATTTCCCAGCCCGCGCTGAGCCAGGCGGTTCGGAAGATCGAGGAAAAACTGGGCGCCCCGATCTTTGACCGGAGCACGGATCCCATCACCCTGACGGAAGCCGGGCAGATCTACATGGACGCGGCGCGGCAGGTGATGGCCATCAATGCCCGGCTGAGCAACAGCATCAACGAGATCATCAATGAAAAGAAGGGCCGGCTCCGTCTGGGCATCTCCATGCAGCGCGGGATGCAGCTGCTCCCTCTAGTGATCCCGGACTTCGTCCGGGAATATCCGCACGTGAGGATTGAACTGCTCGAGCACGGCTCCGCGGCGCTTGAAAAGCTGCTGCACGACGGGATTTGCGATATCGCTCTGATTACGACAAACCCGCGGTATGAGAACCTGGAGTACCTGCTGCTGAACAACGAGGAAGTCGTGCTTGCCGCGTCGCTTACAACAAACCTGTCCAAACGCTTCCAGGACGGGGATGAGATCCTCATCTCGGACGCTGCCGGGGAAAAATTCGTATCCCTCCTGGCGGGCCATAGCGTCAGGGTGATCCAGGACCAGCTCCTTTCCTCCCACCATATCAGCCCTTCCATCCTGCTGGAGACCGACAGCCTTGAAGCGGCAAAGCGCCTGACCGCCGCGGCGGACGCGGTGATGCTCTGTCCTTATGTCTACATCATGCAATCGCCCGAAGTACGCGCAAAGGTCAAATGCTTCCGCATCAAGAACATCGACTATATGCGCCACTTCTACCTGAGCTACCCCAAGGGGGTCTCCCTTCCACGGTTCATGACGGATTTCATTGAGATCGTGAAGCGGAAAGTCAAAGAAGATGAGGGACTTCCCGGGAATTGAACCGGCAGGGCCATCATTGCGGATTATGTTTCAGGGAGGAACGTGCATGGACTACGTCATCAGGCGGATCTACCCCTTTGATCAGCCGGAGCAGGAAAAGCTTCATCGTCTCCTTGACAGGGAGGGCATCTCCGCCGACAGGAACCTGGAATACACGGTAGGCCTGTATGACCAGGGCGGACGGTTGGCCGCGACCGGCTCCTATTATAAGAACACCCTGCGCTGCCTGGCGGTGGACGGAGAGCGCAGGGGCGAGGGCCTGCTGAACAGCATCGTGTCGCACCTGACCGCGGAACTGGCTGCCCGCGGCGTGTTTGACATCTTCCTGTACACGAAGTACGAGTCCGCGAAATATTTCCGCGACCTGGGTTTTTACCCGGTTGCGGAGGTGGACCGCCAGGTGGTGTTCATGGAGAACAGTAAAAGCGCGTTTCCCGATTACCTGAAAACGCTTGCAAAGAGGAAGGTGCCGGGAGAAAACGTTGGTGCCATCGTCATGAACGCAAACCCCTTTACGCTGGGCCACCAGTACCTTGCGGAGACGGCATCCTCGGAGTGCGACGTGCTCCACCTGTTCATCGTCAGGGAGGACGTGTCAGCCTTTCCTTTCATTATTAGGAAGCGCCTGATCCGGGAAGGCACTGCCCACCTGAAGAACGTCGTCTATCACGACACAGGCAGCTACATCGTAAGCCACGCGACCTTCCCTTCTTATTTTATACAGGACTCGGAAGAAGTCACCAGGGCGCACGCCAGGGTCGACGCCGCGGTGTTCAGGCGCGTTGCGGAAACCCTGGAGATCAGGACACGCTATNNGACACGCTATGTCGGGGACGAGCCGTTCTCCTTCGAGACCAACCTGTACAACCTGGTGATGTCCGAAGAATTGCCTAAGTATGGGGTACGGCTCAGGATCATCAGCAGGCGCGAGGACGCCGGAAACACACCGATCAGCGCTTCCCGTGTGCGGGCTATGCTGAAAGATGGAAAACTGGAAAGCCTGAGGCAGTTGGTGCCGGAAACGACGTTCGCCTTCCTTGTTTCCCCTGAAGGCAGGGATCTTGCCGCATCAATTCAGGGCAAATGAGCAGAAGGCACATGATTCGGTGCAACAGGTAAAACGATAAATTGTTTTAGGTCAAAACGGATCAAAACCGGATGAGACACAAGAGGTGGCTGATCCATTGAAAGCCGGGAAAAGGCTTGATACCGCAGGGATGCTGAACATAACCCTTCTGACAGCGCTGATTGCAGCGGGTTCCCAGATTGCCTTTCCGCTGCCTTTGGTCCCGATCAACCTGGCCTTGCTTTTTGTGCTTCCATTTCTTCCGGGCGATCTCCTTAAACCTCGCAGCACCTGCCCATGTAAAGAGGTTGGGGATGGCGCTTGGTTTACGTCCATTCAATGTAAAGGTTTAGGCATCTTCAGCGATTCCCGCGCATACTAGACGCTGTCTTCACCGGCGACAATCCTGTACGGGTCATCCTCAGTTCGGACCAGCAACGCTCCATCTTCTTCTACTGGATGCGATGNNCGTTACCCAGAGATGATTTCAATGTTCTGTTTGAATCAGTTTAGCATCCTATCCGGCGTGACGTGCGAGCAGTCCCCTGCCAACCGTTCCCGCGCCCGCCAGCAGGTAGAACAGGGCAGCCAGCTCAATGGCATCAAGGGAATGGCTGCGCTCAAGCCAGGCGCTGGAAAGGGCGGTTGTGATCACGCCGAACACAAAAAAGCACAAACAGAGAAAATGGAACAGGAAAAGGCGCAGGTTGTCCCCATGAAGGGACCTGGCATGGATCATCCGCCCAAGCGCCGCACCGCAGTCCGTCAAGTGCCCCGTCATGTGAGTCGTGCGGGTCAGGATGCCGCGGTAACGCAGCGCAAGCCCGTTTTGGGCGCCCAGCACAAATGCGAGAGAAGCTGCGCGCACGTCTTTTGGCATCCCTGCGATCTCCGTCAGCATCAAGGCCGCGCCGCAGGCCATGAGCACGATGCCGCTTCGCCGCCACAGCCCTGCACGATGCTCCGGAAAACCGTATCCGGAAAGGGTCGCACCAAAGAAGAAGCTAAGGATGCAGACCAGGAAAAACGTCAGGGCTTCCCAGTCCTTTCCGGTATAGGAGAACCCAAAACGGGTGAGGTTTCCCGTCATGTGGGAAAGCGTCTGCCCGTACTGCAGCCAGCCAGCGGCATTGAGTGCTCCGGCAATGAACACCAGCATCAGGATCCACATCGCTCCGGCTTCCCGGACAAGCGCACGCATCCATTTCATGGCCTGTCACACCCGGAATCTCTAATCAGTGCATATCGCGTAAACTGCTCACTCCATCCCGTTGCGCATATTCCGTTGATATTATTTGCAGGCACAGAATAATCCCCCATCGGCTACCGTCGCCTTCTCAGTTTTACCTACGGCAGTCAGGAATTCTGCGCTCGCTATTATAGCATCTAAACTAAAAGGGGACTATGATATTTATTGACCGCTACAGTATGCATGCTCATTTGCGGGGATCAATCCCTAACCCCAAACAGTGAATGAATCGTAACTGCATTTTTTCAGTACATATGTTTGCGTACCTTTCAATCGCCTAAAGCACATGATAGAATAAATTGCTAAATGTCATAGCAAGGAGGAGGATCCCACATGATCGAAATTCGTTGGCATGGCCGCGGTGGCCAAGGGGCAAAAACAGCCGCCTTGCTGCTGGCGGATGTTGCCTTCAACACCGGGAAATTTATCCAGGGATTTCCTGAGTACGGTCCGGAACGCATGGGTGCGCCCATTACGGCGTATAACCGGATCGACGACAAGCCGATCCGTGTTCACAGCTGCATTTATGAACCCGATTACGTCGTCGTCGTGGACGAGTCACTGCTGGATGCGGTAGACGTCACCAAAGGCCTGAAAAAAGAAGGCGCCATCGTCATCAACACAAGCAAAAGCAAGAATGAAGTGCTGCCGCTGCTCAAGGGTTACCAAGGACAGGCATACGTGATTGACGCCGGCAGGATCTCAAAGGCCGCTCTTGGCCGGAACATCCCCAATACCCCAATGCTTGCGGCGATTGTGAAAATCATCGGCATGATGCCCGAAGATGAGTTTCTGATGCAGATGGAAACATCATTCAAGCACAAATTCGCTTCCAAGCCTGAAGTCATCCAAGGGAACATGAAGGCGCTGATGATGGCGCTTGAGGAGGTGCAGTGACATGGGTGATCGGAGAGTCTCAGATGTATACGGCGAGGACATCCGTTGGCAGGACACCGTCCCGGGCGCATCGGTATCCGGAGGCGGCACGAGCAGTGAAGTCACCACCGGAGAGTGGCGCGTAAACTACCCGGAGTACCTTGAGGAGAAGTGCAGGCAATGCCTGCTGTGCGTTCCTGTCTGCCCCGACAGCGCCATTCCCGTCCAGGACGGGAAGCGCGGGGGATTCAACATGCTGTACTGCAAAGGCTGCGGGATCTGCGCCAAGGTTTGCCCCTTTGGCGCCATTGAAATGCGCAATGGGGGGGATATGACATGAACATCAACGAGCGTCTGTCCGGCAATGAAGCCGCAGCCATCGCCCTTCGCCAGGTAAATCCCGACGTGATGGCAGCTTTTCCCATCACGCCCTCAACAGAGATTCCCCAGTATTTCTCTGAATTTGTCGCCAATGGCAAGGTTGACACAGAATTCGTTCCAGTAGAGAGCGAGCACTCTGCCATGAGCGCCTGCATCGGGTCTGAAAGCGCGGGCGCCCGCACGGTCACGGCAACATCTTCCGCAGGCTTGGCATACATGTTTGAGGTGCTGTATGTCGCTGCCTCCATGCGCCTTCCCATTGTCATGACCTGTGTGAACCGGGCGCTGACAGGGCCCATCAACATCAATTGCGACCACTCCGACAGCATGGCCGCCCGCGATTCCGGTTGGCTGCAGATCTACTGCGAGGACAACCAGGAGGCCTACGATAACCTGATCCAGGCATTCCGCATCGCGGAACATCCGGATGTACAGCTGCCTTGTATGGTTTGCATGGATGGTTTCATTACTTCCCATGCGGTGTCCAATATCACTCTGCTGGACGACCAGAGCGTCAGGCAGTTTGTAGGCCAGTATAAACCCGAGCGTTTCTTGCTTGACAAAGGGAACCCGCTGGCTGTCGGCCCATACGCAACCTCCGCTTATTACCTGGAGCACAAGCGTTCCCAAGTACAGGGCAGCATGAACGCAAAGCGCGTCGCCCTGGAAGTTGCCAGGGAGTTTGAGAAGATCTCCGGCAGGAAATATGGCCTGTTTGAAGCCTACAGGCTGGATGATGCAGAATATGCCATGGTCATCATCAATTCTGCTGCAGGCACCGGAAAGGAAGCGGTTGACAGCCTTCGGGAGAAAGGTGTGAAAGCCGGTTTGCTCAAGATCCGCCTGTTTCGCCCGTTCCCGGCAGATGAGATCGCGGCGGCGCTCAAGCACGTCAAGGCCATCGCGGTGATGGACCGGGCCGAGAGTTTCTCCGGAAACGGCGGACCGCTCGGAGCGGAAACCCGTTCCGCGCTTTACAACGCCGGAAATCGCGCTGTTTCCATCAATTATGTGTACGGCCTGGGTGGCCGGGACGTTCGCGTTAAGGATTTGACATCGGTATTCGAGAGCCTCATCAGCGCTGAAAGCAGCCGTGACATCAGCGAGCCATACCGCTACCTTGGCGTGCGGGAATAAGGAGGGACATCAGTT
>MTKZ01053267.1_pt1 | contig 12110 bp, 13 predicted proteins | sample 1042781 | NCBI WGS metagenome assembly MTKZ01 (sample SAMN06212207, study PRJNA360539) | anaerobic digester metagenome | biome: Wastewater treatment plant; material: sludge; isolation source: anaerobic digester fed with sludge from wastewater treatment plant | place: Denmark: WWTP Viborg ...
ATTGCTTTTGAGATAGTCTTCGTGGGCACAAAACTTGATCTGACGCAGAAAGCGCTGCTGGAAAGATATATGCCGGGAAGGTATTCTGTGAAAGGATTTGCGGCACATGCCGGGGCTGTGTTGGAGATGCGCAGCGCGAACGTCCTGTTGCTGCTGATCAATTATTATCCGGGAGCGGAGGGAATGCTGACCACCAAGCTATTTGAATATCTGGCGACAGGCGTGAAGATCCTCTGCCTGGGTCCCAAAGGCGGCGAAGCGGAAAAATTGATCCGAAGTTATGAAGCAGGCTCATGTTTTGACAGAGACGAACAAGCAGAGGCGACGGAATACCTGCGTGGCCTGTATAACTCCTGGCAACGCGGTGAGGATATCTCCAACCATCGCGACATATCCGTTTTAAGTTCACAAAATCAAGCTCTTAAGCTGATCGAGGAGCTACGGGCGCTAAAAAGTGATTGACAAAAACAGCGGCCATATAATTTAGAAACAAACGATTATAAAAACTAGAGGATAACCATGCCCCAGCACAAATCACCGATCAAGAGAATGAAAACCGACGCCAAGCGCCAGGCTCGCAACAACTATGTGAAACGTACGCTGAAAACCCTGGACAAACAGATCCGTACCGATATGCCGCAGGAAGAAAAACAAGCGCTGCTGAACAAGATCTATTCCCAATTGGACAAAGCCGCCAAGAAAGGCGTGATCCACAAGCGCACCGCCTCCCGCCGCAAAGCGCGCGTCGCGGCTTTTGTCAACAAGTCGCAAAACCAGGCGTAACGCCGCTTTTGAGTCATCATCCCGCTTGTTGGCGGAGATTTGACATTATCCCAAACCCCTTATGCACGATGGCGCAAACCGCGTACCAATCCTGACGGTGGCCAATGAAGCGTAAGCGCAGCCTGTTTGTCCGCATCCTGCGTTTCATTCTCTTTCTCCATCTCTGGTTCTGGGCCATCGTCGCTGTCCTTTGCCTCCTCTACAGCTTCGTCAATCCACCCGTTACGCCGCTGATGCTGCAGCGTTACCTGATCCGCGGCTACGACTGGCACAAGCGGGAATACATCGCTTTGGAAAACATTCCCCAGCGGACGGTGAACATGACCATCGCGCTGGAGGACGGCAATTACTACAAGCATTTCGGATTTGAGTGGAAAATGGTGAAGGAAGCCTGGCAGCGCAACGAAAAAGCCGGAGAGATCCGTTTCGGCGCCAGCACCATCAGCAACCAGGTGGCACGCACCATCTTCCTCACCACCGACCGTAATATCCTGCGCAAATATCTGGAAGTTCAGGCGACGCTGATCATGGAATTGCTGATGAGCAAGAAACGCATGCTGGAACTGTATTTCAACTACATCGAATGGGGCAAGGGGATATACGGCATCCAGACCGCGTCGCTCTATTATTACGGCACCGGCTGCCAGAACCTGGGACGCGCCAACTCCATGAAACTCGTTTCCATCCTCACCAATCCGATCGATTACTCGCCGCAAACCTATTACAACTCCCCTTCGGCTTATCAGCGCTACCATATGCTGCAACGTTATTTCTGACCCCCAAAGCCGCGATGGAAGAGAGATTCCTCTATCATATCTGGGACGCGGGACATCTGCTGACTCCGCTGAAAACCGCCAGCGGCAAGGCTTTGCAGGTGAATTACCAAGGGCAGTTCAACACCGACCGCGGCCCCGATTTCCGCAATGTGATCGTCAACCTCAACGGCGAGATCTTGCGCGGCGACGTGGAGATCCATCTCAACAGCAACGATTGGAACGCTCACGAACACCACGAGGATCCGCATTACAACAAGGTTATCCTGCATGTAGTGATGAACGCTGGGCAACAGCAATACACGATCAAGCAAAACGGCGAAGCAACAGAGATTTTGGAACTCAAAGACCAACTCAGCGAGGACATCCGCAAACTGCTGGAAACGCCTGTGCCAGAAGATGGGAAAAGGGTTAGCACCTATTGCGATCTGCTTTCCGCCGTGGATAACGACGCGCTGGAAAGCACCCTCACCGCCTGGGGCATGCGCCGTTTCCGCAATAAAGTCAGGCGCTTCAACGCCACACTGCTCTTTTCCGATTTTGACCAGGCGCTCTACGAAGGCATGATGGAAGCCCTCGGCTACGATAAGAACAAGCAAAACATGCTGACGCTGGCGCAATCCATACCGCTACGCAGTGTAAGGGAATGGCAAAGCGAGGGAATGACGGCGCTGGAACTGGTATCCGTGCTTTGCTGTGCCAGCGGCTTGCTGAAGCGGAGCAGAAACCACCTCGACGCCGCGCTCTATGCCATGGTATGGGATACTTACGAGCACCAACACTATTTCGCGCAGAACCTCGAGATCCCCTGGCAACTGTTCCGGATCCGTCCCGCCAGCCATCCCATCTACCGCATTTTCGCCATCGCCAGCCTCATCCACAAAACATATTCGCAAGGCTTCCTCGATTACTGGCTGGAGCAAGCGCAACCGCTGAATTCCAGAGCGCGGCAGGCATTTTCTGCTTTTACCAATGTTTTTACCGACAGCGCTATGCCGGGAGCGGAGAAATTGCCAAAACCGGGCAAAGGTTTGATCGGCAACATCTATGTGAATATCTTCCTGCCGGTGAGCTACATGTATTTCGAAAAACACTCCGACGCCGAGGCCCAGCAACGCATTCTGGAGTTTTACGCCGGCTTCCCCGCGCTGCAGGAAAACCACATCACGCGTCACATGGGACGCTACCTCAGCCCCGCGCACAATCAGCTCGCCAACAGTAAAACGGTGCTGCAGCAAGGCCTGATAGAACTTTTCCATCGCTTCTGCAATTACCATCTCTGCTCCGAATGCGCAGCCGCCAAACCCTGACTGATATCGAAATCAATGATTAAGGAAACATAGATGATGAGAAAAATAGCGCTGCTCGCGGCGATCGCCGCCTTGCTATTGCTTCCCGCCTGCAAAGGCAAAGAAAGGAGCAAACTGCCAGACAAGAGGGACAAAGTCACCGAGTTCGCGACCGTTCCTTCCTTCAAGGCGATGTTTCTGGCGTTGGACAAACTGGATGTCACAGACTCTTTCCAGTCCGGTGCGGATTTCACACCCGCCGCGGAGGATTCGCTGCACTACGCCTTCGTTTGGGGAACCCTGACAGCCGCCTCCCAACTGGCGATCCGCAAGCGTGATTCAGCCTGGCTTACCAAGTTGACCGACCAAATGGTCGCCAACGCTCCCAAACTCGGTTTACAGGACATCGCTGCCAAACTCCGCTCCACAGCGAGGCCCATGCTGGACAATAAAGACTGGGAAGGCCTGACGGCGGTGTATTACAACATGCAGTATACGGTGGAGCAATCCCTTTTCCAAAAGCGCAAATACGAGGCTTACACGCTGCTCGCCCTCGGTGGCTGGAGCTATTGCACACAGCAGATAGCTGGCGTGATCGAAAAAGACTACAAGACGGAAGCCTCCGGAGCGCTCATCCAACGCGAGGCGTGGCGCAGCATCTCGGAAAACCTCGGCCTCTTCCGCCAGCAGCGCCATCTCGCATCACCCGGTTTCAAAACCGCCTACGGCTTGGTGCGCGACATGCAAGCGCTCATGGATATGCAAGCCGGCGGAGCGTTCAATCCGGAGCAGGTGACCCGCATCGTCGACCTGACGGGCAGGATCCAGTCATCGTTCATCAAAACGTGAAGCATTGGGGAGGTGCCATGCGACGTTTTCTTATATTCCTTTCAGTATTACTCGCCGCTTTACCCCTGACGGCGGTAAACACTGCCGCAGAAGGTTTCAGCGCCAAAGACGCGCCTTGGGACGACGGTTCAGCGATAATTTTAAAGTGGCAACTGGCAGCGAAACGCGATTCCCTCAGCGTCCAAAAAGCCGATTCCATGGGCGTTTACCAGGAGATCGCCAACGAGTTCTCGCTCTCCGGCGGCCACAAGGATTCCGGCCTGGCAGCCGACAGCACCTATCGCTACCGCTTGGTCGCCTATGCCGCAAACAGGGCGGACAGCGTCGCTTTCCTATCCCAAGCCACGACGCGGCAGCAGTGGTTCTCGATGCAGAAACTCTCGCTGCTGATCCTCCTGACGCTGATCTGCTGTGCCATCCTCTACTACATCTTCCACGCGCGCCGCGGCAAGGATCTCTTCATCCGGCGTATCAGCGGCTTGGACAGTATGGAAGAAGCGATCGGACGCGCCACCGAAAAAGGCAAACCGATCCTCTTCGTGCCTGGCATCAGCGACCTTGGCGACATTCAAACAATCGCCGCGCTCAACATCCTCAACCACCTCGCCTACAAATCCGCCGAATACGGAACGGAACTATTGGTGCCCTGCCGCTTTTCGATGGTGCTCTCAGCCGCACGCGAAACGGTCAAGGAAGCCTATCTCAAAGCCGGCAAGCCCGACGCCTACCGCGAGGAGAACATCTTTTACGTTACCGACGACCAATTCGGCTTCGTTGCCGGAGTGGACGGCATCATGCTCCGCGAACAGCCCGCTGCCAACTTCTTTCTCGGCGCTTTTTGGGCGGAATCGCTGATCCTCACGGAAACCGGCTTCGGCACGGGAGCGATCCAAACCGCCGGTACCGGACAGCCGCATCAGATACCCTTCTTCGTCGTTTCCTGCGATTACACGCTTATCGGCGAGGAACTCTACGCCGCCTCCGCCTATCTTTCACGCGACGCGCAGCAACTCGGCAGCCTGAAGGGACACGACTTCGGCAAACTGCTCGTGATCATCCTCGTTCTGCTGGGCATCGTAGCCGAAATCGCCGGCTGGGGCTGGTTCAAAGCGTTTATCGCGGGAGGTAGTTGAACATGAAAAAGAACGTACCGCTGATCATCGCCTTCGCATCCGGCTTGCTGATACTCATCGCCGGATTCATACCCCACAAGCCTTTTGGGATGCTGGAAGAGACACTCACCAACTGGTTCATGATCATCTCCAGTTTCGCCATCCTTTTGGGGCAGATCAGCCTCATCCAGGCCAATATCGCCAAAGTCGCGGATAAGGCTCCCAACTGGCCCTACCACCTCGCGGGTCTAATTAGTTTCGCAGTGATGGTGACTGTCGGCATCCTTTGGGGGATGGAACAAACTTCCGGTGTTCTTGGCGCCGGAGAAGGCATCGCCAAATACCTGGGCACAAAGCCGATGAAGCCCTTCGACTACATCTTCGAATACATTTACATGCCGCTCTCCTCCACGATGTTCGCGCTGCTGGCGTTCTACATCGCCTCCGCGGCTTACCGCGCCTTCATTATCCGCACCTTCGAATCCAATCTGCTGATGATCACCGCTGTCATCGTGATGTTGGGGCGAACAAGTTTTGCCACCTTCCTCACCAGTTGGATCCCCGACAGTTGGAGTTTCCTGAAACTGCCGCAACTGACCGATTTCATCATGCAGTATCCAAACACCGCAGCTCAGCGCGCCATTCTCATAAGTGCCGCTTTGGGAGTCGTGGGAGCCTCGCTGCGCATCATTCTCGGCATCGAACGTTCTTATCTGGGAGGCGGCAAATGAAGAAAGCGGACAGAATGCTGATCGAACGCAGGATCGTGTTCCTCGTCCTGGCGCTTGCCGTGGGCATCCCGCTTGTGTTCCCGCTTGGCTTGAAGACGCAGGGCACGCCGCTGACGAAGAAAGCCTACGACATGATCGAGAAAACACCCGCCGGCTCCGTCGTAATTATCTCCTTCGACTACGATCCTTCGACCGTAACTGAGCTGCAGCCGATGGCACAGGCGATCATCGAGCACGCCTGGCGCAAAGGACACAAGGTCGTCGCCACGGCGATGTGGCCGCAAGGCTCGCAGATGGCGGACATGGCTTTCGAAAGCGTGCAGGAAAAAGTAGGAGCCAAAACCTACGGCGAAGACTACGTCAATCTCGGCTACAAAGTCGGCGGCATGGTCATCATCCAGGGCATGGGACGCAACCTTAAAACCGTCTTCCCCAAAGACACCTCCGGCCTCGATTACGACGCCATTCCGCTCTTGAAACCGATCAAATCGCTGCGTGACATCCGCTACGTCGTTTCGCTCTCCGCCGGCGATCCCGGCTTGAAGGATTGGGTGCTGACTGCGCACGACAAATTCGAAGTCCCCGTCGCGGGCGGCACAACGGCTGTCAGCGCACCGGGATTTCTGCCTTACGTCAATGACCAACACCAACTCTATGGCTTGATGGGAGGCCTCAAAGCCGCAGCCGAATACGAACTCCTGATGGGCTACGAAGGCTCCGCCAGCCTGAACATGAACCCCCAATCCGTGGCTCACGTGCTCATCCTCATCCTCATCGCCATCGGCAACGTCAAGGCCTGGCGCAAGCGCAAAGCCGATTCCCAACCGCAGGAGGCGACCAATGCCTGAATTCATGAACGTCCTCGGCGTCTGGCTGGGCGCTTATTTCACGCTCAGCATCTTCAGTTTCCTGTATAAGGACAACCCCTTCTACAAGTTCGCGGAGCAAGTCTTCGTTGGCCTTTCCGCCGGCTACTGGCTGATCTACACCATCTACAACATCCTCGTGCCCAATCTCTTCAACCTCCTCTTCACCGATTTCGCGCACAACTGGATCCTCCTCGTGCCGATGGTTTTGGGCATCATGATGCTGATGCGCGTCTTCCCCGGCACGCAATGGCTGAGCCGCTATCCCATCGCTCTGATGGTGGGCACCACTGCGGCGATCTATATGCTGCTGAGTTTCAAATCCGACTTCCTCGCCCAGATCGTCGCCACGATGGTAAATCCCTTCAAATTCTCTTCTGCCGCGGATATCGCGGGCAACATCCTCCTCGTCATAGGCACGCTCTGCGGAGTGTATTTCTTCTATTTCAGCAAGAAGCAGGAAGGCGTATTCGCCGTGCCTTCCAAGATCGGCATCTGGTTCCTGATGGTGAGTTTCGGCGCCTCTTTCGGTTACACCGTGATGGCGCGTATCTCTCTGCTGATCGGACGCCTCGATTTCCTCTTGCGAGACTGGCTGCACATTATCAAATAGCGAACAAGGAGTAGCCCATGCTGCAACTTCACCAACGTTTCATCCAAACCGCGAAGCGGCATTCCGGCCATGTCGCCGTCTATGACCAGGCTATGGGCAAAGATTTCACCTACAGCTACATGCTGATCGCCGCGCTGATTCTCAAGGAACAGCTCGCCAGGATCCGCGGCCGTTACGTGGGGATCCTCTTGCCGACGTCGTTTGGGGGCATGCTCGCCATACTCGGAACTTTGATGAACGGCAAAATCCCCGTCATGATCAATTACTCGACCGGCGCCATCGAAAACTGCCGCTACGCCCGCGACAAATGCTCCTTCAAAACTATCCTCACCAGCAAAAAACTGCTGGAGAAACTCAACCTCGAGCCGATCGACCACATGATCTTCGTGGAGGATATCCTCGCCAAGGTCACCATCGTCTCCAAACTCAAGGCCGCCGCGCTTTCCAAACTCCCCTTCGCCATCCTCAAGGGAATGGTGCACAGCGGAGAGTCAAACGAGGTCAGCGTCATCCTCTTCACCAGTGGCAGCGAAAAGGAACCCCGCGCGGTGCAACTCTCCCATAAAAACATCCTCAGCAACATCGATTCCATCCTGCAGGTCTACCCCCTCGTACAAAAGGACATCTGCATCAGCATCCTGCCGCTGTTCCACGTCTTTGGTCTCACCATCAATTTCTGGCTGCCCATCCTCCTCGGCAACTCCCTTGTCGCGCATCCCAACCCGCTGGAATACCAGACTGTCAGCAAACTCGTGCGCGATTACGGCTGCACCTATATGGCCGCCACCCCCGCCTTCTTCTACGGCTACCTGCAGAAGTCCCAACCCGGCGACTTCGCAAGCCTCCGCTACACCATCGCCGGCGCCGACAAACTCCCGGAAAAGGTTTACGAAGGCTTCCTCAAAAAACATGGCATCAACATCTACGAAGGCTACGGCACAACGGAAACCTCCCCCGTCATCTCCGCCAATTGCCCCGCCGCCCACAAACTCGGCAGCATCGGGCGCCCTGTTCCCGGCGTTTTGGTGCGCATCCAGGATATCAACACCGACGCCGTGCTGGGTACCGACGAAGAGGGCAAGATCCTCGTCAAAGGCGACATGGTGATGGAAGGCTACCTCGGCGACATCGAGGAAACCTCTCTACGCATCCGCAACGGTTGGTACGACACCGGCGACATCGGCGTCCTCGACAAAGACGGTTTCCTTTGGCACCGCGGGCGTTTGAAGCGCTTCGTCAAAGTCGGCGGCGAGATGGTTTCGCTGGTCAAAGTGGAGGAAGTGCTGAGTTCGCTGCTGCCGGAAGACGTGATCTGCTGCGTGGTTGACGTCCCCAATCCCACCAAGGGGGCCGATGTCGTGGCGGCTGTCGCCAACGGCAATTTCGACATGCACAAGGTGCTGCGGCAATTGAAGAAGGAACTCCCCTCCATCGCCGTCCCGCGCCAGTTCTACGTCATCGACGACATTCCCATGATGGCCAGCGGCAAAGTCAATTTCCGCGCTGTGGAAAAGATCTGCCGCGACCGCAGCAACAACGAGAAATAGCGACTCTATGCCTCTCGGATTGCCTGATCTGGCATCGCGTTCCGCTCTGCTGCAAGAGTTGCTGGAACGTGTCCGCGAAGTTGCGGGACAGATCAACCGTGCCGGTTGGGCGGAAGCCAATGCCGGCAACATCTCCATTAACATAACTGACATAGCCGCGCCGGTTTATCCTTATGGAAAGCAGGGTGAACAAGTTCGTTGGTACATCGTTTCCCGCACCGGCAGCCGTTACCGTGACCTCGCCCGCTATCCCCTACCCCATCTGCTTCTGATATCGCTTTCCGATGGCGCCGAAACCGTTTACCCGCCTGACGCCAATCCCACTTCCGAATGGACTTGTCACCGCCTCCTCCAGCAACGGCTGAATAACGCCCACAGCGATTGCCGCGTGGTGCTGCATGCCCATCCCGACAGCGTAATCCTGCTCAGCCAACTCGATATCTACAAGCAGCCGGTTCTGCTCAATAAGGCGCTGCGCAAGGCTTTGCCCGAATTCGCACTCTACCTTCCGGAAGGAGTGGCAACGGCTCAATACGCCCCGCCCGGATCACAGGAATTGGCAAACTGCAGCCTGGACGCCATCGGAAACGCCCGCGCCCTCATCTGGCAAGGCCACGGCTTGCTCACCCTCGCCCCGGATTGCGACCTCGCTCTTGACCTTATGCAAGTAGCGGAAAAGGCCGCACGGCTGCTATTGGAGAGATTTCGCTTGACGAAAAACTGGCTCTGAGGCGTCATAGCGGAAAAACAGCCCAAGGTGACCAATGCGTAACTGCCTTTTAACCATACTCTGCCTGCTTTTCGCCGCCGCGTTGGCGGCTGTGACATATAGCGATTCACTCCTCGAATCCGCCATCGCCGGAGACGCCGCCGCGCAATACCAAATCGGCACTTGCTACCAGGACGGCCTCGGAGTTGAGAAAGATCCCGTCGCCGCCGTACATTGGTACACGCTGGCCGCCGAGCAGGGGCACGCCGGAGCGCAGAACAACCTCGGCTACTGCTATTACACAGGCGACGGCGTGGATGAGGACAAAAGCGCCGCCGTGCAATGGTTCCGCAAAGCCGCCAACCAGGGCCTCGCCGCCGCGCAATACAGCCTCGGCCTCTGCTACAAGAATGGCAGCGGCACCGTCAAAAACACCCGTGAAGCCCTCAAGTGGCTCCAATTGGCCGCCGAAAGCGGACACGCCCGCTCCCTCTACCTCATCGGACAACTCTACTACTACGGCGACGGCATCGTCCAGGATAAAGCCGAAGCCCTCAAATGGACCCGCCGCGCCGCCGACAGGAACAGTGTGGAAGCGATGCTCTTTCTGGCCAGGGAAAGCGAACAAGCCGAAAAGCCTGATCTCTCCGACGCCTTCCGCTGGTACCGCAAAGCCTCCGACCTCGGCGATGCCCAGGCGCGCTACTATCTCGGACGCTGCTACGAAACGGGTTCCGGCGTCAAAAAGGATACTCGCGAAGCCCTGCGCCTCTATCGTCTCGCCGCCGACGCCTCCAACGCCGACGCCGCCTACCGCCTCGCCCGTGCCTATGCTGATGGAAACCTCGTTGATGAAGACTCCGCCGCGTTCCTCGAATGGCTGGAAAAGGCCGCGCAATGGGGCCAACGCGACGCGCAATTCGCCCTGGGCAAAATGTATCAGCATGGCGAGCAAGTGGAAACCGACCCGGAATTGGCCGCGTTTTGGTTTCTGGAAGCCGCCTCGCGCAACCATCCCACCGCGCAATACGAGATAGGAATCTGTTACGCATTTGGCGACGGAGTGCAGGAAAACGCCTACGAAGCACTCTTCTGGCTCTCGCTCGCCAACGCCTATGGCGATCCCGATGCCGCACAGGCCCGCGAGTTATTGGTCTCCGAATTCACCACCCAGGACCTCGAAAACAACTATGCCCGCGTCAGCCAATGGCTCGCGGAGCATCCGCAATAAATTCTCCTCCCTCTTTTCTTTCCGGCAACCGCTATTCCCGACGCATCGGCCACTCTCCGGCGGTGTGGGGTGGATGAAATCCAGTCCTCCTAATCCCAATTACTTACAATATATTAATGTCTTCCTTGGTCTTGGATCAAGCCCATGCTGATACCATCCTCAGCTTCCATTCCCATTCCCTGATAAAACACCATAAAAAAAGCCCGGTCGCTAAACCGGGCCTCTCTGTTAATCTGTTTATCTCTTTATCTGTTCAACTCTACTTCATCAGCACTGCCCGGCGCTGGAAAGTGTCCTTTCCGGCTTTCATGATCACGTAATAGACGCCGGTCGCCACATCTCCGCCAAGGTCGTTCCTCCCGTCCCAAATGACGGTGTAGTTGCCCGGTTGGCGCGCTTCGCTGGGGAAGCGGCGGACAAGTTGGCCTCTGCTGTTATAGACTGCCAGATCGACATTGCTGGCCTCAGCGACGCTATAAGGTATAAAAGCCGTGGGATTGAACGGATTGGGATAGACGCTTTTCAATTCAGTGACAGTGGGGACCTCGGGTGTTTCGGTTCCCGGGAAGACGTATTGCATGGAAACCGGGCCGTTGAACACGAAAGATCCGTCGTAATCCAGGCACTGAAGCCAGTAATAATATGTCCCTTCAGCGTACAAATCAGCGTCCGTGAAAGAATAACTATGGGATTGGCTGGTATTGGTTGCCGGGATCAAGCCGCTTACGTCATTTGCCGTTGCCAAATCTTCCAAAGTGTTGCGGAGGACGTGGAAGCCTTGCATATTGACTTCGGATTGGGTGGTCCAGTTAAGTTGGACGAGGTTGTTTTGCACGGTAACCGCGCTGAAGCCGGATAATACGACAGGCACGTTCGGCTCTAAAAATGTTCCGAAGACTATGGCTCCGTTTGCCGGTTGCCATACTACATTGGCACTGGCGGGCACCCAGCCGGTATAACCTGCCAATTGTACGGTATAGGTTCCAGCCACATAGTCCTCAAACTGATAGGGAGTTTTATGGCCCGTGTAAACGCCATCAATATAGATATTCGCATGGAGTTCTTCAGAGGTGTTTACATCCGGCCAGTAATACGCCCTCACCATCAACCAGTATCCGAAAGCATTTGCGGACAACATTAACATCAAAATCAGGAACAAAACTGTCTTTTTCATGGGTTCCTCCCATACTTCTCTCTTAATGGCTCTAATATAGATTTGCCCATTTCTTTGTCAAGGTTTTTTTACTGCGATTTTCACTTTCCCCCTCGAGCCCTGTTCTGAAAGAGTTTATGCCATTTCCAATAGCAATTTTACATATACATTTAAACAACTGTTTTCCCTTTTATCCTTATGCCGGAAGAGGGGGACAGTACCACTGCGCTCTGGCGTTGTTTTCCACCAAAGATACAAAGGGCGGACCGCAATCCGCCCTTTTGCCCTCATGCCCTCGAAACGTCTCTGTTTCACACTCCGATCAGCCCAGGCTGCAGTCTTTACCCGTTAGATTAGCAAACTTCAGCCTCAGCCGATCTCTGCTCAATGCTTTCTACTCTGGTTTAGAACGCGCCGGTGAGGTCGTCGTAAGCGCTGATGCTGTCCAGGTAGC
>MTKZ01062285.1_pt1 | contig 12107 bp, 6 predicted proteins | sample 1042781 | NCBI WGS metagenome assembly MTKZ01 (sample SAMN06212207, study PRJNA360539) | anaerobic digester metagenome | biome: Wastewater treatment plant; material: sludge; isolation source: anaerobic digester fed with sludge from wastewater treatment plant | place: Denmark: WWTP Viborg ...
CCCATAGACTGTAACCGATTCTGGTGGCACACACCGAAGCGTCCCATGACGCCCAGCTATCCGGATGCGGAACTGGTTTCTTTCCTGAGCCAGTGCCGCGCTGTTGGCGGCGTCGTGACGTTTAATGTCGGCATATCGCAAGAGGGCGCCTTGGGCGCTGAAACCGTCGCGCAGCTGTCCCGTATCACTGAATCACAGAAACGAACGCATTAGCGAGGTCGGAGATTACCCCGAAGGCGTACTTCCAGACAAGTTCGATGCTGTAAATGCCCCGAAACAAATCGCTACTGCTTCTTTTAATACCAACCTATATCCCCTATTGCAGACCGCAGCCCGATACTTATGAAAGACGTATAAAAGAAACAGAACAACATGCAGACCCACACCTCCACCCGCCGTGAATTACTCTGGTTCCCAAATTCCTGTTTGGGAACCTGCTCTCTCTTGAAATTTTTACTGGCGGCAATTGTGCTATCAGGCACGACAACAATAACGAAGGCTCACTCAAATGAGATTGAGTATCCCCTGTCCTTTACAATGCAGGGTAATCCGCTCGTACGGCACATCAGCTCAACCGATCCCGACGTTCACGTTTGGGATGGCGTCGTATGGATGTATTGCTCACAGGATCATCCGAGACAACCGGGCGACTTGGGCGACTGGGATCATATGGATGGATACCATGCTTTTTCCTCGGAGGACCTCGTTAACTGGACCGACCACGGAGAAATCATCCATTCACGAGATCTCGCTTGGGGAAGAGAAGGGTGGATGTTCGCGCCGGGCGCGGCGCGCAAGGATGGAAAGTATTATCTTTACTATCCACACATGGAAAACATATTTATATGGAGAATAGGCGTGGCGGTCGGCGATTCTCCGGCTGGCCCCTTTAAGGACATCGGTAGCCCGATTCAAGGCATCACGGGCATTGACCCGAAAATCTTTATTGATGATGATGGGCAGGCCTATATTTACAACAATACGGCACAGGTGGCCAGGCTCAAGCCCAACATGGTCGAACTGGCGGAAAGGCCCCGACCGATAGACTACGCGCCGCCCAACGTCAAAACGAACAAGACCCAGCGTTTCCTTGAAGCCTCCTTCATGCATAAATACAATGGAAAGTACTATTACTCTTACACCAACTATAAGAACAAAGAACACCAGGGCTTTTACGCCATCGGGGACAGCCCCTACGGGCCTTTCGAGTGGAAAGGGGCTTTTGCCCCCAGCCCGGAGGGCGCCCAGTTCCATCATTCCCTGGTCGAGTTCAAAGGGCAATGGTACTGCTTCTATCACATCAATACGTCGGAGGAGTTGCGCAACAAGCTGGGATTGGATTGGAATGGGTTTCGCCGCATCGCGTGTTTCGACCGTCTCTATTACAACGATGACGGGACGATAAAGATGCTGAGTTACACCAGGGAATGACCCGGGTCCGGTAGAAAATCGGCAGCTGGTCAGGCCCCAAGCATGGCATGGAAAGGACTATATAATGGCTGAACAAGAATATGCAGTAATGCCCGTTCCGGCGGATCTGATTATTCATGACGGCCGGGTGATTGACCCGGAGACCGGGCGGGATGAAATCGCGGCTGTGGCCATCAAGGACGGCATCATCCAGAAGATTACGCCCGGCCCCGGTGTACCGCCCGGCGAGGCGCGGCAAACGATTGATGCCGCAGGAAACGTGGTCTCCCCCGGGTTTATCAACACCCATACCCACGAAGCAACAGCAGCGGACGTGGAAGCGAACATCAAGTCCCCGTCCAACCTTTACGTCCTTGACGGTGTTACCTTCTGGCTTGGGGGCAACTGCGGCATGTCGCCGACCGGTATCCGGGTGGATGCGGGCGATGGTAATGTTATTCAGTCCGGGAACCCGGACAAGCCCCTGCCGGAATTCCTGGATGAACTGGAGAGAATCCCGCTCTACAATCATTTCGCGACCCTGAGCGGTAACATTACGCTCCGTTCCCGCATGGGAATCAAACATATGCAGAAGGAGAATGACGAACAGATTGAAAAGATGAAGGCGCTGCTTGCCGATGAACTGGAAGCCGGATCTTTTGGCCTGTCCATCGGCGCCATGTACGACATGGGCGCAACCACAAAAGCGTTGACCGAATTGGCGAAGGTCAGCCGCGCACACGGCGGCATGGCGGCCATCCACACTCGCTACCCCACCTTCAATCTGAAACACCTGCTCTTCGGGATGAACCTGGTGGTCCCCAAACGGGCCATTCGTGAACCCATAGACATCTGCCGTGAAACAGGCGTTCCCTTTGTTATCTCCCACATTACCGATATGAGCCAGGCCGGTTCCACGGCCTGGGTGATGGAGGCTATTGACAATGCCGTGCGGGAAGGGCTTCCCGTGGCCGGAGATATTTTGGGAGCGGATTTCCTGATCAATGATTTCTACATTCTGACCTTCAAGGGGAAGATTCCGGTGCCGCTGCTGATGAAGGTCGGCAACTATTCAGTCGATCAGTTTTATGCCGCCCAAGATTACGCCATTGACGGTGAGGTGGTGATAAAGCAATTCGAGCAATGCACCCGGGACAAAGCGGAATTCCTCCGAAAGAACGTTCACCGCGTTGACCGCGAAGGATCCGGCCTCTGGGACATGCCCATTTTTTGCCGCCTGATTCCGCCGGAGGACACCATGCTGGCACTGCAATACCCATGGGTATTTGTCGGCAATGACTCCATCGGCCCGGCGATAGATATTGAAACCGGAGCGCCTGCCCAGTTATGCCCCCGGGGACTTGCCACCTTTTCGCGCCTTTTCGGACACTGGGTTCGGGAGCAAGGCGCGTTATCCTTGCAGCAAGCGATTTTCAAAGCCAGCACCGCCCCGGCACTCTGGCTGGGCCTGGAAAAGAAAGGCCGCATTCAGGAAGGCTGTGACGCGGACATCGTTATTTTCGACCCAGACACCATCATTGACCGCGCCGGATGGGTGGATGGCACGATAAATCAAAAGCCGGACGGCATTAGTCACGTGATTGTAAGCGGTGAAGTCGTGGTGGAAAACAACCACCTGACCGGCACCACTCCGGGGCGGCTCATCCGCCGTACCTGGACCATTCCGGGAAACACCAGTGATGTTGTCTCCCTGTTCCAAGAGAGGCTTGCTTTGCAAGCCTGAATGAGAGCCAAGGCGCACTGTTAAAGTACAGTTTCCCGGCATTACCTATCCTCTTCATTGTGTGGTATAACCCCCTATACTATTCCTGAAACTGCACATGCCTTGAATTCGAGGAGGCATGGCGAAAGCACAGCGCAACATAGACTGGAAAATGCCAAGTGGTCGAACGTTTCACCCTCAGCGATGCCGGGATACGTTGGGACATTGAAATTCTGGGGAAAGATGCTCCTTGGAGCACGGCCAGCAATACGCAACTGACATGGAAGAATGCGGATGACCTCACCTGGTGGATCGCCTGGGGGGATCCCCGTCCTGACGCGCCACACGGCAACCCCAGCGCTACACGTCAGAAGAATGAGTGGTGGCGGCGGGTTCCGACTTTGACGACTATGACGAAACAGCGAAGGCATTATTAGCCCCCCTTATATGGAAGAACAGACCGCAAAGTTCCTTTTCGGCAACGGAGAACGGTTGTTGCGGCTGGGATGAGGGAAAAAGTAAAACAATAACCGTTTTATTCCTTACCCAATATGGCAATCGGTATTTACCGTACAAGTCGTTTAGATATTTTCAGTGAAGGCCGTCTCGCTTCCGGTGCCGACACTGGTATTTTGATAAGTCTCACCATACTTTGCTAACCTGCCTTATCGTTAAATCCGGTTCAGGACAAAACGAAATTCTAGGGCTGTTACCAAGTTCACACGTCAAGACAGGTTTAACCGGCCCTCATTGATTGACAAGGAAAGGGACGCTTCTATGAGAACCACTTCAGAACTCTCACGCAGATCCTTGCTTCAGATTGCCGGCGCCGGTGCGTTGGGGATGGCACTGGGAACGCATGCCGGGGCGCAAAACACCTCCCGCCCGCCAAATATCGTATTTATTCTTGCCGACGACCTGGGCTGGGCAGACCTTGGCTGCTACGGCAACACCTATCACGAGACTCTCAACCTGGACCGTCTGGCCGCGCAGGGCGTGCGCTTTACCGATGCGTACGCCGCCTGTCCGGTCTGTTCGCCGACGCGGGCGAGCATTATGTCAGGCCAGTATCCCGCGCACGTCGGCGTCACTGATTTTATTTCCGGGCACTGGCGTCCTTATGCGAGGCTGCGCGTGCCGCGCAACCGCACTCAGTATCTCCCGCTCGAAATTGACACGGTCGCGGAAGCGCTCGAATCCGCGGGCTATATCTCCGGCCATTTCGGCAAATGGCACCTGGGCGGCCGAGCGTATTTCCCGGACCAGCAAGGTTTTAACGACATGGTTGTTTCCGAAGGCTGGGGCCACTTCGGGAACAAGAGCACACCCGATCAGAAGTGGGACGAGCAGAACTATCTCTCCGAGGTGCTCACCGATAAAGCAGTGGGCTTTATGGAGAAAAACAAAGAGAAACCTTTTTTCCTGAACCTCTGTCATTTTGCGGTTCATATCCCCCTTGAAGCCCGGGAAGAACTCATCGAAAAGTACAAGACGAAACAGGGTCCCGAAGGCCGCATCAATAACCCCATCTACGCGGCGATGGTCGAGCATGTGGACCAGAGCGTGGGGCGCGTGCTCGATAAACTGGACGAATTGGGTCTCACTGACAACACCCTCGTCGTGTTTTTCTCCGACAACGGAGGGTTACACATTCGTTTCGACGGTGTCGGGGAGGAATACGTTTCCACGCAAAAACCGCTGCGCGGTGAAAAGGGCACGCTCTATGAGGGCGGCATTCGCGTACCGCTCATCATGCGGTGGCCCGGGAACATGAACGGCGGCACAACCTGCACGACGCCGGTAACAAGCCTGGACTTCTTCCCGACCTTCCTCGCCGCCAGCGGCTCGAAACCACCCACTCAGTCTCTCGACGGCGTGAATCTGTCGCCCCTCCTCTCTGGCGGCGCGGTGGACCGCGACGCCGTCTACTGGCACTACCCGCACTATCATCACTGCGCTCCCTCGGGCGCCATCCGCAAGGGTGACTGGAAGCTGATTGAATATTACGAAGACGGGCGGCTGGAACTATTCAATCTCACGCGTGACCCCGGGGAGCATCATGACCTCGCTTCCATCTTCCCCGACCGCGCCACCGCCCTGCGCGACCAACTCGCCGCCTGGCGCAGCACGGTCAACGCCGCCATGCCGACCCGCAATCCCGACTTCGATCCCGCCCGCCAATACGAGTGGGGCAAATATGAGGGGCCGGAAGGTTAAGCGAAGTCTGTATTGACCGTATTGACCACATTGACCTTACTGACGAAAAAAATGTCAATACGGTCAATCAGGTCAATAAAGTCCGAAAGGAAAGTTCATGGCAGACCTGTTCGATAAACGCGGCGGGTTCCGCAAACTGCACACCTTCACACTGGCCACCATTATCCAGTTGGAAACGCTGAAGTTCTGCCGCCGCTTCCTTACCCAGGACCCCCGCGAGGCCGGCGCCAAGTTCTATGATCCAAAAGGCCGTCAATACGACCAGATGACCCAGGCTGCACGCAGTGGACGGCAGAACATCATCGAAGGCTCCGAGCGTTCGGCTACTTCGAAAGATACCGAAATGAAACTCACGGACGTGGCACGGGGCAGTTTGAGTGAACTCCGCGGCGACTATGAAATCTGGATTCTTGACAATGACCAGTTGCCGTGGTCGATCCATTCTCCCGAGGCACAGGCCATAAACGCCGTCTCGCTGGATCCGGCCACCTTTACTGACGACATGGTCCACGAGTCCGCCAAACATGCGCTCGAACAACGCAAGAAATATGCGCGCTGGCTTGACAACGACGACCCTTTGACCGTTGCCAACGCCATGCTGATTATTATTGGCCGCGTGCTGAACATGCTTAAAAGTCAGATTGCGGCGCAGGGCGCGGCCTTTGAAGAAAATGGCGGGTCCAGCGAGCGACTGACCGCCAAGCGCATCGAGGCCCGCGAAAAGCAGCGGGAATCTTCGCCCGAATGCCCGCAGTGTGGCCTCCCCATGCGCCGGCGGAAGTCGGCCAAAGGTGAATTTTGGGGATGTTCAGCGTTTCCCGACTGCAAGGGCATTCGGCCGATCTAGATGCCAGCAGGGACTTTATTGACCTTATTGACCTTACTGACGAATGAAATGTCAATCCGGTCAATGAGGTCAGAAAGAAATTAGGCGCTCCGCGCTGCAGGGCGCGCGACTGCAGCTGTAGTTGACAAAACAAACGAAAGACAGGCACACATCATGTTTGACACGAAGACAGGTAATATTGTTGTTTCACGCTTCCTTAAGACCATTCTTGTCGCCTTGGCGGCCTGCATGCCCCTGGGGGCCGAACCTTTTCCGCCGGGAAAGGGGATTGCCTCTAACAGCACAGAAGAGAAAGAACCAAGCGCAACCGCAACACATGCCGAGAAGCCAGAACTCATCGTGAACCAAAAAGAAGACGGCTATCGCGGCATCTGGTATTACAACCAGCCCTCAAACGATGAATATGTGTACAAATACAGCGGCGGCCTCGGCACCTACTGCGCCAAGCATATTCCCCATGCCTGGTACTGTAAAGAGGTCAACAAGACCTTCTTCACCTACGGCGGCACACGGAAGGACTCCAACACCGCCCTCGTCCACATGGTATCGTACTTTGACCATGCGACGGGCCAGGTCCCCCGGCCGACTTTTTTGCTCGACAAGCAGACGAGTGACGCCCACGATAACCCCGTGATCAACGTAGACGATAAAGGCTGCCTCTGGATCTTCTCAAGCAGTCACGGGACCGGCCGGCCTTCCTACATCTCCCGCAGCAANNGCAGCCACGGGACCGGCCGGCCTTCCTACATCTCCCGCAGCAAGGAGCCCTATTCCATCGACGCGTTCCAACTCATGTGGACCGGCAACTTCTCCTATCCCCAGCCGTGGCACTTCCCCGGCAAGGGCTTCCTGTTTCTCCACACCTTCTACACACAGGGTCGCACCCTGGCCATGTGGACCAGCCCGGACGGGGTCAACTGGACCGAGCGGCGGCTCCTGTCGCGCATTGCCCAGGGCCACTATCAAATCAGCCGCCCCTTCGGGCAGGAGAAGGTCGGCACCGCGTTCAACTACCAGCCTGCCGAAAAAGGCCTCAACTGGCGCACCAACCTCTATTACATGGAATCATACGATCTTGGCGCGACGTGGCAGAACGTCCAGGGCGAGCCCCTGGAGCCCATGCTTACGGCGGTCGACAACCCGGCCCTTGTCCATGACTACGAGCAGGAAAAACTCAATGTGTACATGAAAGACATCACCTACGACGTCAAGGGCAATCCCGTCATCCTGTACGTAACCAGCAAGGGTTACGAATCCGGGCCCGAAAACATGCCGCGCACCTGGACTACAGCCCGGTGGACAGGTTCAGCGTGGGATCTACAAGGCGGCGATATCGTCTCGGACAACAACTACGACACGGGATCGATTTACATTGAGGGCGCGGATGCCTGGCGGATCATCGGTCCTACCGAAGTCGGCCCGCAACCCTATAACCCCGGCGGGGAAGTGGCTATGTGGGTCAGCCACAATCATGGTAAGAACTGGAACATGGTACGCAAAATGACCCAAAACAGTGACTACAATCACACCTACGTCCGCCGCCCGGTCAACGCCCACCCGGACTTCTATGCCTTTTGGGCCGACGGCCACGGACGCCAGCCCTCGGACTCGCGCCTTTACTTCTGTAACCAAGGCGGTGACGTGTTCCGCCTGCCGACCACCATGAGCGAAGGCTTCGCCAAACCCGAGAAGGTCAACTGAATCTTACCGGGGGCCGGTTTGATACCGACCGTCCCCGGTTAGACCGCCGATCTGAACGCCGCGCGACTTTTGAACAAAGTTTTTTTGACCGGATTGACCTTGTTGACGTGCATGTTGCCAAGGGACACCTGTATTCGTCAGTAAGGTCAATAAGGTCAAGCGTATCGTTACTCCACTGCGAACACCGCGCATAAATCTGTATTCCAAGATTCTTTACCGGGGCTTTTAACGATGTGCTTTTTTTGCGCTCTTCAGAATCTTTGTGGATAATGCAGGCCTGAGTTTCCGGTGCGTCTGCCGTTCAAGGCGCAACTACCCGTATGGAGGTACATTCATGATCGCCTTTACGAAACCCATCCTGTTCGTCCTCATCGCTTTCGTTATTGCCCTGTACCCCGCTGCTGCGGATTTTCAACGCTTGTCCTATAACCACCCAGACCTTATTGTGGATTTGGGCGTGGGTCTATGGGTATGGCCGGTTCCCCTGGATTATGATGGCGACGGTGATATGGACCTGCTGGCGTCCTGTCCGGATCAACCCTTTAACGGCATTTATTTCTTTGAGAATCCGGGTTCGGGTGATACGATGCCGGTTTTCAAGGCCGGGGTGCGCCTGGCCGATGGGGCCCGTTACCTCCATGTCTCCTATGTCAAGGGCAAACCACGACTTCTGGTGCCGGGCAGGGAGTACGTTGATTTCCGTGCAAACGAATTCAAACGGCTGGAGAAAATCTATCCCACCAGCGAAATCCATCCCGGAAGCACCCGGGCAAATGATTGGTATTATGTGGACTATGACGGCGATGGGGATCAGGACCTGATCGTCGGGGTTGGTGTCTGGGAGACCTACGGCTGGGACAATGCCTATGACAGCAACGGCACGTGGCAGAACGACCGCTTGCACGGGTACGTGTATCTATTGGAAAACACCGGGACGGATGAGAACCCGGACTATGCAGAAAAGCGACGTATTCAGGCAGGAAATGGCGATGTAGATGTTTACGGTTGGCCGTCCCCTAACTTTGCCGACTTCGACGGTGATGGCGACCTGGACCTGCTATGCGGCGAGTTCCTGGATGGCTTCACCTATTTTGAAAATATCGGCTCCCGCACTAAACCTGAATACCGTGCCGGGACACCGCTGGTTCATAACGGTGAACGGCTGCACATGGATTTACAGATGATTGTTCCCACTGCCGTAGACTGGGATAAGGACGGTGATGTTGACTTGATCGTAGGGCAGGAAGATGGACGCATCGCCTTTGTGGAACATACCGGCGAAATCGTCGACGGTGTCCCCCACTTCCTGCCTCCCTTATTTTTCAAACAGCAGGCAAAGTACCTGAAATTCGGTGCGTGCTCCACGCCAGTGGGGGTGGATTGGGATGCCGACGGCGACGAGGATATCCTCTGCGGCAATACGGCTGGCCATATCGCCTTTTTCGAGCATCTCGGCGGCACCCCCTTGCCCAAGTGGGCGGCGCCGCAACTGCTGGAAGCAGCCGGGAAGACGATTCGTATTATGGCAGGACCGAACGGTTCCATCCAGGGCCCCTGCGAAGCCAAATGGGGCTATTCCACGCCTTCCGTGGCCGACTGGGACCATGACGGGCTGCCCGACTTGCTTATGAACAACATCTGGGGAAAGATTTTGTGGTATCGCAATGTGGGAACGCCGGAAAAGGCGAAACTGGAGGACGCCCGTGCCATAGAGGCGCAATGGCCCGGTGAAACCCCCAAACCAAAATGGACCTGGTGGGAGCCCGAAGGCAACGCCCTTGTCACCCAGTGGCGCACCACGCCGGTAGCGGTGGATTTCACCGGAGACGGCCTGAACGACCTGGTCATGCTTGATACGGAAGGCTACCTCTGTCTATACGAACGGCAAAAATCGGGTAATGGATTGGTGCTGTTGCCGCCCCAACGCATTTTTGTAGATGAAGACGACAGGCCCATCCAGTTAAATCCCAAAAGCGTAGGCAGCAGCGGACGGCGCAAGATGGCCGTGGCTGATTGGGACGGTGACGGCAGACTGGATATTTTTGTGGACTCGAAAAATGCCGACTGGTGGCGCAACTGCGAAACGCGAAACGGCAATATCGTACTGAAACAGGTGGGCACCCTGGGAGAGACTGTCCTCGCGCGGCATTCCACCAGCCCTACGTTCGTGGATTGGAACAAGGACGCGATACCTGATCTGCTGCTGGGTGCGGAAGACGGGCATCTATACTTCCTTTCCCATGAAGATGCAAAAACCTTTACCGCAGTGGACACAACGGCACGGCCAGCGCAAGAAACGCCCAAAGAAGGGTTGCTGGCGCAACCGGGCGTTGTAAGCGGAACCTTCATTTTCACAAAAGCGCCATTCCGGGAATGTCACGCTTCCACCATTGCGGAAACCACTGCCGGATTGATCGCCGCCTGGTTTGGCGGCACGGAAGAAGCGGAACAGGATGTGAGCATCTGGGCAAGCCGCAACAAGGGCGACGGTTGGGAACCCCCGGTAGAGGTTGCCAACGGCATACAGGAGAATGGCGAACGGGTACCCTGCTGGAATCCGGTGCTGTTTCAACCAAAAGACGCGCCACTTATGCTTTTCTATAAGGCAGGCCCCGATGAAACGGAATGGTGGGGCATGGTCGTTCTTTCCTATGACGGCGGCCGTACCTGGCAAAAGCCGCAACGACTGCCCGACGGCATCCTGGGCCCCATCAAGAACAAGCCCGTGCAGCTGAACGACGGCACCATCCTGAGTCCTTCAAGTGTGGAGTATTTCAAAAACCCACCCAGCACCGATGAAGAAGTATGGCAAATCCATATTGAACGTTCTACCGACGGCGGGTTGACCTGGGAAAAGAGCAACCCTCTGAACGACGGTACAACCTATAACGTGATACAGCCCTCCGTGCTCGTCTATCCCAATGGCCGGCTGCAACTCTTGTGCCGNNTCTTGTGCCGTTCCATGAACGGGTATATCATCGAGACCTGGTCGGAAGACCTCGGCCGGACCTGGTCGCCCCTGGAACCTACCTCGCTGCCCAACCCGGATGCCGGTACAGACGCCCTCGTCCTCGCCGACGGTCGTGCATTGCTGGTTTATAACCACACGAAATCCGGGCGGCACAAGCTCAACGTGGCATTATCTCAAGACGGGGAAACCTGGAAACCGGCGCTGGTATTGGAAAACCAGCCGGGTGAATTCTCCTACCCCGCTGTAATCCAGACGGACGACGGCCTTGTGCACATTACGTATACCTGGAAACGGGAGCGCATCAAGCATGTCGTTATTGACCCCGGGGTATTCTGAGGTATACAACAGCCACCAGGTAAAGGGTACGGGGCTTTGCGGACCGCATTGACCGTGTTGACTTTACTGACAAGTACACGCCTACCCTGGCAACATGCATGTCAATAAGGTCAATACGGTCAATGCAGTCCCGATGCCACCGGACCCGGATTATGGCGGGAATTCTGGGGACGCTTTACTCAATTAAGTTTTTCGGATATGGAATTAAGTTGTACCCATTATCAAGCGTAATTGAATAAGGTGCTTGTCCTTGTTGAAAATCCATCTGGCAGGGATTTACACGTGTCTTAATCTAAATCTTACAGCAGCAGAAGAGGAATCTGTCCGAAGTTTTGAGGCGTGAAGTCTATCTTCGATTTGCACTTGAGGAGTGCCAAGGATGGACGGGTATACCAGCCCCTTCTTGCGTTGGTGGAAACAGAGAGAAATGGACATGAGTTTTAGGGTAAATGGGTCAGGCAGTGACGGTCATAGCGATGGTAAAGTGCACCAACCTGGGGGATAGATACTACGTTTCCTTGGTCAGGCATTTAACCCAACTTTCGCCGTCGAATTAATTATGCCTTTTCGCATCCACAATACGTACACCATTCACTTTGTGATGTAATGAAATATACGGTCCCCGTAAGTCGGCATGTTTGAAATAATCAGAGCCGGTCCAATACCAATTCAACCGGTCATGGCCGATAGAGGCGCTCCATGAAGATGGGGTCTTCCGCAAGGTCCGGCTGAATCACCAGTTGCGGTTCCGCCAGCAGAGTTTCGGCAAAGGCGTCGGCATCGGCCGATCCCCCGATGGCTTCCGAAGGCATCCAGGCCAGGTCGAAGCGGAACTCGAAGATGCCGTGGCTGTCAGCAACGAAGTTGGTCATCCACGTATTGTCAAAGACCAGCGCATAGGC
>MTKZ01025506.1_pt1 | contig 12104 bp, 9 predicted proteins | sample 1042781 | NCBI WGS metagenome assembly MTKZ01 (sample SAMN06212207, study PRJNA360539) | anaerobic digester metagenome | biome: Wastewater treatment plant; material: sludge; isolation source: anaerobic digester fed with sludge from wastewater treatment plant | place: Denmark: WWTP Viborg ...
GAGGAAGGGGGTGAGTTCGTGTCGATATCAGTAGAGGGGCTAATCCTGAACGCAGTGAAGGAATAGTGTTGAGTTCGTGATTTATAAAAACAACTTTATATGAAACGCAGAGATTTTGTTTACAGGACAATATTGACCGGAGGTGCGTTGGGCCTCGGTATCGGGTGTAAAAGGAAAATTGAACAACCCGCAGATGCTGGTGATTCAGCGGAGATCTCACCTGTACCTGAAGGAAGAAGGACCATCCGTGAGCCGGAAAGGGAGATCCCCGTTCTTGCGGAAACAGATGTTCTTGTGATTGGAGGCGGACCGGCAGGAACTGCAGCAGCAATTGCAGCCAGCAGAACTGGTGCAGAAACTTACCTTGTAGAACGTTATAACCATCTCGGCGGATTATGGACAGGGGGACTTGTTCTCCCTCTTCTTTCAAGCCATGCCGTTGATAAACAGAAAAGAAAGCGTCAGGTAATATTTGGTATAGGGGGTGAAATGTCAAAACGTCTCACTGATCTTGGGATGTCGGTACATGAAGTCAATCCTGTTGTCGATCCCGAGGCGGCAAAATACGTTCTTGATGAAATGATAAGGGAGGCCGGGGTGAAGATGCTTTATCATACCTGGGCCTCGAATGTTATTATGGACGGTAACGCTATTAAAGGTGTGTTCATTGAGAGCAAATCGGGTAGAATGGCCTTACTGGCAAAGGTTGTCATCGACTGTACAGGCGATGGGGACATCTACCACCTGGCCGGCGATGACTACGATACAATGAATTATGCGATCGGGCTTGTACATCGTCTTGGAAACGTTGACCGGATAAATAAAGATAAGCCTGGTTATATCAAAAAAAGCATTGGTGATGACACTCCGATTAAGAGTGTCAATTGGGTCAATATGTGGGGAAAGGAAAACCAGGATGCTCTTGATGTTGTAAATCTTTCAAATCTCCAGATGGATTATCGCAGGGATATCTGGAACAGTGTTCAGGAACTCAGGAAAACTCCCGGCTATGAAGAGGTTTTTCTTCTTGATACAGCATCACAACTGGGGGTAAGGATGTCAAGAATACTTGATGGCGAATACCGTCTTACACTTGAGGATACAATGACATTCAGGTCTTTCAGTGATGTAATCGGTATAAGTGGTGCATGGACAACCATGCTGTATAAAGGGAAAAAGGTACCTTCATCGGAACGTCCGTACTGGCAGATCCCCTATCGTTCCCTGATCCCGAAAAAGACAGATAATCTGCTGGTTGCAGGCCGTTGCTTCTGCTTCGAAAGGGAACTTGTTGAAGATACAAGAATAATAGGAACATGTCTTGTTACCGGCCACGGGGCAGGTGCAGCTGCAGGACTTGCAGTAAAGGAAAAAGAATCACCACGGAATATCAATACCCGTAAACTTAAAGAACTCCTTATACAACAGGGTGCCTGGCTGGGATGAAAAGAAATATAAGGGCATCAGATATCCGGACAGTCTCCTTTTTCGCTGCAGTTTTGTTTGCACTGCCCGGATTATGGAAAGGATTTCAGGGATTACATGTCTGGCTGAGCCCCTTCCTGATGCTTAATTCAGTATTTGCCCTTAAAAGTTTTGTTTTTCTGAACCTTCTGGCACTCCCGGTGCTGGTAATGATAATTTTACGGAAACGGTGGTTTTGTAACTATCTCTGTCCTGCCGGATGGTGTTTCGATAAAGTGCAGAAAACAGGAAGATCTGATAAATTTGACTATAGTAAGGTGCCGGCAATTGGTAAGTGGCTGGCAATAACCTCACTGACAGCTGCCTTGTTTGGTTTGCCATTATTTGTGATCCTTGATCCGCTGTCAATTTTCAATGGATTTTTCGTGATCTTTTCCGGAAAACCAGGTATCGTCGTCATTATTTCCTTTGCTTTCTTCCCTCTCCTTTTGCTGATCAACCTGGTTTTTCCGGTAATCTGGTGCAGGAAGTTATGTCCCCTTGGAGGTCTTCAGACAGGTCTGTGGGATATCAGGATATTTTTATCAAGGTACTTTACCCGGAGTAAACCTGGTGATTTGCCGGAATTATCCGGAAGGCGGTATTTCATTATGTCGGGTGTTGGCCTTGTGGCAGGATTGAGCCTACGCCGGACAATCAGACCATCGGAGACTAAAACCATACATCCTCCGGGTGCAACAGAGCCTGCTCTCTATAATGTTCTGTGTAGTCGTTGTGGTAATTGTATCAAAGCATGTCCGACAAAAATTTTATTACCTGATTCTGATTTCAGTAATCCTCTTTCCTGGATGACTCCCGCAGTCAGCTTTAAATCAGGATATTGTCTTGAAACCTGTAACCTGTGTGGGAAAGTGTGTCCTACGGGTGCGATAACTCTTTTCAGTACCGAAGCCAAAAGATCTCTTTTCATGGGGACGGCTCATATAAGAACTGCTGATTGTTACCTTTCAAATAACAGGGAATGCATAAAATGCAGGGAAGCCTGCAAATACAATGCCGTCGCGTTCCTTCAGGAAAGTAATATCTTCAATATGCTGCCGGCAATCGATCCTCAGAAATGTGTAGGCTGCGGGGCATGTGAGGTTGTATGCCCTGCAGGTTGTATAAATATTTCTGCTCCGTATTAGAAGTATAGTTATTTATTAAGCAGTTTATTAGTTGCAAGTACCAGGAACATAAAATTAGTTTCACCTCCTCCCATTACATATTCAGTCTGCTGCCACAGGAAGCTCCAGTCGTCTTTCAATTCAGGAAAGTCGGGACGGATTATTGCGGTTCCGGAAGCAACACCGCCGGGAATATATGAAAGATCAGCCCTGTTGACACCGTAGGCTTCAGTCAGCGACTTAGTTCCGACACCCGAAGCAAAAGAAGCTGTATTGGATCCAGGATGACAACCAAGAACGAATTGGGTCGCATTGAAGATCCTGTCCGGCTTGAAGATACCCGGGAAACCGGTTACAAGGAAATATTGTTGTACACCCAGGTTCTGAATGATCCATCCTGCTCCCCAGACATCCGGTTTATAAGGAACACCGAAAGGTGTTTCTGCATCTTCCTTTTCAATCTGAACTGAAAGTTCCTGAACAGCTTTATCCATCTCTTTACGGAATGATGGATCCGTTATTTCTTTATACACCATACCTACAGCCCATGCTGTTCCTGATATATGGGAAAGAATATAGTCCTTTTGTGAGATAATGGCATCAAGGTACTTTTTATTTTTTGTCGTAATAAATAACTCAGCAGCAGCTGCAAAATATTCATTAACCATTTCTTTCTTACCTGATGTTTCAAAGATCTCCTCTGCAGCTTTAAGGCATTCTGCAGCAGTTTCAGGGCGCCATTTCTGCAGTACACGTGCCGTGGCTGCAAGAGTGGCTGAAGTCACCAGCTCATGTCTTGCATTATTCTCAGTGAATACCCAGTTATCATCCATTACCGGTGAATGATAAGCTGTTCTGCCTCCTTCCGGGAGGTCACGACTGTAGATGAGGTTATCTGTCTGTGAACTGGCATCACCTGTCAGACTATATTGTTTCCGGGTCGGATTGATCATACCTCTGTAGAGCCGGCCACCCAGACCTTTATATCCTCCAAGTATGGTATACACTCCGTGCTCCGCCTGCTCAAGAGCATCAGGGATGCCGTTCGGTTTATGGATCGTTGTAATTCTGTTAACCTGGTCAACTGTTGTAACATCAAGATCAATATTGAAAAGTTCATACATTCTGGCCAGTCGCCAGGTAGTAACTGCCTGTGATTCAATACGCAGATCATAATCACCTGCATCGTGCCATCCTCCCCTGTCGAGATTTGGGACATGTTCCGGATGTTTAAAATCGACATAGGTTTCCGGCCCCTGCCTGTAACCATCAAAATGGATCAGGTTCGTGGGTGCCATTATGGCATCATCAAGATGACACCAGTCATGCCATACCCTGCTGCCCTGCTCGATCCTCATATGGCACATCTGAACAGGAAGAAAATATTCAAGCGTAGGCTGCCAGACATATCGCCCATAGACATCTTCATTTATTTTAAAGAGGTTCGAAGTTACGTTACCATATTTAACCAAATAAATTCCCGGATCTTTGATGGAAGTAAAATCGCAGACTGCATAATTATATCTGAGGAATTTTCCCCAGATGACAGGAGTTGAGGAAAACACCCGGGAAGTGGATCCATCGGCATTAATCCTGTATATTTCAACTTTCCCGGCTTTTTCGGTTCGTTTGTCAAGCTCTATAACAGCTTTCTTTGGCTCACCGGGAAGATAACCAACCTGGCTGATCTGAATAACAGGTTTATAATAATAATCTTTAATTGGTATAGCATCGATTTCCCATTCAATCACACTCCTGGTCTCACCTGAAGGAATGGAGGTTCTTACGACGAACCAGCCGGCTTTTGAGTCCCGCCTTCCGTCTGTTAGTTGAAGATTACCTTTCAGTGCTCTGATATTTAACCGTTGAGATTCAGTTTCAGGAGCAACTGATAGCACTTTCCCCTCTGCATAGGGAGTCAGATCTGCACCTGTCATGGGACCATAGGAATCTGTCGGGAAAAATCCGGATTTTCCATCCATAATCCAGCTTTTCCCGAAAAGTATTGCCGGGAAAAGCTCTATCTGAAACCAGGCTTTCCCGATAAGATCATCGGGCAATGGCTGCTCGAGGTCAGCAGTAACATTGATCTTAGTGCCTGCAGCTTTAACACGTACTGTATATTTGAAAGGAATTAAGGGATAATTTATGCCGGCTTCAATAACACCGGAAGTACGGTCGACCTTCTTAACAGCTTTGTCCGGATAGCTTCCAAACCTGATATCACCATTTGCAGCAACACGTTCGCCGTTCTGTATAATGGTAATTCCGCTCTGGTGACCGCTGGGGTAGTAATCGTCAAAAACAATCACATCAAGACCCGGCATTTCAAAATAGCCCTGGTCATTGATCGTAAGCTTGTTTTGTCCTTGCAACGAACTGAATGATCCCTTGCAGATTGAAAGAACAAGGAAAATCAGGATGAAAAGTATTTTCGGTTTCATAGTCAGATAAAGATTTCGAAGATCTCAATAGATGAATCTAAAGGTATGAAATTTATTCGCAAAGAAGTCCGGAGAATTATACAAAGTATTCACGGAACGTTTAAATATTAAAAGTTCAGAAATTCTTCATATTTTTACTCATTACGCCATTTTCGGAAATAATTTACGAAATCAGGTAAATAAATTCTTATGAAAAGGAATCCGGTTACGGTAATAACGGTTTCTATACTTGGCCTTTTGTTAACTGCAGGTTGCAGGACGAATAACGGGAATATGACCAGTATTGACCGGAAACCTGTAATTGAACCGGATTATTCCGGTGTGACAATTCCTCCCAATATTGCCCCGATGAACTTCATCATAAAGGAAGAAGGGAAGTATTTCATAGTTGAGGCTTCTTCGGTAAATGGGTACAGTAAAACTGTGAGATCACGTAACGGAGTTATCAGGTTCTCCAGGGGATCATGGAAGAAACTTTTGTCCGAAAGCATTGGGGACAGTATCAGTATCAATGTTATCTCAGAAGATTCGAAAGGGACCCTCGGGAAATATAACACGTTTAGCCTTTTTGTTGCTAAAGAGCCCGTAGATCCATGGATATCCTACAGATTATTATACCCGGGTTACGAAAGCTACAAGCAGATCGTGATAAGACAAAGAAACATTGAGAGCTTCCGGGAAAATTCAGTTGTGGAAAACCAACTGCTGAAAACCAATTGTGTTAACTGTCATTCATTTTGTAATAATGATCCCGATAAAATGCTCATCCATGTCAGGGGATCGGTCGGTGGAACCTATTTTTATGATGGGAAAAAAGTTACCAGGATGGATCTGAAAGCTGACGGCATGAAATTCGGAGCTGTTTATCCTGCCTGGCATCCCGGAGGTAAATATATTGCTTTTTCTTCAAACAGTATCGTCCAAAGCTTCCATGCTTCGCAGGAATACAATGTGGAGGTAACCGACCTGGAATCTTCGCTCGTTGTTTATAATACTGAAACAAATATAATGTTGCCGGTTGATGGATCCGATACAATAAGCTATATGGAGACATTCCCGGAATGGTCTCCGGACGGGAAGTACCTTTATTATTGCAGGGCGGTTGAGACGAAGGATACTTCGGATTTTAAAAGGATAAAGTACGACCTTGTCCGCAAAGCTTTCGATGAGGTATCGACCGGATTCGGAAAAGCTGAATTGATCTTTGATGCACGGTCTGTTGACAAAAGCGTCTCATTTCCCCGGGTATCGCCTGACGGAAAATACTTGATATTCACATTGCATAATAACGGTAATTTTTCAATATGGCATAAAGAAGCTGATCTTTACCTTATCGATTTACAAACCGGAAAAACAGAAAAAATGAGTGTCAACAGCGACGAAACCGAAAGCTGGCATTCATGGTCGTCGAACGGCAGATGGTTAATGTTCAGCAGTAAACGAGGAGATGGTCTTACAGCCAGACCTTATTTTGCATATTTCGGACCTGACGGACAAATGGGCAGGCCGTTCGTTCTTCCGCAAAAAGATACTGACCTGTACAGGAGAATGATTAAGACCTTCAACAGACCTGAATTCATGACCGGAAGGATCAAGGCAGATCCGAGAGACTTCGGGCGGGCTTCCGGAACTGAAGCGTTAAAAGCCCGATGGGGCGGAGCAAAAGTATCCTCCGCTGATAAGTAGAGCAATGAATATAAGTGATTGACGAAAATGCAGAAGCCGCTGAAACAGAGCACTATCAGAACGGGATCCGATTATAAGAGGATAGATAAATACATCGTCCCGATACTGATATTTGTCCTTTCCTTTTTCTGTTTCCTGGTTTTTTACAATTATATTTTCTTTTACCAGGAGAACAGAATGCTGTTCGTTTTCTCGGGTGAATATTTCAGAGAGTTTGCATCAAAACCGGGCGGTCTGCTTGAATATGCCGGTAATTTTCTGAGCCAGGGCTATTACAGCAACCTCTATGGAGCTTTTTTGCAGTCATCTGTCCTTACCCTGATCGCAGTAGTCTTCATCCGGATAAACAAACGGCTTTCTCCGGGAAGCACTTTCCTGCTTTTCTCAGCAGCACTGGCATCTTTCATTCTGATGCTGATACAGACAAATATCAATTACCGTTTACATTATAATCTGGGATTCCTTTTTACTGCAGCTTATTTCCTGTATTCAATTAAATCCGTAAAGAAATCAACCAGAATTCTTTTAACAGCTTTTTTTCCTGTTTTTTTCTATATAACAGGAGCCTTTTCATGGATATTTCTCGGCATGGTCACAGGCTATTTTATTATCAGAAAAGAGCCTGGAAATACTATCGCTTACTGGTTAATAGCAGGCCTTTCATTAATTCTCTTTAAGGCGGTATTATTCCTGCAACCATGGTCAGAGCTTTTATACTATCCTTTGCCATCAACGGATTATTTTGTTAACCGGTCATTGATATGGATGATCTTTGTATTTTTTATTCTTTACCCGGTTATAGTAATCCTGGTTAATCCTGCGGGCAGCCCTTTCAAACGGAAAATCTCAAATGGTTCAGTTGTCATTCTGGCTCTTCTTACAATTATAATTATGTGGAAAACCTACAGCAGGGATAATGCTCAACTCTTCAGGATAGAAAAGATGTTCTTTGCCCGTGACTGGAATGGTGTTATTGATTATCAGGAGTATTGTCAGAACCGGAACCTGGTTGCACAATATTATTATAATACTGCTCTTGCTGAAAAAAGGATGCTGAGCAACCGTATGTTTTCTGCTCCCCAGGATTATGGTACAATGTCTGTAATGATACCCTGGAACTCACAGATCGCAATGAGCAGATTATTCAGAGGTGTTTATTTTTACTATACGATCGGACTTATTAATGAAGCTCACAGGTGGGCATTTGAATCAATGGTTACTGAAGGCTTTCATCCCGAGAATATTAAACTTCTTATTAAAACAAACCTTATCAACGGGCACTATAAAATTGCTGAGAAATACATTACTGTTTTAAAGAAAACCCTTCATTATAAAGGTCTTGCCAGGAAATATGAGTTGATGATATCCGATCCGGAACTCATCAGGTCTGATCCGGAACTGGGTGAAAAGGTAAGGCTTAAACCGCACGATAATTTCCTTATTACAATAAGAAATCCGCAAACGAATATAAATTCATTGCTGCAATCAAATCCTGGGAATGCCAAAGCGCTCGATTACAAATTTGGATGCATGATGCTTGAGAAGGATGTTGAAGGGATCGTGAACAATATAAGCCTTCTGTTCGATTCCGGATATACAAGGATCCCGGTACACATTGAGGAAGCTGCCTTGTTTTATCAGGCTGCCCATGGTCCGCTCCCCGATCTGGCTGTTATGAGGATAAGTAATGAATCGGTATCGAAGTTTTCTGAGTACATAAAACTGACAAATAATATGCCGGTTGCAAGGTTAAGGGAAGGAAAGGGTATCCGGAAGGAGTTGAGGAATACATACTGGTATTATCTGGATACCAAATGACTTTAACTCTATACTTTGAGTTAAAGTTCGTATCTTTTGTGGTAGATGAGAAATTTTGTTTAACCACAAAGGACACAAAGTTCTCACTAAGAGCACGAAGGATTTAACTTGTTTATTATTAAAATTACTCTCGGTCATTTGCCTTTTTGCTATCCTATATAACTCACCCCTAAATCCCCCTATATTTGTGCCATTTGGCAGAAGGTAGTAAAGTTCTTTGACATAATTGTTAAGTTTGTTGAAGATTCTTGTGGAATGGAGCGGAGGCGTAGCCGTAGCGGAATTCCACAAGACATGGCGTTAAATTTACTATTGCTATTACTCATGATCAACAATTCTTCACTTCAGAAATGGGATCGTCTTAAGCAGAAGCAATTGGACACCCAGTTTGTTAACATCCTAATTCAGGGCATGAACTGTTCACAGTTCGAAGCCAAAGCTATATTGAATGCTGTCTATGAGACCTATCAACCATTCTTTGATAACTCCGGGGCAATGAAGCCAGGCCAGGTTCTTTTTGAAGTAGTGTCCGTGGAGAATGGTGCCCAGAAAAAGCTTTCTGAATGTAAGATGGTCTCAGTGGTACTTACCCTGGATGCAGGTGAAGAAGATCTTCTGGTCAAGCAGCAATTTGGAGTTCAGGGGCTGCGACGTCACCGGCTTGAACGGATAGTGAATGAAGCGTTCCAACAAGGTGGTCTTCTGACTATTGAAGATATCGCCAACCGTTTGCTGAACTGCGGAGAGCGAACCCTTTGCAGGGACATTAAAGCGTTCAAGGATCAGGACATAATTCTTCCGCTTCGGTCAACGATCCGTGACATGGGTAAGTCTGTTACACATCGTGCCCTGATTGTTAAACAGTGGCTTTCCGGAAAGGAATACTCCGATATTGCCCGGGCAACAAATCACAGCATTGATGCAGTGGCAAACTATGTTGATAAGTTCAAGCGGGTGATTTGTCTGGCTAAGAATAACTATGAGATTAAAACCATAGCCTTCTTAGTGAAGCTCTCGCCCAGCTTGGCCCAAGAGTATTATGATCTGCATCAGGCAATTGAGGCAGTACCCCACCGTAGAGAAGAGTTGGACGATTTAATAAAAAAAAACAAACAGTACATTTAAACCAGCAAACAGACATGATACCAAAAGCATCATCAGTCAAGCACTACAGTTCAGCACATGACAGGTTCTTAAAACCTGCTATTGTGAACTTCTTTAAAGTTCAGTTCGGCAATAATTTTGGACCTATTGTAAGAGAAAATATTGCTGGTGCACTTGTCGATCTGTTTGACTCGATTTGCCCCGAATCGTCCAGGTTAAAACCAGGACAGGTAGTATGGAATGCTCTTGACAAACAAACCAGGGGGGACAATGAAAACCGAAAATATAAAGCTGTCATCTTATCGCTTGTAACTGATGATGATGTGGCAATGTTTGAAGACAATCTTCCAATTTCAATGATACGCAAAAAAGTTATGGCCCGAATGATAAAAGAAGCCTATGAACAAGGAGCTGTCTTATCAACAAGAGATTTAAGTCTTTTGCTGGTATCACGCAGCTCGTATCTTTCAAATCAAAGAATTGAATATGAAAAAGAAAATCAAACGATACTTCCACATACCGGAGTCATTCATGATATGGGTTCTACTTTAACTCACAAGAGAATGATAGTTTTCAAGCATGTAGTAGAGAAGAAAGATCCTGCAATAGTAGCCAGGGAAACAAATCACTCACAAGGCGCAGTGGATAGATACCTTAAAGACTATAACAGAGTGAAAACCCTGGTTAATGACAAAAAGGATATTGACTTTATACATCATACAACTAATATCGCCAGACCAGTAATTAAACAGTATCTTCAAATTATTAACAACGATGTCAAAGAACGATAAAAAATATTTTTATAAAACCTTTGCAATGTCAAATGACATTAACTAGGGGGACTTTTGAGTCTGAGCGCCCCCCTGGGGGTAAGGGGTGGCAAGAAGGGCAGGAGCTATTATAGTTGATGTTTCTGAGTTCTCTAAGGTGGTACACTTTGTGGTTAAATAGAACTATTTTTAAAAACCAATGATTTATGAAAAAGTACGTTACAATTTCCCTGGTTTTGTCTGTTTCTCTTTTTTTTTCATGTAAGACCATTGATTCTCAGCAGTCAGATGAAGGAGTGAATGTTATGGCATATTATTACCCTTCACGGGGTGATTATAATCCTGAAAACCTTCCTCTTGAGAAGCTGACGCATATAATCTGGTCTTTCACGGAGGTGATAGATAATGAGATGAAATTTAAGCGCGATACATCAGGTATCATGCTTAAATCACTGGTAAAGCAGAAAAGAAAACATCCGCATCTTAAGGTAATGATAGCCTGCGGTGGATGGAGTGGTTCCGGGGGTTTTTCTGAAATGGCACGCTTACCCGAAAACAGAAAGAAGTTTGTTGAAAGTGTCGTTGATTTCATTAAGGAATACAAACTCGATGGTCTGGATATCGACTGGGAATATCCCGGAATGCCGGGAATCGGCAATCCATATATACCTGAAGACAAGGAGAATTTTACAGCACTTATGTGCGAACTGCGTGAAGCACTCGATAATATCAGCAAAGAACAGGTGCTGACCTTTGCAGCAGCAGGATGGGACCGTTTCTTTGAGCATATCGAACTTGATAAAGTCATGAATTGTGTGACATTTATGAATATCATGACCTATGATAATGTCACAGGAGGTACTCCCTATACGGCACATCATACAAATCTGGGATGGGTAAGACGAGCAGATATGTCAGGAACTCCGGCAGACATTAAAATGAAGGAGGAAGGTGATACACTTGATCCTTCCTCAGCACAAAAGATTATTTCTTTTCTTGTTGAAAAAGGAGTGAAGCCATCCCAACTGGTTATTGGTGCGGCATTTTACGGAAGAGCCTGGAAAGGTGTACCTCCGGAAAATAACGGTTTGTACCAGATCAACAGCGGAGTATGGCCGGAGCCTGCACGTTATTCGGATATCCGTGAACGTATGGAAGATAAGAACGGCTTTGTTCGTTATTGGGATACAATTGCCCTTGCACCTTATCTTTATAATGTAACTGACAGTATTTTCATTTCTTATGAAGATACGGTTTCAATAAAGCTTAAAACAAAGTATGTAATTGATAGGGGGATGGGAGGTATAATGTTCTGGCAACTTGGCGGTGATACTGATAAGGATGGTCTGGTTGAAGCAATTTATACAGAGAAAACCAGGCCCTCCGGGAAGAATATATTTTGACTTAATGTACTATTATTTAATAATATAACTGCTACGCAATGCGGATTGCATTCATGGAGAAAAGTTGAAATAAATGCTAAATAATAAACCAAAGATCATGAAAATGGAATCCAATTCAGACTTTAAGAACCTTATTACAGGTATTTTTCTTGTAATCTGGTTTCTTTTACCTGTAATGGTCTTTTCCCAGGACGTTGTTCAAACTGAAGCAGCTATGCTTAAACAGGCTGAGAATAACATAGAAAAATTCAGAAAAGGTGATGCAACTATTAAATTCATGTCCCGTGA
>MTKZ01029735.1_pt1 | contig 12100 bp, 7 predicted proteins | sample 1042781 | NCBI WGS metagenome assembly MTKZ01 (sample SAMN06212207, study PRJNA360539) | anaerobic digester metagenome | biome: Wastewater treatment plant; material: sludge; isolation source: anaerobic digester fed with sludge from wastewater treatment plant | place: Denmark: WWTP Viborg ...
AACCTGAACCTGCGCATGGACGGCTACGGCTACCTGCGGTTCGAGTGGGCGGACGGGACGCGCAACGCCTCGCTCCTGGCCCCCAACAGCCTGCTCAACGGCACCTGGAAGCATGTGGTCGTCACCTGCGCCTCGACGGCGAAGGTGGCGACGATGTACGTGGACGGGCAGCAGGTGGCGCAGATGCCCATGCCCCTGCCGATCAGCAAGGCGCCGACGAAGGAGCACCTCACCGGCTGGTTCTACAACGGGTACTTCCAGGGCGACCTCGACGACATCCGGCTCTACTCCCGGGCGCTGACCGCCGCCGAAGTGACGGAGCTGTTCCACGCCGGCGCAGACCTGCAGATCGGCAAGGCGCAGGTGCTCTTCGATGCTGACGCCGCCACGCCCGCCGGCGTCGTGTCCGTACCCGTGCGCAACTGGAGCCAGGCCCCGCGCGACCTCGAGGTGGCGGTGCCCGGCCAGCCGACACAGCGGCTGCAGATCCAGCCCGGCGCGCAGGCTGATGTGGCGCTAGGTCATGTGCCGCTGGCGCCACTGTGGCACAGTCGCACCGACCTGTTCCTGTGTGAGGCCCCGCCCGAGCAGCAGAAGGTGACCTTCACGACCCGCCGCGGCGACACCGCGGACGTGCAGCCGGTGGACACAGCCGCCCAGCTCGTCGTGGAGCCGCTGCAGGTGCACGTGCTGGATGCCTGGCAGAAGCAGATGAAGCCGGGAAGAACCCACCAGGTGAAGCTGGACATCGGCCTCGCCATGCCCATGGCGCAGATCCGCCGCGGGGCGGTACGCGTTGCCCTCGTCTCACGGGAGACCGGCAAGACGGCCCTGACCCGCGAGTTCCGGCTGCAGGAGAGCCGCCTGGCCCTGGCGCTGAGCGTGGAGGCCCTGCCGTGGGGCGCCTACGACGCGACCGTGAGCTTCGTCAACGGCGCCGGCAGGGCGGTCGTCGCCACGAAGACGCTGGCCACCGTCCTGCCTACCGACAAGCAGCAACTGCGCGTGCTGAACAACCTCGTGACCGAGCTGATGGACGCGAAGGCGCGGGGTCTGCTCGGCAGCAAGCAGATCGCCTTCATGAACCCCCGCCACGGGTGGGTGTGGTTCAGTGCGGCGGGACAGTGCGGACTGAAGCTCGACGGCGCGGACCTGCTCACCGGGCAGGCGTCGTCGCCGGTCGAGGCCATGCGACTGCTGCCGGCGGGAAAGCATGTGCTGACGGTCAGCGGCGTGCCGACCGACGTGCAGGTGCGCGCCATCCCCGCGCTCTTCTACAACGTCTACCCCTCGCAGCCGCAGATCGCGCCCTTCGGCGCCAACACGTGGGAGCGGCTGCGCCGGCACACCCTCCCGAACATGAACATGATCGAGGCCCAGGCGGTGGGCACGCCGGAGCAGGCCGAGTGGACGGCCCAGGGCAAGCTGTGGATCGCCAACATCCAGGCGCCGGGGCTGCTCGACAAGACCGAGTGGACGGCCGAGAAGATGCTGGAAGTGTGGCTGAACCCGGGCAAGCCGACCGCATGGGCGCCGCGGCCCGGCTATGACCTGACCCAGTTCTCCGGCCTGCAGATTGACGAGTACGACGCCGGGATGGACCAGAAGCTGCTCCAGACCACGGCGCAGTCCGTCGCGCGGCTGGCCGAGGCCCCCGCCTTCCAGGGCAAGATGTGGATTCCGTTCGTGGGGCGGATGTACGGCAACGAGGCGGCGGTGCTCTTCCACAAGGCTACCGTCGGCGCAGGCTGGCCATTCTCGATCGAGGTCTACCTGGGCGAGTCGCCGACTGAGCAACAGGACGCCGAGAGCATCGCCGCCAGCTTCGTGGACCGCGCCCAGGGCTACGAGCACGCCTACCCCGGCTCCATCCGCCAGGCGATCTTCACCCCGATGTATGCCTACCTGCCGTACTGCACCACCAACTGCTCCCCCCAGGCGGACTTCCGGGTCCACTTGGACATGCAGATGAACCTGCTGGCCAACCACCCGGCGTACTTCGGGCTCTGGGGCGTGCAGCCCTACCGCTCCAACTACGTGGACGAGGAGATCCTCAACTGCATGGGGCTGCTGCTACGGCACTACTGCATCGAGGGCAAGACGGAGCAGCTGCTCAAGGACCCATACGAGCTGCGGCACGTGACCGACCCGGACTTCGTGGAGGGGACGAAGCACTGGCAAGTCGCTCCGGCGGAAGAGGGGGGCATCACGGCCGGGGCCTTCAAGGGCTACGGCATCCTGCAGGGCCGCTACCCCGGCGGGGCCTTCGGCGACACCTTCGCCCTGCTGAAGCGCAGCGCCAAGGGCCCGAACGTGCTGAGCCAGGAGTTGCAGGGCCTGAAGCCGGGGCGGCTGTACTCGCTGAAGGTCTATACGGGCGACTACGCCGATCTGAAGGCCGGCAAGACGCGCAAGGACCAGCAGGTCCTCACCATCGGGCTCGCGGGGGCCGAGGTGCAGCCCGGCGGCTTTGCCTACCCCTTCCGCAGCGCCCGGGGGCCACAGCCGTTCACGCGCGAGCAGCCCTTCTGGATGACCTACCACTGGCTACAGTTCCGCGCGCAGGGCCCGACCGCCAAGCNNCCCCGACACGCCGGGGGGCCCGGTAGGGCAGGAGACGATGGTCAGCTTCGTGGAGGTGCAGCCGGTGCTGGAGACGCCGTAGCGGCCTGCCGGGGTGACGACTAGCTCGCTGCCGCTGCGGGACCACACTATAACGAATACGCAACACAAGAGGAGGAACCTGGAAGCGGCTAGGGAACCATCCTGGATGAGCACCTTGCGACACCAGGGAGGGAACCATGCGCCACGGCTTCACACTGATCGAGTTGCTGGTTGTGATCGCGATCATCGCGATCCTGGCCGCCATCCTGTTCCCGGTCTTTGCGCGGGCCCGCGAGAAGGCGCGACAGGTGAGTTGTCTGAGCAACGTCCGCCAGATCGGGGCCGCCATCGCGTCGTACACCCCCGACTACGATGAGACATACCCGCCCTTCTGGCACAACGTTACCGTGGACAGCCGTCTGAGCGCAGTCGTCATTCTGAACGCCTACATCAAGAACGCCCAGATCTGGCGCTGTCCTTCCTCCCGGGTCACAGGCAACATCGGCGGAGTGAGTTGCACCTACTTCGCCAATGGGGTGATCTTCCAGGTGCTCAACAGCGACAACGTGCTGACCCGCCCGGCGGAGACGGTTCTCATGTGGGAGGGCGATGAGGCCGGCGACCACTCCTTCGACTACCCCCACTACATACCCGGCGGCTACTGGGGCGATTTCGTCAACGAAGGTCACTGGGGTGCGGTCCATCACGGGGGTGGCAACTGCGTCTACGGCGATGGTCACGCCAAGTGGGTGAAGGAGCAGCGACACACCGCGGGGATCTTCGCCCTGCTGCCCGACAACCGGATCAGCTTGGGCTACCACTACCGGAACTACTGACGCCCCGGCCCGGCCGCTGCCGAATCCGCAGCTATTCCGCATGGGTCTACCAGCGTACAACCGATCGCTACTTCGGGTAGGTGACCCCCACCACCACATCCAGCAGCGTCACCGCCAGGTTGCGCACCCGCACCATCTCCCACAGCGCCTCCCCGAGTGTGCCGCTGTTGGACGCGCCGAACATCATCCCGCTGCGCCCGCCCGCCGGCGCCGGGTTGGTGAACTTCCCCGTCCCGTCCAGGATCAGCTTGCCGTCCATATGAATGAGCAGGTCCTGCCCCTTGGTCACGATCCGGTAGGTGTGGAAGTCGTCGTCGGTACGGACGTTCGTGCTGACCCGCGCGTGACGCATGCAGACATGATCGGGGTAGAACTGTACCTGATCCCCGCTGATGCCGTTCTCGACCAGGATGCTGCTCTCGCCGGAGATCGTCTTGAGCCGGGCCTCGATGACCGTCTCGCGCGCGGGGTCAATGAAGGCCGGATAGCGGAAGTAGTGGTAGCTGTCCCCAACCGTGCTGCGGTCGGCAATGAGCAGCTTGCCGTTCTGCAGCTCGATGACGCACCCCTTCGCCCCGCCGATCCGCTGCCACGCCGGCCCCGGCAACTTGTCGCTCTCCCAGGAAATCGTCCACTGGCCATCGCCCGGTGGCACCGTCTCGGGCGCGGTGAGGACAATCCGGTTCTGGCGGAACTTCAACACCTCCAGCGACACGGGGTAGTCATACCAGTCATCCTGCACGGTCGGGTTGGCGAGGGTGTGATCGTTCAGGGCCACCTGCGGCGGCACGGGACTGACGGCGCGCACGTGGCAGACGACCGTCGGCTTGACGGCCTGCCTGAGATCCTCGGCTACGACCAGGTCGAAGGCCTGCGGGCGGCCGGCTTCGAGCAGGTGGCCGTTGACGGGCGTGAGCACCGGGACGGTGCGGTAGCGGGCCCCGCCCTTGAGATAGGAGTCGGGCGGGCCGTTGCGGACCGTCAGGAAGTAGAGCTTGTCCCTGGTCTTGAGGGCCTGCGGGTCGCCCAGCTCGCGCCAGATGGGACCACGCGGGTTGAAGTAGTTGAAGATGTAGATGCCATCGGCGCCCGCGGCCCAGGCATTAGCGGCGCGGGCCCGGTAGCTCTCCAGGCTGCTGCGCCGGAAGCGCGTCTCGCCCAGGACGCGCGAGTCGCTGAGCGACGGGTAGACAGGCACATCGTACTTGTGCCCCAGGCCGATGAGGGTCTCCCACGGGTTGAGCCGGAAGTAGCACGTGCCCGAGAGCACGTCCACCAGCGCCTCCTGCAGCCACTGCTCGATGTCCAGGCCGAGGGCGCGGCTGTACTCGACAGAGTCCGGCACGCGGATGGCGATGAGGATCGGGCGGCCGCGGCGCATCCCCTCGCGCTCGGTCATGGCGCGAATGCGGCGCACGAGGTCAGTCATCATGTCGCGCTCTTCGTCCGAGGCCTCCCCGCCCCACGCGACGCTCTTGAAGAAGCAGGCGTGGCGGAAGAAATCCATCTCCACCCCGTCCACGTCGAACCGCTGGCAGACCTCCTCGAAGAACCGGTAGCACAGATCGCGCACTTCCGGCACCGCGTAGTTCACTGACGACCAGGTGCCATAGGGCGGCTGGTGGTCCGGCGCGCCGACAAGGTACTCCGGGTGGTCCTTCTTGAGTTGCGGCAGCATGATGGGGCCGTAGCCCGTCAGCCCCGCGTCATGCGTGTCATTCATGCGCATGTCCCAGAAGATCTCGATCCCGTGGGCATGGCAGAAGTCGGCCATGACCTTGATCGGGTCCAGGCCCACCCGCAAGTAATCGGGCATGCCGTTGTCCTTGCACAAGTCCTCGCGCGAGACGAAGGGCGGGAACACAGCGCTGTGGTGCAGGGCCCAGCCGAAGCACATCGAGTTGCTGTAGAAGATGCTATCCACCTGGCTGCCGAGCAGGGGGGTGGTGCGCAGGGCCAGGAGCGCCTCGGGCGTCGGCTCCTTCCTGGTGTAGATGACATCATCGCCGTCGTTGTTGAAGATCATGCGGCGGGGGCGATGGGCCGCCTCGCGGCGCATCGCGCGGAGCCTGTTGAGGTCAATCGGGGCGTTCTGGGCCAAGGCCTGGCTGAGCAGCATGAGCACCCCTCCCGACAGCAGCACTGCAGTCATGGTCCTCATGGCCACTCCCTCCGGGGGTCACTCGTTGACGTAGTCGGCCACCGCGCGCACGACCACGGCCACGACCGTCGCCCCGGCGTCCTGGACGCCGATGCTGCGCTCCTGGAACCAGGCCGACCGCCCGAACTTCCCTTGCAGGGGTGTCGTGGACTCCGCTCCGGCCTGCGCGGCCTCGGCCGCTGCGGTGCAGGCCTCGGCCAGTGAAGCCCCGCCGGTTTCCGCCTCTTTCAGCGCCCCCACCGCCGGGATCAGCGCGTCCAGCAGTGTCTTGTCTCCCTGTTGCGCCCCGCCGCGCTGTTGCAGTCCGGCGATGGCCGCTTCCCCGGCCGCGACGATCGCGGCCAGATCCCACTCCGCCAGCCCGCCGTCCTTGGCGACCTTCGCCGCGCGCATGGCCGCCGTGGCGACCAGGGCGCCGAACGTGGAGGCTCCCGCTGAGTTGAAGGCCATGCCGGCCTTCAGCAGCGCGTCGGCGACTNNCGGCGAGGCTCCCGGCGGCCTCGCCCGGGGACTCGATGACCGCCTGCAGGCCCAGGCGGCAGGTAACGCCGAGGTCTCCGTCGCCGGTGGCGGCGTCGAGCGCGGTGATCTCATCATGCGCTGCCGCCAGATCGGCCGCGAGCTTGGCGGCCAGGGGCTGGAAGTCGGCGAGGGTCAGTGATTGCTTCACGGGTGTCTCCTTGTGGACGGCAACGGCTCATCACCCCTGCCCCTCTCCCTCGCTCCGCTGCGCTACGCTCCGGAGAGGGGAGGCGTCCGTTCTCCTTGTAGCTTCGAAGCCACAGAGTGGTCGCACGAGGTCCCCCTCTCCGGAGCGCTCAGCCTCACCGAGCGCGAGGGAGAGGGGCTCAGACTGCGTAGCAGTCTGCGGGGTGAGGACGCCGTTTGTCTACCCCTGCAACAGGAACGGCGAATGCGCCGGGGCGTCCAGGCAGCGCTTGAGTTCCTCATCCAGCTTGCACAGCGTCACCGACGCTCCCGCCATCTCCATCGAGGTCGCGTACTCCCCGACGAAGGCCTTGTGGACCGTGAGGCCATGCCCGGTGATGACCTCGTGGGCACGGCGGTAGAGCAGGTACAGCTCCTCGGGCGGCGTCGCGCCCAGGCCGTTGACGAGGACCGCGACCCCATCGCCGGACTGGAAGGGCAGGTCGGCCAGCACACGCTCGGTCATCACCGTCGCGACCTCGTCGGCCGTCTGCAGCTTGCCGCGCTGAATGCCCGGCTCGCCGTGGATGCCCATGCCCAGCTCCATCTCGTCCTCGCCGAGGGTGAAAGTGCGCTTGCCGACGGCGGGGATGATGTACGGGGAAAGCGCGACACCCATGCTGCGGGTGCTGGCAACGACCTTCTCCGCGGTGGCGACGACCTCATCCAGCGAGGCGCCCTCCTCGGCGCGCGCGCCGACGATCTTGTAGCCGAAGAACAGCCCGGCCACGGCGCGGCGCTTGCCCTCGCTTTCCGGCGGGGCGGAGACGACGTCATCGCGCATGCGAACCGTCGCGACGCGGATGTCCTCCATCTCGCACATCTCGGCGGCCATGTCGAAGTTCATGATGTCACCGCCGTAGTTGCCGTACAGGTACAGCACCCCGGCGCCGCTGTGGATGGCCTTCGTGACGGCGACCATGGCCTCGATGGAGGGCGAGGAGAAGACATTGCCGATGGACACGCCGTCGCACAGGCCGGGCCCGACGTAGCCCAGGAAGACGGGGATATGGCCCGAGCCCCCGCCGGTCGCGAGGGCGACCTTGCCCGCCACGGGGGCGTCAGCGCGCATCAGCCCGCGCGGCGTGTCCGGCACGCGCTTGAGGTGCGTCGGGTGTGCCGCGAGGATACCTTCGATGGTCTCCTCGACAAAGGCTTCCGGGTCGTTGATGAGCTTCTTCATAGGTTGCCTCCGTGGGGGCGCAGGACGCGGCGCCCCGGCCAGTTGCGAGCCAGCGCCCCAGTGTTCACCGCTAGCTCGCCCGACACCTGCGCTGCCACGCAGGGGAGCCCGGCTGGGGCAGCGAACCTCTCTCCGTGGCCACACCATCTCTCCCCCGGGGAGGGCCAGCCAGGAGCACCGACATCCCCCGCAACTACCCCGCGCTGCCGCCGCTGGGCGGCTGGTTCACCGACGAGGAAGTCCAGGCCGTCATGGAGACGCTGCGTGACTCCATGGACTGGCGCACGGGCTTCGGCGGACCCGAGATCGGCCAGTTCGAGGCGGCCTTCGCGGCCTACTGCGGGGTCGAGCACGCCATTGCGGTGAACGCCTGCGGCACGGGGCTGGACATTGCCATGATGTGCCTGGACCTGCAGCCCGGCGATGAGGTCATCAGCCCCGCCATCACCTTCAAGGCGACCCACCAGGCGATCATCGGCCAGGGCGGCACGGTCGTCATGTGCGAGATTGACCCCGCGACCTTCAACGTGGACGTGGCCGATGTCGAGCGGCGCATCACGCCGCGCACGCGGGCCATCCTCGCCGTCCACAACAACGGCCTGTCGGTGTTCATGGATGAGCTGGAGGCCGTCGCGGCGGCCCACCCGCATCCCGCGTACGGCCCGGCGAAGGTCATCGGCGACGCCGCCCGGGCTTGCGGCGCGGGCTACCAGGGCACCAAGGTGGGGAAGATGGGCTGGATGAACGTCTTCAGCTTCCAGACCAGCAAGAACATGACCACCCTCGGCGAGGGCGGGATGATCACCACCGATGACCCCGAGGTGGCCCGTCGCGCGCGGGCACACCGCTCGTTCGGCGCCGGCGACATGTTCTGGGGCACGAACTACCGCATGATCCGGCTGCAGGGCGCCGTCGGGCTGGTGCAGTTGCGCCGCCTGGACGAGATGAACGACCGGCGGCGCGACCGGGCGCACAACCTGACCCGGCTGCTGCGCGGCATCCCCGAGCTGACGCTGCCGACCGAGCCGCCGGACTGCCGGCACATCTACTACGGCTACACGGTGATGGTGCCGGAGGACTGGGCGGGGGAGAAGCGGCAGAAGCTGATGGACTGGGTCGGCGCCCGCGGCGTCGGCACGGTCGTGATGAATGACTGCACCTGGACCTTCGACCCGTATATCGCCTCGCTGGGCTACGACGGGGCCGACACGCCCGTCAGCGTCCTCACCGGCAAGCGCCTGTTCTGCCTCAGCCTCCACCCGCTGATGACCGACGACGACCAGGAGTACATCGCCCGGACGATGGCCGAGGGGGTCGAGGCGGTGAAGTCGGGTGAAGCCTGACCCCATCGCCTCAGTAGTGCGGGCTTCCAGCCCGCCCGTGCTGCTCGTCACCGCCGCCGATGAGCAGCACCCGTTCGACGACTACCTGGCCGAGGTGTTGCTGACCGAGGGGTATGCGTGCTNNAGCCCCCTGCAGACCGGCCCCGCCGGCCCTCCGGGGACAGACCCCGATTCGCGGACAGCCCCCGCTCCTTCCCTCCTCATCCTCGGCGCCGGGGCCGCCGCACAGATCGAGGCCGACGAGGCCGAGGCGTATCTCCGCGCCGGCGGCAAGATGATTGTCATGCGGCCCCCCGACTCCTGGGCGCCGCTGTTGGGCCTGGCCGTGCCGGGCGAGCTGTACCGCACTGCGCCCGATGCGTACCTCCATGTCAACACCGACCACCCGTGGCTGCAGGACTTCCCCGATGGCGACCTGCAGTGTCCCGGCGAGAGCCGCGTGTTCCGCGCCGAGGGGGCTGAGCCGCTGGCCTTCATCGCTGGGCAGCTTGGCATGCCCTCGATCTTCCCCGCCGTATCGCGCCACCGCGTGGGCGCGGGTGCGGTCGTCACCTTCACGTATGATCTGCCCGAGACGCTCGTGCTGTTCCAGCAGGGGCGGCCCGAGAACTCTAGCACCGGCCGCAACCCCGACGCCAACCGCGACGGCAAGTTCTGCGCCGATGACGCCATGGCGGGGATGCGCGACTACCGGCTGCGGTTCGTCCCGCAGGCCGACGTGCACCGCGACCTGCTCGTGCGCGTGATCCGGGGCCTGCTGGGAGACACGCTGCCGCTGCCGCGCCTGTGGCACTTCCCCGACGCCGCGCCCGCCGTGCTGTTCGTGGATGGCGACGGCGACAGCATGGTCTGGGAGGACCTCGAAGTCACGGTCGCGATGGCCGCGGAACAGGGCTACCCGTACACGCTCTACATGATGCGGGCGGAGATCGAGGCCTTCGACCGGGAGGCCGTGCTGGCGCTGCGCGACCGGGGCTTCGCGTTCGGTGTGCACCCCTGGTGCGGGCCGCGGCCGACCATCGAGGAGTGGGAGACGGAGATCGGCGAGATCGTCGCGATGTTCACCGGGAAGTTCGGCTTCGCACCGACCAGCCTGCGCTCCCATTCGTGCATCTTCCCCGGCTGGGACGAACACCCCGACATCATCCGCCGGCACGGCCTGCGGCTGGACACCAACCTCGCGCCCGGCTACCGCTACCGGGACGGCTACCCCAATGGCAGCGGCCTGCCGCTGCGCTTCGTAGACCGGGCCGGGCAGGACATGGACTGCTGGGAGCAGAGCACGATCCAGACCGAGGACGGGGCACTCACGCCGAAGGTGCTGCTGCCGCCGCTGACGCGCGAGGAGGCGCTGGTGCTCGCCCGGTCCATGCTGCAGCGCGCCGCGGCAACCTACCACAGCGTCTTCCACCCCTACTTCCACCCCGTCAATCTCGGCGAGCGCGGGGCGCGAGTGGCCGACTGGTTCCGCGGCGTGCTGCGCGAGGCGCGCGAGCTGGGCCTGCCCGGCGTCAATGCCTCCGAGTGGTTGGCCTTCAACGACGCGCGGATGGGTGTACGCTGCGAGGACGTTCGCTGGGACGCCCCGGGCCGCGAGCTGTCCTTCACCGTCAGTAGCCCGGCGCCCCTCGACGGCGCGACCATCCTGCTGCCGCCGTGCGGCGGCCTGATCCCGGTGCAGGCCATGGTCGAGGGCAACGAGGCGGAGTTGGAGCCCGTAGACCTGGAGCGATCCGACTGGACAGCGCTGGTGCTCGACCTGCCGCCGCAGGGCGGCCTGTCGGTCAGCATCCGGTATGAGGCATAACCCAAGGGGCCTGTCCCCGGAGGGCTGCGCCGCGGCCCGCAGGGGGCTGACCCCCGCGGTGCATTCCAGTAGGGTAGGCGGCTCGCCTGCCCGCGCGACAGGGAGAGGATGACCACATGCCTCTGCGTTGGGCCATCATCGGTTGTGGCGACATCGCGCGCAAGCGCGTCGGGCCGGCCATGGTCGAGGACGAAGACAGCGAGCCGGTAGCGATGTTCTCAAACTCGCTGGACCGCGCCCGGGAGATGTGCGACCTCTTCGGGGCGCGCCGGGCCACCGACCGCCTCGAGGACATCTGGGCCGACGACGACGTGGACGCCGTGTACATCGCCAGCCCGCACTTCCGCCACCGCGACGAGACCGTGGCGGCCGCGCGCGCCGGCAAGCACGTACTATGCGAGAAGCCGATGGCCTGCGATGCAGCGGAGTGCCGCGAGATGATCGCGGCGTGCGCCGACCACCGCGTGGCGCTGGGGATCGCGTACTACCGCCGCTGGTACCCCAAAGCGCGGAAGATGAAGGAGCTGATCGCCGCGGGCGTGATCGGCACGCCCATCCGCGCCCGTGTGTGCATCGGCGGGCTGTACAGCCCCACGCCGGAGGACTGGAAGCGCTGGCGAGTCAGCGCCCAGGCCCGGGGCGGAGCGCTGATGGATGTCGGGAGCCACCGCCTGGACCTCATCTGCTATCTGCTCGGCGAGCCGCAGCGCGTCTGCGGCCTGACCGACCACCGCGTGATGGACTACGCCGTCCCTGATACCGAGAGCCTGCTGTGCCGCATGGCCGACGGGACGCACGTGACGTGTAGCTGCTACTGGAACATGCCGCTGAGCGCCGATGAGATGGAGATCCACGGCACGGAGGGCTCGCTGCTCGCCACCCCCTTCGACGGCGACACGCTCGTGGTGCGCACGCGCGGGGGCGAGGAGACGCTGGACGTGACGCGCCCGTTCGACAACGTCCACCTGCCGCTGGTCGCCTCCTTCGCCGCGCGCGTCGGCGCCGGGCAGCCGCCGGAGTTCGACGGCACGGACGGCATGCAGGCCACGCGCATCATTGACGGGTGCTACCGGAGCCACGCGTCCGGCCAGTGGGAAGCTGTCTAGCCAGTAGGGCAGGCGGCCCGCCTGCCCCGGAAGCGCGCGGGCGAGGCCGCCCGCGCTACTGAGGGAGTCTGCACATGGACTGCACCACCAACTGGGCCGCCACCCACGGAGAGCCCTGCATCGCCCTGCGGCCGCACCATCTGTTGTGTCTGTTGTGCCTGCGCGGCGGGGGTGAGCCGCCCGACCGAGGCGAATGGGGGCTGGATGAGGCCCTGCGCCGCATCGCGGCCGACCGCAACCTGCTCATCACGCTGGAGACGGCGGTCAACTGCATGGGCGGGCCCACCAACCAGCCCGCGCGCTTCGACCCGGCGACCCGCCGCAAGGACCTTCAGGTGCTGCAGCAGCTCAA
>MTKZ01058682.1_pt1 | contig 12098 bp, 9 predicted proteins | sample 1042781 | NCBI WGS metagenome assembly MTKZ01 (sample SAMN06212207, study PRJNA360539) | anaerobic digester metagenome | biome: Wastewater treatment plant; material: sludge; isolation source: anaerobic digester fed with sludge from wastewater treatment plant | place: Denmark: WWTP Viborg ...
AATGAAAAAGAAAGAAATGAAGCACTAAAAAACCGTAATAGCATTGAACGACGTTCTTTAGATGCATTAGAAAGTGAAAATATATATAAGGCTTTTTTATTTGGAAATCCACAGCTTGAGCCTATAATGAGGCCCTTTGATAATTTCGTTAAACGAACTCATGAATACGGTCAACAAATGGTCAAACATAAACAACGTTATGTAGAGTGCATAGAAAGCCGAAAAATAGCCCTAAAATCAATTCAAGACGCTCAAGCAATGAAAAGTATAATAGAAAAGAATTTAAGCGAAATAAGGGCTATAGAACGCCATATAAACGATTTTAAAAATCGACTTACAGAATTAGAAAAAGGACGAGAACAATGTACAACACTCCAATTTCTAAAAAAAAGGGATTTTGATAAACAGATATCTGATTGTAAGGAGAAAATCAAAGAATATGAAAAAACGTTAGAAGGACATTCTATATCAGAAAAAATACTTAATCATGAAAAAGAACTTCAGAAATACATAGAACAAATCAATGATAAGTCTATTCATGCTAATAATTTGACATCACAGGCACAAGAACATCTCAAAGAATATAAACTTATGATTCAAGCAAAAGAATGCTTAAATCCTTCTCCAAAGAGAATTATAGAACGTTATGACAAAGAGTATGAACCACCAAAAGAATACTCTTCTCTACTAAGTCATCAAAATAAAGAAGGACTACCAAAAGGAAAAGCTAATGAACAAGAAGAAATTAAAAAAACTATAGAATATTGGAAAGATATAATGAACAGTCAAAAAGTCAATAAAATGCTAGAAGAACCTCAAATTTCAACCCCTAAGAAATCTATCGACCGTGGCATGAGCAGGTAAAAAAAAGAGTATGTGGCTATTCTCAAATCAATAAGATTTATGAGGTGCTGTATACTCTTTTTTTATTTAATTTATTAAAAAATCATAGGGGGTTTTAGGGGTTTCACCCTTAACAAGTTTTTAGTTATTTGTATGACAAATAACAGTGCTTGCTATATTTGAAAATGTACATATTTCCGTATGTATTTCAATATTAAATATAAGTCTATTTTATGATTAATTTGATATAATTCAATTCACTAATTCTGTATTTAATATTAACTTGAAATAAATTCGATTTTCAAATACATTCCCATAGCTCTTGCAAGCCTTTGGAGAGTTTTTAAAGACGGATTACAAAGTATGTGCGGAAAGCCCACTCCTTTAGGTGTGGGATGGATAGCACTTGATAAATAGTTTTTATAACGTGTATAAAAGTGTTGATAACATACACGTTATGTGATATAATTAAGCTTATGGAGAATAATTATAAATATACAAACACAACAGTATCTTTGATAAATTATCATTTTGTGTTTTGTCCTAGATACAGAAGGAAAATATTCTTAATACCAAACGTAGAGCAACGGTTCAAGACATTGGTTAATGAAAAGTGCGAGGAACTTGAAATAAAAATCATTGCATTAGAATGTGATGGTGACCATGTTCATGTGTTTTTAAATTGTTTGCCTACACAAAGTCCATCTAATGTCATGCAGTATATCAAAGGGCATACGAGCAAAGTATTAAGAACTGAATTTGACGCTTTAAACAAGATGCCAAGTTTGTGGACTAGAAGTTATTTTGTGTCTACAGCAGGCAATGTATGTGGTGAAACAATAAAAAAATATGTAGAATCTCAAAAAACAAGGTATTAGAAAGCGAGGTGAATATTCATTGAGTAATTTTATTGTACAGTTTCCGTTAAAAGTTGAATTGTATCAGCGTGATATATTAAATAAACGTTTTGAAATAGGTAGAAAGATATACAATTCCCTTGTAACTGTGACTCAAAAACGATACAAAGAGATGATTAAAACAAAACTGTATCGTTCCGTTAAAGAAGAACTTAAGCTAATTTATCAATCAAAGGATAAGGCTAATCTTAAGCGTAAACCCGAATTGTATAAACAATTAAATAAGCTGTACAAGCAATATAGGCTTGGTGAATATTCGTTTCAGTCTGATGTTAAGCGTATGCAACATCATTTTAAAGATAACATTGACAGTTTCACTGCTCAAAAGATAGCCACTTGCTTGTGGAAATCTTATGACAAGCTGTTGTTCGGTAACGGTAAGTCGGTACATTATAAAAGATATGGTACATTCAATACCCTTGAAGGTAAATCCAATTCAACTGGAATAAGGTTCAAAGATAATACTTTAATATGGAATGGATTGAATGTTCCTGTTTTAATTGATTATAACAACCCTTACGAGTTTCAATCATTGGAACATGAAGTTTCTTATTGCAGGGTTGTAAGGAAGTTCGTAAAAACTAAATACAAGTTCTACTTGCAGATAGTTTTTAAAGGTATTACTCCAGTTAAACCAAAACGTGCTTTAGGTTCAGGTAATGTTGGTATAGACATAGGCACTCAAACAATAGCCTATTCAAGTGAGACAAATGTTAAAATCTATGAATTGGCGGATAAAATACAAAACATTGAGAACCTAAAATATATCCTTTTGAAGAAGTTAGATCGTAGCAGACGTGCTTGTAATCCTAACAATTATAATATTGATGGTACTATAAAACGTGGTATAAAGCTTGCTTGGATTAAGTCTAAACGGTACATTAAAATACAAAATAGACTTAAAGAGGTTTACAGGAAGCAAGCTGATATTCGTAAACTTCAACATGAAATATTGGCTAACGAAATACTAACGCAAGGCGATAACTTTTACGTTGAAACAATGAACTTTGTTGGCTTGCAAAAACGTTCAAATCAAACTACCGTTAATGAAAAAGGTAGATGCAATAAAAAGAAACGTTTTGGTAAAAGCCTAGCCAACAAAGCACCCTCAATGTTACTAAGTATAATCGACAGGAAACTCAAGTACCATGGTAAACAATTAATTAAAATAGATACATGGAGCGTAAAAGCGAGTCAATACAATCACTTTGATGAAACTTGTAAAAAGAAGAAACTATCAAACAGATGGAATAATTTCGATGGTATAAAGGTACAAAGGGATATGTATTCAGCCTTTCTTATTATGAACGTCAATCCAGACTTAAAATCAATCAACAAAGAACAATGCGACAAAACATTTAATAAGTTTTTAATACTTCACAACAAAGAGGTAGACAGACTAAGTGGTAATAAAAACCTTAGCAGTATAGCAATATAAAATAATATAGGTTTTGAAACGAGCCTAAAGCTAACGATAATGCTCACAATGGTGAGTTTGTTAGTAAAAGTCTTAAAGAAACAAATTAGTCTTTATATCATTCGTGATATATTGGAAGTTTAAGTATTTAAGAACCCCACTGCTTTAGCCGTGGGAGTTTCAGCACGATATTGAGAATCGCATTTGATAATCTAGATTGTATCACCTATAATGTGATAAACAATACAGTTCTTATTGTCTATGCTGTTGCTGTTGCTGTTGAATTTCCTTCGCAAAATAATGCTGTTCCTTCATCCATTCACAGAATTGGATCGTTGTCTGATCGTTCCGGTACTGATTGGATTCTCCGGTTTTACAGAGAAGCTGCTGCCGATAAGCCCCGTCCCTCGTTTTCTGCAGCAGATACAAATATCGAATTCCTGCATCATTAGCCGGCGGTGCGTAATCTATCATTTTGGTGTTTATAGCTTTATCTGCATGTTCAAAGTATCGGTACATCTGATACAAATCCGTCTGCAGAACAGTCTGAGCGACATCCTTGCTTTGTGAAAGCTGAATCAGCCGACTCTCCCAGTCCGTGTACTTCTCGTTCCTGTTGTCATAGATTGCGTCTGACGCATCCAATACTCTGCCGTCTGCAGTAATCAGAATAGCCTTTGTAAAATACGGAGTCTCGGCAAAGTTTTCATTTGTCACTAAAAACAGCAGTTCCTGATTCGGCGGAGCACATGACTCGACCATCTCACTGGATTCCGTTCTGGAATGCTCCGATGTCATTGTCGCACAGGAAGAGCAAAAAGCCAAAAACATGATTGTTGCAATCAGTATAAAACGTTTCATAAAATGACTCCTTTCGTGAAGCATTCATCAGTTATAGCTGNNGTTGGAAATCGTTTGGCATCCCATGATTTCGCCAGTGATGTTGTTGTAAGTAAACACCTTCCAAACCGTTCCGTGCTGATCGGTCGGAACATTGAATACGGCAATCGGAATGGAAGAATTACTAGAATATACCGTAACAATTGCATTAGACGAACTCAAAGCAGTATTAGAAGAATTGCCCCTGTTCGTATAGTCATGCACATAGAACGTATACATTGCATCCACCGGGTTATAGATTGTTGTTGTTTCCGGACCGAAGCTGGTGATATCATCTAAATCAAGATCTGCAACGAGGGTGCCGCCGCTGTAATATGTCTCGCCTTTATAACTTGTATATCCGAGTGTGCTGCCAGTAAAGCTGCGAACATAAAGATACGAATCAAGGTCACTTGGTGTATCGCCCCATGTCAAAACAATCCGAAGCTGATTTTGATCCAGCGTAGTCGAAACAACACCGTTCTGATTTGCAATCACCCGATTGCCGATGATCTTGATCGGGAAAGATGTCAGGAGATATCTGCTTCCGGTCACATCCGTTCTGTTATCCACAATATATATTGTATAATATCCTGCATCGAGTTCCTCTGTCCGGTACGCGCCGTTCGCATCCGTTGTCAGCGTGCATACTGGCGTCGAAGCAGGATCCGTACTACCGATGCGGATGTTCCTGTAGATTTTCAGCGTAAGGCCTGGCACCTTAGCACCAGTTCTGGCATCCGTAATGATACCGGAAGCAAAGCCCTTTCCGATGTACTCATTGGGAATCAACTCAATCGCGATGTTATAGGTCGTTGTACCTGTATTTGTGATTGTCAGCTCCTGCTGCGTACTTATATAACCTGTATACGAGATTAGAATCGAGTAGTGGCCGGCAGGAATGTCACTAAACGTATAATTACCGTTGGCATCCGTTGTCGTGTTTATCTTTTTTGTATTAGAATTAGGCCCAATATAACCGTCACCACTTAACTTTTCCAGTCTAACACTTGCATTTGCAAGCGGAGCATTGTTCGTTGGATTTGTGTCACTGTCTGCGATGACTATTCGGCCAGTTAGGGATCTGTTGTATTCTGAATCAAGGTACAGTGTGTAATTGGTAAGCTCCGGCGTAACATTGACACGCTTAGTGGTCGTGTTATAGCCAGTTTTTGATGCTTCCATGCTGCATGAACCGCTGGTCAGCCCAGTCATTTTGTAAACACCATTTGTACCGGTAAAATGCCATACTGTCTTGGAATACTGTGCCGTGCTCATACTGTCACTATATGTCAATTTCAGAAGTGCATTCTGAACCGGACTGTTGTCATATGCATCCAAAACGATAAACGAGACATCCTGATCAAGAAGATTGACTGCATCAAATGCTTCTTTAACTTTTTTCGTCTGAGCGGCATTTTTGCCGTAAAGCGTTTCAGATGCCTTCACTACTGCACGACGGCAGTCATAAAAGCAGGGAGAAGTGGTCGTATACTGATCATAGGATGCAAACCATATTTTTTCCAATTCATCCTTTGCAATGCCGGAAAGACCGGTCGTCTCATTATCCTGTGTCATCAAATATGCAGCATGTGAAATCACAGTGCTGTTGAAATGCTCATTGCCGACAACTGTTGAGCTGAACGAGCCCTTGAGATAAGCAGCCGGCTGCTTTGTACCGTGCTCTTGTGATGTGCCGGATTCCGGATCAATCAGATCACGGCCGCAAGTTCCGTCCACACGGATCTTATCACCGTGCAGCCAGTCATACTCCGGATCATTAAATTCGCCGAAAATATCGCTGTACGCTTCTGAGATTGAACCTGTCTCACCGGAGCCAGACGGAAAATTGCTGAATTTATCATAGAATTTGCTATTTGTCATGCTGTGTACAAATTCATGTGCAACCGTGTCAATATCCGAAAGATAGGGATGTCCGTATAAAGTTTTTGTTGGGATTTTAAAAGAAAATAAACACCTGTCAAAACGAACTTATAATTAGCCAAATATATTAACTTCAAAAATTCAAAAGAAGTGAATTTCCACTATCATACTCGTTAATTTTATTTTATTATTATCCTCACTTGATGATTTTAGGCTTTGTCCTTTGTTAATCTATTAACCCAACAAAAATTTTATTCGGTCTTAAAGTAGGACGATCAACATTCTTACCACTTATTTTTTCATGAAAAACCTTTTCTACATTATATTTTTCCATTATGGTAAATTGTCTTGTGTCGTTCTGTTCTATAGTTGAAACTCTAACATAACCAACATTCATAAAATCACTCCATATAATAAAATTATTAATATTATTTTATCAAATAATCTCTAATAAAATATGAACTCAAAAGCCAAATAATTTAGTGTATTCATTTGAAGTAGCATCAAAAGTATTAATATTCTTTATTATATCAAGTAGCTGCTTATTTGAAATATTATTACCATTCTTTTTTAAATGGTAATCTTTAATTAAAGCAATATAACCACTTGCAAGAGCAGTTGCTTGAGATGTTCCTGTTGTTTTAGTTTTGAACAAATTCCCGCTTGCATCAATATCTACTGTCTCTATATCTTGGCAAGGAAAAGTATTTACAGCACAATCTTCACGATTTGAATCAATCCATAAATTATATTCAATATCTAATCCTTGCACTGATATTGTACCATCATATTTTGCAGGATATAATAAATCTTTTTGTCCATAATCACCAGCAGCAGCTACTACTGTAACACCATTTTCCAAAGCATAATTAACTGCATTTTCAATTTTGGAGTCGTTTTTATGTCCACCTATACTCAAATTAATAATAGTTGCATTATAATCTACTGCTTTTTTAATTGCTTTAGATAAATATTCACTTTTAGTTTTTCCTTGATTATCAATAACTTTAATAACAATTATTTTACTCTGCGGTGCTATTCCAAAAACATCGTGATTTCCATCGTTACATGCTATACTAACCATTCTTGTACCATGATTATTAACATCATAAACATTATTTGTATTTTCTACAGCGTTATATTTATATACAATTCGATTTCCGTATTCTTTTTCAAGTTCTGGTGATATTCCGCTATCAATGAATGCTATAATTTGACTTTCTCCTCTTGAGTATTTCCATAAGGTTTCAAATCCCATTGAATTATAATACCATGGTTTTTCTTTGACTTTATCAAATTTTTTAGATATACATAACGTAATACATACAAAAAAAATAAGTAAAAATATTATACTAGATATTCCTATAATTCTTTTTTTCATACTGTCTCCTTTGTTCTAAAGCACAAGTAAATAATATTTCATATGAATTTATTTCTATTTTATAAAATTTATCATTTAAATAAAAGGCAAGTCTGTGCAGTTATTAGATAATTGGCTATAATTTTTCCTAATATTAAATTAATATAGATATTTTACTATATAATTTATTTTTTGTCAAGCCAATTGAATATGATGTTCTATAAAATGGAGTAAAAGAAAAATTAAACTTACTATGAAAATTAGAAAAGAACTTTTGATCTGTTTCATTTGAATGTATTTGGGATTCAATAAAAATTTTAATAATATGTAAATCAATTCACATATTATTAAAATAAAAGTTTATTTATTGTTGTTTTTTTCTAAATGCTGTTTTTATGTTTTTTGATTTTTTATCTGCACTTTTTTGATTTTTTAATGAAAAATATTTAAAGTTTTCAACATCTAAAATCGGCTTAAATATGCGGTTTTCAGTTTAGTATTCTTTAGATAACTTTAGTTATTTTTTATTAGATAGTATATTGTCACATATGGGGGGGTTTATTGTCACATATGGGGGGGTTTATTGTCACATATGAGGGGGTTTATTGTCACATATGAGGGGGTATTGTCGCACATACATTGACAATGTGACGATAGTATGTTATTATATACCTTGAGGTGAAAAAAATGAGTAAAATACAATCTCCAGGTGTTCCCCAATCAATAATAAATGCTGATAAAAAATTTAAGGATCAGTATTATTCACTTGTAAAAAAAAGTAATATAATTATTAGGAAAGCGAGGTACAGTTTATCCCTACAACAACAAAAGTTATTGTGTTATTTGATTACTAATTTATCCGACACTGATACTCATGAAACAGAAAAAATTTTTGATATTAAAGCTTTTTATGATTTTATGGAGGTTAATAACAAGGATTATGATAAAGTTAGAGAAGCCCTTATGGCTCTTTCTGATAAATCTTGGTGGATAAAAGCCGATGATGATACTGACATTCTAGTTAGATTTTTGAATACAGTAAGAACTAGTAAGAGAAATGGTAAAGTAAGAATTAAATTTCATGAAGATATGCTACCATACCTGCAAGAATTAAAAAATCAATACACATCATATAAAATTTACTATATCATGACTATGAAAAGTCAATATAGCATTCGATTATACGAACTTCTTAAATCTGTTGCCGGCAAAGAACTCTGGTATTTTGATATTGATGAGCTAAAAAATATTTTTATGTGTGAAAAAAAATATTCTCATTTTGGACATTTTAGGACTAGAATTATTGAACCTGCGATTGAAGAAATCAATAATAAAACGGACCTTAATGTTACTTACGAATATTTTAATGAAGGTAAAAAAATCGTTGGGATTGAGTTTCATATTTCCTATAAATCTAATGAGGATAGACTTAATGTCGATAGATTGATAAGAAAAGAACTTGAAGAACATAAATAAAAAACAGCCTGCTCTCCTAGAAAAAGTACAGACTGTTTTATAACTGCAAGACGAAAGGTCCCGCAATATTAATTATAATAATTATTGTTTTTGTAATTTTTTACAAGACATTTAGAAGAAATAATAAGTACGAAAAAAATATTGATGAGCTAAGATTTATGGCTATATCGGAACATATTGACACGCTAAGCGAATTGAAAAACCATTTAAATGATATTGAACAGATGATCACAGACGTTCAAATTTGCACCCCTCACGAACGTGCTACAGTGTTTAAATTATATATGCACACTAACAATACAGCATTCAACATAATCGCTAATAATGCATCTGAGAACATCCTAGCATTACTTGAAGATGAAAGAATAAAACTACGCTCTGCCCTATATAATGCATTAACAAAAAATCCAATTGATAATTCATCCATTTATGATTTTGTCATTACAGTTGATAAACGACATAACGGTTCTAGTGCATTTGCAGAATTATGGATAGATACAAGTGGACATATAGTAGCATCTCCTATAATATATTCTCATGACAAAGTTGAGATAGTAAAAAGAGGTGGATATTGGTCATTAAGCTATACCACACTTATAGAATTAACCCTTGCAGATAATATGAATATAGACATGGATTTCATAAGTTTATTCAATGAGATTTATAGTGAAAATTAGAAATTGTATTATGGCTATTTTACTTGTATATACAAGTAAAATAGATCTTTCAAATTAAATGAGGTAAAAGAGATGAGAAAAATAAAACAAAACATATTACCTATTATAGTATTATTATTATTTGAAGTTTGCTATTTCATTTTTGACAACTATCCTAAAAGCCTAATTACCGATTATTTTCCAAACTTTTTTACAAATCTAATATGGTATATATTTTATATAGCTGTATTAATATTAATTTGTAAAAATATCTTTTTAAATGAAAACTATTATTTTGTAAGTCAATATTTTAAGGATTTACTTAATTGTTCAATTAAAATCTTAGGCATAAGATTAGTATTAGACATAATAATTAACTTAACAAACTCGTTAATATATGTTAATTATACAAACTTTATTTTAGATATATTTTTTATGTTAATACTATTTTTTATCATTTGCCAAAGATTGAATAAGGCTAAAAAAGTTAGAATAAATAACAAAGTAATTGCATTTTCATTTATTTTGATTATGGTTGTAATTTTATATGCAGTTATTTCAATTTATAAAACTAATCAAAGGCTGGACTTTATAAATTACTTAGATAAAAAATATTTGGATATTGAGCTTTCTTATGAGATACAATCATCATCATTTGAATTATCTATATACCAATTATTATTTAATATTATTTCCATTTTCATAATATATAATATTTTTATAAATGCTTTTGAAAGTAGCTCGCAACAAAATAAAGTAAAAAAAAATACTATTGCTATTAGATATATTTTGATAATAATAGCTTTTTTCTCATTTTGTATTGCCAAAATGTTAGTTGTTCCTTATAACATGCTTTGTTCATTTAATATACGCAGTGCTAATATTACTCAATATAGTGAACCTAATAATTTCGTACGCAATTATAAAACTTTTGAATTATTTCGCTTACAAGGTTACAATTCAGAGTATAAACTTATTTATTCTAAATCTAAAATTTCAATTATTTATCATAATAAAACTATATCAACTTTTGAAACAAAGATATCACAATCTGAAATAAAAAGCATTCAGGATTGTGGTGAGGGTATCTATACTTTTGGTAGTGAAGCTATTATGTACCTTGATAATAATAAGCCTATTGTTATTTTAACATCAAATTTGCATAATCACAAAGAAGATGAAAAATTGACAACAGTGTTAGAGTATTTGATAAAAAATAATTCTTTTGATTTCTTAGAATATTCATATGAATATATGTTAAAGTATGATAAAGATTATATCAAATCTTTTTTAGAGGATTATTCTTTTGGAATTTACACTGAAAACGTAAATTATAATATAAATAAAGAATTTATAATGCAATTTTCACAAAACGCACTACATAATGATTTTATAGAATAAAATCATTAAAAAAATTCTATAGTGGTTCACACTATAGATACAAATAGGATGAGTAAAATCTCATCCTATTTTATTATTGACAGCATTTCATGAATATGATATAATGCAGTCAATAATAGGGGGTGCAGGGGTTTACCCTTGCCTCACGCCTACTTGTAGGCATAGTGAGATATACCTACAAGTAAAATCATCACATTTTCATGTGAGAATTTTTCTCTTGTGGGTATATGAAAACCCTCGCAAGTAAAGAAGAAAGAAGTGAGTAAATGAGCAGTCAAGTTTTAAGGGTAGAGGGTTTCAGTAAAGGTTCGTTGATGGGTATTGGTAGAGAAGTTGAAAGAGAAGAAAACTATGTACTGCAACATCGCAATCCTGATATTGATATAGAACGCACCCATTTGAATCATATATATAAGCAAACTAAGAATGGCATGTATAGTGAATTTAAAGATATTTGCAAAAAACTGAACGTATCCAATGCCGACAACCTCAAAAAGAACGCTACAGCATTTGAGGGGATTGTTATAACATCAGATAAAGAATATTTTGAGAATCTCGGTTACGTTCCTGGACAAGAGCCACCTGAAAAAGTTAAAGAGTTTTTTGATAAGTCTTATGATTTTGCAAAACAAGAGATAGGATTCCAGGGTACAGATAATAATATTCTATCTGCTGTCGTTCATTATGATGAAACAACTCCCCACTTACAGCTATATTATGTTCCTGTGGTAGACTCATGGAAAGACAAAGTTTATCAAAAAGATGAAAATGGAAAAGTTCTCAAGAATTCGAATGGTTCACCAATCCAAGCTAGAGATAATAAAGGAAAAATAATATATAAAGACATTGAAAACTCTGAAGAAAGAAGATTAAATCGTACTCAATTTTGGCAGAACAAAGGTGGTAAAAACTCTTATAGCCTAATGCAAGACCGATATTATGAACAAATAAGTAAGGAATATGGACTAGGAAGAGGAGAAAAAGGCAGTACCAAACAACACACCACGAAAGCACAATGGGAAGCACAAAAGTTAGAAAAGGAACTTGATATCAAAACAAAAGAACTGACCGCCCATCAGCAGAAGATTGAAAAGCTGAAGAGTGAATTAGAATATGCAAAAGACGGTTCTGTATCTATCCCTCAACTTGCTAATAAGCAGAAAATAACTGAAATTCAAGACCAAAATAAAGCTTTAAAGGTTGAGGTTCTGAACTTGCAGACTGTCAATAGCGAACTAATGTCAGAAGTTAAAAAATTTAAGAAC
>MTKZ01023641.1_pt1 | contig 12091 bp, 10 predicted proteins | sample 1042781 | NCBI WGS metagenome assembly MTKZ01 (sample SAMN06212207, study PRJNA360539) | anaerobic digester metagenome | biome: Wastewater treatment plant; material: sludge; isolation source: anaerobic digester fed with sludge from wastewater treatment plant | place: Denmark: WWTP Viborg ...
GGAGCTAAGATTGACAATCCGCATGGGCGCGGATTTTACCAACAGAGGACGAAGCAGGTTGGTGAGGAGAAAGGGTGAGAGGTAATTCACCTGGTTGCATTCCTCAAATCCATCCTCGGTGATGATACGGTAAGAAGGGTAAAGCCCGGCGTTGTTGACCAGCACATCCAGTTGGTGAAAATCTGTCAGGATGCGGGTTGCCATGTCCCTCACTTCCCGCAGTTTCGAAAAATCAGCTTTCATGGTTGAAACGGACTGCCCGGGAAGTCCTTTGCCAAGATAGTCAGGCAGTGCCTCGAGTTTCTGGGGGTTACGTCCGTGTAAGACCAGGTTTGCTCCAGCTTGCCAGGTCATGAGTGCTAATTCTTTACCAATGCCGTCGGTGGCACCGGTGATAAGTATCGTTTTTCCGAGTAACTCCCTTTTTTGATCCATGACCTCTCCAAAAGTATGGCTACTTAATCATACCTAAAAGTGAGATTGGTGAAGGGCGAACATTGTGTAAATTTCTTTCAATTGTTTTTGGATATTTTGTCTCTGATTTTCCGGTTTCACCCTGCTAAGCGACTGATTTGTACGCTCATTGGGCAAGAAACTTCCAACGCGACTATAATCTTGCTTCAGAAGGAATGCCAACATGGACCAAAAGAAAAAGAACCCTATTCGCGAGCTTCATCCCAACATCTGGGCAGTCAGCCTGACCAGCTTCTTCATGGACATCTCCAGTGAGATGGTCCTGAACATTCTGCCGCTGTTTCTTTCATCGGTTTTGGGCGTAAAAACCAACATCATAGGCATTATTGAAGGCGTTGCGGAAGCAACTTCCAGTGTTTTGAAAGTGTTCTCCGGTTGGCTTTCCGATAAGCTTCGGAGCCGCAAGTGGTTGGCGGTTGCCGGATATGGCATCTCTGCCCTGGCCAAACCTTTCTTCTACCTCGCATCCAGCTGGGAAGCCATTGGCGCAATCCGTTGGGCAGACCGGGTCGGCAAAGGCGTTCGCACCGCGCCGCGTGATGCCCTGGTTGCTGACAACGTCAAACCTGAACAGCGCGGGTTGGCTTTTGGGCTGCATCGTGCTGCCGATACGGCTGGCGCGATGCTTGGCATCCTGATTGCCGCACTGGTGGTCTGGAAAGTCCAGGCTTCCGGTTCCAACTTGCAGGAGAGCACCTTCCGCACAATCGTGCTGATCAGCATCATTCCTGCAGTTTTAGCTGTCATTTCTCTGGCAGTGATGACAAAAGAAAAAAAGCCTGAAGGGGTTGCAAAAGCGCCAAAAATCAGTTTCCGAGGACTTGGCAAGAACTTCTTGTTTTTTATGATCATCGTGGGCATTTTCGACCTGGGCAACTCCTCGGATGCCTTCCTGGTGCTGCGCGCCCAGGAACGCGGCATGAGCACCCTGCACATTCTGATCATGCTGGCAGTTTTCAATCTGGTCTACACACTGGTGTCGACCCCTGCTGGCATGATCTCGGACAAAATTGGGAGAAAGAAACTGATCATCGGCGGTTGGACGATGTACGCGGTGATCTACCTCGGTTTCGCATTGGCGCAAAATGTGACACATATCTGGTTACTATACGTCGCTTATGGTCTTTATTATGGTATGGCTTACGGCACTGCCAAGGCGATGCTCTCGGACCTGGTGCCTAAGGATTTGCGCGGAACAGCGTTTGGCACGTACAACGCGGTTCTCGGTATTCTTGATTTTCCTGCCTCGCTGATCGCGGGTTTACTTTGGAGCGGCGCCGGAAGCTGGAAGGGCCTTGGGGCTTCTGCTCCCTTCTTCTTTGGTGCTATACTGGCTACAATTGCTATAGTTTTGATGTTGATTTGGAAGCCTTCAGCACCAAAAGCTGAGGTTGTTGATGGAACAGCAGCGGTAAACTGAGGAGACTTCTATGCAAAAAATGAAAATTGGCGTTCTGGCTTATCGATTCGATTACTACACAAATGTGCGAAATATTGTATATAAACTTCCTGAAGCGGAGTATATCCCTGTACATGATCTGTATAGCTTTATGCGACGATGGGCTTTATTCGCCAACAACCACTTGGGAAAGCCACTTTTTCAGACCTTTGACCTGAACAATCAATACGATGATTTTGAGTTCAATAAGGTTGATGTTCTTCATTTTTCCAATGGGATCAGTTACGGTCGAACGCCGTGGGTTACTACGTTTGAGACTTTTGTTCCTCGTTTTGCTGGTTTGATGCAGCGATACAATGGGAAAGAAAAATTACCAATAAAAATGACACCTCAGATTTCAAAAGGATTTGATGTTCTTGCCCAACCAGCTTGCAAGAAGATTATCGCCATGTCCTCTTGTGCTGCGAGAATGCAGCAGGATGTATTGTCGCAACTGTCTGTGGAAGAGAGGGAGAGCATTTTACAAAAACTTGTAGTACTGCATCCCCCACAGGAAGTTTTGCGAGAACAGATCGAAGCACGCAACTACGACTTGGCTAATCCGATCCGGTTTATCCTGGTAGGGGCAGGTTTTTTTCGTAAAGGCGGACGTGAAATCCTGCTAGCTTTTGATAAGTTGATAAGAGAAGAACAAGCCCCAATCAAATTATGCGTTGTAAGCTCACTACGCTTGGATACTTACGCCGCTCAAGAGACTGAGTCTGATCGAGCCTGGGCTCTTGAGTTTATTAAAGAACACTCCAGCTGGATCGAATACCATCCTACTCTTCCAAATGAGCAAGTCATAGACCTAATAAAAACATGCGATATCGGTCTTTTACCTACCTGGGCTGAGACTTATGGATTTTCGGTATTAGAATCTCAATCTTGTGGTTGTCCTGTGATAAGCACCGATATCCGCGCCCTGCCAGAAATAAACAACAGCAATGTAGGTTGGCTGATCCATGTTCCCAAGAACGACATGGGAGAAGCTCTTTACTCAACTCCTGAAGAGAGAGCTAAACTTTCGGAGCAGATCCAAACGGGTCTCGAAGTTATCATTCGGTCGATTGTTGCTGAACCGTCCGTGATTGTACAAAAAGGGCAGGCAGCTCTGGATCGCATCCGGAAAGAGCATGATCCAAAAGCCTACGCTGACAGGCTGCGCCAAATTTACCAGTCTGCTTTGGCATAAAAACCATTCTCCTGCAAGAATTGCTGGCGTTAACCTTACATTAAACGAAATACCTTTGAGACTCATACTTCGGGAGAGTATAATTAACCAAATCCAAGAACTAAAAAGGAGCCATTATGATCGTCACAACGAAAAAACTATTTGAGCATGCCTATGGTAAGTATGCCATTGGAGCCTATAACGTCAATAACCTTGAACAAATTGTCGGCTTGTTCCGCGGTAACCTCGACTCGCAGGCGCCCTTTATCATTCAGATCAGCAAAGGATCTCGCAGCTATACCAATAAGATTTTCCTCGAAGGTCTTATCCGCGCTGCTGATGAAGTCTATCCTGAAGCCATTTTTGCGGTTCACCTGGATCACGGCGATGAAGCTACCTGCTATGACTGTATCAACTCTGGTTTTTACAGCTCGGTCATGATCGACGCCAGCGGTCATCCGTTTGATGAGAATATCGCCATCACCCGCCGTGTGGTTGAAGCAGCCCATGCCAAGGGTATCGTGGTGGAAGCGGAATTGGGCATGTTGGGCGGAGTTGAGGAGCATGTCTCTGTCAGCGAATCTGAAGCTAAGCTGACCAACCCCGAGCAGGCACGCGAATTCGTGGAACGCAGTGGTTGTGACTCACTGGCAGTTGCCATCGGCACCAGCCACGGCGCTTTCAAGTTCTCTGGCTCACAGTCACTGCATTTTGATGTGCTGGCTCAGATCCAGGAGCGTCTGCCCGGCTTTCCGCTGGTGATGCATGGCTCAAGCTCCGTACCCCAGGAAGAAGTTGCACGCATTAATGCTGCTGGTGGTAACCTTGCTGGTGCGAAGGGCGTGGACGCCACACAGTTTAGGCATGCAGCCGAACTTGGCGTGACCAAGATCAACATCGACACAGATGGTCGCCTGGTTTGGACGCGCGTCCATCGTGAGTACTTCCTGCAGTATCCTGAAAAATTCGACCTGCGCGATCCTGGCAAGGTATTCATGGCTGAGTACGCAAAATTCATTGCTACCAAGAATGAATATCTAAATAGCGCTGGCCAATTGCAGGGTGTCCGTGAGTTCCTCGGGGCATAGCAGCCTGGTTGCGATAATAACTCGTAATTAATGCAAAACTGAGCCCTGATGAAAGTCAGGGCTCAGTGCTTAAAGGTATAATTCTTTGACCCGTATAAAGGAGTAACGATGACTGAAGAAATCTCTACTAAAACTAATTTCATTCGTGAAATTATTGATGAACACAATCGTACTGGCAGGTTTGGCGGGAGGGTTCACACCCGTTTTCCACCCGAGCCCAACGGCTATCTGCACATTGGTCATGCGAAGGCGTTGTGCATTGACTTTGGCATCGCCGAAGATTATGGCGGGCTGACCAACTTGCGGTACGACGACACCAATCCGGTCAAGGAAGATGTTGAATACGTGGATGCCATCAAAGAAGATATCCACTGGCTGGGGTTCGACTGGGGCGATCGCGAATATTACGCTTCGGATTACTTTGAGCCGCTCTACGAGATGGCGATTCAGCTGATCGAAAAAGGACTGGCATACGTGGACGAGCTCAGCCCGGATGAAATGCGCGAATATCGCGGCACGCTCACCGAACCTGGAAAGAACAGCCCCTGGCGCGACCGACCCATCGAGGAGAATCTCGATCTCTTCAAACGCATGCGCGCGGGCGAGTTCCCGGATGGCAGTAAAACCTTGCGCGCCAAGATCGACATGGCTTCGCCCAACATCAATATGAGGGACCCAGTCATGTATCGCATTTTGCACGCCACCCACCACCGCACCGGCGATGCCTGGTGTATTTACCCCATGTATGACTTTGCGCATGGGCAGTCCGACTCGCTGGAAGGCATCACGCACTCCATGTGTTCGCTGGAATACGAAAACCATCGCCCACTGTATGACTGGTTCCTGGATCAGCTGGACATTTTCCACCCGCAGCAGATCGAATTTGCGCGTCTGAACCTGACCCACACCGTGATGAGCAAGCGCAAGTTGCGCCGGCTGGTGGAAGACGGGTTGGTCGATGGCTGGACGGATCCCCGCATGCCTACGCTCTCGGCCATGCGCCGCCGGGGCTACCCTGCTGCGGCTGTCCGCGAGTTTATCGACACCGTCGGTGTGGCAAAGTCCGATAGCTTTGTTGAGGTGGAACTGCTGGAGCATATCGTTCGGGATCAGCTCAATCAGACCGCCAGACGCCGCATGGCCGTGTTACAGCCGCTCAAGGTTGTGCTGACGAACTACCCGGAAGGGCTGGTCGAGTATTTTGACGTTCCGGACTTCCCGCAGAATCCTGAGGCTGGCGGCTCCCGAAGGGTGCCGTTTGGACGCGAGCTTTGGATCGAACGCGAGGACTTCGAAGAAGTGCCGCCGCCCAAGTATCACCGCCTCTCTCCAGGTAAGGAAGTGCGCCTGATGAATGCCTACTTTGTTACCTGCACCGACGTGGTGAAGGATGAAGAGGGCAATCTGGTTGAAATTCACTGCACCTATGACCCAGCGACCCAGGGCGGCAACGCACCGGACGGGCGTAAGGTGAAGGGCACCATCCATTGGGTCTCAGCGGCGCATGCCATCGAGACAGAAGTGCGGATTTACGACCAGATGTTCCTCGATGAGCATCCCGAAGATCTTCCAGAGGGTGAGTCGTTCCTGGATCATTTCAATCACGATTCGCTGCAGGTCACAAAAGGTTACCTTGAACCAGACCTGGTAAACGCGAAGATTGGCGAGGCGTATCAGTTTGTGCGGGATGGGTACTTTGCGCTGGATAGCGTCCATACACAGCCTGGAAAACTGGTCTTTAACCGTACCATTGGGTTGGTGGACAGCTGGGCAAAAGTGCATAAGGGATAGAACCATAGTCCAATTGCTACGGTTTTGGTAGAATAGGAATGGGTGTATTGACTTCATCTCGGGGTCATTTTCGGTTTGTGTTAGCCCTTTACTGGCAGTGAAAGGTTTGGCTAAATGGAAGCTGTTTCTCGAGAATCAAATAAGCACATCCCAGGAGAAAATCAAATCCTGATTATTGGCGATGCTCTGATCGATCATCAATACTGGATCGATCGTATGCCAACATCGGGTGAAGATACCATAATTCGTTCCATCTCAAAAAATGTTGGAGGTTCGGCTGCAAATACTGCCATCGCGTTAGCCTATTTAGGTATTCCAACCAAATTTTGCGGGACGATTGGGAATGACCTTGATGGCGATCTGATCATCGGACAGATGCAGGCCGTTGGTGTGGACTCTTCCGGCATCCAGTATGGTGAGACCACGGGCTTTACAATCACCATGATCGATCAAAGTTCGGAGCGCACGATGTTTTCTTTTCGAGGCGCGTCTTCCAATACTCTCACCATCGACACATCTCTTCTCAATAGCATAAAATCATCCCGGGTACTGCTCACATCCGGATATCAATTGCTCTATCCGCAACAGGCAGAGGTTGTTCTTTCCATAGCTGAACGCGTTCATGCCGAGGGAAATCTGGTGGCGCTCGACCCATCCCCGCTGATAGGGGACATCCCGGATGAAATTCGCATTAGGATGCTCGAGCTTACGGATATTTTGCTGCCGAATTTTCGTGAATTAGCTATTATGACTGGGGAAGAAGATCCTTCAACAGCTTTGGAAAAAGGCCGTTTTCTGTCCAGATGTATTGCCGTTAAGCTTGGCTCCAGGGGCGCCTGGATGTCAATTAGGGAGGGTTTTGAATTTGTGGATGGTCAGAGGGTTTCCGGGGACCTCTGTTTACAGGCACCCGCAAATCGAGTTCAAGCAGTGGACACGACCGGAGCAGGGGATGCGTTCAATGCTGGGTTTTTGGCTTCATTCTTACGCAATGAAGCCCCGGAAAATTGGCTAAAATCAGGGAATAATCTGGCTGGCGAGGTGGTCCAACATCGTGGAGCAGTATCCATGTTTTGTTTGCCCACTCAAACCTCAGCGACAAAAAAATAAAAAAATAGGAGATCAGAATGAAAAATAACGCTCTATTAGATATCCAACCTGAGGTGAAAGCCGCGCTGGACGAAGGCAAGGCGGTGGTCGCGCTCGAATCGACGATCATTTCGCACGGCATGCCCTACCCACAGAATATCCAGATGGCAAAGAAAGTGGAATCCATCATTCGAAGTGTTGGCGCTGTGCCAGCCACTATCGCTATCATGGACGGTAAGGTAAAAATTGGGCTTTCAGATCAGGAACTGGAAGTTTTCGCCAGTGCCGGGAACGTTGCAAAAGTCTCAAGGCGTGATTTTCCCGGTATCATCGCCCGCAAACAGCTGGGTGCAACTACGGTGGCCACCACCATGTATGCTGCTCATCTAGCGGGCATCAAGGTCTTTGTTACCGGTGGGATTGGTGGGGTTCATCGCGGCTATGAAGAGACCCTGGATGTGTCGGCTGACCTGGAGGAACTCGCTCAGACGGATGTTGTGGTGATTTGTGCCGGCGCCAAAGCCATTCTCGACCTCCCTCGCACGATGGAATACCTCGAGACCAAGGGCGTTCCAGTGATTGGCTACAAAACGGATGTGCTGCCAGCGTTTTTCACGTCAAAGAGCGATATTCAGCTTGTTGAAAGGGCAGACACGCCGGAAGAGATCGCCAAAATTATCGTCGCGAAGGCTCAGCTTGAAATGAGCGGTGGTTTGTTAGTTGCCAACCCGATCCCTGAAGAATATTCCCTGGACCATGAATTTATTGATCGGGTTATCGAACAAGCTGTCCGGGCTGCGCAGGAGCAAGGTGTTTCGGGTAAGAACATCACGCCGTTTTTGCTTAGCGAGATCACCAAAAGAACCGAAGGCAAAAGCCTGGCAGCCAACCTCGAACTGGTCTACAACAATGCCCTGGTTGGAGCATATATCGCCTCGGCGCTTGCGGCAGAATTGGAATAACTCCGGTAAAAAATGCGAGGTGGGTAGGCCTTACAAAGCATATTCAGGACGAAAATTCGGCTATAGCTTACCCACCGCAAAAACAGCAGATTTGTCTTGTTATTGGTGGGTTGGCTATCTTGAGGCGTTGCTTAGTTGAGGCTCAATGACGCCAATCCACTCTACAAAAGAGCTGCGTTGTTGTTGGTAGGTTAGCTATTAAGATGTTCAGACGAGTTGCGGTAATGTGCCCCTAACCTCTTCGAGCACGATGACCCACTCTACCAAAATACTTTTATTGGTAAACACAAAAGCTGGTTTGTATAACCAGCCTTTGTAGCTTTGGTTTTATGGCAAGTAAGGGCTGTATCTGCCCTGAAGATTGTTCACGATCACCCCGGATAAGGTGTCAAACATACCGGTCTATACATTCAGCCTGTTCTCATATCTATTTGTTGATCAACGACAAATTTACTTGGTAAGAATAATCAATTCGTATGCCTCTGATCAACAAATCTGTTGATTGGCCATATGGTATGCTAGCCTCGACCCAATATGCATAACTCTGATTATCGATAATATCCGGAGAAATCGACGTGTCTTCCATCATGCTGTAGGTGCTTTCTGCACCTGAGGTCGTAAGAAACGCCAAAATGGGGAGAGAAGAATCATCCAGGTTAATAGCAGCAAGTGAAACCCAAATATTTTTCGTTGAACTGTTATCATAGTAGTAGACAACCACTTTAATTACTCTTGCACCATCAGGTAAATTGACTGCAGCTTCATAATAAGCACCACTGCTCCCGGGGTTGAAAAGCGCTCCGCCACCGCCACCAAACGAATATTCCCAATCCGAATGTAGTGGAACAAACGCAGTAGGGTGGATCATGATGTATCCTGGTCCGCCAGGAACTGCAGCATTGGTTCCAGCACCTTGGAGAGCCTGGATTTCACCAGTAGAGGTTGTTCCACTCTCGATACCCTCTTGAGCACCAACAGGTATACCCACAGAGGTAAGTATCAATACAATAGCTAATACCATTAAGAGTGGCTTTAATGTGTTTTTCATCATTGTCTCCTTATGTATTGAAATATTGATTTGGATTGATGCGTCCGGATATAAAACATAATACAACATTTATGTGGTTAAAGTAACAACGAGTTTTGAATAATCCAAAAATCTGGGTTTGAAGCGAATGTGAACCTAGAGTTGTGATGGCGCAGAAATTGTTCAGTTATCGTTGAGGGATTATTTGCGGTTCGGGTGACTGCTTAATTTTTCCCCATCCAACCATTCCAATCTGCAAAGGGTGGTGGATGAAAGTCCGAAGTCCCGGCGAAGACTGGTGTGGTTTTTTCGACCCATCAGTGCTTTAACAAACCCTGTCGCCTATTTGGAGGAATCCGGTTGGTTTTTGCTCCAATCCTCCGACCTCTGGTAAAATAGCGCATACAGGGCCTGTAGCTCAATGGCGGAGCAGGCGGCTCATAACCGCTTGGTTGAAGGTTCGAATCCTTCCGGGCCCATTTTTGTTTATCAATATCCAGTTTCTTTTTACCACGCTGATCTTGCCTTGCTGATCGAACTGGAAGAATGTTTTTACCTCAATGCCGGAGCAGGCGGCTCATAACNNGGCTCATAACCGCTTGGTTGGAGGTTTACTGGGGACGAAACCCAGCACAGGCGAATCCTTCCGAGCCTATGTATTTATTAAACAGGTCCAGTTTCTTTTAGCATGCTAACTGAAACAGAAGGTAACCTTCAGCCAGCTTCCATCAATAGAACATCCCCCGAAATTATCTGCAAATAATTTGACAGATCATCTATTCACAAGATCTCATTCTGTGTAAGGATACTGTTTGAAAATCTCGCAAGGTCTTGATATATTCAGATAAAGCCTATTTATAAGGCTTTTTTACTGAAAATTTGGAGTGAAGAGCATGATCAAACAAGCAATTTTTGCAGGCGGTTGTTTCTGGGGTATGGAAGCCAAATTTAAGCATGTAAAGGGCGTGGTCAACACGATGGTTGGCTATACTGGCGGTCATACCGAAAACCCAAATTACCGGGACGTCTGTAGAGATATGACAGGGCATGCTGAAGCGATTCAGGTGGAATATGATCCTGAGATCATCTCATACAAGGATCTTCTCGAGGCATTTTTTACTTTTCATGATCCCACTCTCTGTGAATCAAACAGCCGCAGTTTTGCCTCGCAATACCGCTCAGCAATCTTTGTTGCCAACGACGAAGAGCGTGAAACTGCCGGGCAGGTGATTGCCTTCCTGAACAACTCGGGTGAATATGAATGCAAAATCATCACTGAGATCTGTGAAGCTGATGTTTTCTACCCGGCTGAGGATTATCACCAGGATTATTATGAGAAACACCAGGTAATACTGACGGACGAATGCGGTTGCTAAGACTTGCCATCGAGGGGAAATTAACAGTTATAATCCTAGTATGACAAATGAAAATGAAATCTCTAACGACCTGAAAGAAAAACGGGTCGCAATATTAATTGATGGCGATAACGCCCAATCTGCTTTAATGGAGCAAATCGTGGTTGAGGCCAGCCGCTATGGCAACGCGACCATCCGGCGCATCTACGGGGACTGGACTTCGTCCAGCATGAAGTCCTGGAAAGACACGCTCAACTCCTTTGCCTTCCAACCCTTCCAACAATTTGCTTACTCGGTGGGCAAGAATTCAACCGACTCTGCCATGATCATCGACGCGATGGACATCCTGCACACCAACCTGGTGGATGGATTCTGCCTGGTTTCCAGCGACAGCGACTATACCCGCCTCGCCACCCGCATCCGCGAAAGCGGCAAGCTCGTGATCGGCATCGGCAAGCAGATGACCCCGCGGGCGTTCGTCTCGGCATGCGATGTTTTCATCTACACGGAAAATATGCTCGAACGCGAACGCGAAAAGAAGAAACTCGCCGCACGCCAGCAAAACTCCGCCAAACTTTCTGAATCTGAAGCCAAGTTGATAGACAATGTTAACCAGGCGATAGAAATGGTTGGCACGGATGACGACGGCTGGTGCAAACTCTCGGAAGTGGGGACTGCTCTACGGCGCATCGACCCGGGCTTTGATCCGCGAACCTACGGCGCAAAACAGCTTGCCACCCTGGTGCGCGCCAGAAAAGCTTACTTTGATATCAAAAAGCCGACCGGGAAATCCATCATCCTGATCCGATCCAAAGAAGAGGACTAACAAGAGGCCACCGCAAGGTGGCTTTTTCTTATCTGCAGGGGTTTCTTTTTGGTATTTGGCTTAATTTTCCTGACTTTTTGTCTCCTCACGCTATAATACTTCCCAACTAGCGAAAGGATACAACATGCTCCAGGAAAATGAACTTACCCAACCTGTCGATCTTTGTTTGCCAAACGGGAAGTTAAACCCACAAGCTGTTGGTTGGTCCCGCCAACCGCTGCAGAATTGCCGGCTCTACGGGAGACCATTGCGAAAGAAACGATGGAATTACTGGTGCATCACCAATCCCAACCATCTATTCTCGGTCACTTTGAGTGATGTGGATTACGCAGGATTGCCTTTCGTCTATTATTTGGATTTTGCCACAGGTGAATTCATCGAGAAGACCATCATCACTCCATTCGGAAAAGATGTGCAATTGGGTCACACGGTGCCTGATGACGCATCCTATGCGGGAGAAGGTGGTCAGATCAATATTACGTACACTCCAGGTGGCGTGTTTATGCAGGTGAATATTGCGGATTTTGGCGGAAAACCCCTACAAGCCGAGTTTCAGATCACGGAACCGGAAAATCATGAGAGCCTGAACGTTGTGGTGCCCTGGAGCGAACGCTTATTCCAGTTCACAGCCAAGAACAACACCCTGCCAGCTGAAGGCAAGGTCACTCTGGATGGGAAAACGATCCAGCTTGACGGTAATCACACCTTTGCCACTCTGGATTTCGGACGAGGCGTGTGGCCTTACAAGGGCTTCTGGAATTGGGCGAGCTTCTCAACCATTCTCAGTGATGGTCGCACTCTTGGAACAAACTTTGGCGCTGGCTGGACGGATAACACTGGCTCCACGGAAAACGCTCTCTGCATCGA
>MTKZ01002107.1_pt1 | contig 12084 bp, 10 predicted proteins | sample 1042781 | NCBI WGS metagenome assembly MTKZ01 (sample SAMN06212207, study PRJNA360539) | anaerobic digester metagenome | biome: Wastewater treatment plant; material: sludge; isolation source: anaerobic digester fed with sludge from wastewater treatment plant | place: Denmark: WWTP Viborg ...
CCAGCCATGCTGTCTGATGTTAAAAAGTCGGTCGTATGCCTGATAGTACTCCTGCTCGTCATGATCCCAGTAAGCAGTCTCATCCAATCTCAGAAGCGGATGCATTCCCAGGCCCATGAAGCCATACTCGTGATTGGTGGCCCGGTAAAGCTGGCAGAGGCCCTGGTAGAGGCTTTCCTCCAAATAGCTCAGGTCGCCTGGGCTCTTGGGGATCAGCTCGATGGCATGCTTTTGCAGCTCCTTGGAGATCAGGATACCCCCGAAAGCCACCTCATGATCCACCCTTCCCGCGATCCTCTCTATGATGCGGTCGGATATGGCCAGAGCTCTCTGATCTTTGTCGTTTATGGAGTACTCGTGCTCCGTTCCTATGAACGAAGGAGATTCCAGGGCGTTGTGCCGTGTTTGCATATCTTTTCAGTCCCAGAGGGATATCTCTGCCACCAGATCTGTCTCCGGCTCATCGATCTTCAGGATCTCTTGCATCTCTCCTGCGGGAATGCTTCTCGCCAGATGAGTGATCATGGCCACTGCTGTCTCGAACATCGCTTGGTAGGCTCGGGGACTGGACTTCAGGAATCGGACCATGGGACAGATGGCCTCTCTCTTGAGGAAGATCTGGAGCGCTCCGTCTTTTATGTCAAATGTAAAGGGCCCAGCCACGCAGCTCTCAGGCTTAATGGAATGAATGCCGCACCTGCCGTCCTTAAAAAGCACACAATAGCCGTCCGGCCCGGCTCGCAGCCTCCAGTATCCCTCAAACTCTATGGCCTCCTCAGGCACTCCGTTCCTTCTCAGAATCTCAATTCTCTCCTGGCTCAAGGGCGGCCTGGCCTCAAAGCAGCAGCCTCCCTGAAGATGGCAGGCCTCGCAGGAGAGGCTCATGGCCTCACATAGATCATCTTCCATCAGAGCATCATCTCTATTTTAGATTAATCTTAATTTAATATCTCTAAATGAATTGCCTTCAAGGTGCATCCTTTAAAAAAAGGGCAGCCTTCTCTATCGCTCCGAGAAATCTATCTTGTAGGAGCAGACCTCGTCTTCAGCCAGATCTTCATCCAGAGAGGATGGGCCGCACATGGCTGGACCGGATTCGAGGTTCAATCCACCATCAAGGCCTAACTGATTCGTAGCTGCCTGAGATAGACTCTCCGCATAGCCGCATACATCTCCCTTCATGAGATAGGAGATGATATTTGCGAACATATCCGGGTAATGGGCATCCTCTCCTCCCTCCAGAGAGGGATTGTCGTTGACCTCAATGACATAGAGCTTTCCTTTGCTCTCCTTTATGTCCACGCCGTATAGCCCCTTGCCCACGGCATTGCCGGCCTGCAGCCCCAGTTCTATGACCTCCGGTGGGACCTGATCAGCGGGAACGCTCTCCACATCGCAGTATACGACATGCCCATTTACCGAAGCCTGGATCTTGAAGGTCTCAGAGGGGATGATATAGCGGCAGGCATAGAGCAGCTGGCCGCCGATCACACCAATCCTCCAGTCGAATCTGCTCTCGATGTATTCCTGGACCACTATCCAGTCGGAGAGCTTGAAGAACCTCCTGGCCACCTTGAGCAGCTCCTCTACGCTTGCCACCTTCTCTACTCGGGCGGAAAAGGAGGTAGAAGGCTCTTTGAGCACCAGGGGAGAGCCCAAATCCTTAAACAGAGCCGCTGCCTGAGCTTCTTCCAGCTCTTTTTTCTTTAAAAAACGGGTCTCCGGCATGGCCACTTTCTTCCTCATCAGGTGCATATACATATTGATCTTGTCAGCGCAGATCCGAATGGAGGCGGGATCGTCTATCACCGGTATGCCGTACATCTCAGCCATGCGTGCTGCTACATAGGTAGTATTCATGGGATCGGTGTTGGCCCGGATAAATAGGGCATCCAGCTTGGGGATCTTCTTCATGTCCACAGGAAAGATGAACTCCACTGTATGCCCCATTTTTTCAGCCGCATCCCTGCACTTGACCACAGCTGTGATCTGCTCCGAGCTGCTCAGAGTCTGTCGATTGACATAAATGCCCAGCTTACTCAAGGCCTCTCACCCTCTTATCCAGGAGGTGGTGAAGCATTTCCGCTTCATCCTTCGATAATTGCGAGTATTTTACGGGGGACAGCGAAGAGAGCCGGCAGCGGTTTTCATCCTTGACCATCACGATCTCCACCAGCGGCAGGCGAAATACCTCATAGATCCTCTCTGCCAGATCTCTGGCCTGATCGCAGCAGTTGATGGTCTTGCCGAAGATGGATATGCATTTGACCACGATGCTCTTCTCGGCTATCTTCTGATAGCAGAAGGGATATCTGCCCCGGTTGGTGACATGTTTGATTGCTTGCTTTGCCTCATTGAGATCAGAAACCAGGAAATGGTCTGATGGGGTGGAGAAGTAGTTCAGACCGTACACTATGGCCGGCAGGGAGACATAGACATTGGATATGATCCATTCGCAGACCGGTATTCCCGCCAGCTTGGCCTTCTCCAGGCAGATGGGGACGATGTAGGCATCCAGCACATCGCTGCTGCTGGGTCTGGTCTCAATGCCCTCGTTCTCGTTTTTGACTATGGTGTAGTACGGCTCGGTCTTGTAGAAATAACTCTCATTAACAATATATTGTGAGTCATCTTCTTTCAAGACGTACATTATATCTTTTTTTGGAATTTGGTCTCTTCGTTTGTTCATTAAAACATCACCGCATAGCCTGCGTGTGAGAAAATAGACCTGGACTGATGAGAAAATCCATCTCGCCTCCGGAGTTTAATGGGGCGGACTTTAAAATTCCAATATAGCTACCGCTACGGTGTCTTCTCAGACTACGGTGCCGATCTGGATCGGATGCAATTTCGTTCTCGGAAATTTGGATCTCCTCAAGGCCCCTATTCCCAGATCGGTAGTATTTATTGTTATCGAGCTGAAGAGCAGCCCTTATAGCCTTATCGTCATCTATTGACCCAGCAGCTGCTGTTAAGATCAGAGCCATCCCGGATCCTGGCCGGCAAATCGCGAGGACGGCCCAGGTTTCAGGGATCTTTTGAGCTCTTGCCGTTATCCATGATCGCATTTGGTCCATCCAGCAATCGGATTAACTCCACCGGACTGGCTACGGCAGGGCTGCAGCTCTCGCCGGTGCAGACGTAGGCTGCGCTCTTGCCTGCGATCTTTCCCAGGTCTCTGGCGAACTCCGCCAGTTCTTTCGTCTCCTCGCCCTGGACCAGTAAAACGGATTTATGGGGCAGAAAGCGCTCCCGGATGGCACTCAGCATCTCAATGATAGCCGCATCCTCGCTTCTTCCTACCAGAGCAATCTGCATGCTCGGCCCCAGGCCATAATCCAAGGATGAGAGGAGCATAGCATATCCTGCCGGCTGGGTGGCCAAAAGACCGGCAGAGGAGCGGGCCAGCTCCCAGGCCATCTCCCCCCACTGCGTCTCTCCGGTCAGATGGCTGAGGCGGAGCAGATTGAGCATGGCCACGGAATTTCCGGATGGAATGGCTCCATCATGAAATGCCTTCTCTCTCAGTGGCAAATCTGATGCATCATCGGGAGAGAAGAATAGACCGGCCTCATCTTTATCCCAGAAATGCTCTGTCATGGTCCGGTTCAGATCAACAGCAGCTCGCAGGTACTTGACATCGAATTGGGCCTCATATAGATCGATCAATCCCCAGACCAGGAAGGCATAGTCGTCCAGGCAGCCGGATATCAGAGCCCCTTGACGGTAGCTATGAAGAAGCCTGCCGCTTTCGGTTTTCATCTCATTTAATATGAAATCGGCCCCTCTGGCTGCGGCATCGGCATATTCAGGCCGCCTTAGAGCCTGAGCCGCTCTGGCCAGAGCAGCTATCATCAGGCCGTTCCAGTCGGTGAGGATCTTGTCATCCTTTGAGGGACGCACCCTTTTGCCGCGCGCTGCCAGCAGTCTCTCTCTCACGACCCCCCACCGATGGTATAGCTCACTCTCGCTGATGCCTATCACAGATGCTGCATCCTTGAAAGTGGATCTGGCTATGAGAATATTCCTGCCCGCCTCGAAGTTGCCGCTCTCGTGAATATCGAAGAGCCTGATCAGGAGACGAAACTCCTCTTCCTCCAGCACCTCTTTCAGCTCATCTGCCCTCCAGAGATAGTATGCCCCCTCCTCTCCCTCGCTATCGGCATCCTCTGCAGAAAAAAAGGCCCCCTGAGGTGAGGTCATATCCCGGAGCACATATTCCAGAATCTCCTGGACCGTCCTGGCATACTCCTCCTTTGCCGTGGCCTGGTAGGCCTCAGCATAGGCCATGGCCATCATGGCCTGGTCGTAGAGCATCTTCTCAAAATGAGGAACGCGCCATCCGGCATCGGTTGAGTATCTGTGGAAGCCTCCTCCCAGGTGATCGAAGATGCCGCCCATGCGCATGGCCTGGAGGGTATCCTCCACCATCTGCAATGCGAAAGCATCCATGTTCTTCTTCCAGTAGCGCAGGAGGAAGAGGAGGTTGTGAGCAGCGGGGAACTTGGGTGCGCCGCCAAAGCCGCCATTTTGGGGGTCGTAGACGGAGGCCAGGGCATCATAGCCCTTCTTCAAGAGGGATTCATCGACCGCCTCATCCCGCAGCGATGGCCGGAACCGGTTCTGCTTTAAATAATCCAGGATCTGGTCAGCGGAGCGAAGCAGCTCTTCTCTGCTCTCCTGCCACAGCTCTCCTATCCTGGGAATGATCTCCATCATCCCCGCCTGGCCGAAGCTGCCCCTCTTGGGGATATAGGTCGCGGCAAAGAAGGGCTTCTTGTCTGCGGTCATGATTATAGAAAGCGGCCAGCCTCCCCGACCAGTCATGGCCTGCGCCGCCTTCATATAGATCTGGTCTATATCCGGCCGCTCCTCCCGGTCTACCTTTATGCAGATGAAGGTCCGGTTGAGGAGCTCGGCCACCTCCGGATCCTGGAAGGACTCCCGGGCCATGACATGACACCAGTGGCAGGTGGAGTAGCCCACGGATAGAAAGACCGGCCTGTCCTCTCTGGAGGCGGCCTGGAAGGCTTCCTCGCCCCAGGGATACCAATCCACGGGATTATTGGCGTGCTGGAGGAGGTAGGGGCTGGTCTCGGAGATGAGGCGATTGGCAGTATTAGAATTGCTTGAGGCGGCTTTGGGATCTATGGCCATAGATATCACAGTTGTCTATGGCCACTATCTGTATTTTAATTCATTTGCCATCATAGGAGAAGCCACGCCAGGCGGAATTTTGGACATTTAAAACCATAAGCTGGATTCATTAATTTAAAATTCAATATTTTTTCCTTATTTTGATTTTTCTTCGGCATGAGTTAGATTACTATTACCATCATCATCCTAGTAATATTAAAAATGGTTGTTCCTGCTCTTGCATTCGATATGTTTATATCTCTTCAAGGCGAATTCTTTTATTAATCTATCAAAAAGGGGTGAATTGAAATGAAGGGAGTAGTAATAGCAACAGCATTAGTTCTATTGCTATCTTGCTCTATTGCACTGGCCAATCCGCCATTGGTTTCGCCAATACAATATGAGCAGTTTTGTGAGGCACATAAGGTGTCAGGGACAGGTGTTGTTGATATCAGCACCTCCATAGTAGACAAGAAGATTGCTTTGGAGTATTTCAACAATATGGCGGGAGATGGCGATTTAGAGCTCGATCAGGAGCACGCCTACTCGCAGAATGCGGATAAGCTGCTGAGAAATGTCACCTCGGTCAATGGGGGAGACAAATCTCAGCTTAATATGTATGAGTCAACCAAACTCACCTATGCCGGAAATACTCCGCTGGTCGGCGCCAAATATATGCACTCCAAGGAGTTTTATGGAGGCATAGGAGCGACCATCCAGGAGAATTTTGCGGTATATGAGATGGAGAAGGATCAGACTGCATTCTTTGTCTCGACCGCACCTACCACCAGAAAGAAGCCCGCTGACCCGGTGAACCAGGATTATCTGCAGCTTCTAGCACTGTACTATCCTGAGGAATACTCCAAGTACATGGCTGAGGCCAATCCGGTCATGACTCCGGAGCAGCTTATTGCCGCTCTCAAGGAGGCGGGAAGGGACTCAGACAAAGTGGCGCAGCTCATGGGCAACAACCCGGCTCATGTCATAGGCATGGACACCAAGAACAGCTTTAACGGCACCTGGGGAACCGATGCCACCTGGCATAAGATCTTCTATAAGGACATCAAGGCCCACGAGATGTTCTCCGGAGTATTCGAGGCAGAGAAGCTGATCAAGTTCCATGAGAACCCCGTTCCAGAAAAACCAGCTAAGGTACCCTGCGACGGAATTGATTGCTGAAGGTTTCAAGCAATCATCTTTTTTAAATCGTCAGCCATCTAAAACAAGCTATCCAAATCCTACAATGTCATTGAGCCTATTCCAGAGTCAGCTCATACTTCACCTCGGTGACCAGGCTTCCCCATATCTCATGAGTCAGCTTTTCCCTCTCCTTGAAGCCCACTGATCTATAGAGCCCGGCTGCCGCAGGCAGGCTGTCAACCGTCCAGAGGAAGATTGAGGTGTATCCTGCCCCTCTGGCAAAGGCCACCGCCTCATGGACAAGCCTTCGCCCCAGCTTCCGTCCCCTCAGCTCGGGACGGAGAAGCAGCCAGCGCAGCTGAGCTGCTCGCGGAGAGAATTCTACTACGGCCACAGATCCCGAAATCCTGCCTCCGCTCTCCACAATCCAGATCCGTTCCCTCTGGCTGCTCCTCAAGGCAAACTCAGCCAGAGGCATGGCCACATAAGAGTCGAAGGTCTGATCCCAGCCCTGCTCTGGAGCATAGAGGACCGCATGCAGATAAGTGATATATCCCACATCTCCCGGTCGAAGGTCATTCCGGATGGAGATGGATTTTTCCGGCTGCAGCAGATCCGGATTCAGCTCGCTGAGAAACTGCTCCCATAGCTCCCTGTTTTCAGCTATATAACGCTGCATCATCTCCCGGCACTCCGGCAGGTCCAGGTCCACCACCTCTATTCCCCGGGAGAGCATGAACTGCATCGCCGCCGGAGCGCTCCTGGCTTCACCGACCACGACCTTCTTTATTCCAAACTGGACTACAGCCCCGGCGCAGAGATAGCAGGGCATGAGGGTGGAATAGAGTATGGTGTTGTGATAGCCGCCTGTCAGTCGAGCATGGCGCAGGCAGTCCATCTCGGCGTGCATGAGCTGATCCTGATCCTGCACCCGGCGGTTTCTGCCTCTTGCTATTATCCTGCCCCCTTCCACCAGAATGGCGCCGATGGGAACTCCTCCCTCCGAGAGACCCTCAAGGGCCTCGTTTATGGCTGCCCGCATGAAGATGTCCATTAGATCCTCCCCGGCCCGCAGATTGCATTCACCTCTTTGAGTTGCCACTCCAAGGTATTTGGATCTGGTGTCAGATCGGGCAAAATGCAGGCCTGAGGGAGTGAAGAAGCCAGTTTCATCCATTCATAGCGCCAACAATTTTATCTTCCTTAGAAGCAACCCAGAGAGCCGAAATGCCAGCACATGACGATCTTGCAGCTGCCGGAAGGATATCCGCTCTGGCCGGACTATTGGCCGGAATTGCGGCCATAGCNNGCCGGCGGCTTTCTCATAATCCTGTTGGGACTGCTGGGCATCCTTGCCTCCGCCCTGGCCTGGCCCAGCCGCAGGGCAGAGAGAGCCGTATTTGTCTTTGGCTGCCTGCTCTATGTTGCCATCTTCCTCCTTTTTGCAGCATTTCAGGAATGGAAGGCATGTGCAGTGGTTATGATTCTAGCCTCTGTAGCCTGGCTGGCTCTGCGCCGCCGCCAGAGCGCTGCCCGTATGCTCTTTTTATTTGCCGGGCTTTTCGGCTTTGCCCTGACCCAGGCGGCAATAACTCTGCTGCCTTACGGCTGGAAGACCTGGTCTGTATCCGGTGTACTCTTCCTCTTTGCCTTCCTGCTTCTCTCCCTCTCCCCCCAGCTATTCCGGCTTCCTCTTCTCTCCAGCAGCAGGAGCAGAAGGCGGGGAATTCTCCTATACTCATCCCTTTCCCTGGCCCTGATTGCTCTGTCCATGGCCGCCTTGGTTTATCTTCCCGGTCCTGCCGGCCCGGGATCTCCGAACATACTGGAGGCTTCAAAGAATGCCTCCGGCTCGGCAAATGAACAGGAGGATTGCGGCTGCCAGGCCGGACCAGAGGGCCATCCGCAGTATGAGATGCTTACCAAAGAAAGCCAGAGCATAACGCAGGCAGATGCGGACCGGCAGCGATCCGGGGATCCGAATTGCACTTCCCGGGACACCCCCGCAGCGGCGATTCTCTTGCCGGAAGACGTTCGCACATTTCCCCGGGGAGAGAATGTTCAATTCACCGCCCGAGTCTGTCCAGAGGAGGACTGCCGCTACATCTGGCGCTCCAGCCGAGATGGATTGATTGGCTCCTGCCAGTCCTTTCAGATAGATAATCTGAGCCTGGGCTGGCACAATATATCCCTAATCCTNNGTGGATATGCAGCAAGGTCGATCCCAGGCCCAGGTACTACCCTCCAGACACCCCCTGCCAGGATATCTGGCCCAACGCCAGCAAAGAGTGCCAGAGGGTTGAGGTCTGCCATCCCCATCTGGACTGGATTGTGGCTGAGGCGGTTGACTGCTGCGACGGCTCGCCCCTGCCGGGTAGGGCTTGCTCCGATGCCTGGGGCCGCTCGGAAGGAGACCGAAAGAGGTGCCGGGGCATATACCTGATCTGCTCCTTCGGCCCAGATGCCCGCTATATGAAGGGCTACGCCCTCTTCAAGGCCTGCTGCTCAGGCTACCCCGAATGCACCCGAATGTGTGGCTCCTGGGTATCGGGAAAGCGCCTTTTCACGGACGGCTACAATGAGAATGTATCCAATCTCTCCTGCCGGCCTGAGGAGATGGGATTAGTGGCCTGGCATTCGGACACGAATATGAGCCAAAACAGCGCTTCGATGGGGCTGCTCCCGGCCCATGCCACCATAAATATCCTTCAGACCGGGGTCTGCAGCGACTATTCTGCAGCCCTCGCGACCATGCTCCGAAAGGCAGGATACAACCGGAGCGAGGCTTTCATGACCGCAAGCTATGCCTTCGATCTGCCGCTGGTGGGCGACCATCCCGGCCACGCCTTTAATCTGGTGCTGCTTCCCGGCGATGACAGGTACCATATAGTGGATACAACCGGGAATGGAGACGGCATTAATCCGGGTGGGGTGCCAGGATACTTCCGCTTTACCGGCTGCTTTTTGGGAATGCCATCCCATACCAGGATAATGGATTGGTGGATGGGATACTGCAAGATGATCTCAGAGCGCAGCTCCAACGATGCCGGATACTTCGAAACGCCGGAGAAGGACAAGATCTGGGGCTGCACCCAGAAGACAGAATTTAATTAAATAATTTTAAAAAATTAGAGAGATTAATATTAAAAAATTAATATTAAATAAATCTCTCAAATCTCTCCTTTCCTACCTTGCATATGGGGCAGACCTCCGGAGGAGCATCCCGGGCACAGAGATAGCCGCAGACGGTACACCTCCAAACCGGCAGAGAGAGCCTGAAGGCTTCCTTGGATATCTCTTTTCCCAAAGAGAGGCTCTCCTCTTTCTTCTTCATCTCCAGGCTTTTCCTCTTTTCCGGGGGCAGCCTCCTCTCAGGAATAGAGGATAGCTCTTGCTTTCCAGCCAGGACGGCCTTGGAGACATAAAGAGCGCAGTAGCAGGCCCCAAAGTCGGTCAGGTCTGCATCCCTGTAGTCACAGGGGCAGATGATATCCAGGTCCTCGGCTTTATCGCCGCTGGCCAGGCGACAGGGGCAGGCCCGGTAGCCGTAGCGCCCATCGTTGACCAGCAGACCCTTGACCAGTCCCTTGACAAAATCGGTATCTGAATTGAGATTGTATCCCGCCTGTTTGGCCTCAAAGCCCAATCTGGCGCACAGCTTCTCCACCTCCTCCTGGGCGGGCTCGATATAGTCTTCTTTCATAAGCCCAGCGCCTCCATGATCTCCTTCTCTTTCAGGCCCACTATGCATCTCTCGCCGACGACCAGCGTGGGAAAAGACAGCTTGGGATTGTATTTCTTAACCTCGGCTATGGCCTCTGCCCTTTCCTCTCCCTTCAAGAGGTCCACATAGATGAAATCATAGGCCACTCCCAGAGAGGAGAGGAATTCCTTGGTCTTCTTGCACCAGATGCAGGTGCTCAGGGCAAAGAGCCTGATCCGGCCCCTGTCCTTTCCGGCCACATGCTCCAGATTCATTATTTCACCGGATGGCAGGTATGCACTGAAGCATTAAATAACTACCAGTACTCCTATCCTGCATTCCGGGAGCCTCAGGGAAGAGCTTGGGGCAGACATGTCAATTTTATCAGTTCATCCGGATGGCTCTAGGTCGTGATTCGATTGGGGATCGGGGCAAAAAGCCTTTATAATTGCGAAAGGCTTAGAGTACCTGGTTCATGGGGGCAAAAAGCAGTTGATCGCGTTTATGGCTGATCCCAGTAGCAGAGCTTGTAATCTTACAAGCTCGCAGCATAGATTATTTGGAAAAGAAGGCTATCATTTTATATTGTTTATATTATTCTCTTTCATAATATCCTGTTTGTTCCTTTCCCCCACTTGTTCCGCCCAGGGCGGCTATGAGATCAGAAACGCCATAGTCACTCCGGAATACGGCTACGAGGACTTCACCTATTCCGCTGAGGTGTGGAGCAGCGAGGAAGCTGCCAGCGAAGTTGGTGCGGTAGCTGTCACCAAATTCAGCCTAAAGCTGAATATTTATAATAATGGCGAACTGATTCACTCTGACTCAACAGATCAGACGGGAATGGCAAAGAACTCCTTCTCCTTCGGCCCCTATAGCTTCAAGAACCGATTTACGATTGAGGAGACTGAGAACGCCTCATTTGAGTTCATCTTCTATGCCGCTGGCAGGGCTGTGACCAGGACAAAGATGATTCCCGGCCCCATAGTCAAGCCCCCCACTGCTACAGGCGTCCAGTTCGACCGCACTCCCTATTTCTTCCAGGGGATCTCTGCGTCAGCCGGCTTTAGAGATCAGGATGCCCTCGATCCCAGGCCTACCTGCCATCTGGTAATAACCGGACCCTTAGGCACGGCTGAATCCCGGACCTGGAGCACTGAGGATATAAGCTGCCGCTCCTCGGGAAAGAGCGCTTATGCTGCCTCCTTCAAAGAAGACCTCTCATCTTACCGCAGCGGTGGAAATTTCAGCTTCATGCTGGTCTACAACAACCTCAAGATGGAGCCGCTGACCTTTGGCCCCTACAATATCACCCTCCGCCCCTACAGTCCCATTGCCGAGAGCCTGAAAATTGACAAGAGCCTTGATTATACCAACTACACCATACAGGCCACGGTCAGGGATGCATCTGCGGGCATGGAGGATAGCAGTCCCCAGGGGAGGCTCATAGTCAGCCATCCCGGCAGGGATGATATGATCTTCACCTCCCTCGAGCCCGAGATCCGAGGGGATAGGGCAGTCTTCAGATGGACGGCAGAAAACGATCCGCCTCTCTTCAACCGCAGCCATGTGGATCTGGGCAGAACAGCGCCCTTCTCCGCCCGGCTGGAGTACACAAATCAAAGATGGGACTTCTCGACCAATAGCACTGCTGTGATATTTAATGTGGTAGAGGAGATCCCCAAGTTGATCAGCCCATCCATACCGGAGAAGGTATATGTCTCCTCAGGCGAGACCACCACTCAGGATATGTCCGCCATAGTCTCCTTCCGCAAGGGCCCGGGAGAGCTGGAGGTGGGGCTGCGCGGTCCCAACATGGACTTCAAGTCCAGAGAAGAGCCTGCTCTTCTGGGGGGAAATAGGTACCAGTACAGGTGGCAGGTCCAGTTCGATGACCAGCATATCGATAATAATTATACCCTCTCCCTGTCCTTCCTGCACGATCAGCTGGAAGGGGGAAGGCATGAATTCAACGACCGGAGCATAATGGTCTCCCCCGTCTCGGTTCAGTTTTTGGATGCGAGCGTGAAATCTCCCGCCGGATCGGATTTTGGGCTATGGAATGACAGCTATACCTACTCGGCAGAGATAGACTCGACTGTTCC